>Ga0134126_10005320_pt1 | contig 16082 bp, 11 predicted proteins | sample KB31752_FD_96881 | JGI IMG/M metagenome (GOLD analysis project Ga0134126, IMG submission 96881) | Terrestrial soil microbial communities with excess Nitrogen fertilizer from Kellogg Biological Station, Michigan, USA - KB3-175-2 | ecosystem: Environmental > Terrestrial > Soil > Unclassified ...
CGTGCCACTCGGATCGCTCAGGCTCCCCTGCAGCACCACATCGGCGCGCGCCTCACCGCGCGGTTGCAAGCCGCGGAACTCGGGCAGAAAGATGCCGAGCGCTGCCGGCGTGAGCTGTCGCACAGTGGCCCGCAGCGCCAGCCGCGGCGTGATCTCGCCGCTCAGCTGCACCACCGCCGGCGGCACGCCCAAGCGCAGTCGGTTCACCGAAACACCGCCGTTGAACGACAGCAGGGCCGGGTTCAACAGCCGCAGCATCTGCTCGCGATAATGCGCATCCAGACTCGTGATCTGCAGCTGGCGGCGCGATTGCAGCCAGATTGCCTGGGCCTCAAGCTGCGTGGCGGTCTGCGCGCCGCCGCCAATCTCCGCGTGCGTCTTGAGCATCAGGCGCGCTGGAGCGCCGTTGGCGCTCAGCGCGATCGTTGCGGCGACTGCGCCCAGCTCGCCCTGTGCAGACAGTTGCGCGTCGAGCTGGGGCGTGCGCAGCGGCTCCTCGATGCTGCCGCGCGCCGTCAGGACGTGCACCCGCAGGCTGCCGAGGGCAATGTCCTGCCCATCGACATGCAGCAGCGCGCGATTGCGCGCAGCCGTGCCCGTGAGGTCGAGCTGCGCCGTGAGCCGTCCGGTCAGCGCAGTGCCCAGCATCGTATCGAGGTCGGCGAGCCTGGGCACCGAGAGCGTCAGATGCGCCTGGGGCGCGTGCATGTCACCGTCCACACGCAGCGCGCCGCTGACGTGTGCACTCTTCCAGCTGCCTTGGCCGATCTGCAGCGACAGCCCGCCATCGGCGGCGCGCGCCAGACTCGCCTGCAGCGCTACCGGCGCCTGGTCGAGCATTCCCGACAGGCGCAGCTGCCCGCTGGGGCGTTGGGGCAGGTCCTCGGCCTGCAGCGTCGCATGCATCGCGCCGCTGGCCTGATGCATGGTGAGCCGGGCATCGGCACTGCCCGACAGAGACAGTCGCGGCAGGCTGCCCTGTACACGACCCTCGGCACGCAGCGCGCCGGAAGCTGCCGGATTCAACGTCGCCAGATCGGCACGCGTCAGATGCCAGTCGATATCCAGCCTGCCACCTCGCTTCTCGCCGCTGGCCGAGAGTGCCAGCTTAGGAGCGTTGAGCGCAGCGCGCGTGAGGCGCTGTACATCGCCGCCAAAGCTCAGCTGCGCCTCGAAGCTCGAGCGCCCCGCCAGCAGCCGCGCCCAGGGTTTGGCACCACCATTGACCGCCAGCGCAGCCGATAGTGACAGCTGCCGTGCCGATGAGCTCTGCTGCAGCTGACCCTGCAGCGTAGCGCGCCCCTGCAGCGGCAGCTGCGCAAGCGAGCTCCACGGCAACAGATCCGGCAGCGTCGCGGTAAACGTCGCCGGCTCGGCGTTGGCACCGCGTCGTCCCGACAGCTCGAGCGCATAGTGCGCCTGCGCCTGCAGCAACGGATGAGTGAGCGTCAGATCGATTGCCAGCTGCGAGGCCAGCCGCGCGGCAGGCACGCGATGGAACTGTCCGCGCAGCATCAGCGGCGAGCGCTCCAGCAGATCGCCGAGCGGCGCCGGCAGTGCCAGTCCTGCCAGGCGGGCCTGCAGCGACACTCCCTGCCCCACGCCCTGCAGATCGGTCGTCAGTTTCTCGAACCCGACTGCTTGATACCGCAGTCCCGAGAGCACCAGGTGCGCGCTGGTGCTCGGCGCCGTCAGCGCCCCGTGTGCCTGTGCCTGCAGCGACAATGACTGCCAGGAGAGCCCCGGACGCGGACTCATCGCCGAGCCCTGGATGGAAGCGGTCAGCTCGGCGGCACCTGCGGGCAGATTCAGCGTGCCGCTGGCACTGGCGCTCATCAGCCCTGCACGCGCGTCGAGGCGCGTTTTGAGAGCCGTGCGGGGACCCTCCATCAGCAGGTGCACGGACAGTGCACCGAGCCCGGGCAACTGCAGCACATTCGCCAGCGGGCCATCGGCCTGCTCTTCCACATCCATCTGCAGGTCGATCGTACGCGGGCGAATATCGGCCGTGACCAGGTAGGTCGCCGGCACGGCATCCAGGCGCTGCACGGACAGCTGCAGGGCCGAGCGATCCAGCGAGCGATAGGTCGCGGCGGCTTGCAGCCGCAGCGTCACATCGCGTCCTGCGAGGTTCGCCCCGAGCATCAGGTGCGGTAGGCGCAACTGATCGATCTGCAGCGCCATCGGCAGGGAAAATCCGCCGCGACGGGCCCTGGCGCCGCCCGCCGGGGGACTGCCATATGCCGGCCGACGCAGCACATCCGCATCCTCTGCGTCGATCACGCGAATATGTATACGATCCTGCAGCAGCCCGAGAGGCGCCCAATCCAGATGTACACCGCGGGCGCGCAGCCACGGTCCCCGCGGATCGGACAGCAGCAGCTGCTCCACACGCAGGTTGTCCGGAAAGCGCCCCGAGACACCCTGCAGCTGCACCTGGTCGCCGGTCAGCGAGCGGGTCACATTGGCCAGCCAACGCTGACCGCCACGCGTATTGCCGATGAGCATCAACGCTGCGCCGGCCAGGAGCACCAGGGCGATCGCCCCCGCGCACACCCATGCCAGCACACGCAGCAGGCGGTTCAGGTGGCGCGTGAGCATCAGAACGCCTGCCCGAGGCCGACGTACGCCTCGAAGGAAGCGACGCCAGGCGCGCGCGTGAGCGGGAACGCCACGTCCACACGGATCGGTCCGATGGGCGTGTAATAGCGCGGGCCCCCGCCATAGCCGAAGCCGTAGCGGCCCGAGCCAATGGTTCCAGGCTCCGTCACGGCACCGGGCGCCGTCACGGCCCCGCCATCCAAAAATACGCCCAGGCCAAAGTTGCCCCACACGCGCTGACGAAGCTCAATCGTGCCGGCGGTGATGCCGGTGCCACCCTCGGGGTAATCGCCGGGCGAGTCCGGCGGCGGAAAGGTCGGGCCGAGTGCCTGGTAGGCATAGCCGCGCACCGTCGCGCTGCCACCGGCATAGAAGCGCAAATCCGGCGGCAGATCGGAAAACTGTGCCACGCCGAGCGCCCGACCCGCCAGCGCGCGCAACGCCAGCACACTCTCGCCCGGATCCGACCAGTCGAGGCGATGGAAATCGAAGTAGGTGGAGATATTCGCCTGCACGATGGTGAAGGTCCCATGGTGGCCGAACAATGTCTCGGTAGGGGTTAGCAGGATCTGCGCGCGCATGCCATGGGTTGGATCGAGCAGCGGGTTGACGAGGTCCGTGCTGTCATAACGGGCGGTCAGTGGCAATGACAGCAGCGTGTAATGGCACGGCTCGTACGTCGCAGCAAGCATGACGTATTTGCAGTTCACGATCTCATTTTGTTGAGTCTTCTCCTCCTCGATCGCCACCCCCGCCGAGACGTTCCACACCGAGGACAGCTTGCGCGCCAGCGTCACCCCGCCAATGACGGCTGTCTGCGTATAGGCGGTCAACTCCGGCTTCAGCGCCTGCACCGAGAATTCCAGTGATTGGGTGGGGGTCAGAAAATCCGGCAGCGTCAGCTGCGCGCTCAGATCGTAGCTGACGCCATTGGTGGCCGTGCCGTTGCCGCCCAGGCCGAAGATATTGGCACCCAGTGCCAGCTGGTCGGCGCGTCCGAACAGGTTGTGATCGGTCCAGGTCGCCCCGGCAATGATGCCCAGGTCGCTCGAGTACAGCCCGTCCAGACTCACGGTATGCGGCTTGCGCTCGGTCACCACGAAGGTGATAGGCACCTCGTCGCCCTTGACCTGGTTGCGTGCCGCCGGCGGGTCGCTGACGGCCGTGAAAATGCCCAGATTGAGCAGCGCCTGGCGCGCCCGCTCGATCTCGCTGGGCCGATAGGGTTGTCCCGCGTGGATCGTCAGCTGGGTGCGCAGGAAGGCCTCCTTGACGAGCTTCAATCCCTCGAATCGAATGCTACCGAGGCGGTAGACGGGCCCCGGGTCCGCCTTGAAGGTCACATCCAGGGTCTTAGTGCGATCCTGCAGCACGGCCAGCGGGGGATCCTCGACCGTGGCGTAGGCGTGTCCCTGCTCCTCCAGTGCATTCAGCAGCCGGCGCCCCGCATCCAGAATGTCCGCCGATATGGCCGGATCGCCGCTCTGTAGCTTTAACGCGGCAACCGCCGCCGGGCTGACCGGCCCCTGCGCGCCCTGCACGACGATATGGCCCAGGTGATAGCGCGGGCCGAGCTGGAAGTTCACCACGACGCGGGCGGTGCTCTTCTTGGGCAGCGCGGCCAGCACTGGCGGCAGCCCAGGATCGTTGAGCGTGCGGTTCTCGATGGTGATGAGCGCGCGCGACTCGTAGTACCCAAAGCTCTGCAGGGCGGCCTGCAGGCGTCCAATGTCCTGCTGGGCGCGGTCCACGAGCGCAAACGGGCTGACCGGGGCGGACTTGCGCAGGGATAGCAGCTGCGAGCTGGCCTTCAGCAGCGAATTCAGCGCGCCGTCGTCCGTGGAGACGAAATGCACCGAATAGCGCTGCGGATCGGCGGCCCGGGCGCAGCGCAGCGGCAGCCCTGCCAGCAGTGCTCCCAGAGCAAGGCCAATCAGCAGGATGCGTGAGCGCAGCGCAGGCATCCGGATAGTATGCCTGCCACCCCCACAGAGGCGCTGTGAAGCCAAGCGCTGCGAAGAATTGTAAAGGCCGGGGCTTCCGCGAACCCCTTGCGCGACAATGGATTTTTAGGAAACAGCCCCTATGCTATCGCCTGTGAACATGGACGCTGGGGAAGGTGCGGACGAGAGCGCACCGATGGCGGTATTGCTGGTCGACGATGACCGCGAGCTCTGCCGTATGCTGGTGGAGTATCTGACTCCCGAAGGCTTCAAGCTCACCATCGTGCACGATGGCGATGAGGCGCTCTATTCGCTCGGTCGCCATCACTTCGATCTGATCGTGCTGGACGTCATGCTGCCGCGTGTCGGCGGGTTGGACGTGCTGCGGCTGCTGCGCCAGAAGCTCTCGACCCCCGTGCTGATGCTCACCGCGCGCGGTGAAGAGGTCGATCGCGTCGTCGGGCTGGAGCTCGGTGCCGATGATTACCTGCCCAAGCCGTTCAATCCGCGCGAGCTGGTGGCCCGAATGCGCGCCATCCTGCGCAGGAGTCTGCTGCCCGAGGCGCAGCCGGGTCGGCGCGACCGGCTCGATGCAGGGCCCATCAGTCTGCACTTCGCCAGTCGCACGGCGAGCGCTCATGGCCAGTCCTTCGCACTCACGGGTGTGGAGTTTCGCGTGCTCGAAGTGCTGATCCAACAGGTCGGCGTGGTGGTCTCCCGTGAGCAGCTCACCCGTCAGGTGCTGGGGCGGCGCCTGACCCCCTATGACCGCAGCATCGATACCCACATCAGCAATATCCGTCGCAAGCTCTCCGCCGTGACCGAAGAGGTCTCCATCGTCAACGTGCGCCGCTCCGGATATGTCTTTACGGTCGCGGAGCCGACCACCTCCACCCGACCGAGCTGAGCGCATGACACCCACGTCAGCCACTGCTGCCAATCCTGCCAGTCCTCCCACCCTCGGTACTTTGGGCCGAGCTCGCCGCGGCATCGCCATGCGCAACCTCTATGTGCGCATCTTCCTGAGCTTCTGGACCGCAATGGTGCTGGTGCTCACGCTGACGGTCGCGGTCACGCTGTGGCTGAGCGGCCAGCGGATGCAGCGCCTGCAGGCGCGCCAGGACGAGCTCGCGCGCGAGGCCTCGATGGTGCTCACGTCGCAGGGCGTACCGGGGCTGCGTAACTGGCTGCAGCGCGAGATTCCGCTGCAGCCGGCGCACGACCGGCTCTACGTCCTGGACCAGCATGGCGTGGATATCCTGGGCCGACTGGTGCCCGAGTTCCTGCTGGCGCAGGTCGGCCACCGCCCGCAGCCGCAGCGGGTATCGCAGCCGACGCGGGCCATTGGCGATCTGGCCTTTGGAGATCTGCGTCTGCTCTCGCAGCTGGTCTCCCCGACCAACGAAACCTATGCACTCTCGCTGGTGCATCGCTTCAATCTGTTCGGTGTATTCGGCTTTACCGAGACTCCCATCGTGGCGTTGCTGGCGACGCTGCTGGCCGCTACCTGCGTATGCTTCCTGCTGGCGCGCTATCTGTCCGATCCGGTGCGTCACCTGCGCGCCGCCACGCGCTCCATTGCGGCGGGCGACCTGCGCGTGCGGGTCTCGAGCCTCATCGGTCGCCGGCACGACGAGCTGGCCCTGCTGGCCTACGACTTCGATGCGATGGCCGAGCGGTTGCGTAATCTGATCGACTCCCAGCGCCAGCTGCTGCGCGACGTCTCGCATGAGCTGCGCTCCCCGCTGGCACGGCTGCAAATCGCGCTCGGACTCGCCCGCCGCCCCCACGCCAATCTGGACCAGGAATTGGATCGCATCGAGCAGGAGGCTCAGCGGCTCGATGAGCTGATCGGCGAGATCCTGAGCCTCTCGCGCCTGGAAGACCCGGCACGCGAGCTGATCGCCGAGCCGGTCGACCTCGAGGAGCTGCTCGAGGCGCTGGCGGACAATGCGCGCGTGGAGGCCGAGCCGCGCTTCGTGCGCGTGGACCTCGCAGTCCCGAGCGCCCTGAGCGTCGCAGGCGACCGCGAGCTGCTATTCCGGGCGCTGGAAAACGTGGTTCGCAACGCCCTCAGCCACGCGCCCAATGGCTCCACGGTGGAGCTGTCGGCGCGCGCAGAGGGCGGGCAGGTCATCATCCGTGTCAGCGACCAGGGCCCCGGCGTGCCCCCGGACCTGCTCGAGCGCATCTTCGAGCCGTTCTTCCGCGTCGGCAAGGCGCGCGATCGCGACACGGGCGGTCACGGCATTGGACTGGCGATCACCTCACGCGTCGTGGGCCTGCACGCCGGCACTGTTCGGGCGCGCAACCTGCCGGCCGGCGGGCTGCAGGTCGAGATCGTTCTACCACGCGATCAGGCCGGGACCCCGGCGCTCGCTGCGCCCGGCGCGAAACACGCCGGCGGCGGTGGCAGCAGCGCCAGAGACGACAGCGGAGCGCAGCCGGCACACGCCTGACTGCTACGACCCCTGCAGCGCAGCGCTCAGATCGGCGCGCAGATCGGCGACGTCTTCGATGCCCACGGACAATCGGCAGAGCGCATCGCTGATGCCCAGCGCCTCGCGCTCGGCATCCGGCACACTCGAGTGCGTCATGCTCGCCGGATGCTCGATGAGGCTCTCCACGCCCCCCAATGACTCGGCGAGCGCAAACACCTCGCAGCGCTCGAGAAAGCGGCGCGCCTCGGACAGAGCACCCTTCAGCTCGATGGTGATCATGCCGCCGAAGGCGCTGCGACCGTGCGGGTCGCGCATCTGCGCGCGCGCCAGGGCGTGTTGCGGGTGCTGCGGCAGACCGGGATAGTGCACACGCGCCACGGCCGGATGGCGTTGGAGAAATCCCGCCAGCTCCAGCGCACTTTCGCAGTGGCGCTGCATGCGCACACCCAGCGTCTTGACTCCGCGCAGCGCAAGGAACGCATCGAACGGACTGGCGACGGCGCCCACGGCATTCTGCAGAAAGGTCAATCGTTCGGCGAGCGCCGTATCGGCGCCCACGACGAGCACACCATTGACCACGTCGGAATGACCGTTGAGGTACTTGGTGCCCGAGTGCATCACCACATCGAAACCCAGCTCCAGCGGCCGCTGCAGATACGGCGTCGCAAAGGTATTGTCTGCCGCCGCGATCACGCCGTGACGGCGCGCGATGCGCGCCAGCGCAGCCAGATCGGAGATCCGCAGCATGGGGTTGCTCGGTGTCTCCACCCAGAGCAGCCGCGTCTGCGGGCGGATGGCAGCCTCTACGGCGGCTGCATCGCGCAGGTCCACGTAGGTGCACTCCAGGGCGGCCGAGACGCCGCGCACTTGCGTGAAGAGCCGACGGCTGCCTCCGTAGAGATCCTCACCGGCCACGACGTGATCGCCGGGCTTGAGCAGCTCCAGCAGCGTCGAGATTGCCGCGAGCCCCGAGGCGAAGGCGTAGCCCTGCGTACCGCCTTCCAGATCGGCCACGCAGCGCTCGTAGGCGAAGCGCGTGGGATTCTGACTGCGCGAGTACTCGAAGCCCTGGTGCACGCCGGGGCTGCTCTGCGCATAGGTCGAGGTCGCATAGATCGGTGGCATGACCGCCCCGGTGCTCGGATCGGGCGCCTGCCCCGCATGAATGACGCGCGTATCGAACGCCGCGCGCCGGCTCTCATCATCCTTCATGATCAACCATTCGTGGACTGCCGGCGGAACGGCCGGCGCCTGCGGGCATCATAGGGCGCCGGATTGCGCCTCGTACAGCATACGCACGGTCTCGATCGTGTCAGCCTCGCCGGCCCCCTTATCGTCACGGTAACGCTTGACACGCGCAAAGCGCAGCGCCAGTCCGCCCGGATACTGTGGACTTTCCTGGATGTCGTTGAAGGCTACTTCCACCACGAGCTCCGGCCGCACGTAGACGGCCAGTGCATCGCGCGACAGCTCGCGCGCCAGCAACTCGCGGGTCTGCCACTGCAGCAGCGCATCGGTCAGGCCCTTGAAGGTCTTGCCGAGCATCACGAAGCCCGCCGCATGCCCCGTCCGGTCGCGAGGCGCGGGCTCTGTCGCGCGCGCCCCCAGGTGCAGGTTTGACAGCCAGCCGTGGCGCCGCCCGTGGCCCCACTCGGCGGCGAGCACCACCAGATCGAGTGTGTGGGCCCGCTTGATCTTCAGCCAGCTTGCTCCGCGGTTACCGGCCTCATAGGGAGCCTCGAGCGCCTTGGCCATGACGCCCTCGTGTCCCGCAGAGATCGCGTCGATATAGAAGCGCTCGGCGCTGGCCAGATCGTGAGCGAGCAGGCGCGGCACGCGGTTCTCGGCGGGCACGGCGCGCTCCAGTGACGCCCAGCGCTCGCGTGCCGGACGCTCCACCAGAGTCTCACCATCCAGCCGCAGGCAGTCGAAGAAATATGCCTGCAGCGGCAGCCGCTCGCGCATCGCGGCTACGTCGAGCTTGCGACCGAAACGGCGCATCGTCTGCTGAAAGGGCCGCGGTCGTCCGCTCGCGTCCAGTGCGATGGCCTCGCCGTCGAGCACCAGCTCCTCGGCCGGCAGACGCCGCGCCAGCTCGACGATTTCCGGGAGTGAGTCGGCCACATCGTTGAGACGGCGGCTGTAGATGCGCACCTGCTCGCCTTGCTTGTGCAGCTGGATGCGCGCGCCATCGAGCTTGCATTCGATAGCCAGCGAGGGGCCGAGGCGCGCGTAGGCCGCCGCCACGTCGCCGGCCGTCTGCGCGAGCATCGGCTCGAGCGGGTGCAGGGTGCGCAGTTGAAACGCCTGTAGTGCCTCGCCATCCGCCGAGCGCGCCGCCTGTGCGAGCGCACCGAGACTCGGGGCGAACATCGCCGCGCGACGCACGGCAGCGGCCGGCCGCCCCGAGGCCGTGGCGATCGCCTCGAGCATCAGTCCGCCGAGAGCTCCGGCGCGCAGCTCCCCGACGATGAGGCGCAAAACGAACTCGCGCTCGCGCGCCTCAAGGGCCGCCAGCAACTCGGCGAGCAGTTGCGTACGGCGGCGCGCGGCGCCCGCGCCGCGAATCTCGACCAGCTCGCTGAAGCGCTCGTCGAGTTCGGCGAGCATCAAACTCGCGCTCGACGCCGGGGCTGCACTGCCCGCCTCCCGCAGCAGCGCATGGCTCACGCCCAGGCGCCCCTGCGGCAGCTCGCCAGCGAGGTAGTTCACGGCCAGCGGCAGCTCCGCGGCGGGCACTGCGGCCAGGGCGTCGGCCAGCGCGGCAATCTTGGCGCTGCGGCTGGCGGTCGCACCCACGCGCTCCCAGGCCTGCACGAGCACCCCCAGCGAGCCCATGGAATCAGGAGAGTTGCTTGCGCAGGTAGCTGATCAGATCGACACGCGTAATGAGTCCGACGAGCCGGCCCTGGTCGGCCACGATGGCAACGTGCCCGCGCTGGAACATCGGCAGCAGGTCCGTGATCGGCGCATCCGGAGCGATCGTCTCGAGCTGGGTGCTCATCGCCGTGGCGACCGGATCCGACAGGCGCTTCGGATCGGCGTGCAGATGCATCAGCAGATCCGACTCATCGACGATGCCCACCAGTCGCTCGCCCTGCATGACCGGAATCTGTGAGACATCGAACAGGCGCATGCGGCGATAGGCCAGCAGCAGGCTGTCCTGGGGCGAGAGCGTCACTGCGCCACCCTCCTGATAGCGCCGCACGATCAGATCGAGCAGATTGCCGTGCCGCGGGCGCTCGATCAGGCCCTGATCGAACAGCCAGTAGTCGTTGTACATCTTGTTGAGATATTTGTTGCCGCTGTCGGGCACCAGCGTGGCAACGCGCTTGGGAGAGCTTTGCTCGCGGCAGTAGCGCAGCGCCGCGGCCAGCAGCGTGCCGCTGCTGGAGCCCCCGAGGATGCCCTCGCGCGCCAGCAGCTCGCGCGCCGTGCGAAAACTCTCCGCGTCACTGATTTGGTACACCTTGCGCACACGCGACAGATCGCAGGCCGGTGGCACGAAGTCCTCGCCGATGCCCTCGATGAGCCAGCTGCCGGCTGGCTGCTGAATGGTCCCGGTGCGAACCACATCCGCGAGAATCGAGCCTGCGGGGTCGGCCAGCACCATCTCTACGTGCGGTGCCACGCGCTCGAAGTAGCGCGACAGACCCGTGAGCGTGCCGCCGCTGCCGACGCCGACCACCATGGCATCCAGCATCTGCCCGCTCTGCGCCCAGATCTCAGGCCCCGTGCTGGCCTCGTGCGCCAGCGGGTTGGCGGGATTGGCGAACTGATCCACATGGAAGGCATGCAGCTCGGCAGCCAGACGTGCCGCGATGCTCTGATAGTGCTCTGCATGACCGCGCGGCACGTCGCTGCGCGTCAGGTGAATCTGCGCGCCCAGTGCACGCAGATGCAGGATCTTCTCCTGCGCCATCTTGTCCGGAATCACCAGCACCAGCCGATAGCCCTTCTGCGCGGCCACCAGTGCTAGTCCGAGACCGGTATTGCCGGCAGTGGCCTCGACCAGGGTATCGGGCGGATCGGCGTTCGGCCGAAGCTTGCCGGCGCGCTCGGCGGCCTCGATCATCGACAGGCCGACGCGGTCCTTGATCGAGCCGGTCGGGTTCTGATTCTCCAGCTTTACGAACAGGCGGCACACGCCGCAGTCGAACTTGGTCAGCTCGACCAGCGGCGTATGGCCGATCAGGTCGACCACTGATCGCACGCCGCTCAAGTGCGTGTCTTCTCAGGCGCCTTGTGCCGCGGCGCTTTCAGTCCATTGGAAAGCAGCAGCTGCCGCGCCTGCTCGGGCGTCACCTGATGCACGGCTGTAATGGCGATCTGGTGCGGCGTCCAGTTGGGGATGAGCGCAAAGTCCGAGTTGTCATTGCAGATCATGCCGGTGCGCTCCACATCCTCGAAGCCCAGCCGCTCGGCGAACTTCAGCGTCGGGACCGGCTCGATCAACTGCACCAGGTAGGCGGTGGTAAACGGCGCATACACCAGCAACTGGCGCTCATTCAGCGCGGTCCACGAGCCATCAAAGTTCCGCAGCCAGAAGCACCCCGGCTTGCCCGGCAGCGCCGCCAGGTCATGCGGGTTCGGGCCGGGTGCGAGGCTGTGCCTGGGGCCGCTGACACAGCCGCCGGCGAGCAGCACGGTCAACAGCAATATCCCGAGCGAGCGAGCTGGATGCTTGATATGTGCTGACATGACTGCCTCCGATCGCCGTCCACCGGGCCACCCCATCCACAGGGCCGCTGGCGCCTATGCTAGCGATTAACGCGCTGCAGTCCCTAGCGTGCAGCGTCCTTATCTGGCGGCGGCGGGCGCCGACGAGGCAGCCCCGCTCGCGCGGCTTGCCGCAGGGGATGCAGACGGTGACGGTGCAGCGGTGGTGGACATGGCAGCGGCCGTCGGCGTCGCAGCGGCCGTCGGCGTCGCAGCGGCCGTCGGCGTCGCAGCGGCCGTCGGCGTCGCAGCGGCCGTCGGCGTCGCAGCGCCTGCGGGCGCGGCGGCGCTGGCCGGCGCCGCCGTAGGACTGTCCACGCTACTGGCCGCTGCCGCGGCGGCGGCGGCCGAGCTCACCGGTGCACTGCTGTCCGTCTTCAGCGCCGCCTCTTCGGCGCGCTTGGTCATGACGATGATGCTGATGCGACGGTTGATGGGGGCGCGCGGATTGCCCTTGTCGAACAGCACCGCCGAGGAGAGTCCCACGACCTGCGCCACCTTGTCGGGAGCGAGACCTCCTTGCTCCAGGGCGCGGCGCGCCGCGTTGGCGCGATCGGCGGACAGATCCCAGTTGTTGTAACCGGCCTGTGCGGTGTACGGCGTGGTATCGGTGTGACCCGACAGGCTCAGGCGGTTGGGTACCGTATTCAGGTACGGCGCCAGCTCGCGCAGGATCTCCGAGGTGTAAGCCTTGAGCTTGGCGCTGCCCAGATCGAACATCGGACGGTTCTGCGCATCCACGATCTGAATCCGCAGCCCCTCGGGCGTGATATCCAGCAGCAGCTGATCCTTGAAGGGCTTGAGCGCCTGGCTCTTGTCGATTGCCTGTCGCAGCTGCGCCATCAAGGTCTCGAGACGCTTGTGCTCGGCCGCTTCCATGAGCTTGGCCGCCTGCTCCTCCGTGGTCGGCGGATTGTTGCTCTGGGCGTCGGCGCTCGAATGCACGGCATTCACGGGCGTGCCCAGGCCCGTGGACAGCGCGCTGCTGGAGCGGCGCTCATCGAGCGCGCCGCCGAGATTGATCAGGCTGGTACTGGCGCCACCCGGCCCCATTTGGCCGGGCGCGGGCTTGACCGACTTGCCCTGCTCCATGCTGGGATTCTTGAAGTATTGAAAGATGGCGGCGCGCTGATCCTTCGACACGGAGGCGATCAGCCACATCACCAGAAAGAACGCCATCATGGCCGTCACGAAGTCGGCGTAGGCCACCTTCCAGGCGCCGCCGTGGTGTCCGCCCTCGACCTTCTTGACGCGGCGGACGATGACGATCGGCCGCTCGCTCTTGGCGTTCATGCCGCTTCCTTGGCGGCCGGCTCGGCTTGCTTGCGCTTACCCTTGAGGTGGCTCTCCAGGTCCGAGAAGCTCGGCCGGACATTGGACCAGAGGAGCTTGCGCGCGAACTCCACCGCGACCGGTGGCGCGTAGCCACGCACGCTTGCGACCAGAGCCATCTTCACCACTTCGAAAGCCTTGCCCTCCTCGTGCGCGCGGTGCTCGACCGCGGCGGCGATCGGGCCCACGCAGCCGTACGACACGAGAATTCCCAGAAAAGTACCCACCAGCGCCGAGGCGACCTTGCGCCCGATCGTGCCGGTATCGGCGCCATCGATTGCCGCCATGGTGTTGATGATGCCGAGCACCGCTGCGACGATGCCGAAGCCCGGCAGCGCGTCGGCCACACGCTGCACGGCATGGCCCGGCTCACCGGCCTCCTTGTGGTGCGTCTCGAGCTCATACTCGAGCAGGCTCTCGAGCTCGTGAGGATCCAGATTGCCGCCGACGATCAGACGCAAACAATCGGTGATGAACTCGATCATGTGATGATCGGCCATGATGCGCGGGTAATCGGTGAAGAGCTTGCTCTTCTCGGGCGACTCGATGTCCGCTTCGATGGCGAGCATGCCGGACTTGCGGATCTTGACCAGGATGTCGTACAGCAGCTTCAGCAGATCGACATAGTCCTCACGCTTGTAGCGCGGTCCTTTCAGCAGGCCCAGAGCTGCCGCGAACGCTCCCTTGACGACCTTGATGGGATTGCTGACCACGAAGGCGCCCAGCGCCGCGCCGAGGATGATGATGAACTCCCCGGGCTGCCACAGTGCCAGTATCTTCCCGCCGTCCATGACGAAGGCGCCGAAGACGCAAACCAGCACGAGGACCAAGCCGATGATGGTGAACAAGGGCGCGCGTATCCCGCAAACCGAACAGGCTCGGGAAGTCTATCGGCCATCGGAGCTCTTTCTGTAGCGAACGCCGCACGTCGCGGCACATCAGGCATCGCCGGCCACACGTGCGGGAGTGTGACGCGCCTCTCAGTTCAGGCGCGCACTGATGCTTTTGAGGTACTCGCGGAAATCCTTGCCGAGCGAGGGATGTGCCAGCGACATCTCCACCGTGGCCTGCAGGTAGCCGAGCTTGTTGCCGCAGTCGTAGCGCCGGCCCTGAAACCGGTGGGCGAAGACGCTCTCCTTGCGCATCAGCGCGACGATGCCGTCGGTCAGCTGGATCTCCCCGCCACTGCCATGACCGACGTGCTCGAGCTCATCGAACACACCCGGGGTCAGAATGTAGCGTCCCACCACAGCCAGCGTCGAGCGCGCCTGCTCGGGCTTGGGCTTCTCGACCATGCCGGTGATGCGGCTGACCTCTCCGGGCTCGCCCTCGGTCTCGACGATGCCGTACTTGTCCGTGTCGCGGCGCGCGACCTGCTCCACGCCGAGCACGCTGCCGCCATACTTGTCGAAGGTACCGGCCATCTGCTTCAGGCAGGGCACCTCGGCGGCGATCAGATCATCGGGCAGATGCACGAAGAACGGCTCGTTGTTGATGGCCGGGCGCGCGCACAGCACCGCATGTCCGAGTCCCAGCGGCGCGGGCTGGCGGATATAGATGCAGGTGGCATAGCTCGGCAGCACGCCGCGCACCTGTGCGGCCAGCTCCTTTTTGCCCTGCGACTCGAGCAGCTTCTCGAGTTCGTCATCCGTATCGAAGTGGTCCTCGATCGCGCGCTTGGAGGAGCCGGTGATGAATACCAGACGCTCGGCTCCCGCGGCCAAAGCTTCGTCGACGGCATACTGGATGAGCGGCTTGTCGACCACCGGCAGCATCTCCTTGGGGGAGGCCTTGGTGGCGGGCAAAAAACGCGTGCCACGGCCGGCGACCGGAAATACCGCGGTACGGATACGGGCAGTTGAGACCATGGAAGCCAGCGCCTGTCTTTGAGGGTGCGAACGGCTCGCGATGCGTCGATGGTAGTCGCTTCCCCGGCGGGCTGCGATACGTGACTACAACGCAGAGCTGATCGTGAACCGAGTGCAACGCCGGGCTGTCAGTGCGCCGCTCATGCGCCTGTCAGCGCGGCGCGACTTCAGTCGCGGATCGGGCGGTCCGCGCCGCTGTTGACGCGCTCGCGCAGGTCCTTGCCGGGCTTGAAATGCGGCACGTACTTGCCGGCCAGCGCGACGGCCTCCCCGGTCTTGGGATTGCGTCCCTGGCGCGGCGGACGGAAGTGCAGCGAGAAGCTGCCGAAGCCGCGGATCTCGATGCGATCGCCCTGTGCCAGCGAGTCGCTCATGATCTCGAGCATCTGCTTGAGTGCGAGCTCGACGTCCTTGGCGGGCAGATGCTTCTGCTTGGCTGTGATCAGCTCGATCAGTTCCGACTTCGTCATAACCTTCCCGAGCGCTCCCGGATGAGCGGTCGCCGCGCAGCAGGGTGCGCGACGACCGCGGCAGGCTCAATCGCGCTCGCCTCCCGGCGAGCGGATCTGCTCCTTGAGCAGATCGCCGAGGCTGGTGCCCGACGAGGGCTGCTCGGAGCGGTAGCTCTGCACCGCTTCGGCTTCCTCGTGCACTTCCTTGGCCTTGATCGACAGCGAGATCATGCGGGTCTTGCGATCCAGGGCAATGAACTTGGACTCAACCTCATCGCCCACGCGCAGCACGGTGCGCGCATCCTCGACACGATCGCGGCCGAGCTCGTTGGCGCGCAGCTGCCCCTCGATGCCATTGCCCAGGTCGATCGTCGCACCCCTCGCATCCACTTCCTTGACGGTGCCGCGCACGATGCTGCCCTTGGGAAACTCGGCTACGAACGCCGAGAACGGATCCTTGGCGAGCTGCTTGATACCAAGCGAGATGCGCTCGCGCTCCGGATCGATCGACAGCACCATGGCCTCGAGCTGCTGGCCCTTCTGGTAGTTGCGCACGGCTTCCTCACCGGGCTGATCCCAGGAGATGTCCGAGAGGTGCACCAGCCCGTCGATATTGCCCGGCAGGCCGATGAAAATGCCGAAGTCGGTGATCGACTTGATCTGCCCCGAGACCTTGTCGCCGCGGTTGTGATTCTCGGCGAATTCCTTCCAGGGGTTGGCCTTGCA
>Ga0134126_10005321_pt1 | contig 16079 bp, 15 predicted proteins | sample KB31752_FD_96881 | JGI IMG/M metagenome (GOLD analysis project Ga0134126, IMG submission 96881) | Terrestrial soil microbial communities with excess Nitrogen fertilizer from Kellogg Biological Station, Michigan, USA - KB3-175-2 | ecosystem: Environmental > Terrestrial > Soil > Unclassified ...
ATCTTCATCTCCTGTCTCGGTCTGTTCGGACTGGCGTCGTTTGTCGCCGAGCAGCGGACACGCGAGATCGGGGTGCGGAAGGTCCTCGGTGCTTCGCTCTTTCATCTCTGGCAGATGTTGTCGGTGGATTTCCTGGTGTTGGTGGTTATTTCCTGCCTGGTCGCGATACCGATCTCCTGGTATTTCCTCCATCAATGGCTACAACAATATGAATACCGGACCCCGATGTCGTGGTGGGCGTTTGCCGCTGCGAGTGTGGGGGCGCTGGTGATCACCCTGGTGACGGTGAGTTACCAGGCGGTGCGGGCCGCGCTAATGAATCCCGTCGAAAGTTTGCGGACAGAGTGAAAGTCAGCACCGCCTGCACCGGCTAATGATGGGCCTTCGGCCGGTCGGCCACAGGCCGACCCTGGCGGGCCGCGCTAATGAATCCCGTGGGGGCTCTTCGCAGCGAATAGCACCTGGCCACAGCGCCATATGCCAGAGCGGGGAGACCGCCGCCGTAAGCCCGGAATCCCTATCTTCGCCGCGTTATGCACTGGAATGAATTCTGGCGTATTTTCTGGACGCAGGTGACGGATACCGGCTGGATCGAATGGACCGCGATCATCTTCGGCGTGGCGGAGGTCCTGCTGGCGCGGGTCAACAACATTCTGCTGTATCCCGCCGGGATCATCAGCACGGCAGCCACGATCATCCTTTTGCTGGGTCCCCACCTCTATGCCGATTCCCTGCTCAACGTCTATTACCTGGTGATGAGTATCTATGGCTGGTGGCATTGGACACGCCAGAAGGATGCACCGCCTTTGCCGATCACCCAAACTACACCGGGGGAATGGGGGATCGCGGCAGCGATTGCGGTGGGTGGATTTGTCGTGGCCTATATTGTGCTGAAGCATTGGACGGACTCCACCGTTCCCGCGGGGGATGCCTGGGTAAGCGCTACGGCCTGGGCGGGCACCTGGCTGCTGACTCGGCGCAAGGTCGAGAATTGGATCCTGCTCAATGTGTCGAATCTTTTTGCCATTCCCTTATACTTCTATAAAGATTTGCCGATGTATGCCGTGTTTACTGCCTTTCTTTTTGTCATCGCCTGTTTTGGGTATTACGACTGGCGTAAACGTTATAAACTTCAGATCGCATGAGTGTCCTTACCCCCTCCGCTGTTGCGGTGATCCGCGAGCATGCCGCGGAGGCAGAGCGGCGTGGAGAGCTGCATCCTGCTGTTTTGGAGCTGATCTATGAACACCAGTGGTTCCGCTGTATGGTCCCGCAATGTTTTGGCGGCCTGGGATGGCCGTTACCTGCCGTTGTACGGCTCGAGGAGGAACTTGCCTGGGCGGATGGATCGGTGGGTTGGACGGTGACGCTGTGCGGCGGCGCCGGTTGGTTTGCCGGATTTTTCAGCCCGGGGGAGCTCGATAGCCTTTTCTCGCACCCGCGGCTGTGTATTGCCGGTAGCGGTATGACGGCGGGACGCGCAGAACGGCTTACCGGGGGCGGTTACCGGGTCAGCGGACAATGGACCTATGCCAGCGGCGCACGGCATGCGATGGCGTTCACGGCCAACTGCACCATCTGGGCGGACGGGGCACCGGTACCCGGGGAAGACGGGCAGCCGTTGGTGCGGCCCTTCTTGTTCTTGCGCAAAGAGGTACAGGTGCTGGATGACTGGCGGGCGGTTGGGCTGGTGGCGACGGGCAGCAATGGATTTGTGGTCCCCGAGCTTGAAGTGCCGGCGGAGCGGTGTTTTGTGATCGATGGGTCGGCGGCGAAGGATGGTTCACCCTTGTATCGTTATCCGTTTTTGCCATTGGCGGAGGCCACGCTGGCTATCAATAGCTGCGGGATGGCCTGGCATTTTCTGGAATGTTTTGCCGGAATCTTTGAACGCCGAAAGGGGCATTTACCGGCCGCCGGCGTGGAAGAGGCTGGCCTCCTGTTTGGCCAGGCGCGGAGCGAACTGGTGCGGGTACGCGAGGAATTCTATGCTGCGCTCGATGCCTCGTGGGCGACGCGGACGCAAGGAGCCACGTGCACCGAAACCGTGTCTTTCGAAGCGGTGAGCACGACCAGCAAAACCCTCGCGGCCACCGTACGCCAATGGGTCGACAGGCTCTATCCCTTTGCGGGCCTGGGGGCGGCGCACACCGGGAGCGAGATCAACCGGGTATGGCGGGATCTCCATACGGCGAGCCAGCATCCGCTGCTGGTGTTCGGGTGATCAGGGCGCCGACGGCGGCTGGCCCCTGCATGATCAGGGCGCTGTACGGCCGTCGGGATAATGATTTTCCACTACGGAGATGATATTGCCGGCAGGGTCGGCAAACCACGCGATCAGCGGTCCGCTGGTGCCGCGGGCAATCCCTTTTTTATCGGTCTTTATTTCCCCCTCGTATTGCAGAAAGGTCACACCGGCGGCCGTGAGACCGTCCACGGCCTTTTCCACGTTGTCGACCTGGAAGTTGAGGACGGTGAACGTGGCAGGAGTGTGGTTGGGTTTGGGATAGAGAAAGACGCTATAGTCCGGGTCGACGTCGACGGAGAGTCCTTCCGGCGTCTCCCTGACCGGCAGACCGAGGGTTTCGGCGTAAAATTTCCGGGCTTTAGCCAGATCGTTGACCGAACAGCTGCTGAAGGCTTTTTTGAAGGTGAACATAGGCGTAAATTTAAGTGTGAGCGATTTGTGATAATTAGCGGCCGGGATTTACCGTAAATTTCTGAAAAAATCGAGCCATGCTCAAAATGATGATCATAGCCGTGGGCCTGCTGGGTCTTGCGATCGCCGGAAGTGCGGTCTTACGGCATAACGACGGCGATCCCCGGCAGGCCAGCATGAAAGGGTTTGCCGTGGTAGAACTGTTCACATCGGAAGGTTGTTCCAGCTGCCCGCCGGCCGATGCATTGATCGCCCGGGTCCAACAGCAGGACAAGGATCTGCCGGTCTATGTGCTGGCCTATCATGTGGATTATTGGGACCGCCAGGGCTGGCGGGATGCCTTCAGCAATGCGGTCTATACTCAAAGACAGCAGCAATATGCATCCTGGCTAAAGATCGAGAGCATCTACACGCCGCAGGTAGTCGTCAATGGACGAACGGAGTTTGTCGGGTCCGAGGCAGAAACACTGGCACGCGCTATCAAAAACGCCTTGCAACAAACCGACGAGCTGCAGCTTCAGCTCAGCAGTCTGCAACTCGACAAAGGACAGCTGAACTGGACATGCAAGACGGAAGGTGCGGCAGCGACACCGCACCACTATTCGCTGGTGGTCGCGGTAGTCCAACGGTCGGCGACAACGCAGGTTAAAGGCGGTGAGAACAGTGGAAGGACCTTGTCGCATGTCCAGATCGTCCGTGGGCTAAGCGTATCGGCGCTGGATGGCGGGGGACAGGGTGCAGGACGGCTGGCATGGCCGTCGGGTGTTGCCCCCGCCGAGGGCGAGATCATAGCTTTCTTACAGAATCCTGATAACGGCGAGATCGTCGCGGCTACCCGGAGAGTGATCGGGCAATAATAGCATCGAATAAATTCTACAGAAAGGCCGCCTCGTCGATCCGGGCGGCCTTGGGTATTCAGCGTTTGCTCATGTGTAGCCGGTCATTGGAAATTTAGTTTAACATAGCTATAACACAAAAAAATTTTAAGAAAAACCCTTCCTTTGTAAAAACTTAGTTGAAACTATTCGATTTCCAGCTACTGCAAAGAGACCGCAGACAACCTGGCCTATGATCGCGAAGGATGTGAGTATACGAAGACCCTTGCGCCGGGACGGTTCTATTTTCCATCGTAAGCATCCTGCAGCTTCTGGATGTCGAGCTTGACCATCTTCATCATAGCGGTCATCACCCGCTGCGATCTCGCCGCATCCTTGCTCTGCAACAGCTCTATCATCTTCGTCGGAACGATCTGCCACGAAAGCCCGAATTTATCGGTAATCCAACCGCAGGCCACTTCCTTGCCCCCGCCGGCGAGCAGCTTTTCCCAGTACATATCCACTTCTTTTTGTGTCTCGCATTTGACATAGAGGGACACCGAATGATTGAACGGGTATTGTGAATTACCATTCAGCGCAACGTACTCCTGGTTTTCGAGAGTAAAATTTACCAGCATGACTTCGCCTTTGGGGCCGGGGCCGGCATCGCCATAGCGAATAACGGAGTCTATTTTGGAATTCTTGAAAATAGAGACATACAGGTTAGCGGCTTCTTCGGCCTGGTCCGTGAGCCACAGGAACGTGACGATCTTTTGCATGGGAATGTGTTTTATTTGGCGAAGATAGCCAAACACGCTGTTTGTCGAATTCGAACATCTTGGCAGTCGACCGCCGGTAGGCATCGCTGTCGAGAACAAGCAGGGCGGGCGGCTGCGGCATTGTTGTCAACCTGAGGAGCGCAGTAGCCGCTTTTTTTGGATCGGCGAGCTGGCGGCCGTCGATGGAGACGTATAGGGCATTGGACGCGTGCGCCTCGCCGTTGAGGAAGCGGGTGCGGAAGATACCGAGTGCAACGGTGGTGTGTCTTATATGCGCGGTGTTCCCAGCGGAAAACGGCGGGTGGTCGCTCCCGGCGGAGCCTGCCATAGGTGCAATATCGATCACCTGGCCGTGGCCTTGGCGGTGTAAATAAGGCATCGCCGCGGGGATGACGGTATAGGCGCCGGCGCTAAGCCCGGCGTTATTGACGACCACGTCGATGCGGCCAAAGGATTCCCAGGTAGTCCGGATGGAACCCGAGATCGATGTTTCGTCGGTGAGATCCACTTCCAGCGGGAGGAAGTTTTTGAGGGTGTTTCCGCCGGTGGCTTCGGCAAGGGCGGGGAGCAGCCGGGAGGTAGCGGCTACATGATAGCCTTGCGTGAGTAATTTATGCGTGAGGGCCAATCCCAGTCCATTCGAAGCGCCGGCCACATACCATACTTTCTTTTCCATAGTCTTCAGTCGTTTGATTATTCTTGAGTATACGGACACAAAGGTAGGGAGAGACCGGATCGGAAAAGATGCACAATTCAATCCGAATAGTGCAAAAATCAAACAATCGAGCTTTCGCGGAAGCCGCCGGGGGAGAGCCGCGTGTTCTTTTTAAAGAAATTGATGAAATGAGAACGCTCTTCGAAGCCCAGACACCAGGCGACTTCGCCCACGTTCCAGTTCGTATGCCGAAGCAGGGATTTGGCCTCCTGGGTAAGGCGTTCCGCAATCAGCTTCGAGGTCGTCTTGCCCGATACTTCGCGCAAGGCGCGGTTGAGGTGGTTGACATGGACGGACAACTGGGTAGCATATTGGGAGGGCGACCGCAAGGCGATCTGCTGACCGGGGGATTCGATGGGAAACTGTCGCTCCAGCAATTCCATGAACAGCGAGGAGATGCGTACGGAGGCATTGGAATTGGCGTAGATCGAAGAGTCGGCGGGCTGCATCTTGAGCGCCAGATGGACCAGCTCGAAGACCAGTGTCCGCAGGACATCGTATTTGTAGACATAATCGGAGCCGAGCTCCTGCAGCATTCGTTCATAGGTACTCACGATGGCGGCAGCCTGTTCGTCGGAGAGGTTGAAGACCGGCGTAGAACCCGGCTGGAACAGCGGGTAGTCGCGGAGATGGCCGAACTGACTAAAGAAGGCCTCCGTGAAGAGGCAGAAATAACCGGTGGTCTCGTCGCCATGTTCCCATTTATAGGGGATCAGGGGGTTGGAGAATACGAGGGCAGGGCCGCTAAGCTCCAGGACCCTGTCCGCATAACTGATGCGGTTGAGACCCGTCATGAACGTCACCTTATAGAAATCGATGCGCCGGTAGGGCATAGGGCCATGCGGCTTGCCGAGTACGTCCGCCAGCCGTAAGACGTTGAAATGCCCCATCTCTTTTTGCAGGTTGGCCGGCATCCAATGCGGCTTTTCGTTGTAGAGCTCCTCGAGGCTCATCGGTGTCTCCATGACACGAAGATACAAAAATCAAACATGCGATCGCGAGGGCCGGGGGGGCATGCCAAGAGCGGGACCAAACCTAATGCCTCACGGGTTTTTTAACCGGTGTCTTGCCTTTGGGCTTTTCCTGGTTGAGGATGGCCTTGGGGAACTCGCTGGTATACTCGCCGCCATGGCGGAGCGCGACCTTGCCATTATCCTTGGTCCAGAAGATCAGCGGGATATTGGTATTGGGCACACCGGGGTAGTACGATACGGAAAAGCGGACCTCCGCGCCGCGGCCATAACGATCCCCGCCGACGAGGCCGATGGGGGTGCCGGCTTCCACGGTCTGTCCCGGGTGAACGAAGGCGCCGTCCTTTTGGATGACACCATATTGGCCAAAGGAGTTATCGGCATGATAGATCTCGATATAATTCCAGCCGTTGGTGGCATTCGCGCCGGCGTCATTCTCGGTATTGCTTACATCCACGGCGGTAACCACGCCACGACGGGCGGCATAGATGGTATCACCGGGTTTGGCCCGCAGCCGGATGGCATAGCCGGTGTCCTGCGCGCCGGGGCTGGCGGAGCCTTTGGCATTGGTGACGCGATAGGCCTGGGTCTCGATGCCGGGCGTGATGGGCAGAAGATAGACGAAATGGAGATTGACCGCGGGATTCAAAACCCCCTTGCGGTTGCTGGTCTTGAAATTCAGTTTGATGTCCTTGGTCTTGTCAATGGGCGAAACCGTGATAAGCCTCACCGTCCCGGGCTTTACCTCCGTAGTATAGGGCAGAGGATGATCGGCCTGTGCGTTGGTGAGGGTCGGAAAATCCACCTGCACCACATAGGGGCAGTAATCCTTATTGGTGCAGGTAAAGATATACCGGTTTTGATTGTCCGTTGTGTAGTTGACCGTAAGCAGGCGCTGAGCCGGTGCGGTGAGGTAAGCCACGGCCGCCAAAAGGAACAGGCATAGATTTTTCATATTGCTAATATACTAAGGTTCCAGCACGATCTTTCCCTTGATCGTCCGGCCATCCATAAGGGCCTGTGCTTCCCTCGCCTGATCGAGGGGCAGCACCTTACCTATCTTTAGGCTGATCTCCCCTTTGGCGGCCATGCCTGCTACAAGCTCCATGATGGATCTGTCTGGTGAGGTCATCATAAAAGTGGCATTGACACCGTATTGTTTTGCCTTTTCTTGTGATGGCGGCGTAGCGGAAGAGACCAGCAACCCGTCCTTTTTCAGCAACGGCCAGAGCGCGTCTTGTGCTGGCGCGCCTACGAGGTCGAGGGCGACGTCGATATCCGTATGACCATTGGCGGTAGTGATCACGGTCGCGCCGGCCTTTTGGGCCATTTGGGCGGCCAGGGAACCCACGGACCCGGAGACTCCGAGGATAAAGAGTTTCTGGCCTGCCTGTAGCCTGGCTACCTGGAATAAGGCGGTATAGGCGGCGGCGCCTACGATGGAGACCGAGGCAGCTTCGGGGAAAGACAGCGCGGCGGGTTTGTGGATGACCTGTGTTTCAGCGGCCGTCATATACTGGGCATAGCCGCCGCCTTTGGGAAAGGGGGTGCGGGTGATCACCTCGTCGCCGGCGGCGAATCCTGTCACCTTTTTGCCCACAGCGCTTACGATACCGGCGGCTTCCCAGCCCGGAATGTATGGAAAGGTGGAAGGGAATGCGTCCTTCAAATAACCATTGCGGATCTTGCTATCCACCGGATTCAGGGCGGCGGCCTTTACCTGTATGAGCACTTCGTCGTTCTGGGGAATGGGCATAGAGACTTCTTCCAATTGCAGAACCTCGGTCCCGCCATACTGATGTATCTGTATTGCTTTCATAAAACTAATTTTTATGAGGACAAAGCTAGCTACAGGGCGGGGGAAAGGAATTGTACGAAACGGCTATTCTTGAGCAGCTGTTTGGCCGAGACGCCGAAGGTCCGTTTGAACAGACGGGTAAAATGCGCCTGATCGGTAAATCCATGCTGTATCGCGGCGGTAGCCATGGACGCGCCGTCTTCCACGACCTGGCTGAGCACACCTTTCATGCGCCGCCAAAGCACATACTGAGAAAAAGGGATGCCGGTCTCGCTGGCGAAGAGATGCCGGAGCCTTTCGGTTGAGAGGAAGACCTGCGCGGCGAGATCTTCGAGGGCAAGCGGGCTCTCGATATTGGCGTCGATATAGGCCAGGGCCGTAGACAGACGGGTATCCACCGGACGGAGAAGAGAATCCGGCGGAGGTGGAAGGATCTTGTCCATCAACGTTAGCGCGGTGGCGCGAAGATCGGGGGTAGCCCTGGTCAGGCGATATTCCCGGGCGGCATCCTCCAGCTCCCGAGCCGTAAGCAGCTGCTCGATCCGGACAAAGGCTTTGCCGTTGAGCACAGCCCGGAGCTGCCAGCCCTGATAGCTGTCCGCATCGACAAAATAGACCAGCGCCTCGGTGCCCTGCGCTTTACAGGAATGGGAGATACCCTGGTTGATCAGGAAACCGGTGAGCTGGGAATAGTCGGTACCATCGATGGTCGAGTCGAACGGGTCCTCCAGACTAATGACGATCTGAAAACATTGATGATAATGCACCTCCACGACGGCGTGGCGGGCGGCGAATACGATGCTATGGTCGAGAGCAGTTTCCGGCATTCGCGAAAATAGGTAAAAATTAAAGGGACAATAGAGTACCTTGATTATACGTTACATATCATCACACTGCGGGTGCACATGCGTCGCATTAATGCGGTGATTGTAAAGGAATAATACATGATTCCATTTTTACATAAACTAATATCCGGTAAATATAGAACCCTAAAAGGGAAAGATTCGCTAGCCACGGCGGAGGAACCTGACCATAAATTGTTAATGGAACAATTGGACAGGCAGAAGGCCTTTTATGAGAATATCCTGAACAAGCTCCCCACCGACATCGCCGTTTTCGACCCCGATCATCGCTATCTTTTTGTCAATCCCGGCGCCATCAGCAATGAAGAATACCGCAAATTCATCATCGGAAAAGACGACTATGAATATGCGGCTTACCGTAACCGGCCGGCCTCCGTGGCGGATAAGCGGCGGGCCAAATTCCTGGAAGCAAAGAACTCGGGCAAGGAGATCCGTTGGGAAGACACGCTGCCCGATCCCAAGGGCAATATGATCACGCATTTGCGGCGGATGTACCCGGTGTATGATGAACATGGGCAGCTTTCGATGGTGATCGGCTTCGGGATCGACATCACGGAGCGTAAGAAGATGGAGGAGACGCAGGCGGAGCTGGTGAAGCAGCTCTCAGCTCAAAACCGTCAGCTCACGGATTTCTGCAGCATCGTTTCGCATAACCTCCGGGCGCCGCTGGTGAACATGTCGATGTTAACCGATTTCATCGAGTCTACCGATGATCCCGTGGAGCAGAAGCTGCTCATCTCCAAATTGCGGCCGGTGATCGACAATTTGCACGCGACATTCAACGAGCTGGTAGAGTCCATTCAGATCCGGCAGGACCTCGAGATCAAATGCGAGGATGTCTGTCTCGATGACTGTCTGCAACGGACCATCGACGGGTTGCAAACCGAGATCAATAAGCTCGGCGCGAAGATCGAAACGGATTTTACGCAGGTCGACGTGATCAACTATCCCCCGCAATATTTAAATAGCATCGTTCATAACCTGGTGAGCAATTCACTGAAATATCATCATCCCGGCAGATCGCCCTTGATCTCCATCAAGACCCGAAAGGAAGGAGAGAAGGTGATCCTTAGCGTCCAGGATAACGGATTGGGGATCGACCTGGTGAAGCACAAGGAGAATTTCTTTAAGATCGGGAAGGTCTTTCACCGGCATCCCAATGCCAAAGGTTTTGGCCTGTACATGACCAAGACCCAGGTAGAAGCGATGGGTGGAAGGATCTGGGTGGAGAGCGTCCCCGACGAGGGATCGGTATTTTATATTGAATTCGACCATCGGATAAAACAAGCGTCTTGAAAAGTATATTCCTCATAGATGATGACCCCATTTTTGTGTATTTGACACGGAGGATTATTGCTTCGATCGACTGTCCCTGCCAGATCAATGAATTTACGGATGGAGAGCTGGCGATCAGCCATCTTGCATCGATCGGCAATCAGGCGGAGAAGTTACCCGATGTGATCTTTCTGGATCTCAGCATGCCGGTGATGGACGGATGGGAGTTCCTCAAGGAATATTCTGATTTGAAGCCTAAGTTGAAGAAGGATATCGCGTTGTTCATTGTTTCTTCGTCCATTTCCCCACAGGAGGTCGAGCGATCGAAGGGTTACCGGGCCGTAACCGATTTTTTGATCAAGCCGGTGGAGAAAAGGAAGATCATAGAGATCATGGACAATGTGAAACTCTAAACCCTATATATGTTCGATCCTGCCCTTATTGATCTTCCGATCCTGCGGAGGCGAGCCTATAACCTCCGGTGGGCGACCGTGCCTGCCGATGTCATTCCGCTCACAGCCGCCGATCCGGATATGCCCTGCGCTCCGGAGATTGCCGAGGCCATAGCGCGATTTGCCCGCGAACGCTATTTCAGCTATGGCGCCCCCGAAGGGATGCCGGAATTCCGCGAAAGCATGGCGGCCTATTTCCAGACCAGGCGGCAGATACCTGCCTCACCTGGTTGGATCTTTCCTGTAGACAGCGCCGCTTTCGGCATCTATATCACCTGCAAAGCCTTTCTCTCGGCCGGCGACGAGGCCATTGTTTTCGATCCCGTGGATTTTTTGTTCCGTTATGGCATCGAGGCGGCAGAGGCCCGGGCCGTGCCCTTTGCGATCCCGCCGGGGGAAGCACCGGTCGATTTCGGTCGCCTGGAGCAGCTCATCGGCAAACGGACCCGGATGATCTGCTTGTGCAATCCCCTGAATCCGACGGGTAAGGTCTTTACAAGGCAAGAGTTACAGCAGGTTGCAGAACTGGCCGTTAAGTACGATCTCATTATTCTCAGCGATGAGATCTGGAGCGATATCGTTTATTCCCCGAACGCTTATATAAGTATGGCCTCGCTTGGCAAGGAGGTCCGCGACCGGACGATCACCATCACCGGTTTCAGCAAATCCTATGGCTTGGCGGGTTTGCGTATCGGCGCCGTAATGGCGTCCTGCAGAGAGCATTATAACCTTTTGTTCAATACGTCGCTGCACAAGTCCACGGTACACGGGGCGAACCTGCTTTCGCAGGTGGCTGCCACGGCCGCATTGACTGAATGCGGGGACTGGTTGCACGATTTCCTGCAGCATCTGCAGCGGATGCGAGACCTCTGCGTCAACAGTCTCAATCGTATCGAGGGTGTTCGGTGCCTGGCGCCGGCAGGATGTTATGTCGCCTTCCCGGACATCACCGGTACGGGGCTTAGCCCCGGCGAGATGCAGGAGTTGCTTTTCAATGAGGCGCGGGTAGCCGTCGTACCCGGTCTGCCGGAATGGTTTGGTGACGGCGCCAATGGTCATATCCGGCTCAGTTTCGCCACTTCGGCGGAGATCCTGACGCAAGCCATGGAACGGATAACAAACACAATACAACGGTTATGAAGACTGTGATCATCGGTGGTGGCATCGCGGGCATGGCCATGGGTACCTTTTTAAAACGGAAGGGGATCGAAACCGTTATCTGTGAAAAGCTCACGGGCATCACCGAACGCGGACATGCGTTCCTGATGCACGCCGAAGCTATCGCCATCCTCTCGGAGTTGGACGGTAACCGCGGTACCGGTATGCCCGGCAGCGAAGTAAAAGGGTTTCAGCTGTTTCGCCCGGATGGGGAGTTCGTCAAAAAAGCGCCGTTGGACGGTTGGCGCTGTTTGAAGCGGTGTACGCTTACCGCCTACCTGGAAAGTTTGCTGCCGGCAGACACGATCAAAGGGGGTAGGGTCTTCTCACATTTTCTCTACGGGCAGGGCAGAGCAGTAGCGGCCGTCTTTACGAACGGAGAAATCGAGCACGGCGATCTCTTTATAGGCGCCGATGGCGGTAACTCCAAGGTCCGGCAGGCTCTATTCGGCGAGGTGCGGATGAGCGAGATCGCCGTCAAGGAGGTCGTCGGCATGACGATGAATAGAACACTGGCCCAGCGGTATGCCGGGACTTTTATCAAATACCAGCAAGCCGATTGCGGCCTGGCCTTCGGGATGATCCCCACGGGAAAAGAGGAGATCGTGTGGTTCATGCAATACGATCCGTCGTTGTCAGATGTGGCAGAGCATGACGCCACCGCGCTTGCGCATTTTTGCCAGACGATGCTGGCGGATTTCCCGGCGGAGGTGCAGAGCATCCTGCGCGGCAACGAATTCAGCAAGACCTATATTTGGAATACGAGGGACTTCGATCTGCTGCCTGCTTTTCACAAAGAGAACGTGGTGCTGATCGGGGATGCCGCGCATCTCACATTGCCATTCACCAGCGCGGGTACCACCAACGCCATGGTCGACGCCAAGGTCCTCGCAAGTTGTATCGACCAGTGGGCTTGCGGAGAAGAGGCGTTTCGTGCTTATTACCGGTTACGTTCGGGTATCATCGGCGAACATATCCGTCTGGGCCGGGAATTGAAAAAGGTCTTTCTGTCACCGGCAAAGCAGGCGGAGGCGCCATTGCCTTTTATGAACTCGGCGGGCGGCGAGCAACGGCTGCGGGTGCAGTATTTTACCGATCCCATCTGCTCTACGTGCTGGATCATTCAGCCGGCCTGGAAAAAGCTGATCCTCGAATACGGCCATTGTCTCGACATCCAATACGTCATGGGCGGGCTGTTGCCGTCCTGGAGAGAATGCAAAGGGAAGATCCAGAGCCCCAGCGATGCGGCAATGCATTGGAAAGAGATCGCCGATTCGTATAAGATGCCACTGGATGCGGGCGTGTGGACCGAAGATCCGTTATCCTCCAGTTTCCCGCCGTCGATAGGTTTCAAGGCGGCGCAGCTTCAGGATGGGCAGAAGGCCCAGCTTTTCCTGCGGCGGGTGCGTGAGATGATCTTCCTGGAAAAGAAGAACATCATGAAATGGCGGTTCCTCGAAACGGCGGCGCTGGAGGTAGGTTTGAATACCATCCAATTCCGCAGCGACTATATGGGTGCGGCGCGGGAGGCTTTTGAAGCCGACCTGGCCCTGGCCGCCGAATTGGGCGTCGTGAGCTTCCCCACGCTGATCTTTACCGATCCATCCGGACAAACCATCCGGTTAAAGGGCTATCAGTATTACCAGGATTTTGAAAAAGTCATTCTGCAATTGATGCCGGGGGCTGTCAAAGCGCCTTTCAACCACGAGCCAACGAGCCTGTTCCGGCAATTCCCCACGATGGTGGATGCGGAGTTCGCGCTGCTGAGCAATCTCCTGCGAAAGGAAGCGCGGACGCTGTTGCAGCAACTCAACAAGGACGGGTATATCGAAAAGATCGAGTCCGGGAATGGGGTGTTGTGGAAGATGAAATGATCCCGTCTTCACTGATTCCCATTCCCACCGCCGACGCGGCTTTGTTCGTCGCTGGCGCCACTGCTCCGGCGTTGGGTCTGGTTGTTACTCTTACCAAAACGATAGACGACCGTCATGATGACCCGGCGGTTATCCCATATCGAGTGGTTGTTGATCAATCCCTGGGCGAGATCGGAATGCGAGGTGAAGCTCATCAGGTACAGCGGATCGCGCAGGACCAGTTTCAACGAGCCTTTTCCATGCCAGATCTGTTTGGAACCTCCGAGCGAAAACATCCCGCGGCCATCCGCCAGCACCACCCCGCTGATATAATTCTTCGCATAGTAGAATCCGCTGAGCTCGGTCGCCCAGCCTTTTTTGAAATGATACTGGGTGTTGAAGCTCGCATTGAACGAGGTATAGCTCACATCGACACTCGTACTATCCACCACACCGCGGAAATGGTTGTTGTAGACATTGAACGACCCATTGAAGGTCCAGGCCCGCGTGAATTGTTTGCTGTAGTTGACCGCCAGCCCGATATTTCGTTGTGACGCCAGGTTCTCGGACGTCTGATAGGTCGTGTAGTTCGAATCACCGGGTTCCTTGAAGGTGATCACCGCATCGCTGATGATATCCGTGGTCATCGTATAGTTAGCCGTGACATTCCATTGACCTTTAAAATTATAGCTCAGTTCAATATTGTTGCTGAACTGTGGCTGTAAATTGGGGTTGCCCTGTTGATAGGTATAGCGGTCGAGCTCGAACCGGAAAGGGTTGAGGCTTTGATAAGACGGACGTTCGATCCTCCGGCCAAAGGAGATGCCGATGGTATTGTTGTCGTCGAGCTTGTACGTAAAATAGGTGGTGGGAAAGAACTGCAGATAGCTGGTGTGGAAATCTACGCTCTTGATCGTTTGGTCGCCGCTGGCATTGGTTTGTTCGGCGCGCAGTCCGAGCTGGGCCGAGAACTTGCCGAGACTCTGCTCCCAGTTCAGGTAGGCGGCATTGATGTTCTCTTTATAGATAAAATGATTGCTGATCCCCGTATCCGCGACCCAGGTGTTGGTCGTTTCGTCGAAGAGGGTATAGACGGCATTATTGTCGGTACGGACATAGCTGCTTTTAATGCCGGCCTCCAGGGTAATGTCTTTGCTGAGCACTTTTTTGTAATCGCTTTTAAAGCTGTAGATATCGATACGCGAGGGCAGCCGGCCGCTGAGCAGATACGGGGCGTCAGACGGCGTTTTGTCGGCGTTGAAGAGATAGTTGTCGGAGGTCAATGTGCCCTGGTTGTTGTAAAAGATATAGTCGGCGTCCACGGAGAACTCGCTGCCTTTGGTATCGAGCTTGTGCGTATAGGCGCCGTTGAAGCCCATGTGGAACTGGGGTGTCCGGTTGAGCGACTGAGCCTGGTTGTACTGGACGAAATTGTGCAGGCTGTCATAAAAATCGGTGGTGGACTGAGACGTATACGATTCTTTATCGACGGTGCCGTTGACGGAAAACCCCCAGGTGGTCATCTTGCTGGCAATATAGTCGATACCCGCGCGAAAGTTCTGGCCCCTGTCCGCATACCGACCGTAGGTATGCTGCAATGTATAGCGGTCAAAGGGCGTAGCGCCATCTTCGCGCTGGCTGTTATCATTATGGTCGTCGCCGAACCCTTCCCACCAGGAATAGCTGTAATTGCCATAGATATTCACATTTCCCTGCCGCCAGTTGAACGTCATGCTGTTCGGGCTTTTGAAATACCGCGCGATGATCGCACAGGCCGTGACGGTCGCGTTAAAGCCGTTATTCTTGTTCTTTTTGGTGATCAGGTTGATGATCCCCGAGTTGCCCGCGGCATCGTATTTGGCGGGCGGCTGACTCATGATCTCGATCTGTTCCAGCTGATTCGCCGGCAGATTCTTAAGATAGCTGGCAAGGTCCTGTGCGCTCAGATAGGTGGGTTTGCCGTCGATCATGATGACTACGCCGGGCTTCCCTTTAAGGCTGACATTGCCATCGTTGTCTACCATGACGCCGGGAGATTTCTCGAGCACTTCGAGGGCGGTGAGACCGCCATTGGTCGTCGAAGCCTCGACGTTGACCACCGTTTTATCCATTTTGTTTTCGATGGGCGGCCGGGTGCCGATCACGGTTACCAGACCAAGTGCCGTGCCGGAGGCCTGAAGCGCTATGGGCATGAGGACGACGGTACGTCTCGCGCGGGTGAGCTCGAGTGGCTGACTATAGTCGGTAAAACCTACATGGGTAATGGTAAGGGTGTATTTTCCGAACGGGATATCTTTCCAGCGGAACTGTCCGTTCTTATCGGTCATGGCCTGTTTTGTCGCCGTCGAATCCGTGGTATTCAGCAGGGCTACCGTCACGGCCTCCAGGGCGGCCCCATTGGCGTCCAACACATTGCCGCTAAGGATACCGGTTTTGCCCTGGCCGGCGGTCCGGCAGACAAGGACTGACAGGAAGAAGACGACAATGGTTAAGGCTCTCATATCTCGGTTAGCGCTTGGTGAAGTCGGGAACAAGATTTAATTCTTTTCCCTGATCCAAAAGCTAAATCGGGACAGAAGGCAAATTTTATATACGAACGCGTTCGTTGATCCGGGTGGCTAGCTACCCATACAGAATTCTTTGAGGCTGGACCTGCCTTCGAAAAAATAGCAGGTAGCGATGAACTTCTTTACATATGTTCTGCTTTCAGCCGGCAGATAGCCTTGCAATTGCCAGTAATG
>Ga0134126_10005322_pt1 | contig 16077 bp, 13 predicted proteins | sample KB31752_FD_96881 | JGI IMG/M metagenome (GOLD analysis project Ga0134126, IMG submission 96881) | Terrestrial soil microbial communities with excess Nitrogen fertilizer from Kellogg Biological Station, Michigan, USA - KB3-175-2 | ecosystem: Environmental > Terrestrial > Soil > Unclassified ...
GACCCGACCAAGAGCTACCAGGCCACCGGCCGCCCAGCAGGCTGGCCAAAGAAAAACACCGCGAACCATACGTAGGTTCGCGGTGTCCTCGATGTCTCGCGACATCACACGTGTGGCAGGTGATGGGTTCGAACCAACGTAGGCTGAGCCGACGGTTTTACAGCCCTAACCTCCTGGCCGAGGCTTGGGCCGCTGGCCAGCGCGGACGCCGTCCGAGGCCGTTTTCCCGGCCGCCGCCGTCCGCTATGCGTCCGTGCGCTGGGAGCCGGTGGCGAGGTGACGCACGGACGGGCACGGACGGCGGCATCAGGAGGCCGGGCCTTCATGCCCCGATCCGGGCCTTTGTGGCCTTTAACCTGCGATGTTCAAGATGCCTTTTCACTGTGGCCGTCTTCCTCTCCGCCGGGTTCGGGCTTGGTGTCCTTGGTGCCGAGGGCGTTGGTGATGCGCTGGTTGGCGGCATCGGCCTGCCCGTCAATGCAGTGCGCGTAGATCTTGAGCAGGACAGCGACGCCGTGCCCGGCGCGGCGGGCGACCTCAGTGGTCGGTACCCCGGAGTTCAGCCACAATGACACCGCTGCGTGCCGCAGGTCATACGGGCGGTGGCCGAGCTGGCAGCGGTACTGCGCCTTGGTGAGGGCTGTCTTGCGGGCCCCGGCCCACACGGCGCTGTAGGCCAAGTCCTGGATGATGCCTCCCCAGGTGGTCTGGAAGACCTGCCCGTCCGGGGTCGTGCCGTACCTCTTGATGTGAGCGCGCAGCAGCTTCACGAGTCGGGCGGAATGGCGATGGTGCGGGTCTCGCTGGCGCGGTGCTTCAGGCCGCGCTCCTGGTGCCGTGATCGGTCCAGGCCGTCCCGGCCCGGGAGGCGGGGGCGGGGGCGGGGGCGGGCAGCACGATCCTTTCCCAGCCCTTCGCCGACAGGTACAGGTTCAGCTCGCCATTAATGTCACTTGCACCAGGCCGACGTTCAACCGGCGCGGTCTCCCGGTTTAAACGACCTGGCGCCGATCAGTGGCATCCCGGTTCAGATCGCCCGACGGCGGACCAGCCATACGGTCGCGGCGATGAGAAGCATCGAGAGCACGAGCAGCCAGCCGCCCTCGACCCACTGAGAGGGCCAGAGTCGGCTACCCGGTTGATAGCTCGTCCAATAGGTATATCCGTGCTGGGTGAGATATTGCTGCACGCTGAGGATCGTCGGCAGCTTGTGCAGATGGACCTGATCTGGGGGCACCGCGGGCATGAGCCGCTCGAACAAGGGGTTTATAACCTGGGCCATCGTGGACTGGCTGACAGTCGTGCCGCTCTTGGTCCACCACTGGCTGAAGATCCATGCATCGCCAGGTAGATTGAGCTTGGTGGTGAGCAGAGGCGTCAGGTAGTGCTCACGCAGGTACAGCCCGGTCGCGAAGGCGAGTCCTGCGTAGACGACCAGGGTCGCGCCGATCGCGGGGACGACCCGGCGGATAAGCATGCCAGCCAGGGCACCGATCGCGAAGGCGATCAGCGTCCAGGCGGGGAACGCGACCGGGCGCAGGTCGAACACTCCGGGATTGTACGGGCACAACTCATTGAGGCCCACGGCCTGGTTTCCTGTGGCGTAGTACGGCTGGTAGTACCAGGACAAGAGAACGCCGAAGGCAGCAGTAGCGGTGACCAGCAGGACCGCGAGCGGCACAAGCTTGGCGAGCGTCCAGCGCCACCGGCCGAAGCCCTGGGTCCAGGCGTACCGGAACGTGCCGGTCTCCAGTTCCCGGGACAGCACTGGCGCCCCGATGAACGCCCCGATCAGGACGGGCACCACCTGCAGGATGACGCCACCCGACAAGAAGGCATCGGTGCCATTGAAGGTACTGGCCAGGCCCATGCAGGCAGGTGAGCCCGCCGGGTGGCAGGCGATCGCGGCGGCGTAAGCGTTGTGCAGTTGCAGGCCGGCTATCCATAGGTATAGCCCCAGCGCGCCCAGCAAGGTGGCCGCGCCGACCAGTGCGAAGCGGTGCTGGCGCCAGGTGACCCCGGCCATCCGCCGCCACGGCACTGGCCGCAGGCTCGAGTCGTCGTCTGGCGGGCGGGCTGGCACGGTCAGCGCGGTCATTTCGTCACCTCCGACGTCCGGGCGTTCTGGTCACGGCCCGCGCCGGGTAGCGCCACGGCACCGGGGTCGCGAAGGTAGGCAAGGGCGAGCTCTTCCAGGCTGGCCCCGCGCGCCGTCCAGTCCGGCGGGACCTGGCCTTCCGCGGTGGCCTGGACCAGCAACTGGGCGTCGGCGTCGGCCCGGCTGGCATGCAGCACCGGCTGCCCGGCATACCGGTCGGCCTCAGCGGCCGGGCCGGTCAGCACGCGGTGGCTGGCGAGCAGGTCATCGACCTTTCCCGCGAGTTGTACCCGGCCCCGGGACAGCAGGATGAGGTAGCTGGCCACCCGTTCGAGCTCGGTCAGCACGTGCGAGGACAGCAGAACCGATACACCATCGGCGGTCATCGCCGTCATCACCGTGGCCATGAAGTCGTGCCGGGCGACCGGATCGAGCATCGCCACCGGCTCGTCCAGCACCAGCAGCTGCGGCCGCCGGGCCAGCGCCAGGGTCAGCGCGAGTTGCGCCTGCTGCCCGCCGGACAGCTTCCCGGCCCGCCGCTTCTGCGGGATGCCCAGCTCGTCCAGCCGGGCCTCCGCGTAAGGCTGGTCGAAGCGGCGGTTCAGGTTGCGGGTCACGTAGATCATGTCCGCGACCGACAGGTTCTTGTACACCGGCGTGTCCTGGGCGACGTACCCGATGCCGTCCAGCGCGGCGGGCGACCCGGCCGCCCGGCCGCCAAGCACGGTCACGGAACCTTTGGATGGCCTCGACAGGCCTACCGCCAGGTTCAGCAGCGTGCTCTTGCCGGCCCCGTTCGGGCCGATCAGCGCGGCCACCTGCCCGGCCGGGACCGCCAGGGTGCACTCGTGCAGCGCCCATGAGTTGCCGTAGCGCTTGCCCAGGCCGCTGGTTTCGATGACGTTCATCCGACGCCCTCCGCCGTTCCGCCACGCGCGCGCGACCTATCGCGGCGCTCATGGATACCGGGCATTCGCATTCCTCCCTCGTGCACCAGGGCCAGGCAGTGTGCCCGCTCACCCGCAGGTACACGGCGGGTGGCATAACACGGACATCACGGGCGGCGCCGCTGTCGTGCACCTGGAATCCGTTGTAGCGGGCCGCGCCTACCATGGCCTTGACGCTGCCTGGTAGGCGCCTGGTAGGTCGCCGCGGGGCATGATGGCCTGCCCTACCGCCGCCGCCCATGATCGCGTAATCCCCGGGCCAGCCACCTCGGTGAGTTATTGGTTTCGTTAAACGTTAATTGAACGCGCATCGCTCGACGCTCAGACAGCCCCGAATGTAGATTCTCCGACTGGAGAGCGCGACAGCGAGGGCAGGCCGAGACTGCGCGTAATTGATGTAGCCAATAGCGCGATAACGGGCCAGCTCGGGACCGAGAAGATCGTGCTCCATGTTGCTGCTCACCGAAAAGCGCGGGGGTTGGACGTCAGCGTGCTGGTTGACCGCAAGGAAGTGCTCGCCGAAGCATGTCGTGAACTCAATACCAGTGGCGGTGGCTGAAGAATTGGGAATGATTGGACCGAGACGTCCTGCGGTCGTCACATCCAGCTGAACAGGCAAAGCAAAGCTTGCACGGCAAATTTGACATCCTTAGCCCCGGCCTGCTCCATATTCATACGCCGCCGGCGGCCCGCAAAGGAGCGTCTCCCGCCGGACCAGCGTAATACCGAGGCTGTCCGCGGTAGTCCCGCGGCGGTTTCGCGCCGCGGGACGGTTTTCCTAAGCTGTCAGATGCTCCAAAGTGACTGGACCGGTGACAGGCGGGCGGCGCGGATGGCGGGCAGCAGTCCGGCGGCGGCGCCGATGATGACAGCGGCGCCCAGGCCGCCGGCCCAAGCATCGGGCGGGATGACGACGGCCTCACTGTGCCCGCGAGCGTAGGCGGCGGTGGCGACCGCTCCAGCGATCACGCCAATAATGCCCCCGGCCAGGGACAGCAGGACCGCCTCGGCCAGGAACTGAATGCGGATCTGGCCTCTGGTGGCGCCCAGGGCGCGCCGCAGCCCGATCTCCTGGCGGCGCTCCAGCACCGAGATGATCATGATGTTGGCCACTCCGATCGCGCCGACCAGCAGCGCGACCGCGCCCAGGCCGAGGAACAGGGTGTCGAGGGCGCCCTTGGCGTCAGCCTGGGCGGTGAGCGCGGCTGACGGCTGCGAGACGGTGACCTGTCCGGGGTCCTCCGGGTTGGCTTCGTCGCCGAGAAGGCTGTCGACCCGGGTGGTGACGGCCTGGTCATTTGACGTGGTGCGGACGTAGATCTCCGAGGGATGCCCGTCGAAGGTCAGGTACTTCTCCGCGGCCGGGAAGCCGACCAGGACCGCCGAGTCGATCTCCGGTGCATAGACCGCCGGGTTGAGGATGCCGGTCACGTAAAACCACTGGCCGCCGACCCAGATCCGCATCCCGGGCTGGATCCGGTCGAAGCCCAGCAGGCGCGCCGTGGTGGCACCAAGCACCGCGACCGGCTCATGAGTGGTCGCCGCGTTCAGGTATTGGCCCTGCGCGATGCTGGTGCCAGCCACCGCGGGCAGGCCCAGTGTGGCGGCATCCACGCTAATGGCGTTGGTCCGGTACGCCGGGATGGCCGGGGACCGGTAGGCGTTGACGTTGCTGACGGCCCCGATGGCATCCACCATGGTGACTCCGGGCAGCCGGCCGATCATGCCGGGGGCCGCCTCAGGCAACTCGGCGTTTGCACCGGTGAAGGTCTGACCGTTGGTGACCGTCAGCAGGTTGGTGCCCAGGTGGCTGATCTCGGCTAGCAGCGCGGACTGGGACGAGGAGGCCAGGCCGAGGACGGCCACGATCGCCGCGACGCCGATCGCGATGCCCAGCGCCGACAGCCCCGCACGGAGCTTGCGGGTCCGCAGCCCGACGCTGGCCAGCCCGGCCATGTCCCCGGGGAGCAGCCGCGCCGGGGACGGCGCGGACAGGACGGACGGGGCGGGCCGCCCGGACGCGATGGTCATGATCGTCCCCCCTGTGCCAGGGCATGACTTGTGTCGGCGATGATGTGCCCGTCGAGCATCTCGACGCGGCGCTGCGTCCTGGCGGCAACCGCGTGGTCGTGGGTGATGATGATAATCGTCGTCCCTTGCTGGTTGAGCTCTTCCAGCAGGGCCAGGATCGAGGCGCCGGTGGCGGAGTCGAGGTTGCCAGTGGGCTCGTCGGCCAGCACCACCGGCGGGCGGCCGACGATCGCGCGGGCGATCGCGACCCTCTGCCGTTCCCCGCCGGACAACTGGGTCGGCCGGGCGGCACCCCGGTGCCCGAGTCCGACCCGATCCAGCGCGCCTGCGGCCAACAGCCGTCGCTTGCTGCGGCGGACCCCGGCGTACAGCAGCCCGTCGGCGACGTTGCCGAGCACGCTCTGGTGCTCGGCCAGGAAGAACTGCTGGAAGACGAATCCGATCCGGGTGGCCCGCAGCGCCGACAGCTGGCGGTCGGTCATCCGCGCGGCGTCTAGGCCGGTGACGCGCACCGTCCCGGTGGTCGGCTTGTCCAGGGTGCCCATCAGGTGCAGCAGCGTGGACTTGCCCGACCCCGACGGCCCCACGATGGAAGTCAGCTCCCCGGCGGTCACCGCCAGGCTGACCTCGCTCAGTGCCTGCACCGGGGGCGACCCGGGATACACCTTCGACACCCGCTCCAGCTCCAGCACTGTTTCTGTTTGTCCCATGGCGGATTCGCTGGCGGTCATGTGGCTGGCACCACGACGCGCTGGCCGGGGGTCAGCGCCCCGGTCACCTGCACCAGCCCGTCCCCATCGTCGAAGATTCCGGTCGTCACCGGCACATAGCGGCGCGTGTTGCCAGGCCGTACGACCTCCACGTCATACCCGCCAGACCCCTCCGCCAGCAGCGCTCCCACCGGCACGACCAGCGCGTCCCGCACGGTCTCGGTCGTGATGTCCACTGTCACTGGCGCCGAATCCAAGCTTCCTGCCGCCGACGGGTGAACCAGCCGCACCGACACCGGGATCGTCGTCGTCGCCTGCGTCCCCGACCCCGAGGTGACCGCCACTGTCCCCACCCGCGAGACCACCCCCGGCGTTGTGCTCCCGTTCGGCAGGGTGATGCTCACCGTATCCCCCACCTTCACCTGCGACTGCTGGGCGGCATCCAGCGGAACCGTCACCTGCTCCTGGTCCGAAGTCGCCGTCAGCACGGGTCCTGACGCAGTCCCGCCCAGGCTTCCGGTCACCTGAGCGACCCGCAGCGCCTGCGGCTTGAACACCACCTGTCCCAGCGTCAGGCTCCCGGTCGGCCAGGCCACTCCCAGGTGCTCCTCCAGCTGTTCCACGCCGTACGAGGTCTCCCACGAGTAGTAATCCCAGCCCAGCGAGAGCACGTCCGCCCGGTTGGCGTAGCCGAGGTCCACCAGGTCATGGTTGAGCTGGGATACGTCGTGCCCAATGTCTCCCTCATACAGCGACCGCCAGGCCGGCGTGCTGCCGTACAGCAGCGCAGTCGGGCTGCCGTTGTCGGTCTCGTACAGCTCCTGGCCCTGCCGGATCACCTGCCCGGGCGAGGGCAGCCAGGTCAGCGTCCCGCTCCCCTGCCCGGTCACCGTGTAGGATCCCGCGTACCCCAGGGTCGCGGTCACTGGCGTCACCGCTGACAGGTCCTGCCGGGTTACCGTTGCCGTCGCCGGCGGGGGCGCCCCCTGCTGCCCGGACCCATGCGAGGACGCCGGGGTGAACACCCCGGCCCGCCAGGCCCAGACCGCCCCGGCCGCCAGCACGACCACCATGCTCAGGGCCACCCAGCGGCCGCGGCCGCGCGGTCGTCGTGCCTCTGCGGCCTCGAGGGCCTGCGCGTTCTGGCCCCGCTGCATCGTCCCGCTCATGAGGACACCTCGCTGGCGCTCGGCGTCCGCATTCGCGGACGCACAGTGCTTACTGATTCGCTCGCAGGCTCGCTCATAATCCGCCTACCTGCTCCGGAGCCAGGCGATCGCAGGTGTTCAGAGTGTTCTGGAAGCCCGGCGAGTTCGGGTTGATGCCAGCCTGGGCAAGCTGGGTCCGCACGCTGACATTGGGGTTGGGATCGGGATAGTTCCGCACACCATGCGAGCGCATGCACTGCGCGAACCGCTCAAGGCTGGCGTTCCCGGGGGTTGTCTTCGGCTGCGCGGACGCCGCCGGGAGAAGGTGCTGGCAGGCGCTGAGAGCCGTAGAGAAATGCGGGTCACTCCGTTCTTGCTGCTGTTGCTGCTGGTTTGCTTCGAACCCTTGACCGTTGGGGTTGGGGTCGGGGAACGTTGTAAGGCCGTGCGAGCGCATGCACGTCGTAAAGCTGAGTTCCTGCTGGAGTCGCGTTGACCCACTCGAACTTGATGAGGATGACGGGCTGCTGCAAGCGGCCGCCAGCATCACGATGCCGACCGTGACGGCCAGCCCGCCCGCCCACCGGGGCCACGCCCGGTACCTGCGCTGGCGGGTGCCTGCTGTCTGTTGCTCATGGCCTGCTGAATGATCCTCAGCGTGGGAATTGTGATGCCAATTCATGCGGTGCCTCCGTTCGCGCTGTCGTGCTCCCGGAACCCGTTTTAGTAGGCAGCTCCTACCATGGCCTTGACACTGCTTGGTAGGCGCCTGGTAGGTCGCCGCGGCCATGATGGTTCACGACAGTCACGACATCACGGCAGTCTGCTAGTCACGATGGGAAGCCAGGGAGCCAGCATGAGCATGACGCGGCCGTTCCGAGTCCTGCGCGGCTGGGCGCGGTATCCGCGTCGGCCGCTGCGCACCGTGCGCGTGCGCCTCACGTTGCTTTACGGCGCGCTGTTCCTCGTCTCCGGCGCGGTACTGCTGGCGGTCGCCTACACCCTGACCTGGGACGCCATAAAGGCCATCAGCCCTCCCAGGAGCGTCGGAAACGCCGGCAACCTCCAAGCGCTCCGGGAGGCGAAGCTGCGCAACGCCCTGATAGCGGGCCAGCACGTCACGATGATGCACCAGCTGCTCATGAGCTGCGTCATAGCGCTGGCCATCACGGCCGTCTTGTCAGTTGGCCTGGGCTGGCTGGTCGCCGGCCGCGTGCTGCGCCCGCTGCGCACCATGACGACGGCCACGCAGCACATCAGCGAGCAGAACCTGCAGCAGCGGCTCGCCGTCACCGGTCCCGACGACGAGCTCAAGCGGCTCGGTGACACCATCGACGATCTCCTGGCCCGCCTCGAGGCGGCCTTTGACGCGCAGCGCCGCTTCGTCGCCAACGCCTCCCACGAGCTACGCACCCCGCTGACCATGATGCGCACCGCACTGGACGTGGCCACCCGCAAGCCCGGGCCACCGGTTCCTGCCGTCACCGCGCTGGCCGGCAAGATGCGGGCCGGACTCGACAAGGCCGACCGGCTGGTGGAGAGCTTCCTCATCCTTGCCCGCGCCGAGGACGGCGGCACCGTGCGCCGCACCGCGGTCGCCCTGGACAAGCTCGCCACCAATGCCCTTGCCGATCGTTTCGACGCGATTAACGACATGCACATCACCGTCGGCCAGGATCATCACGACGCGCTGGTGCCCGGCAGCGAGGCGCTGCTCGCTCACCTGGTCGGCAACCTGATCGACAACGCCATCCGGCACAACCAGCCTGGCGGCTGGATCCGTGTCGCCACCGACACTGACGCCGGTACGGCGCGGCTCGTCGTCGAGAACAGCGGGCCGATCGTCGACCCGGGCTGGGTCGGCGAGCTGGCCCAGCCGTTCCGCCGGGCAGTCCCGGACCGTACCAGCGCTGACGATACCGGCGTCGGGCTCGGGCTCTCGATTGTCGCCGCCATCGCCACCACCCACCACGCCACCCTGGACCTGCACGCCCGCCCGCATGGCGGACTCCGCGTGACCGTCGCCCTCCCGCTCGCCGCTCGCCCGGCCCTCGCTGCGGCGGCAACATCATGAGGGTTCTGGTCGTCGAAGACGTGCACGCCCTGGCGGACGACATCGCCGAAGGACTGCGCGACGAAGGCTTTGCCGTCGACATCGCCTACAACGGGCTCGACGCGGCTGCCAAGCTCGACGCTAACGCCTACCAGGTGGTTGTTCTTGACCGCGACCTGCCCGGCATCCACGGCGACACCCTCTGCCGGATGATCACCGAAAGCGACCGTCCGGCCGTGACCCTCATGCTCACCGCGGCTGGCAGCACCGACGACCGCATCAGCGGGCTAGGCCTCGGCGCCGACGACTACCTGGCCAAGCCCTTTCACTTCACCGAGCTAGTGCTTCGCATCCGGGCCCTGGCCCGCCGCCAGCCCACCGCCCGGCCCCGCGTCTACCACGCCGCCGACCTCGCCCTCGACCCGCAACGCCACGCCGCCACCCGTAACGGCCGGTCCCTCGACCTTTCCGTCAAGGAGTTCGGCGTCCTCGAGGCCCTGCTCCGTGCCGCACCCGCCTTCCTCAGCACCGAGGAACTGCTCGAGCAGGTCTGGGACGAAAACGCCGACCCCTTCACCAACGCTGTCTTCAACACCCTCAGCCGGCTGCGCCGCAAACTCGGCAACCCGCCCCTCATCGAGACCCAGCCCGGCGTCGGCTACCGCATCACTGACCGCAGCGCGCGACCGCTACCAGGGACGCATTTACCACATCGGAACCGGACGCCCCCACGCCGGAACTCGCGTCCTGCTCCTCGTCCAGGACCTGCACATCCGCGTCATCAACACCGGCACCGGCGAACTCCTCCGCGAGCTGGTCCTGAACCCGGACCGCAGCTATCAGCCCGCCGGCCGCCCGCCCCGCTGGCTGCCTCTTTCATGGCCTCGCTGATGTGCTCGTCCGCGCGAAGCCGATCGATCTTGGCTTGAAGATTGCCGCTGGCGATGCCCTTGTCCTTAGCCGTGGCCTCTACCACCGCCCTCGCCATGGCGACGGCCGCGCGGGGCCTTCGCGCCTAGCGACTGGCGGGCCTCGCTGGCTGTGCTGGCAATGGCTTCCGGCACATCGTCGTAGCTCCGGTACGCCACGGTCTCGGGCCACACGAACAACTCCGTAAAGCCAGTTTCCGTCCTGTGGTCACCGCAGACCGGGTGATCGCAGTTGTCGCAGACCAGCACATCCTTGACAGGTTGGTCCTATTCGGCAGGGAGGCGCACCCACCCGTCCATGCCCTTGGCATCCCCTGGAAGCGCGGAGGTTCATACGGGCCAGTGAGCGGGCCTAACTGGAGTTGATCTTGTGTTGCGAGGACACTGGTTTCCCGGATAGGGGGAACGTGGTGTCTGTCATGTCCGGCATGGGTGACAACGGCGAGGATGCCGAAGGCCGCTCTGGCGACAGCGATCACCCGCGGAGGTTTGGCACGTGTCCTGGTTGTGAGCTGCCGGTGGCGCTGCCCGCTGACCTGATCGGCAGGGTGACTTATCCCGATGATGCCGGCGTCATTGCCGATATCTGCTTCGGCCGGTTCAATACGCGTGTTCATCAGTGCGGCACGGAAATCGCGTTTGTTGTCCCGGTGGTCACGGCATGGGTGAGGGCGAAGGAGTTCGTCTGCATCGGCGATCCCGGGGTGGATACACGACAGTCCGCGATCGCGGCGGGCTGGTCGATTTCACTGGTCGAGGACTACACCGGCCTCGCCCGGCATGTTCAGAAGTGGATAGAACGGGACAGCCGCGCCCTCTGGGAGACCGTCCTGGACGACTCGTTCTGGGAACTGGACACTCGGGAGGCAGCGAAGGCACTAGGGCCGGTCCGGCTCCTCGCCTTGAAGCTGGCGCGGGATGGCCGCGTAGAGGCCCCGGTCGAACGGGCAACGGAGTACTTCGAGATCTCCGCCGATATGCCCCGCGAAGACGTAATCGGCCGCGTGCGCTGGCTGACCGCAGCGCTGACGGCCGAGCAGCTCAAGCGGTGTGTCCTGCTCGCGATCCTCGCGGACCTCGGGGGCCGGCTGGAGGAGGCGGTCGCAGCCGCGATCCCGCTCGACTGCCTGGACGATCTGGTCCTAGCCATCCTAAGAGAAGAGGCGGAGCCGATCTCGGGGATCGGCCCTCCGGATGTGGCGCTGAAGACCCTTGTCCTGCTCGTGGCGTACGCGGTGGCTCATCGGCTGCTGGACCGGCAGCCGAACCCGTTGCTGCCGGACCTGGCAGGGTTCCTGGTCGGACTGTATGAGCTCGGAGAGCGCGACGGCGTGGAACTGGACCAGCGGTTCTGGCTGACGCCACAGCAGTTCTGGCGCCTGGTCGACGCCGACTCAGCGATCGCTGGCGCGCTGAGACTGGGCCAGGCGGATCAGCACGGAATGACAAGCGTGCGGGCCCAGGACTTCCTGGCCCGGCTCGGCTGGCTGGAACTGGTCCTGGACGCGCCTGAGAGGTTCACAGACAGCGAGGGATCCGAGCCCGGCGAGACCGACCCGGCGTCACTGGCCGGCACCGTGCTGACAGTCACGCTGAAGCAAGCCGGCGAAGACGAATGGACGACGGGCCAGCTGGCCGCAGCCTGCGCGTTCAAGCTGGTGCGCTCGAACCTGCCAATCGACGATCTCGCATTGCTCAACTGCGTGGCCGCGGGTCTCGCTGAACGGGCTTCCCCCGTCGCGCTGCTCGCGTTCTCGGCCGACAGCATGACCCGCGCCAACCTGATCCACCGGACCGACCTTGCTGCCAATGCCGCCGCGCTGGCATCGAAGATCTTCCCGACGGTGCACGCGGGACCCGAACGAACGATGACCGTCCTGGTCGAGCTGGGGAACACATTCCGTTATCTGCACGAGTGGGACGAGGCGCTGCGCCTCTACGACATGGCCGTGCGGTTCAGCAAGTTCGTTCCCGAAGGGCGCGCTGAGCGCGAAGCCATTCTGGAGCGTAACCGGGCACTGGTTCTGCGCGACTCGGGCCGGTTCAGCGAAGCTGAGACCATCCTGAAGGAGCAGGCCAGGACCCGTCCGGACGACCCTGACGCCCAGGAGTCGCTGATCCACCTTTACGAGCATGCGGGCCGCAGAGCAGAGGCTCTGGTAGTGGTCGAGGAGCAGCTCGGACGGACCGATCTGAGTCCGTACCAGTCGAGCCGTTTCCTCGCGCTACGGGCGTCGCTGAGAGCAGGCCTCAAGAAGCACAACGCGGCTGCCGCCGACTGCCAAGCTGCTGCGGCCATCCAGAAAGATGACCTCTGGCGCCGCCTGCAGAGCGAAATGTGCGCCCTGACGACCGATCCGACCGACGAGCGCCTGGCCGCGTACGTGGCCGACTGCGAACGGCACGCTATCGAGCTTCTCGACCGCCCCCGCCTTGACAACCCGGACATGATCTTCACAGCCGCGGTCCTGGCGGTCCTACGCCAGCTGCGTACCAGCCGGATCGCGGAGGCCGGCCAGCTCATCGAGAAGATCACCGATCGGTTCGCCGGACTGAAAGCAGGTGGCGGCCACTGGATGTTCCAGCTGGCGATCGGCTGGCACACTCTCGAAACCGCCGGCGCGCTGGACGCATTCGACCGCCTCCGGGCCGCGGTCACGGAACTCGATGACCAGCTGCCCATGGCCGCAGAGGCCAGTTATGCCATGGGCGCCCTGTCCGGCTTCGCCGTGGAGGACCTGCAGAATCTCGCCGTGCGCGCGGGCGCAGCCGCGGTGGCGGGCGGCCACAACGAGCCTGCCGACCTGGTACCAGTCCTGGACGTCGCGAACGGGCGAGACCTGACCGCGAGGGCCAGCAGCAGCGCCTGGATCACCGATACCGGTCCCGCCACCGCCGAGAACCTCAGCCACTGGCAGGACGCAGCCGACGCTGACGTCGTCACCTTCATCGACGAGACACCGACCCTCCAGCTGCTCCTTCAGCCAGCCGGAGGACCCCGGCGCCTGGTCGACACGTCCATTCCGGTAACAGCTCTTGATCTCGCCGTGCGCGCGCTGCGGAAGTACGACCTCACCAACCCGAAACACCCGCATCGGATGGACCCCCAGCTTGAACCCTGGTGGAAGTGCGCCGAGATCATCGCGGCCGTGCTCCGTTGCGAGCTACCAGGTGACCGGGAGCTCGTGCTCATACCCGGCAGGCTCCTTGTCGCGACTCCCCTGCATGCAGCCGGCTGGCCGGGCCAGACGCTGATCGCTGACCGGCCGGTATCGGTAAGCCCCAACCAGCGTCTGCTCATCGGACGGCGGACCCCGAGGCCACATGGCCACGATGGCGTTCCTTACGGTCTGATCGCCGTCCCGAAAGCCGCCGAGGACGCGGCCTTCGCCGGGAGGCTGGATGCCTTTCTCGGTGATTTCCGGTCAAGAGCACCACGCGTCCGAGTTGCCAGCGCCCCCGAGGCCGATAAGACAGCGGTGCTCGGCGTCCTCGGCGCGGCCGATGCCGTCTTCGTGCTCTGCCACGGTGTATACGAGGACGACGGACTCGGCCCCGGGATCTGCGTGAGTGCAGGAGGCATCCAGCCGCCCGGACGACTGGACATCAGGAAGGACCCGGACCTCGCGGCCTTCATCCTGAGCTGGGAGGACGTCGGAAAAGTATCGCGCTCACCCGATCTGCTGGTATCCATCGCATGCTCCAGCGGCCGCACCATGGTCGGGGCAGGCGGATCTCGCTTCGGCCTGGAGCACCTGACCCTCGCCAACGCCACCCGATTCCTCATCGCACCGCTGTGGCCGGTCGACCAGCACAGCGCCCTTGACTGGGTCGAAGCGTTCCTCGAACCCCTCAACCTCGCCGCGGCCGCCAGCAGCCTGCCGCTGCAGAACGTGCCGCAGATCCACCGGGCTGCGACCCTGGCGCTCGCCGAAAAGCACCCCCACCCCTACCACTGGGCGGCGTTCGCCCTCACGACCGCCCTCCGAGGAGAAAGCCCGTGACCGATCTCCACACTCAGATCCGGCAACTCGACCGCGCGATCGCCTGGGAGGCGGCCCAGATGCTGGCCGCAGAACTTGGCGCTGATCCGGATGCCTCCCCCATCGACCATGAGGCGATCACCAGGCCCGAGCGCCATCCAGACGACCTCGAAGCCCTCGCCAAGGTACTCCTGCTGATCACAGCTGACATCGACCCGGACGCGGTGACCAGCGCCATCGACGGTGCAGGGAACAAGCAGCTCATCCTCGGCGGCGCCGAGCTCGTCGCACTGGCCGTTCTCATCGTCGGCGCCCTCCAGGTGATCATTTCCCGAGGCAAGACCAGCGAGCGCGTCGAAATCGTTGTTGAACGCGACAGCAGCGGTGAGGAACAAGTAGTCAGAATCGACAGGACGACCCACTACGGCATCTCAAGCCCGGTGGCCAGCATCCTTCGAGGACTCCTACCAGGAAATCCCCAGGACCCCTCTTAATCCGCGGGTACGACGATGGCTGCCGGCTTTATCGCGATATCTCCGCGATCTGGCTGTTCCAGCCCATGCCACGCGGCGCGGCGGGCAACGCAGATCGCGCCTCCGCTACCAGGTCTCAGCAGCCCGGCCCGTTCTCATGTTCCGCGCCCGCTGAGGAATCAGGCCTGCACAGCCAGCACTCTATGCAGACCATCCGGGCTCTTGCGCTAACGAAAAGCGTCCGCAGGCATCGGAGTTACACGCCCGGGCAGCCCCGCAAGCACGCGGATCCGGCCAGCCACCCGGACGACGCGCGGCGCGGCACCGGCCACAGCGGGCCGCTCCGCCCGCGACGCATGCCATGCCGCCACGTTCCGCAACGCGGCCGCGCGGGCCACCCGGCGCCAGCCATCCTGGCCCTAGGCCGCCGGGGCAGCCTGCGCCCCGCGTAGTCCCGGACATCCCCCAGGCGCCGTTCGGGCAGCAGGTCGAAACGCAAGCCCTCCGCCGCCCTCGTGGTACACACCGGGCAATCGCCCGCCGCCGCACCCGGGCCCTAGGGCGAGCGCCCGGCTCAGTGCCGCATGCGAAGCCGGAACGGGCACCGCGCGGACCCCGTCCGTGGCCGTCCGTGGAAAGCCGACGGTTACACCGACCGCGCGACCGGCCCGGACGACGGCCGCTATACGTCCGTGGACAACGCGACGCATCGACGCACAGTGACACATCGCGATACATGACGTGACAAGAAGGAAATGGCCCGCAGAGCCGAGAAATCCCAGCTAGCGGGCCGTTTTCGCAGGTGGTGGCAGGTGTTTGGGTTCGAACCAACGTAGGCTGAGCCGACGGTTTTACAGCCCGCTCCTGCTGCCCGCGTCATCCGTGGTGGTGCCGGGGTCTCTGCGCATGTGCTGGAGCTCCCGGCAGTGGCTTCCGGCGGTGCCGCGCAGCACAATTGACATGGAGGAGTCCTAGATCTCGGGGTGGAGGCCACGGACTGGGCTGGCCGCCTCGAGCAGCGAAGCGACCTGGAGCACGGTGGACTCGGCGTGCCACGCGGCAGCGACCTGTACCCCGATGGGCAGGCCTTCGGAGCTGGTGCCGAACCGCATGGACAGCGCGGGCAGGCCGGTGATGTTGAACTGCACCGTGTACGACTGGATCACGCATCTGGGTCATACTTGATCACCTGCTCACCAGTCCGACGCTCAAGGACGCCCGCATCCGGACGGCATCCGTCACCGGGCAGCCCGCCGATCCACAAGAGCCAGCCGACACCGAGACCCCGTAACCGACCCTGGCCTCCGCCCGCCACGCTACATGGCGCAGATCCACCTGGTCTGGACGCCGCAGACCGTCGCTGACATGTGACAAGATCTGCGCCATAGCGGCGGGACTGTGCGCTGATCCCCGGATCACGGCTGACCACGCGCCGTGGGTGAATAGCGCGTACATGCATGTGCCTCCCGGCTATGCGCTAAGGGGCGGCTACCTGCGCGGCGGCGTCGGCAGGACTTGGCGCGCCCTGATCTTGCGCCCGCCGTACTGGCCGGCTGTACATACAGGGCACGGGCACGGCTGGTGGCCGTGCGCGCCAGGGTAGTAGCGCCACCCGATTACCTGGGGCACGCGGCGGACCGCGGTCAGCTCCACAGGCTGGACCCGGCGCGGCACGATGACCTGATAGCCGAGCGGGCTGTCCGCC
>Ga0134126_10005324_pt1 | contig 16075 bp, 16 predicted proteins | sample KB31752_FD_96881 | JGI IMG/M metagenome (GOLD analysis project Ga0134126, IMG submission 96881) | Terrestrial soil microbial communities with excess Nitrogen fertilizer from Kellogg Biological Station, Michigan, USA - KB3-175-2 | ecosystem: Environmental > Terrestrial > Soil > Unclassified ...
ATCGGCGCGCTCGAAGCGAATGCGCTTTTGCGCACCGTGATGGCGGAAATTGATGTGGCGGTGTTCGCCTTCGATGGTGAACAGCGTCTGCAGTTGGTGAATCGGGCCGGCGAAAGACTGCTGGCCCAACCCTCAACCAGATTGCTGGGTCGCACCAGTAGTGAGCTGGGGCTGGCGGCCTGCTTCAGCCGCGAAGAAGGTGACGGCCCACAAACAATGCAGATGGTTTTCCCCGGCGGTTTTGGACGCTGGGATATTCGTCACAGCACTTTTCGCGAGGGTGGCGCACAGCATCAGTTGCTGGTGCTCACCGACCTAAGCCAAACCTTGCGCGAAGAAGAGCGCACTGCATGGCAGCGATTACTGCGAGTGTTGGGTCACGAGCTGAACAATTCGCTGGCCCCGATCAAGTCGGTCGCCGGTAGTTTGGCTGATCTGCTGACCCTGCAACCGCGACCCACTGATTGGGGAGACGACATGCACCGCGGGCTGGAGGTCATTTCATCGCGCGCCGACTCACTGGCCCGGTTCATTGAGTCGTACTCGAAACTCGCGCGCCTGCCACAGCCCCGCTTTGAACCGCTCAATATTGGCTCGCTGGTGCAGCGCGTAGTCAGCCTCGAGACGCGTTTGCCGGTAAACGTAGTTGCAGGTCCCGACCTGGTGATAAAAGGTGACGACATTCAGCTGGAGCAATTATTGATAAATTTGATCAGGAACGCGGTGGATGCTTCGATGGAAACGAAAGGGAACGTCGGTGTTGGCTGGACTCAAAGCAACGGTCAGGTCGAGTTGTGGATCAGCGACGAAGGGCCTGGCCTTGCAAGTACTGCGAATTTATTCGTGCCGTTTTTTACAACCAAGGCGAAAGGGTCGGGCATCGGCCTGGTGCTCTCCCGGCAGATTGCTGAAGCTCACGGCGGCACGTTAACACTTGAGAACCGCTCCGGGAAGCGAGGTTGCGAGGCGTTGTTGAGGTTACCGATTTGAGATTAGGTCCCAGCCCGCTATCGCGGGCTGTCAATTGGATACGCCAGCAAGCGATTTCCTTCAGAGACAAACATCAACGAGAGCACTTCATCCGTAATAAATCGTTCATCTAGTTTGCGTAGCCTAATCTCCCTCGCCGTCTCTCCGGTGTGAATGTTCACTCCCGCCAGCCCATTTCCATCCCGGCCCTGGAGATCGGTGTAGAAATACATCCAATTGCCTCGCAGAGCAGCGAGCCGATCGCGGTGCCACAGAAATCGTGAGAGCCGGTCCAGTTGATGCGCCGGATCAAGTCTATCCAAAAGACGTTCATCTACATCGTTAGTACGCCGGCGGACGAAATCAGCAGGCGAGGGAGCCGACGGTGTCCCGGCTGACAAGCGATCTCTGACGCTGGAAATCACGCCAAAGCGCCTGAAGCGTGCGGCGCCGTAGGATCGTACATAATTCCGAGCGGAGTTGGTCGCGAGGGCCTGCAAATTAGGGACAGAAGAACGAGCTGCGAGTCCTGACCAACTAAGTCCGCCCAGTGTCCGCGCGATCTGGACACCGCGAAAAGCCGTTACCGCCGTGCCACCGTATCGGAAATATAACGACGCGGCGCGCGCAGCCACTGCCACAGCCGTGCGAAAGATGCCCCGGCCCGGCGGCGTATGACGCGCCCGCCACAACTCACGACCGCCGCCAACATCGAAAGCTGCGATCTCTGACTGCCCGCCGACAACCACAGCGCCACTTTCGTTCAAGATCCCAAACGATGCTCTCTCGATCCCGTGCCGGGAGCGAAATCGCCGCTTGCCGGTTGCTGAATCGATCACTATCAAATCATCACGATCGGCTACGACAATAGTTGACGAATTCGGAAGCACGAGATTCGTTATGCCCTTGTCCGCGCCTTTATAGCGCCAAAGAACTTTGCCGTCGCGAGTGTTGATGGCGCTGACTCCGTACGACCCCCGTTCAACAGTTTCGCCATCCTTAAGGCGAGTAAACTGGCCACCGGTACGAACGTACAAAACCTGACCAACCAGAATCATCTCCGGCGTCAAACCCAGATCTTTGGCTTCCCATTCTGTATCGCCAGTTTCGCGAGAGATGGCGCGAACCCGTCCATGGCCGGAGGTGTAAATGGTGGACTCGTCGAAGATCGGCGCCGCTTCGGTAAGTGCCAAGCCGTCTTCGTTGACGCGATAGCGCTCGCGCAGGCGCGACTTGCCGGTGCGCGCATCGAAAGAGGTAAGGCCTTCGTAGAAAGTGTAAAGCCTGCCGTCCACAAAGACGGGCGGGTAATAATTATCGAGCGTGTAATCGACGTCATCGCCTGCGTTTTCCGGCCAACGCGACGGCATCATCTCAACTTCGCCAACTTCATATTTCCAAATCTCGTTACCGGAGGCCAGATCCAGAACATGCAAAAGCGGATGACGTTTGAAGCCGTCGTCTGCATGCGCTCTAGCGTCTTTAGCGAGTATTACCGCCAGCAGATTGGCGTCTGAATCGACTGCCATTTGCATCAGACCGCCGCGAAGTTTGTCGCTTTGCCAGATCCGGTCGCCAGTCATTAGATCAACGGCTTCAACTCGTGTCCGTTCACCCTTTTGAAGACTAAGCAAAAGCAGATCGGTACCGGGCACGGGCGCAACGTCAGTCTCGTCGAGCGAAACGTCCTTGCGTCGCCACATCGTCTCGCCGCTTTGACCGTCGACCGCGTAAAGAGACTTTTCTGTGCCGACGAGCACCACGCCGAGATCCGTGGATTGGTAAAAACGAATTGTCTTGTCCAGTTTCGCCGTCCAGGCCTGCGCGTTAGCAGTCAACGCAGGGTAGAAGAAGAGAATGGCGAGCAACGAGACTGCGAGCCTGACCGAGGGTACTTTCATGACGGAAGAATAAACGATCCCCAAACTCAGACAAAATTGCGCTAAGAATATTTCGTTGTCGGCGAAATGAGGTCAGTACCACCACGCCGTAGCGGGTGGGTTTCGATTCGGATCAATTGATTGTATTACCTAATCTTTGATCTTCAGTGGAGAGTTCCGCGGCACTACCCACCCGCTACCGCGTGGCGGTACTGATTTCATGTCAGCCTGTGAGTGGCAGGTTACAGGCTTCTTACGGCAATGCGATTCCGGCGGCAAATCTGATATTCTTACTGTTCCCGAGTTATTGTGTTGTCCGAGAGTCAATCGATTCCGCCGGTTACACCAGCCATGCAAACTCTTGCAACTTCCAAGACTATTACCCGCGGCCTCGCGGTGCTTTTCCTGCTGGCCGCCGCGGCCGGATATTCCAGGGCGCAGTCAACCGACATTGCCTGGCCGTCGCCGGTTCGCTCAAATGAAGTTCGTGGCATTATCCCCGCCAGAGATTTGGGTGATCCGCGAGTGACCGATCACTTCTATGCCTTCATAGCGAACCCGGGCGACATCCTGATCACCGTCGATAGCAGTAATCTGAACGGCGACATCGACGTGTTTACTTCCTCGAGTCTACGACCGCTATTGAAGTTTACAGTTTATGCCGGCAGCTCCGCGCCGATTACAAAGAGTCTCTATTTACGAAGACAGGAAAATCTGATCCTGCGTGTTGAAGGTCGCACGCCTGACGACGACGACGCGGTCTACCGACTGCACTTCGGCGGCGCCTTCGAGGCGATAACATCCGGGCCGCTCGCGGAACATGAAGACGCGCTCGCGCCAACTACCGCCGCGGCAAATTCGAACAAGGGAGAGCGGCGCGTGTCATCAGTGGGCGCGCGGATTGATGAACCACCGGCAGAGGTGGCGGAGACTCCCAAAGAGACACCAACCCCGATCACGTCGTCAGAACCCGAATCCAAGGCAGTGGCGAAACCCGCGCCGAGAAATAACCGTTCTCGTGGAACCGTCGCCCGACGAACGCGGCCCGTTAGAACGCCGAAGCCGAAACCCGCTGAGGCAAAGCCGGATGAGACTATCGCTAAAGGGGAGGCCGGAGAGAAGTCGTCCGCAGAACCTTCTGAGACTGAAAGCCCAACTGCGCCAGCGCGCCCGCCGAGAAGGACCAGAGGCTCGCGCGCTGCGAAGCCGCCCGCGCCTCAGGAAATCGATGAGAGCGGACCGCGGCTAGTGATTGAAACAGGTGATGGAACGCTCGTCGATCGTTCGATGGGCGGCGTGCGGCGTGTAACTGTTGAGAACGGCCAGGTGGTGGTGATCGGCAAGGACGGAAAAATTCAGCGAATTCCTCTAGCGAGCGTAGTGCGAATGACTATCGCACCGTAAGGAACAGTGGGCAGTTGGCAGTTGGCAGTGTGCAGAAAGAGCTGGATCGGGAAGAGGGTACGGCTTAGTCTTGCTGCCCACTGCCCACTGCCCACTGCCCACTGCCCACTGCCCACTGCCGCCTGCCTACTATTTTTTGAGTGCCGCTAACTTTTCCTTGAACTGCGGCAGGTCTTCACTGGTGGGATCCGTCTTCTCCAAATTCGCGATTGCTTGCTCGGCAGCTTTGGCGTCACCCTTACCAAGAGTTGCGGCTGCGAGTCCCGCCAGGGTCTGCACATCGTCGCCCTTTTTCATAAGCGCCGCCTTGTACCACTTCTCTGCAACATCGTAGTGACCGGCGTCCAGATTCACTAGTCCCAGCGCCACGAGAGTTTGATAATCGTCCGGTTTCAATTGATTGGCCTTTAGCAGAAACTCAATCGCCGGATCGTATCGTCCAATTTTATAATAGAGCTCAGCCGCCTTCACCTGCGCGTCGAAGTTCTTCGGTTGCTTGCGGGCTTCCTCGATTTGGGTGCTAACCTCTGCCTGCATATTTCCCGAGGCTGGACCGCCGGCACCCAGGGGCGGATGATCGGCCGGCAGCTGGCCGCTCGACAGCGCCGTTGGCGATGCGCCCGGGCCGTAGCGTTGATTCATGGTGCTGGCGAAGAGGAAACCAACGATGAAGCCAAACAGCACTCCAATTATTGCGAAAAGCAGATTGTCTCGTGTCATTATTTTCGTTGAGCGTTCAAGCAGCGGTTACGCGGAAGCGTCCTGGAGTAAAGTTCGCAACTGCTCGCGCAGTTCCGGGCTGTTCGTATGTCCATGTGCCGTAACCGCGTGTTGAGTTGCAGCCTCGAGCACTTCTTCTTCGGTTCCTTCTATCCTTAACGTGCAGCCCTTCTCGCTGGGATAGAGTCTGCAGTCAACTGCTTTTCTCTTTGCTTCGGACATGAACCAACCCTCCTCTGAAAAATCTAACGTGACTATTCCAACGGATTCTATTTGGCAGTTGAGCCGGCAAGCGACTTCGCCTGATCAATTCGTTTTGATATCGACTGCGCCAACTCTGGATTATCGGAAGTCATTGCCAGCAGTTTCTGCCAGTAGACGATCGCCTGTTTATAGTTCTTCGCCTCAAACTCAGCGGTACCGGCGAGTTGCAAAACTTTCGGATTCTCGGGAGCGATCCGGAGTGCCTGTTTGATCAACTCAGCAGGTCGTCCCTCTAGTTTGCGGTTGTTGCTCATGGCCAGAGCGAAGGCATACTCTGTCAAAATATCGGCGTCGTCTTTTTTCAACTCGGCCGCCTTTGCGTAAGCGTTACTCGCATCACCATACCTTTCGAGATCAACGTAGGAGCGCCCGAGCATGGCCCAACCATCAGCGTCGCCGGGGTTCTGCCCCAGGCGTTTAGCCAACGCCGCTACGTTGGCTTCGATCCTCGGCTGACTCATCTGGCCGTCGGATTGCGGACCTGACCCGGTCAAGGCCTGTGGCGGCACTCCTGAAAGCGCCGCAGAATTGCCGACGAGTAAATAAAGAATTACAGCCACGACCGGAATGCCAAAGCTGACCGCGTAAACCGCGCCGCGACCGGCGGCGGCCGGTTTAGGTTTTTGATCGGACGCTTCACTAGTCGTGCCAACGTCGTCCAACAAACGCCGCTCGATTTCATCGCGATCCTGTGGATACTGTTCGGGGCTGACGATGCCGTTTGCCAGGTCGGCGTCTAATTCGGAGAGTTGATCGCGATAGACTTCGACGTTCGCGCGCTCCTTCTCGGTGTCATCGCCGACTGCTGCACGTTGCAGCAACGTCGGCAGTACAAATGCCAGAGCAATCGCAACCAGGCCGGCACAGATGAGCCAGAAAAGTATCATGCGGTTTTTCCCCGGTCGGCATTTAGAAGGTCCTCTGCTCGTTGCCGTTCATCCGTCGAAAGCGGCTGGTCGGTGATCAATTCGCGCCGGTGTTTCACGAATCGGAAGAGCAGGAAAAGCCCAGCGAGTAGTAGAACGAAGGGACCGAACCAAAGCAGGTAGGTGGTTCGATCGATCGGTGGGTTATAAAGAATAAATTTTCCGTAGCGCTGCGTAAGGTAAGCGACTATTTCTTTGTCGCTTTTGCCTGCCTTCATCTGTTCGCGAATTTGGTTACGAAGATCTTCCGCCAGGTCGGCACGAGAATCGGCCAGGGTCTCATTTTGACAAACAAGGCAACGCAGCTCTTTTGAGAGGTTCATCAGGCGCTCTTCGAGAGCCGGATCGCCCGCAGCCGACTGTGCTTCTTTTGCCATGCCGAAGCCGGGAAGGGAAGCAACGATCAGCAAGATTAGAATGAAGCGCTTCATCTCAAGAAAATGTGTGACGATCCAGTTTGGTTTACCAATCTCATTAAGACCGCGGCGGCGGATTCAACTTTGAAGTGCAACCGATGCAGAACCGCGAGCGGTAGCGAGCGGATGCCACGATCAACAATGACTACCCGTTCGCGCCTATTCTACCTTGAGTGCTTACATCCGCTCGCTACTGCTCGCGCTTCTGCATTGGGCGCGCGGCTAGTCCGATCAGCGGTTCAATTCCCGAACCATTGGCAGAATCTTTTTCTCCATAATCTCTGGAGTCAACTGCCCGGGTTCTTTGTAACGAATGATCCCGTTTTTATCGATCAAATAAGTTTCCGGCGCGCCTGTAATTCCGTAGTCGATGGCCACCCGACCATCGAAATCCGTCACTGTAAGGACGTAGGGGTCGCCTAACTCGCTGAGCACTGCCAGAGAGTCTTCGCGTTTATCTTTCCAGCTAAGACCGTAGATCGGCACCGCGCCACTCCTGGCAATTTCCATTAGGAAAGGATGCTCCTCGCGACAGGCGACACACCACGAGCCCCAAACGTTCAAGAGCCAAACCTTGCCACGCATTTGGTTGGGCGAGATGATTTTGCCGGGCTCACGCAATTCAGGCAGGGCGAAGTCCGGCGCAGGTTTGTCGATGAGCGCGGAGGGTAGTCTGTGCGGATCGTGGCCCAGCCCGATGGCCAGAAAAACAATCAGGACAGCGAAGAGAACAAGCGGTATTAAAAAAAGTTTGCTCATGCTTCCTTCGCTGTCATCGCTACAGCTGGAATTGGCTGTTGAGTCTTTTGAGCGAGTGCCTCGCGTTGCTTCCTCGCGGCCAGGGCGTAGCGGCGATCGCTGAGAGCCAGGCCGCCGCCCATAGCCATCAGCACGGCGCCTCCCCAAATCCAGGAGACGAAGGGTTTGTAATACACACGCACGCTCCAGGCGCCGCCACTCACCGGCTCGCCCAGAGAAATGTAGAGATCACGAAACACACCGCTATCAATCGCCGTTTCGGTCATCACATTTCCGCCCGCCAGGTAAGCGCGCTTTTCGGGAAACATGGTGTTAGTCACCTGACCGTTCTTACTCACTTCAATCTCCGCGCGCTCGGCCTGGTAATTCGGTCCCGCGGTCCTGGTGACGCCGTTGAAACGGAAAGTGTAACCACCAGCAGCGACGGTGTCGCCTACATCCATTCGGACATCCTGCTCCGATTGATAGCCGCTGACAATCGTCACTCCCACAATGAAAACGGCGACGCCCAGGTGGGCCAGTTGCATACCGTAATAACTACGCGTTTGCATCCCCAGCTTTTGCAGCGGATTCAATTTACCGGACGTGCTCTTCACGCGTTCAAAGATATTGACGATAACGGTGGCGACGATCCAGACGGCGAGCAGCAGTCCCAGGCTAACCAGTGGTTTCCACTTACCGAGTATGAACGGAAGCGCCACAGCTGTCACAACGCTGGTCAGAAAAGCCCAGCGCAGTCGCACGGCCAGCTCCGGAATACTTGCCTTCTTCCAACGCGCGATCGGGCCGACACCCATCAGGAATGCTGCGGGGGCCATGAGCGGAACAAACACGCTGTTGAAATATGGTGGCCCCACCGAGAGCTTGCCCATACCCAAGGCATCGATGATTAAGGGATAAAGCGTGCCCAGCAAAACAGAACCGGCGGCGACTACGAGCAGAACGTTGTTTGAAAGCAAAAACGACTCGCGTGAAATCACTTCAAACTTGCTGCCGAGTCCAACTTGCTTCGCTCGCCACGCATAGAGCAACAGCGAACCGCCAATGACAACTATTAGAAACACCAGAATAAAAATGCCGCGTTTGGGATCGGTGGCGAAGGCATGGACTGAAGTCAGAACGCCGGAACGTACCAGGAACGTTCCCAGCAGACTTAGCGAGAAGGCTCCAATCGCCAGCAGCACCGTCCAACTTTTGAAACCACCGCGCTTTTCAGTTACCGCCAGCGAGTGAATCAACGCCGTGCCGACCAGCCAGGGCATGAAAGAAGCGTTTTCGACTGGATCCCAAAACCACCAGCCGCCCCAGCCGAGTTCGTAGTAAGCCCACCAGCTTCCCAGCGCAATTCCAATCGTCAGAAACATCCAGGCGACGGTTGTCCATGGTCGCGACCAGCGCGCCCAGGTCGCGTCAAGCCGTCCGCTGATCAAGGCTGAAATAGCAAACGCGAACGCGACGGAGAATCCAACGTAGCCCATGTAAAGCATCGGTGGATGCGCCACCATCGCCGGATCCTGCAGCAGGGGATTCAGGTCGCGTCCGTCAACAGGAACAGGAAATAGACGTGTAAATGGATTTGATGTCGTCAGCATGAACAGGAGGAATCCAACGCTGATGACACCCATCACGCTCAACACCCGAGCCACCATTTCATCGGGAAGATGACGGCTGAAAAGGGAAACGGCTACGGTCCAAAGTCCAAGCATCAGGGTCCAGAGCAGCAACGAACCTTCGTGCGATCCCCAGGTAGCGGCGAGACGGTAATGAAGCGGGAGTTGGGAGTTCGAGTTGGTGGCGACGTTCAGGACTGAGAAGTCGTTAGTAATAAATGAATAGGCAAGACATCCAAAAGCGATGGCCACGAAGATGAACTGGGCCTGTCCGGCTGGGACTGCCACCGCTATCCACGAACGGTTGCCACGCGCCGCGCCTAGCAGTGGTAGCGTTGCCTGCGTGAGCGCCAGCATCAGTGCGAGGATTAATGCGAACTGTCCAACTTCAGGAACCATAATGAATTCGATCGTCTGGAGGCCCGAAGGGCCGGCACTTCATTCGAAGTTCACCGACACTTGGGTCTTTCGTTCTGTCGCACCTTCGGCGCTCATTCCCTCGCACATTCTTGATCCCACGCCCTTACGGGCGTGGCTATTAACTAACGGCCCTTCGGGCCTGTTTTGAGAGACACGAAGATTTCAGTAAACCACTGACTTCGCGGCTTCTTTCTCGTGCTTGGCGGCGTCGATCGCATGGCCCGCTTCCGGCGGCATGTAGTTTTCGTCGTGCTTGGCCAATACCTGGTCGGCATAGAACACACCATCAGCTCCAACATGACCTTGCGCAACGCAGCCTTTGCCTTCTTTGAAGAGGTCCGGAAGAATTCCTTTGTATACAACCGGGATGCTCTTGGCAGTATCGGTGACAGTGAAACGTACGGTTAAGCCGTCGTTCTCGCGTTTCAGAGTTCCGTTCTCGACCAGTCCACCGACGCGGAAAGTTCTGTTAATTGGCGCTTCCTTAGCCACCACTTGCGATGGACTGAAGAAGAAAACGAGATTCTGCTGAAACGCGTTGAGCACAAGCGCCACAGCAATTCCCAACCCGGCAAGCCCGGCGACGATAAAACCAATTCGTTTATGACGACGTTTCATGATTATTAATTCCAGTCTCTCTAATGGAGGTTCCGATCCCCGCGCTTGCGCAAAGCGCTCTTCCGCCTTTTAAGTAACAGGACTTCTCCGCCCAACAGTATGAGCGTAGTTAGATAAGAACCCCAAACGTAGAAGCCATAACCACCCATTGAAAAGAATTCTGACCAGTTCATATCAGGCTGCTCCCTCCGCTACCCAGGCCGCATTCTGTTCCCGCTCCGCGATAATGCACCTTACCCGCATCAGCACTGCCGCAATCGAATAAAGCCAACAGGCCGCCAACATGACCAGCATTGCGATTAGCATTGGCGAAGTCATCTTGGGTTTTTCGAGCAGTCGGATGGTGGCGCCCTGGTGCAAGGTGTTCCACCACTGCACGGAGAAATAAATTATGGGGACGTTAATGACGCCCACCAGCGCCAGCACAGCCCCGGCGCGATCGGCACGTTTTTGATCGTCAATTGCTGATTGCAGGGAGATGAAACCGACATAGAGAAAGAAGAGGATCAGAGTCGAGGTGATGCGCGCGTCCCATGCCCACCAGGTTCCCCAGGTGGGCTTACCCCACAACGAACCGGTTACGAGGGACAAGAAAGTGAACATCGCCCCTGTTATTGAAAGTGCTGAAGCCATCATCGACGCCAGCCGCGCATTGAACGCCCAACCTATGCCGGCGTAGATGGCCATCAAGACATAAAGAAACATCCCCATCCAGGCAGCGGCCACATGAATATAGATGATGTGGTAAACCTGGTTTTGGTCCCCGGCTCGTGAGGGAGCAAGAAAGAAGCCGAAATAAAATGACACCACAAAGAGGATGGCAGCCGGAACTGCAAACCAGGGAATCATTTTTCCAGCTAACGGATAAAAGGCCGCGGGCGATGCATATTTGTATAGGTTCATCTTCTGTTCTTGTTTTCGCTGTTCGTCTCTGTGAAACCTTTGTGTTCTTTGTGCCTCTGTGTTGAGTTCTTACATTGGTTGTTCACCACAAGGGCACAGAGAACACAGAGGTTGCCAGAGACTAAACGCCGAGTTTACTCCAGCGATATTCTGAGCGCCGCCGAGGTTGCCCACGGCGCAAAAACCAGCGACACGACGAGAAACGCGCCCAGCAGATAAAGATTTGCCAGCGGACTCACGCCATTAATGCTCGCGTCAACCGCGCCCGCTCCAAAGATCAATACGGGAATGTATAGCGGCAAAATCAGCAGAGCTATCAGGACGCCGCCCCCGCGCAATCCCAGTGTTAAAGCTGCTCCGATCGATCCGATCAAACTTAAAATAGGCGTGCCAATCAGCAACGAAACAAAAAGTATTAAGAGCGTATCCGAGGCTAAACCAAACTGCACGCCAAGCAGCGGGGCGATCAAGACCAGTGGAACTTCAGACACCAGCCACTGCGCCAACACTTTGCCCAAAACAACTAAATAGAGTGGCTGCGGCGTCAGCAGCATCTGTTCCAGTGTGCCATCCTGCTCGTCGCTCTGAAACACACGACCGAGTGAAAGCATCGATGCCAGCAAAGCTGCCACCCAGACCACGCCCGGTGCGATAGACCGCAGCAACTGCGTCTCCGGTCCGATTCCCAACGGAAAAAGACTCGCAACGATTACAAAGAAAAACAGCGTCGATAAGACATCGGAACGCCGTCTCCACGCCAGCATAAGATCGCGCGCGACGACCCAGCGAAACATCGAGATGGGGGCAGCAGCGCTCACGACGGCGAACCCAAACGTGCAGTGCCGCCGGAACCTGGGGGCTCGAGCTCAAGCCGGTGAAACGAACCTGCGGAGATATGGAGTTCCTGGTGCGTAGCAACTATCGCCATCCCCCCTCTGCTCAAGTGTTCACTGATTAGAGATTCAACCAGCTTTACGGCCGCGTGATCCAACGACGCCAATACCTCATCAAGGATCCACAGGACTGCGCTGCAATTAATAAGCCGCGCCAGCGCCGACCTTCGACGTTGACCTTCGGAGAGGAAACGGGCTGGTAAGTTTTCACGGCCGGCAAGCCCTACGCGCGCCAGTGCCTGTTGAGCCTGATCGTGCGTGAGTTCGCAGCCGGCGAGCCCGCTGGAGATGCGAAGATTTTCAATCGAGCTTAACTCTTCCTTAACCGCGATGCGGTGGCCGATGTGGGTGATGCTTCGGGAATATTCCTCAGCCAGTGAGCGAATCTCCGCACCGTCCCATTTTATTTGGCCATTCTCCGGAGTAGTCAGTCCACAAAGGATCCGTAGCAAACTCGTCTTGCCGGAACCATTGGGGCCCGTTATCTGTAGCAACGTTCCCGGAGTCAAAGAGAAACTTACGTCGCGAAAGAGCCTGCGGTCCCCACGGAGACATTCCAAGTTGGCGACTTCCAGTATGGTCCTCTGCCCTCCAGCATGAGCTAAGTTCGTGCGGGATCATTGTATTGAACTTTCGCAGGAAACGCATGCGTGACGGAATGAGGTCAGTAGCACCACGCGGCAGCGGTGGGTCGCGGTTTTCGAACCCCTCGGCTGAAGTGGAGAGATCATGGCGTAAAATCGATTAGCGATCGAAACCCGCCTGCTACCGCATGGTGGTACTGACCTCATTTTCAACCAGTCGCTGGCAATGACCTCAAAGGAGAAGAACTCGCGACAACGGATTAGACGTCGGTAAATATCCTCACAGTCCTCTCGGCCTTGACTCAACCTGGCCGTTTGTCTTTTTCCATGCCACCCAGCCGCCCTTTAGGGCGCGCACGCGTTTGAAGCCTGCGCCCATCAGCTCCTGTGCGGCGCGAATACTTGCCTCGTCATTTGGGCAAGCGCAATAGGTGACTACCTCGCTGTCGCGAGCAACGTTCTTTAGCGGAGGAAGAGCAAGTCTTGACTTGAGTTTTCTCACCTTCACGTGAATGGAACCTTTAATTTTATTTTCGCTCTCGCTGAAGTCGCCGCTCGAGCGAACATCGATGACCGTGACTGGTTCGTTCCGGGCAAGCTTTGCCTTCAGTTCCTCGGCAGTTACGAACTGAACTTGCGAGGGCGTCTGGGGATTGACGAGGGGCTGGGCTGGAGTTGCGAAGGCACGAGCACCGGCAAGTCCCAGGCAAAGAACTAAAAGGCAGGCCGACCACTGCTTGAAAACCATTTGATTACCTCCGGAATGCTTCGAACGTGGGTAGGATTAGTTTGCAGAAAATTACTTCTGCATTTTTCGATCGGCGCTGCCGTGGCTGCGACGCGGGTCAGGTTCGCCGGTGAAAGTTTTCGGGTCGTACCAGGAGTAGCTTGCACCAGAGTAATAAAGATAGCCCGATTTGCCGTCGAGCATTTCACTAATCAAGTCACCTCGCACTGTCGGCAGCTTCTTGCCCTGGTTCGCCGTTACAAATTCCTTTCCGGGATGGGTCGCCATGGCCGATCCGGCTGCGTTCTTGAGTAGGAAAGTTTGCGTCGCCTGCGAATCGCGCCAACCCTGAGGGCCATATCCGTGAATCACAGCCAGCAAGACATCGGTCGTTGCCACGCGAAGCCGCGGGCTTCGAGCTTCCGGAGTCCCGAAAGGATCTCTAAGCATCCAGGCTGGATACTCCTCGTTTAGATCCGCAATCTTTTCCGGTGTCGGTTTTATAACTACGGCGATGTCCTCGGAAAGGTCGCCGTTGAAATCACCGGCGACGAAAGCTGGTCGTTGACTTGAGTCTATGAATGCAGCTTCCTTGAATACGCGCTTCACCGCTTCCTGAACTTGGGGAAGTTCAGGTGGTGGTAGCTTAGCGACCTGAGGGGGAGCATCTTCTACCTTCGCGATTGGAGCGGGTGGAGCTTCCACCTTTGGTTTACTTCCAGTAGAACAACCGAAAGCAAAACAACAGGAAACGAGCAGTAGCGCGAGGCCGATCTTGAAACCGTGTGAGCTTGCCTCCGCAATAATCGGCAGTCTAGTAGTGCTGGCTCTCACCGAAGTCACCTCCTTGTAACCTTTTGACAGCGGCTCATTTTGGGAAGGGAAGCTCGCCGGAAATCCTGACTCCGGCGAGCTTCCGGTTAGTGTTCGTCAAACCACTAGTCGCGAAACTAGAGTGACAAGACGAAAGCAATTAAGTCATTTCGTTGCGCTGCAGTCAGAGCGTTATTGAAATTGTTGCGCGCCGCTGTTGCTTGTCCGCCGTGCATCTGAATAACGTCGAAGATCGTGACGTTCAGACCCTGATGCAGGAAACGGTTACGCGCCCGAATGCCCCAGAGCGGCGCCGTGCGCATTTGGTTGGCCGAAGCTTGACCGGCATTCTGCACAATGCCATCGCCCGTGCCGATGTCGTGCAATGCGAAGTCGCTGAATGGGTGGATTATCTTATTGCCAAGAGCGGCCGGTACCGCGAACGCTCCGCCATTAATCAGCGTTCCGGGAGCTGCAGTTTGGAATGTACGCGTATGACAGACCGCACAGCCTACCGCATTGAAGAGTGAGTCGCCACGTGTAGCTGCGGCGGGGATTGGGTTTTGACGACCGGGCGCGCGGGTTGCAGCCATAAAGTCTGCAAAAGCCAGTACGTCGCCGCCATCATCTTCGGGATCTGGGACGGGGTCGAATGGAGCTCCAGTGCAGTTCACAACGCCCTCAGCAGTGCTGCAGGGGTTCTCGAAATGTCCCGCGTTCGGGTCATCGGAGCTTCTGCCGCCGTCGCCGGCGAACTTGTTGGTGATACCCATTTCGTTAAGGTAGGCATCCCCTGCAAACGACAACAGACTTGCTTGTTGCGCTTTCCAGCCGAAGCGACCAATACGCAGCGCATTGCCGGCTTCGGTTACCGGCACCGCGGTCAAAACACCACGCTGTGCCGCGGGCTGCGCGGCTACGTTGTTCTGTAGCACTGTGTTGGAGAGACATTCGACGAAACCGTCACCCAGTGTGCTGGTTGTGATTCTGAAAGCCTTGACCGTTTCGGCTGTAGAGATATGCTCGACGATATCTGAATCAGTTCCGCGAGCGTGAATTAGTTGGCCGCCAGGCGCATCTACGAACGCACCGTTAGTGATGTGGCCGGCTCTGAATTCCATGGTCTGGCTGAATGCGCCGACGTCGACAGACTGATGACACTCAACGCAGCCGACGTCGTTATAGGTGGGTCCTAATCCATCTTCAACGGTTTCGCGTTCGCTGAAGATGAACTTGTTGTCTTCGAATCTTCCGTTACCGCGTGCGGTGGGTGGTACGGGTTCAGCCACGCAGTCATCGATTGGGGTACCAAGGGCGCCGAAGCCATTGAACAGATCGTTCGGCGTCTTGGCGTCCATATCGGTGGTGAGGGCTTCAGTTCCTCCCTGACCTTCGACGGTGTTTGGCATCCACATTGGTAGTGCCAGCGCCACCGCAAATAGAACCAGCGCTAAAACCTTCATAACTTTCAACATTTGATGCTCCCTCCCTGGAGATTGAAGGTAGTTGAGTGGGCAGGAATGGCGAATTTGCGGAGGCAAACTGTCCGATTCCTCTATGCTGCTGGAAACACCCTAAGGTTCGTAAGAGCTGGTCGAAACGGCGTCGGGGGTGCCGGTTTCACCAGACAGAAACAGAGTGAGAAAACAACGAGAGACTAAACACGGTCCTCGATTTAGCGAACGAGCAAAGCACTGGGCAAGTTTTAAATGTCGGGAGTAATACCTGAGGTGCGCGAAAATTTATTACGAAACACTCCTAGTGTCAATAGAAAAATAATACGATTAGAGAGCAAGGAATTGCCGCGCTGAACGCAGCCAATAACTCATGAAATTTCACCTTCACATTCCCTGGATGAACATCCTAACGCGACCGTGATTTGCAACCTTACAGTCTGCAACCCCACTGTTAAAGGAGGAAGCTCGCCGGGTATTTGGGTCCGGCGAGCTTCGGGTTGGTGCTTTCATCAAAACTCGCGTAGCGAGATTACAGTGATAGGACGAAAGCAATTAAGTCATTTCGTTGAGCCGCACTCAGAGCGTTGTTGAAATTGTTGCGCGCCGCTGTTGCTTGCCCGCCGTGCATCTGAATAACGTCGAAGATCGTGACGTTCAGACCCTGATGCAGGAAACGGTTACGCGCCCGAATGCCCCAGAGCGGCGCGGTGCG
>Ga0134126_10005325_pt1 | contig 16074 bp, 11 predicted proteins | sample KB31752_FD_96881 | JGI IMG/M metagenome (GOLD analysis project Ga0134126, IMG submission 96881) | Terrestrial soil microbial communities with excess Nitrogen fertilizer from Kellogg Biological Station, Michigan, USA - KB3-175-2 | ecosystem: Environmental > Terrestrial > Soil > Unclassified ...
TGATCACCACATGGATGATCATCGGCAGCAGCGTGCGCAGCAAAAACTGCGCATAGTTTTTTTGCGGATTGACGAGCGCGATGGTCTCGCCGGACAGCGTTCCGATGGACGCTGGCGCCGGCGCCGCGCGCTTGGCGGGCGCGGCCACCGCCGCCGCGGCGGAAAGCGCATCGCTCAGGCCCGAGGACGCAATGCCGGCGGCCGTGAGAAACTGCTGGTTATAGAAGCCGACGACCTGTGGGCGGCGGCCGGCATTCAGGTCGCGCTCGAAATCCGGCGGGATGTAGATTGCCGAAATCGACTTGCCGGACCTTATATCCTGGACGGCCGTGGACAATGTACCGGAGCGGTCGACGACTTTGAGGCTCGGAGACGCCGCGACGAATTCCACCAGGGCGCGCGAAGCGTCCGACCTGTCCTCGTCGACGACCGTTACCCCGAGATGCCGGATGACCGGATGGCTGAAGACGGTCGTCAGAACCACGAACGCAAAGAGAGGCACACCGAACATCAAAAGCAGCGCCACACGATCGTGAAACAGCCACTGACATTCTCGCCGCGCGACCAGCAGAAAGCCGGGCTTGGACGCCAGTCTCATTGCCGTGACCGCCAGTCGAGATACGCGCTCATCCCGGGCCGCAGTTCGGGGACCGGCTGAACCGGGTAGGCGCGGATCGAAAACGTCCGCAAATCGAAATCGCCCGAAGCGCGCGTGGCACGCCAGCTCGCATATTCGCCCTTGGTTGCAATCAGCTTGACCTCGACCGTGACACGGCGGTCATCGAGAGCCGGAATACGTACGTCAAATCGATCGCCGACCTTCAGGCTCCTCACGAGATCCTCGCGAAGATCGAAGTGGATCCAGACGTCGGCCAAATCGATCAGGGTCACGAGCGGAACGCCTGGCGAGACATATTCGCCCGGCTCCACGTTGCGCTGATAGACCTGCGAGGCGACGGGCGTATAGACGACCAGTTGATCGATCAGGGATTGAACCGCCTGGATGTCGGCATTGGCCTTTTCGACATTCGTCCTGGAGATGGCCCTCTCTTCTTTCGTGTAGCCATTTACCGCCTGGTCGTAGGCCGATTTGGCTTGGTCGACCGCCCGTTCGCCTTCGTGCAGCGTGTCGGTCGCCTGGTCCAGGCGGGCTTGCGGCGCATTACCCTGGCCGGCCAACGTCTTGGTTCGGTCAAAAGTCTTCTGCGCCAGCACCACGGCCGCTTGCGCCCGCTCCAGCTCCGCTTTCCGCGCGGCAATGGTCTCTACCCGTGTTCCCACCAGCACGTTGGCAAGCTGGGCCTCGGCAACAGCCTTAGCCGCCTTCATTTGGTCGAGTTTGGCCAGGGTTTCGGGATTGTCGATCCGTACGAGCACAGCCCCCGCAGGAACGTTCTGGCCGCGTTCGACGGGGATCTCCTTGACCCGCCCATCCACACGCGCGGCGATATCGAGCCGTGTCGCATCGACCTCGCCCTGTACGAGCAGTGGCTCCGGCCGCAAGAGATAGAAGATGGAAAGCGCGGCGACTAGGGCCGCGACCGTGCCGACGATAATGGAAGGAACGCGCGTCGTGCTGCGCTTGTTCTTCTCTTCCCCGTCACTTGGCGCGTCGGGAATTTCTTTACTAAAGGTCGGCATTTCCATGCCCCGACTCCACTTATGACCAGGAGAGTCACCTACCCAATAGCGCCATCTACTATGTCTCGGTTGTTGAGCTGCGTCCATCGCCTTTCAATCGGCGTGAACCGGCAAACGTGCTGACCAATAAGAAACGTTCCTCGAACATTTCGTACAGCTTGTAGTCCGGACGGGACGCCCGGGCCGACGATTGGGGCGACAGCTCACAAAGAAACGGTAAGCTCTCGGCGAATGGAGATGCACCGCATCTCCATTTGCGCTGTTATGCTATGAGGCGATCGCGAACCGAGGATAGCTCATGACGCCCAGGTCTTGGATTAGGCGGTCTTGGATTAGGCGGTCTTGGATTAGGCGGTCTTGGATCAGGCGGCTCGTCGGGCCGCTCATCGCTTTTGTTGTGATCATCGCGCCGTCGGTCTCGCCGGCTCACTCCGTCGAGGATGCTCACAAGGTCGGCGTGGTGTCCTTCGGTCTTTTTGGCGATCAAGGCGTGTTCAGAAGCGAGGCCACCGGTGCGGCGCAGGTCGTAGCGGGCCGTTTCGGGACTGGCCCGATCGATGTGCACTACAATTCCAGGAAGGGCGGAGATGCAACGATCAACCGCCTCGCCAAGTCGCTGCAAGTTACAGCCGGCGCGCTGGATGCCGAGAAGGACGTTCTGTTTTTAATTCTCACGTCGCACGGCTCACCGGACGGCCTTGCGATCAAGGCGGGACGGCTCACGCAAACGCTCACGCCATCCCGTCTCGCCGACCTGCTGGCGAGGACGGGTGTGCGACACAAGGTCGTGGTCATCTCGGCCTGTTATTCCGGAGTCTTCATCCCTCGTCTCGCGAACCCCGATGTGCTGGTCATCACTGCGGCCGATGCCAACCATCCGTCGTTCGGCTGCGAGGACAAGGCCAAATGGACCTATTTCGGTGATGCCTTTTTCAACGTCGCACTGCGGCACGCTAAAGGCGTGACGGATGCCTTCGTCGATGCGCGCGCGCTCGTCAGGAAGCGCGAACTGCGTGAGCACTTCGAGCCGTCGAATCCGCAGATGGCAGGCGGTGCAAACGTGCTGCCATTGCTCGCTGCGCGCCCTTGAACGACCGGCCGCGCGGCCGGCGTCCATTCGATACACACGCGCTCACGCGGCTCAGGAAGTTTGCAGCCGGGGTGCGACTTCGCGCGCCACGTTGACGAGCGCGGCGATCAGCGGCGTCATTGGATCGCGCTGCGGCAGCACCATGCCGATGCTGTAGGTCACGGCGGGATCGACGATGGGAATGCTGCGGACGGTATCGGCGAGCCCTAGCGTTTCCGCAAGCTTTGCCGGCATCACGCTGGCCCAACGCCCGGTCTTCACATGGGTGAAGAGGACCAGCAGCGAATTCGAGGTCAGCGTCGGCGTCGCCTCGGCGCCGACCGAACGCAGCGCGCGATCGATGATGCGGCGGTTCTGCATGTCGGGCGTCAAGAGGCAGAGCGGCACCTGCCCGACTTGCGTCCAGGTGACCTGGTCGCGGTCGCCGAACATGCCGTCAGGCGCGGTCAGAAGACGATAGCTCTCGTTGTAGAGCGGAATGGTGCGAACCTTCCCGATCGGCTCGTTCTCGATATAGGTCAGCCCGGCATCGACCTCGAGATTTTCCAGGAGGCCCAAAACGTCGGCCGAGGTGCAGGAGACGATGCGGAAGCGCACGTCCGGATGACGGGCGCGAAACGGCGTCGTCAACGAGGCCACCATGCCGAGCACGGTCGGGATCGCCGCGATCCTGATCTCGCCCGACAGCTTGTCCTTGAGCCCGTTGATCTCCTGGCGCATGGCGCGCGTGTCGCCGACGATGCGCCGCGCCCAATCCAGCACGCGCTCGCCTTCCGGCGTAAAACCCTGAAAACGCGAGCCACGCTGTACCAGCATCACGCCGAGGATTTCCTCGAGCTGTTTGATACTGGTCGACATCGTGGGCTGGGTGACGCCGCAGGCCTCCGCGGCGCGGCCGAAATGCCGCTCCTGTGCCAGCGCCAGCAGAAGTTCAAGCTTGTCGATCACGAAAGAGGCCTTTGCAACTCGTTGATATCATCTCACCCCATAACACGGCCGCGTTTGGACAAGCACGCCAAATACGCTCGGCAGGAGCCTGCACCAGGCTGCATCGGCTTCATCGACTTTCCGTATCGCATAATTCCGCTTTCGGATTAATCGGATTCCGCAATCGCAGCACGGGACAGCTTTATTGATTATCGCTGCGTATTCAGGCCTCTGGTCAGAACATGACCACTTCTGATCGAGAGCCCAATAATGGCCGTTTACGAACACTGGGACGAAGCGCGCGGCGCCGAAATCATCGCCGAGCATGCTAATCGCGAAGGCGCCACGATGGTCATTCTGCATGCCCTGCAGGAAGCCTTTGGCTATGTGCCGGAAGCCGCGATTCCCATGGTGGCCGCGCGGCTCAATCTTTCGCGGGCCGAGGTCTATGGCGTCTTCACCTTCTACCACGATTTCCGCAAAGAGCCCGCGGGTGCCCACGTGCTGAAACTCTGCCGCGCCGAGGCCTGTCAGGCCGCGGGCGGTGACGCGCTGGCCGCGCGCGCCGAAGCCAGGCTCGGCATCGCCTGCGGAAACACCACGGCCGACCGGCGCGTGACGCTGGAGCCGATCTATTGTCTCGGGCTGTGCGCAACGGCGCCCTCGGCCATGCTCGACGGCCGCCGGGTCGGGCGGCTCGACGAGGCGCGACTCGATGCGCTGATCGTGGAGGCGCAACAATGAGCCTGCGCATTTTCGTGCCCCATGATGCCGGCGCGCTCGCCGTCGGTGCCGATGATGTCGCGAGAGCGCTGACGCAGGCGGCGGCCAAGCGCGGCATTGCTCTCGATCTCGTTCGCACCGGCTCGCGTGGGCTGTATTGGCTGGAGCCGATGATCGAGATTGCGACACCAGCAGGACGCGTCGCGTTCGGCCCGGTAACGGCGGCTGATGCGGCTTCGGTGCTGGAGGCAATGCTCGCCGACGGCAACCATCCGCTGCGGCTAGGCGTGGCGGAAGATATCTCCTGGTTGAAGCGCCAGACGCGCCTGACCTTCGTCCGCTGCGGAGTGATCGATCCGCGCTCGCTCGACGATTACCGCGCGCATGGCGGTTACAAGGGCCTCGAACGGGCACTGACGCTCACCCCCGATGCCATCATCGCCGAAGTGACGGCGTCCGGTCTGCGCGGCCGTGGCGGCGCCGGCTTTCCCGCCGGGATCAAATGGAAGACCGTGGCGGAGGCCAAGGGGAATCGCAAATACGTCGTCTGCAACGCCGATGAAGGCGATAGCGGCACCTTCGCCGACCGCATGTTGATGGAAGGCGATCCGTTCGTGCTGATCGAAGGCATGACGATCGCGGCCATCGCGGTGGGCGCCACCAAGGGTTACATCTACACCCGCTCCGAATATCCGCACGCCATCGCCGCCATGAACGTGGCGATCGCGATCGCGCGGCGCGCGGGCCTCCTCGGCGAACACATCGCCGGCTCGCGCCACAGTTTCGATCTCGAAGTCCGCGTCGGCGCCGGCGCCTATGTCTGCGGCGAAGAGACCTCGCTGCTCGAAAGCCTCGAAGGCCGTCGCGGCATCGTGCGCGCCAAGCCGCCTTTGCCCGCGCATCACGGGCTGTTCGGCCGGCCGACGGTCGTCAACAACGTACTTTCGCTGGCAGCGATCCCGTTCATCCTCGACCAGGGCGCTAAGGCTTACTCCGATTTCGGAATGGGCCGTTCCCGCGGCACCATGCCGATCCAGCTCGCTGGCAATGTCAGGTACGGCGGGCTGTTCGAGACAGCCTTTGGCATCACGCTTGGCGAGCTCGTCGATGACATCGGCGGCGGCACATTCACCGGTCGCCCGGTGCGCGCGGTGCAGGTCGGGGGACCGCTCGGGGCCTATTTCCCGTGCGCGCTGTTCGATACGCCGTTCGATTACGAAGCTTTTGCTGCGCGCGACGGGCTGATCGGCCATGGCGGCATCGTGGTGTTCGATGACACCGTCGACATGGCCAAACAGGCGCGCTTTGCAATGGAGTTCTGTGCCATCGAATCCTGCGGCAAATGCACGCCGTGCCGGATCGGCTCGACCCGCGGCGCCGAGACCATCGACCAGATCCGCCGCGGCGAGCGCGTGACGGAGAACATCGCGCTGGTCGAGGACCTCTGCAGCACCATGAAATTCGGCTCGCTCTGCGCACTCGGCGGCTTCACGCCCTACCCCGTCATGAGCGCGCTGAAGTATTTCAGGGAAGATTTTGGCCCGACGCCCGCGCGTCTGCAGGCCGCGGAATAGGACGATCACCATGCCGCTCATTGACGAAACCGATTTCGGTACGCCCCCCTCCAAGTCCGAAACGATGGTGACGCTCACCATCGACGGGCAGAGCATCACGGTGCCGGAGGGCACCTCCATCATGCGCGCGGCGATGGAAGTCGGCACGCAAATCCCAAAACTCTGCGCGACCGACATGGTCGACGCCTTCGGCTCCTGCCGGCTTTGCCTGGTCGAGATCGAAGGCCGCGCTGGCACGCCGGCCTCCTGCACCACGCCGGTCGCGTCCGGCCTCGTGGTGCACACCCAGACCGAGCGGCTCAAGACGCTGCGCAAGGGCGTGGTGGAGCTCTACATCTCCGATCACCCGCTGGATTGTCTCACCTGCGCGGCCAACGGCGATTGCGAGCTGCAGGATGTGGCGGGCGCTGTGGGATTACGCGACGTGCGCTACGGCTATCAGGGCGAAAATCACGTCTTCGCGGAAGCTCAGGGCAAGCCCAACCCTGCCTGGATGCCGAAGGACGAATCCAATCCCTACTTCACCTACGATCCCGGCAAATGCATCGTCTGCTCGCGCTGCGTGCGCGCCTGCGAGGAAGTGCAAGGCACCTTTGCGCTGACGATTTCGGGCCGCGGCTTCGACAGCCGCGTCTCGCCGGGCATGAGCGAAGGCTTCCTGGGCTCCGAATGCGTCTCCTGCGGCGCCTGCGTGCAGGCGTGCCCGACCGCGACGCTGACCGAGAAATCCGTCATCGAGATCGGCCAACCCGAACGTTCCGTCGTCACCACCTGCGCCTATTGCGGCGTCGGCTGCGCCTTCAAGGCGGAAATGCGTGGCGAGGAAGTGGTGCGCATGGTGCCCTACAAGGACGGCAAGGCCAATCGCGGCCATTCCTGCGTCAAGGGCCGCTTCGCCTGGGGCTATACTACGCACAAGGAGCGCATCCTGAAGCCGATGATCCGCGAGCGCATCGACGAGCCCTGGCGCGGGGTGTCCTGGGACGAGGCGCTTGCTTTCGCCGCAGCCAAGTTCAAGGCGATCCAGACGACATATGGCCGTGACGCCGTCGGCGCCGTCACCTCCTCCCGCTGCACCAACGAGGAAACCTATCTGGTGCAGAAGCTGGTGCGCGCCGGCTTCGGCAACAACAATGTCGACACCTGCGCGCGCGTCTGCCATTCGCCGACCGGCTATGGCCTTTCCACCACCTTCGGCACCTCGGCCGGCACACAGGACTTCGACTCGGTCGAGCATTCCGACGTCATCCTGGTGATCGGCGCCAATCCGACCGATGCGCATCCGGTGTTCGCCTCGCGTATGAAGAAGCGCCTGCGCGCCGGGGCAAAACTGATCGTCATCGATCCCCGCCGCATCGACCTGGTGCGCTCGGCGCATGTCGAGGCGGCGCATCATCTGGCGCTGATGCCCGGAACCAATGTCGCGGTGCTGACCGCCATGGCGCACGTGATCGTTACCGAAGCTCTGGTCGATGAGGCCTTCGTGCGCGAGCGCTGCGACTGGAGCGAGTTCGAAGACTGGGCCGCCTTCGTCGCGCAAGCGAACAACAGTCCCGAAGCCACCGCCATTCATACCGGCGTCGATCCGAAAGAGCTGCGCGCCGCGGCGCGACTCTACGCCACCGGCGGCAATGCCGCGATCTATTACGGCCTGGGCGTGACCGAGCACAGCCAGGGCTCGACCACCGTGATCGCGATCGCCAACCTTGCCATGGTGACCGGCAACATCGGCCGCACCGGCGTCGGCGTGAATCCGATGCGGGGCCAGAACAATGTGCAGGGCTCCTGCGACATGGGTTCGTTCCCGCATGAACTTACGGGTTACCGGCACGTGGCGACCGATCAGGTGCGCGAGTCCTTCGAGGCGATGTGGCAGGTCAAGCTCAACAAGGAGCCGGGCCTGCGCATCAGCAATATGTTCGATGCCGCGATCGACGGCAGCTTCAAAGGCCTTTATGTGCAGGGCGAGGACATCCTGCAGTCAGACCCCAACACCACCCACGTCGTGGCAGCGCTGTCGGCCATGGAATGCGTGATCGTCCACGATCTCTTCCTGAACGAGACCGCGAACTACGCGCATGTATTCCTGCCGGGCTCGACTTTCCTTGAGAAGGACGGCACCTTCACCAACGCGGAGCGGCGTATCCAACTCGTCCGCAAGGTGATGTCACCGCGCAACGGCTTTGCCGACTGGGAAGTCACGATCGCCCTCGCCGGTGCGATGGGCTTTGAGATGAATTACACGCATCCGTCCGAGATCATGGACGAGATCGCAGCACTCACCCCGACCTTTGCCGGCGTGTCCTTTGCCAAGCTCGATGAGCTCGGCTCGGTGCAATGGCCCTGCAACGAAAAGGCGCCGGAGGGAACGCCGGTGATGCATATCGGCGGCTTCGTGCGCGGCAAAGGCAAGTTCGTCATCACCGAATATATCGCGACCGACGAGCGCACGGGTCCACGTTTCCCGCTGCTCTTGACCACCGGGCGCATCCTGAGCCAGTACAATGTCGGCGCGCAGACCCGTCGCACCGACAACGTCATCTGGCACGACGAAGATCGGCTCGAGATACATCCTCACGACGCCGAGCAGCGCGGCATCCGCGACGGCGATTGGGTGAGGCTCGCGAGCCGCGCCGGAGAAACCACATTGCGCGCGCTGACCACCGAGCGTGTGGCGCCGGGCGTCGTCTACACCACCTTCCATCACCCCGACACCCAGGCCAACGTCATCACCACGGATTATTCGGATTGGGCGACCAACTGTCCGGAATACAAGGTGACGGCGGTGCAGGTCTCGCCCTCGAACGGTCCGAGCGAATGGCAGAAGACTTACGAGGAGCAGGCCCGCCGCTCGCGCCGGATCGCGCACGCGGTCGAAGCCGCGGAATAGCGCATGCACGTTCCCCTCCACTCCGTCGATCGACAGGCCTGGCGCGAGCATGGCGTCAGCGCAGGCAAGCGAACGATCCCCGAGGAGACCGCAGTTGCGCTGACCTATGACGGCGGCACCTACGCAGTGATGATGGCGACACCGCAGGACCTTGCGGATTTCGCGGTCGGCTTCAGCCTCAGCGAGGGCCTGGTCCAATCACCTAATGAGATTGCCTCGCTCGATATTGTCGACCTCAAGGATGGCATCGAGCTGCGCATGTGGCTTGCGCCGGAGCGGGCCGCGCTCATCAGCGAGCGGCGGCGCCAGATCGCCGGCCCGACCGGCTGCGGGCTGTGCGGCATCGATTCGATCGCTGAAGCCCTACGGCCGCCCAAGGTGGTGCCGAAAGGCGGACGCGTGTCGCAGTGCGAGGTGATGAGCGCAATGCGGAGCATCGCCCCCCTGCAGCAGATCAATATCGAGACCCGCGCCGTGCATGCGGCGGCATTCTGGATGCCATCGCGCGGCATCATCAGCCTGCGCGAGGATGTCGGACGGCACAATGCGCTCGACAAGCTCCACGGCACGCTGAAGCTCGCCCACCTTTCTGCCGGTCATGGCATGGTGCTGCTGACCAGCCGGATTTCGGTCGAGATGGTACAGAAGACCGCCGCACTCGGTGCCCCGATCATGGTCGCGGTTTCCGCGCCCACCACGCTGGCGGTGCGGATGGCGGATGCCGCCGGAATAACCTTGATCGGTGTCGCGCGGAGCGACGGTTTTGAAGTCTTTACCCACCCGGAACGAGTCGCTGCGGACGTCGGCGCGAAGGAGATGGAAGATGTCGCCTGACCGGCTGATCCACATGGCCAACCAGATCGGCAAGTTCTTTCAGAGCCAGGGCCGCGACAAGGCGGTGCCGTGCATCGCCGAACATATCAGGAAGTTCTGGGACCCACGGATGCGCTCCGCCATTCTCACGCATCTTGATCAGGGCGGCGGCGCAGGCCTCGACCCCGACGTCCGCGACGCCATCGCGACGTTGAAGCAGGCCTGAACGATCGGCTCGGTCTGGCCGCGAACTACTCCTTCGTCCCTGCAAAACCATCGAGCGGGAGAAGTGGCACGGATACGAGATAGAGGGCTCGTGCCCCGGCAGTAGCGCCAGCCTCGGGCACGAACCGCACTTGGGATCGCCATGCTGCGGCGCAGCGCCACACTAGGGCCGCACATTGAAACAAAAATTGAGAGGATATTCCAAAAAGCGACTTGATCTTTCTATGCGTATGTCTCGCGCGGCACTTCACCATCGACAGGCATGAAGCGATGACCGATCAACCGCCGGCTCTTGGAGCCTTAGTTGCTGTAAGTCGACTGCGGCAACTAACTGGCCCTTGAGTGCATCGCATGACGAAGCACTTTCCCGCAATTGCTTTGGCCGCTTGCATTGCGGCGTTCCCATTGATTTGGATTTCCGCGGCTCACGCAAAGCAACGTTGCAGTGTCGCCATGCCGGCAAGTCCCCATGGGTATTGGTCCTGGCGTCTCATCGATGGACGAAAATGCTGGTACGAAGGCAAGCCCATGCTCTCGAAATCGTTGCTGGAGTGGCCCGCGCGGGCTTCAGAACAGCTGGTTTCGAGCAAGGAGCCTGCGCCTGCCGTCATAGAAAAAACCAGCGATCCACTGGAGGCGCGGGCCTGGTCACCGACTGAGCCGGATACTTTTGAGGCACTGTGGCGCACTCGGGTGGAACGGCGCTAGCTCACACGTAGGCATTGGCTCTCATCCGGCCGACTGGCTCGTTCGCGATGCATCCACCGCGGGTGCAGCGTTGGGGACCTGGTCAGCCAGTCCCTGCTCCGCGCGCCGGAGAAGACCACCGTGGTGATGGCGGAAGATAAATCGAAATCGTCATGCCGTAGTGTCTGGCAAAGAAATTGCAGGATCGGCGTTGCTTTCGAGTAGCGGGTTGCGAGATGTGAGCGCTGCCCACGCTGATTGGGCGCGCCTGGTGCGTTCGAGCGTTACCGAGGGTGTCTCCCCGAATGTGCGTTTATACAAGCGCGAGAAGTCGCCCATATGCCAGAAGCCGTTTTCGAGTGCCGCAGCCTTCACCGATCGGCAACCGCTTTGGAGTCGGCAATGCGCGGACCACAATCTCGTGAGGCGAACGTAGCGGTGCAAGCTCACCCCAAAAACCGCCTGCACTGCAGTTTGTAGAGTTCGCGGAGACGTTCCAATACGACTGGCGAGATCGCTGGTGTAAAGCGGCGCGGTGGGAAACTCACGGATCAAATCGTTTAGCCGCGCGACGATCTTCCAGTATCGATCGATGCACGGCGGGCTTCCCGAGGCAATCGCTTCGGAGCCATGCATACTGCGGGAAAACTCACCTGCAGCGTAGTCCACTGTAGCGCCTCTGAAATAACGCGCCTGAGGTTCTATCCAAACGATCTTACAATTTGAGCCGGCAGCATATCGTCGCTCGGCCCTATCGAGCATCGTCCTTGACTTGCTCGTCCACGAACTGAAATACGAGGAGAGCAACAAATGTGGCATTTGCAACTCTCATACGAGGGAGCATGGCAGCCAATGCTTAACGCTCTCTTAAGTGATTTGCCGAACCAGTAATTTCACGGGCGAGTTAAGCGAAGGCGGCCCAAAGCCATGCTTAGGCGCGCGCGTGAGGACGAGCCCTCACCGGCATCGCATCTTCGGCGCGGTCTGCCTCTGCCACGACAACCGGAGATGCGAACCGCTGAGGCGGTCACGGGGTAGCTTACCTTAGCGCCCTTCCACGATCGCCCCGAACAGCCGCCGCACTTCGGCCTGGGTCTCCTTGACGTGCGCTTCCAGCGCGGAAAAATCAGGGGCATCGCCGGCGCGCGCCATCACCTGCAGGAGATCTTCGCCCGCCGTCTCCGGATTGAAGCGCTCGCTGACGCAGAGTCGCAGGATTTGCGTGAGATCATGATAGAGCCGCGCCGCGGCGCGCAGCACCTCGACTTCGGCGTGCGGCAGCACGCCCAAACGTTCAGCGTTTTCCAGCACCTCCAGCGTGCTGACGTCGAGAATGTCGGGCTTGTCGCTCGCATGCACGAGCTGCAGGTATTGCGCGATGAAATCGATATCGAGCGTGCCGCCGGCGGCGTATTTTAAGTCCCAATGATCGCCCTCGCCTTTCTCCTGGGCGATGGCGCGGCGCATATCGGCGACATCAGTTGCAATGATGCCGGCGTCGCGCGGACGGGTCAGCGCGGTGCGAATGACCTGTTCGATCCTCGTCCGAAACTCGGGCGAGGCGGAAATCACCCGCGCCCGCGTCAGCGCCATGTGCTCCCAGGTCCAGGCTTCGTGCTCCTGATATTCGGCGAACGATATGATATGGGACGCCAAGGGACCCGCGCGCCCCGAGGGGCGCAGCCGCATGTCGATCTCGTACAAGACGCCGTAGTTGGTGCGCGTGGTGAATGCGCTGATCAGACGCTGGGTGAAGCGCGCGAAGTAGTGCGCGCCGGTCAATGATTTCGCGCCATCGGAATCCGGATGCTCGGGATCGAAGTCGTAGAGCAGGATCAGGTCGAGGTCGGAGGACGCCGTCATTTCCCGGCTGCCGAGCCGGCCCAACGCCAGGATCGCCGTCTGCTGTCCCTTGATCCGGCCATGCTGGGCCGCAAAGCGGTCGGTGACCAATCCGTGCACGGTGTGAACGATGCCCTCGGCTACGTCCGCAAAGGCGGTGCTCGCCTGCTGCGCCGACACGGTGCCCGAGAGAATGCGGGTGCCGATCAGAAACAAGCTTTCCTGGCCGAACAGCCGCAAGCGGTCGAGGAACTCCTCGTAGGAATCCGCGTCCTTCAACGTGGCGGCCAGCCGGCCCGATAGTTCACGCTTGTCCGGCATCGCGCCAAATAAACGCGGATCGATCAGGCCGTCCATCAATTGCGGCTGCCGCGCCAGCATGTCGCCGAGCCGGGGTGCGGCACCGAGCACCAGCGCAACCAGGGCCACCAGATCGCGGTTCTGGCTGAGCAGACTGATCAGCCGCCCACCACGCCGCAAGGCCTGCAGGAAGCTGTCGAACGCGTCGACCGCCCGGTCGGGCTCTTCCGCGTGCGCCAAGCCATCCATCAACGCCGGCACGAATTCGGCAAAGGCGCTGCGCGTCGATTCCGTCCTGAACACAGCGTAATCGCCGGCCATCCACTGTCGCACCGTATCCGCTACCTTGGCGGACTCCTTGAAGCCCAGCGTTCGCAAGTGGTCGAGCAGCCGCGCGTCCTCGGGGCCGGCACCGTAATCGATCGGCGGCAGTCTTGCGGTGCCGGTGGGATCATCGCCCTCGAACAGCTTGCCGTAGTGGCCCTGCACGAGATTGAGCTGGGCGAGCAGGTCCTTGGCAAAGGCCGCGCGGCTGTCGTAGCCGAAGAAATGCGCAAAGCGCTCGACGGCCTCGACCTCCTCCGGCAGGCTGTGGGTCTGCTCGTCGGCGACCATTTGCAGCCTATGCTCGACCCGGCGCAGGAATCGGTAGGCCGCGCTCAATTCGTCGCGCGCCTGGAATGTGATCCACTTGCTTGTCGCCAGCACCTCCAGCGCCTCGAGCGTCGGGCGCGCCCGCAACTCGGCGTGACGGCCGCCGGCGATCAGTTGCTGGGTCTGCGCGAAGAACTCGATTTCGCGAATGCCGCCACGGCCGATCTTGACATTATGACATTCGACCGCGATCTCGCTTTGGCCGCGGTAGGTCTGCATCTGCCGCTTCATCTCATGGACATCGGCCAAGGCCGCGAAATCGAGGTGCTTGCGCCAGACGAAGGGCGCGAGCTCCGCGATCATGTCCTCACCCGCCACGAGGTCGCCGGCGCAGACGCGCGCCTTGATCATCGCGGCGCGTTCCCAGGTGCGCCCTTCCCGTTCGTAATAATGCAGCGCCGCTTCCGTCGACATCGCGACCTGAGTCGAGGCAGGATCGGGCCGCAGCCGCAGGTCCACGCGGAATACGTAGCCGTCGCCGGTGCGCTGCTGCAACAGCCGCGCCATCGCCTGCGTGACGCGGACAAAGAAGGGCTGCGGCTCGATATCCCGCGCTAAGGTCGGCGCGGCCGGATCGAAGAACACGATCAGATCGATGTCGCTGGAATAATTGAGCTCGCCCGCTCCCATCTTGCCCATGGCCAGCACGAACAGGCCGCTGCCCTGCTCGGGCCGTTCGGGATCGGGCGGCGACAGCCGTCCGCGCACCGTTTCCTGTCGCAAGAGATAGCGGAGCGCGGCCTGCACCGATGTGGCCGCAAGCTCGGTCAGCGCGGCGGTAACGCGCATCACCGGCCAGACAGCGCCGATATCGCAAAGCGCGATCAGGAGCGCCGCTTCCGACTTCATGCGCCGGAGCAGCCGCATCACCTCGGCGTCATCAGGCGCGGCAAAGACTTCAGCCGAGATCGTCTCGATTAGGGCGGCGAGGTGCTGTTCCGGCTCGCAGCGCAACAGCCGAATGAGGCGCGCCGCATCGCTGCGAACGAGGTCGAACAGATAGGGCGAAAACTCGACGATGCCGAGTAGAACCCGCCTGGCAAATGGAACCTCAAGCAGCTCCGCAAGCGCACCCGCGGCTTCCGGCCCCAGCTCGGCGAGCCAGTCCGCCAATCGTTGTTCGGCCTTTTCGGGTGCGGCAATAAACGGTCCTTCGATGAACCGCGCGGCTAAACTCGACCCGTCCGCGTTGCCAGGAGCGCATGCGATCATGCCACCTTCTGTGACACATCCTGCGTCGGAGCGGCAAGCCGGTCGCTGGCTCCACTGCGCGCCGGTATGGCGAGCGTCGCGATCAAGCCCGGCTCAGCATCCCCGAGCCGCAACTCGCCGCCGTGCAGCGTCGCAACAGCCGACGCAAGACTTAAGCCCAATCCCGAGCCGGGTTGGGTGCGGCTGGAGTCAAGCCGGACGAACCGCTCCACAGCATGCTTGCGGTCGGCGGGCGGGATTCCGGGGCCGCGATCGGTGACGCTGAGCAGAACCAGATCGCCTTCGCGCTGCGCTTCAATCAGGATCTGCCTGGCATCCAAATTGACCACCGTTCCCGCCTGCTTGTCTGGACCCGGCTTGCCATATTTGATCGCGTTCTCGACCAGATTGGCCAAGGCCTGGCTTATCAACTCACGGTTGCCGTGCAGCGGTGCAGGCGCGGTTTTCAGCCGCAGGTTCATGCCGTCTTCCTCCGCCAGCGGCTCGTAGAGCTCGTGGATGCCGCTGGCGACGTCGGCGGCGTCGAAATCGTCCATGTTGCCGCGTGCCTGCCCCGATTCGGCGCGCGCGATCATCAACAGCGCGTTGAAGGTACGAATGAGCCCGTCGGACTCCTCGATGGTACGCTCGAGCGCCGCGCGATAATCGGCCTCGCAGCTCGACTTCGCCAGCGCCTCCTCGGCGCGGTTGCGAAGGCGCGTCAGCGGCGTCTTCAAATCGTGGGCGATATTGTCGGAGACTTCCTTCAGCCCCCCCATCAGCGCCTCGATGCGCTCGAGCATGGCATTCAGATTTCCGGCGAGCCGGTCCAGCTCGTCGCCGCTGCGCCCGACCGGCAAACGCCCGCTGAGGTCGCCTGCCATGATCTGCTGGGTGGTGCCCGTCATGGCATCGATCCGCTGCAGCACGCGCCGGGCGACGAAAATGCCGCCGGCGATGCCGAGCACGACGACGACCAGCACCGACCACTGCGCGGCCTTGGCGACGATCACGAACATGCGCCGCCGCTCGTCGAGATCGCGCCCGATCAGAAGACGGAAGCCGCCGGGAAGTTCGGTCACACGTACCAGGGCGCGATGGTCGGACCTGTCCTGGTCTTCAAGCCGCCGATAGGCGGTCTCGGACCAGCCGATCGTGGCCAATACGCCGGGCGCGAGCGAGCCGACATTGCCGGCGATCGCCCGCCCGGCGGGGGTGGTGATCAGGTAGAGATTGGAGCCGGGCCGCAGCGCACGGCTCTCGATGGCGAGCACGAGTCCGCGCAAGCCGCGCCGGTTGTAGATGTCGCCGATCTCGCTGGTTTCGACATTCACCGTACTGGTGATCTGCTCGGTGATCAGCCGGCGCGTATTCCAGGCGAAATAGCCGACCAGCGACGCAGCAAACAGGGCAAACAAAAAGAGATAGAACAGCGTCAGCCGAAACGCCGTGGTTCGGATCAGCTTACCGAAGGCCGTCACGGATCATATACCCGGCGCCGCGGATGGTGTGCAGCA
>Ga0134126_10005326_pt1 | contig 16074 bp, 13 predicted proteins | sample KB31752_FD_96881 | JGI IMG/M metagenome (GOLD analysis project Ga0134126, IMG submission 96881) | Terrestrial soil microbial communities with excess Nitrogen fertilizer from Kellogg Biological Station, Michigan, USA - KB3-175-2 | ecosystem: Environmental > Terrestrial > Soil > Unclassified ...
AGCGATTCATGGCGCCAAACGCCCGTCATGTTGTCTGCGTTGAACGGACTTCCCGGCCAGTCGAAGTAATCGGGGACCGAGCCGATCGGCTTGAACGTGCCGCCGATGGCGTAGTTGATCGCGTGATGGGCGGCGAACCAAGGCAAGGCCGCAACGCCAAAGGTCACTAGCGCCGAGATGCGCCGCCGCGCGCGACAGGCGACGGTCACTGCGGCGGCCAACAGTAGCGGCGGCCCGGCGCCTTGGTCGATGGAGTATGCCAGGCCCGCCAGAGTGCCGGCGAGCGCCAGCCGTAGTCCCTTGGCACGGGCGCCTGGGCTTTCGACCGCCAGCGATTGGGCCACTTGAACGAGCGTGAAGGTCAACATGATCGCGACGCTCAGCAGCATGATATGGTCGTTGACGTGCCGCACGTACGCGATCGCCACCGTCGCCAGGGCCAGGCTAAGGGCCAATTCCAGCCGCTTCACGAGCGACAACCGCAGCAGACCGCCCAAATGGAAGGCGCCTACGATGGACGTTACATATGCGATGCCCGAGGAGCCGAGCGTCATCCAATAGCAGAACTCATCGCACCGCTCCCGCGCCGTCAGGCCGGTCATCTTTTGCCAGACGAAGTACCAACCGGCCAGCAGCACCGCGGGTACTGGCGGCTTGTGCGAATAATAGCGCCCGTCGACCAGAACCTTGTCTTTGGTCCCGCCGATGAAGGCCGCCGGATCGTCGAGCGAGTAGGGAAAGGGCTGGTCCGACTGCGGGTCGATCCGCGGCACGTCGACGAAGATCGACTTATCGATCGCCAGCGCATGATGATCGACCAGGCACTCGACCGTTGCCAGGCGGCTGCCGTCGTTCCAGCCCCCCGCATAATCGCGGGCACTGACCAGGGCGATGGCGACGGCCGCCGCCCAAACGACATAGCCGGCGATCGCCTCGGAGCCGGTTGGGGGCGAATCAATGTTCTCGACCATCAGCCCAGAATAGCTCGCCAGGGCCTGGCTTGGCCAGTTCGACGGCCGCGCTTTGCTTGCCGCGCTCCGTCAACCCCCATCTCCGTCGTGGCGGCGCGATAGGTTGTGCCAATCACCGTTATTGGTAACATACGAGAAACGCAACGAGGCTGTAGCTCAGTTGGTAGAGCAACGGACTTTTAATCCGTAGGTCTCGGGTTCGAGCCCCGACAGCCTCATTCTTCCTGCCGCTTGCTTCCGCCGCGGCTGAGACTCGGCGAAGCCCCACGCTTGCTGGGGCATCGCTTCGCTCTGCCGCCAGCCACCCCCGGCGCTGAAAGCTGCCAACCGCAATTCTAGCTGTGACAAAGCACTAGCCGGCCGCAGCCGTGTCCAGCAGCCTCAGCACATTCTTCCTGTGGACCGGCTTTCCCAAGTGCAAATCGATGCCGGCATCCTTGGATTTTCGCCGGTCTTCCCAGGTTTGGTAGGCGGTCACCGCGACGACCATTAGGGAAGAATTCTCGCGCCGCAGCAAAGGCGCAAGCTCCCAGCCGTTCATGTCCGGCAAACCAATATCCAACAGCACGACGTCGGGGCGATAGCCGGGCAAAGCTTGCTCGGCTTGGAAGCCCGTGTAGCAGATCTTGACATCATGGCCGGCCGTCGTCACCCATTGCGCAAGCGTAGCGGCGGTATCGCGGTGATCTTCGATAATCAGTACGCGCAGCGTCTTCATGCTGGCCCATGAAAAAGCAAAAGCCGCGGCGGAGGGGTCCGCCGCGGCTGCCTTAGCCCGGTACGTCGCAGGGTAGTCCAAGGCGAGTGGCCTGGCAACCCAAAAACGGGCGCTTGCGGCGGCAGTGCCCGCAAATATACTGGAACCTCGCCTTTGGGGGGATCTCCATCGCATCGCTGCCGAGAACGCATTTGCGGCAGTCAGCCATTCGAAAACAGAGCATCTGCCGCGACTTCTTTCGAGGAACCGCCCCATGAGTTCGAGTCCGACCAACCGCTCTCCGCGACGACGCAGCCTGCTTGCGCGTCGCCATGTATACGATATGCTAGAAGGGCGTGACCTTCTGTCCGCAAATGTGTTGGGTTATCACAACGATTGGGCCAGCACGGGCGCCAATTTGAACGAGACGGTCCTGACGCCCTCGAACGTGAGCGCCGCGTCGTTCGGCAAGATCGCTTCGACGCCGGTCGACGGGCAGGTTTATGCGCAACCGCTCTACCTGGAGAACGTGAACATCTCGACTGGCGGCGGCCAGGGCGCTCACAACGTCGTGTTCGTGGCGACCGAACACGACAGCGTCTATGCCATCGATTCGACCAGCGGCGCGGTACTCTGGCACACGAGCTTCATCAATCCCGGCGCCGGCGTGACCTCGGTCCCTTCCGTCGACAGCGGCAGCGGTTCGCTGACTCCCGAAATCGGCGTCACGGCCACGCCGGTGATCGATCCGGCGACCGGCACGATCTACGTTTCGGCCACGACCAAGGAGATTCGCGCCGATGGGGCCCACTATCTCTACCGATTGCATGCGCTCGACGTCTCGACCGGCGTCGAAAAATTCGGCGGCCCTGCGGTGATCGGCGACACGCTGGTCAACGGTTCGAGCACGACCTACGTCAGCGGCCCGACCGTTACGGGCAGCGGCGACGACAGCGTGAATGGACAGGTGACTTTCGACGCTTTGCAGGAACTGGGACGTTGCGGGCTGACGCTCGTCGGCGGCGAAGTGTTTCTGGCCTTCGGAACGCATGCCGACAGCACGCCGGGACACGGCTGGGTGATCTCCGTCAACGCCCAGAGCATGCAAATCGCCGGCGCCATCAACATGACGCCCAATGGCTCGCTGGGCGACATCTGGGAAGCGGGCGACGCCGTGACCACCGACGGCAACGGCAGTTTCTACGTCGTCACGGGGAACGGCACGTTCGACACGACGCTCGACTCCGCCGGCCTCCCCGTCAACGCCGATTACGGCGATTCTGTCGTCAAGTTCGTCCTCGATCCGGCGAGCACCCCGGCGAACCAAAACGCCAACGGCTGGGGCCTGAAGATCGTCGATTACTTCTCGCCCTCGAACACGCAAGAACTGCAGGATCTGGATCTCGACCTGGCCTCGGGCGGCGTCGTGCTGCTGCCCGCTTCGGCCGGCACGGCGGCGCAGCCCAATTTGCTGATCCAGGGGGGCAAGCAAGGCACGCTGTACTTGATGGACCGCGACAACATGCCGGGCTTCGATCCGACGACGGACCGCGTGGTGCAAGAGTTGAGCGGGCAGATCGGGCCGGAGTTCAGCACGCCCGCCTATTTCAATGGTTCGTTGTACTACGCCGCGGTAGGCGACTTGGCCAAGGCTTTTCCCATTTCGAACGGTCATCTTGCCACAAGTCCATCTTCGAAGTCGGGACAAGCTTTCGGCTATCCTGGGGCGACTCCCAGCATCTCCGCCAATGGCGCGGCGAACGGCATCGTTTGGCTGATCGACACGGGCACGAACCAACTGCGGGCCTACGACGCCGCGAACCTCGCGCGGCAGCTTTACAACAGCGATCAGAATGGCGCCCGCGATCGGCTCGGCTCGGCCGTCAAGTTCAGCACCCCCGCGATCGCCGACGGCCACGTCTTCGTGGGCACGGCGAACAGCGTCGTGATCTACGGATTGCGAAGCGGAGGATCAGGCTCGGGCGGCGCGCCCCCCGGCGCCCCGGTTCTTTCGCAAGCCCAGAGCTATGTGGCTGCGGCGTATCAAGACATCCTGGGCCGGCCGGCCGACGTGGTTGCGTTGGCGTCGTGGAGCGCGCTGCTCAGTCAGGGTTATGCTCGCGGCACGTTCACCCAGCAGCTTGCGCACAGCGACGAGTACTATCATCGCGTGATCGAAGCCGCCTACGAACACTATCTGGGGCGTGCGTCGGATCCGGCCGGATTGGCCGCCTGGACGTTTTTGATGCGGGCTGGATTGAGCGACGAGCATTTGGAAGCGAACTTCCTCGCCTCGCCGGAATACTACCTCCACAGCGGCGGAACGAATAAAGGCTGGGTCGACGGAATGTATCAGGATCTGCTGGGACGCGGCGCCGACCCGTCGGGCGAGGCCGTATGGGTGCAGGCCCTCGCCTCGGGTGTCACGCGCGACCAGATCGCCTACAACTTCGCCGCCAGCCCCGAACGCGAGGCGATTCGCATTCGCGCCGATTACTCCCAATACCTGGGCCGCGCGGTCAGCGCCCCGGAAGTGGCCAACTGGGTCTTCGCCTTCGAGCACGGTTTCAGCAACGAGGACGTGATCGCGGGCTTCGTCGCTTCCGACGAATACTTTCGCAACCACGCGAGCGGCTGACGAATAACGCCTACTCGAATTCCCAGAACCGGCGGCCGTCTCCCGCTCTTCTCGCGAAGATGGCCAAATCGGATCGAAGATGTCGCGTGAGAAGCGGCCATCTTCGCGAAGCGATCGGATCCAAGCCGCCCACGCCCGCGCGCCGCCCCTCAATAATAGCCTGAATCTGGCTTGGCCGGGGCCGGCAGGCGGGAACGGTACTTTCACCCCCCCGATCTTCCTGACGACCCCAGCGTCAGTTTGCGGCAATAAAGCCCTTCGGCATAGCGCGTCGGCGAATTGCATTCCGAGCCGCGCAGCCGCATCAGCCCCCAAAAGAGATCCTCGGTGAACCAGGGCTTGGTCCGCTGCGTCGGAAAGCTTTCCATCAGCATGTGGATCTTGCGGCGGCAGACGCTTTCGGCCAGCGGCACGTAGACGTTCGGATGGCCAAGATCCCCTTCGTATTTGGGGATTTCATATTCCAGAATCAGGTGGTCGCGAAACGCACACCAAGTCAACTCGGCGACGAGACGATGGTCTTGGTGAGCGTCGTCGCGGCGGTGCGTGAAGATGGCGTCAGGCTCGACCTGCGATCGCAATTCGGCGAAGTACTCCTTGATCTCGCCGCCGACGTAAGGGAAATAGCTGTCGCGAAAGCCTTTGACGACGACCGTCTGACTGCGGGCGCCGGCCAGGAACCGTTGTGCGCTGAGCGCCGCTTCTTCGGCCCGCCGTCCCTCGGCCCCCAGCACGACCCAATAGACGTCGATGGCCTGGCCTTCTTCCAGCCAATTCAGCAGCGTGCCGCCGCACCCGATCTCGATATCGTCGGCGTGGGCGCCGATGCAAAGCACGGTTCGCAGGTTTTCAGCTTGCAGGCGGATCATCGCGGCCTTCGTTACTTGGCGGCCCTCAGTCGTCCCGTGCGGCGCTGCGCCTTGAGCAGCGTCTCGTCGATCGGCGACGCGCTTTCGATTGGCGACGCCGGCCGCAGCGATTCCGCCGGCGCCGGCTGCTTCCATAGCTCCCAACGCGCTTCGCCGCGGGCATACATCTCGTCGAGGTGCTGCTTCTCCTTGAACGTATCCATGCAGCTCCAGAAGCCCTCGTACTTGAAGGCCGCCAGGCGGCGCTCGGCGATCAACCGCTGAAACGGTTCGTTCACCAACTCTTCGCCGTGGCGCATGTGGCTGAAGATCTCTTGGCTGAGCACGAAATTGCCGCCGTTCATCCAGACGTCGGACTGGCCGACCGCTTCGATCCTTTTCACCAGCCCGTCCTCGTCGAAGGCCACGGTATGAAAACTTTGATTGGGCCGGACCGCCACGAAGGCCGCCGCCGCCCGCTGCTCGCAATAGAAATCGATCAGTTGTGGAAGCGGCAGGTCGGTCAGGCCGTCGGTATAATTGGCCAGGAACGTCTCTTCGCCGTCGAGGTGCCGTTCGACGGCCAGCAGTCGTTGGCCGATGCTGGAGGCCGTCCCCGTATCGACGAAGGTCACCGTCCAGTCGTCGATGTCGCTGCTAATCAGGTCGACGTGCCTGCCGCCCGCCGAGAGCACGAAGTCGTTCGAGACGCACTCGTCGTACCGCAGGAAATAATCCTTGATCACGTCCCCCTTCCAACCCAGGCAGAGGATGAAGTCTTTGTGCCCGAAGTGGGCGTAGTATTTCATCACGTGCCAGAGGATCGGCCGATAGCCGATGTTGACCATCGGCTTGGGGATCGCCTCGGAAAACTCTCGCAGCCGCATGCCGTAGCCGCCGCAGAACAGCACGACTTTCATGAGTTCACCTGCTCTCGCTTCTTGGATGCTTCTCGCTTAGGCGGGGTCATTCGTACACCGTCAATTGCGGAATCGGCACGACGAACTTGCCGCCCCACTCGCGCACGTAGGCGAGCTGGGCCATGATTTCGTCTTGCAAGTTCCAAGGCAGAATCAGCACGTAGTCGGGCCGCGTCTCGGCGAGCTTATCGGGGGCGAAGATCGGAACGTGCGTGCCCGGCAGGAACTTGCCGTGCTTGTAGGGATTGCGGTCGACGGCATAGTCTAAAAAGTCGCCGCGGATGCTGCAGTAGTTCAACAGGGTGTTTCCCTTGCCGGGCGCCCCGTAGGCGGCGATCCGCAACCCCGCGCGCTTGGCGGCGATGAGGAACTCCAACAGTCGGCGCTTCGTTTCTTCGACCTGCGAGGCGAAGCGGCGATAGCCGTCGAGCCGCATCAGCCCCGCGCGGCGCTCTTGCTCCAAAAGTTGCTCGACGCGCGGCTCGACGGCGAGCGGCTCGTGAGCCGCGTGCCGGGCGAAGATCCGCAAGGAGCCGCCATGCGTCGGCAGCTCCTCCACGTCGAACACGGTCAGGCCGTGCGCCGCCAGCACCGCCCGCACGGTCATAAAGGAGAAATAGCAAAAATGCTCGTGGTACAGCGTGTCGAACTGGTTGCCTTCCATCAGCCGCAGCAGGTGCGGGAATTCGGCCGTCCAGACGCCCCCCGGCGCCAGCAGCCTGGCGACGCCCGAGACGAAATCGTTGAGATCGGGGACGTGGGCCAGCACGTTGTTCGACGCGATCAGATCGGGGCGCACCCCGTCGGCCACCAACTCTTCGGCCGTTTGCATGCCGAAGAATTTGACCACGGTCGGCACGCCCTTGGCGACGGCCGCCCGCGCCACGTTGGCCGCCGGTTCGACGCCCAGGGCCGGGATTCCGCGGGCCACGAAGTATTGCAGCAAGTAGCCGTCGTTGCTGGCGATTTCGACGACCTGGCTCCGCTCGTCGAGCGACAAACGCTCGATCATCCGCTCGACGTACCGCCGGGCGTGCGCGAGCCACGAATCGGAATACGACGAAAAGTAGGCGTATTCGCTGAAGATTTCCGCCGCGCTGACGTACTCGGGCAACTGCACCAGCCAGCAGCGCTCGCAGACGTAGGCGTGCAGCGGATAGAACGGCTCCATGGCGTCGATCTGTTCGGCGTCGAGATAGCTCTCGCACAACGGCGACATGCCCAGATCGACGAACGTCTCTCTCAGCGGCGCCTGGCAGAAGCGGCAGCTATGACGGCCGGCGACCGGCGATTCAACCGCCGACGGCGCGGATTCCGATCGCGACTTGTTCGAGAGATTCGTTTTCAATAAGGCGGCTTGATTCATCTGTTGAGTTTCGAGTATCCGAAAGGGCAATTCATACGTTCCGCGCCTCCGCGTGAGCCTTCCCGACGTTAATCACGATTTCAATTCAAATAACCTTTCCCCTCATCTCCTCTGCATCCCCTTATCCCCTTTCAAGAAACGCTTCCTTCTTTCAACAGGTCGTGCGCCAAGAGCAATTCGGCCGCGCGGCGGATGCTTGCAAAGGGCAGGTTTGCTCGTTCGGCGATGTCGAGCAGCGAGTGCTTGCCGTCCGATTGGTTCAAGACCCAGAGCAGGGCCTTTTCGGTCCCCGCACGATCCAACTCGCCGCCCAGGGCCCGATGCAATCCGCGACGGCCCAGTTGCGGCTCGCCTTTCGGGCTTTGATTCACGTAGGTCCGATCGTGCTCCAGCAGTTCGACGACGGCGGCGCACTTGGCCCACGAATCGGCCAGGAACTCGGGGCGGATGAAATCGAGGTTATCGGCCGACGTGTGGTACTGCGGGTAGCGGCCGTGCGGCGTTCGCATCAAGCAGCCGACGGGCAGGTCGAAGCCGGGCGAGCAGAACTGCCGCTCGTCGTAGCCGTAAGGCTCGAAGTCGAGGACTTCGTAGTCTTGCCCCGAATGCTTGAGGACATGGACGACTGCGCGGTCGATCGCGGCATCGCCGCGGCGGCTTTTCTTGTAGGTCGAGCGGCCCGGATCGCCCAGCAGCGTCAGCACCAGGCCGTGTTCGATCCGGTGCAACTCGTTTTCGTGGCGGCTGAGCCAAACCAAAGCGCCGATCGTCGCAGGGATGAACAAGAAGCGATACGAGTAGCGCCGCGGCGCCGTCGCCAAATGCTGCGCCAGAAAGGTCGCCACGGCGATGCCCGAGAGATTGTCGTTGGCCAGCGAGGGATGGCAGACGTGGCACGAAAACAAGACTTCCCGCCGGCTCTCGCCTGGCAAATACACTTCGCCGTAGGTCAGCGAGCCATCGGCCAGGCTGGCGTCGATCGAAACTTCGTACTCGGTATCGTCGCACGAGCGGCTTTCCAATTCGTCCAACCGCCGCTGGCTGAGGCAAAAACCCCAGTTCTCCTGGTAATACGACGTGCGATAAGGAACCCAATCGGGATACTCCGCCGAGGCGAACAAATGCGGCTTCAGATCGCGCCAGGCCAGCCGCCCCTGAAATGGCGCGCTGTAATTCAACACGTGCAGGTTCGACTCGCGGAAATCCACGACCCGCTCGCCGCTGGCGTCCTTGACGAAAGCGTCGCGAATGCGCCACTCGCGCGGCACGCGCCAGTCGAAGGCCGGCTCGCCGCTGGGGACTTCGCAGACTTCGAGCGGAACATGACGCCCGAGTATGGCCAGCGTCTCGCGCACGCCCGCACCGGTGATGCTGCGGCAGGTCGGATAAAGCTCGGCGCATAGCGCGTGCATCGCGGCGCCCAGGTCGATGGCGCCGAGGTCGACGGCGGCCGGAGCATGGCCAGGCTCGATCGTGATGGCGGATCGTTCGATCATGGGTTTTGGGGGCCGGCGGCGAGCGCCGGATCGCGTTGGACATGATGGGCGGGCCAGTTTCGATCGGTCTCGGAGATCGCCGTGATCTCCAGCGGCCAGGCGACCGCGAGCGCCGGATCGTCATAGCGCACGCCGCGTGCCATGCCCGGCGCGTAGAACTGCGACATCTGGTAGAACATTTCGGTCTCGTCCGCAAGCGTCTGGTAACCTTGGGCGCAGCCCGGCGGCACGTACAGCGCCCGATGGTTTTCGGCCGACAGCTCGGCGCCGATCCAACCCAGGTATGTCGGCGAATCGGGGCGCAAGTCGGCGGCCACGACATAGGCCGCGCCGCGCGTGCAGCGGACCAGCTTGGCCTCTTCGCAGGGGCCCGCTTGAAAGTGCAGCCCGCGCAAAGTTCCCCGGCGTCGCGTCGCGGCGATGTTGGCTTGTACGAAGGCGGAGATCGCGCCGTGCGCGGCGAACTCTTGCTGGCACCAACTGCGGGCGAAAAACCCCCGCTCGTCGACCAGCGGCTCGACATCGATCAGCCAGGCGCCGGTTATCTCCGTCTTCGTGAAAATCATGCACGCCGTCTCACGAGGTCAAAGCGGAAGCGTCTGCCGGCGTCGCCACGGGCGCCTCACGCCAACGCAGGTCTCCCGTCAGCCGCCGGCTGTCGATCAGACGCCGCAGCGTCCTCAGCCGGTAAAACCGCGGGCCGGCCAGATCGTCGGCCGAGAGTCCCGCGACCCGATAGCTTTCCAAAAGCTGCCGCGCCCCCAGCCGTGCGTTCCAGCGTAATTGGAAGCTGGGAAGGCGCCGCGAAATTTTGCCGCAATCGACCCGGTAACAGCGCTGGTCGGGGCCGGCGCCGTCGGCATATTCGATACGACAGCCGCCAACCGTGTCCTGCACGATCGCCGCCAGCTCGCCGACCCGGTAGTTTTCGCTCGAAGAGCCGACATTAAAGGCCTGGTCGTGGATCGCCTCACGGCGAGCTTCGAGCACGGCGATGAACGCCCGGCAGATGTCCTCGACGTGGACCAGCGGACGCCAGGGCGTGCCGTCGCTGAGCATCAGAATCCGCCCGGTCGCATAGGCGGCGGCGACGAAATCGTTCAGCACCAAATCGAGCCGCAAGCGCGGCGAGGCGCCGTAGGCCGTCGCGTTGCGCAAGAACACGGGACTGAAATCGTCGTCGGCCAGCAGCGAGACGTCGCGATCGGCGAGCACCTTCGATCGGCCGTAGGGCGTCACCGGGTTCTGCTCGGCCTCTTCGGTCACCAACTCGTCGCCCGCCAGGCCGTAGGTGCTGCACGACGACGAAACCAAAAACCTTTCGACTCCGGCCTGCTTGGCCAGCCGGGCCAGCCGCACCGTCGCCTGGTGGTTGATTTCGTACGTCAGTTGCGGATCGAGATTGCTCAGCGGATCGTTGGACAGGGCGGCGAGATGGATCACCGCGTAAAAACCTTCCAGATCGGCGAGCTGCACGTCGCGGATATCGAGCACGCGATGCGGCGCCGGCGCCGGGGGCTCGCCCAACGTACACGGCTCGAACCAATCGTTATCGATGCCATAGGCGTCGTAGCCTTCGGCCAGCAACAAGGGCATCAACACGCTGCCGATGTAGCCGTTGCAACCTGTGACAAGAACTCGCATATCAGTTTCCTTTGGAGAGGAATGTCAAAATTGGCGCACCGGACGTCCAATCGCTCTTTGGCCCGTAGGATGGACATCTGGTCCGTCACTTTTCGTAGGATGGACCTCTGGTCCGTCGTCCTCGACGGACTGGAAGTCCATCCTACGGTCGAGCGAAAACATGCGCTCGAAATCGAGCCGGACAGGCTCGCGAGCGTCGCGCCGGTCCCAAACGATCAGCTCCGCCGGCGACTGGGCCGGCGCGTCAAACAACAGCTCGGCGCACCACGGGCCGACTTCATCCGCCGCCAATATTCGCCCGTCGAGATGCTGCGAGCGGATTTCATCCAAGCTGCGCCCCGCGTCGCGCGCGGCCGCTTCGGCCATCGGCGTCTCGGTCCAGCCGGGCACGACCGCCGTGAGGCGAACGCCCCGCGGCGCCAGTTCGCGGGCCAGCAGCTTGCAGGCGGCCAACGCGGCGGCTTTGCTCAAAGCATAAGGCCCGCCGCCTCGACAGCCGGCCGCCGACGAGAGCACAAACAGCACGTGGTCGACGGGAGCGCCCGCGGCCAGCAGGGCCTGCGTCAGCCGTAGCGGGCCGAAAACGTGTACGGCGAACAGCGATTGCAGGTCCGCCGTCGAGGCGGCCAGCAACGATCGCTCGGGCGAGTGCAGCCCGGCGCAATGCACGATCTTGTTCGCAGCCGGCACAGGGCCGGCAAGGCCCAAACCTTCGCGCTCAAGATCGAGAGCCAGGATCTCTCCCGCGGCGCATTGAGCAACCGTCTCGACCGCCGCTTGCCGCCGGCCGCAATAGCCGACGATCGGCCAGGCGCCGCGCGCCGCGCAGGCCCGCGCGACGGCCGCGCCGATGCCGCCCGAAGCGCCCGTAATCAGCACCTTGGCGGCCATGCTACACGTGCTCCAAAGATCGATCGCCGGCCGGCGTTTGCCAAGGGACGGCCGGCGCCTGGCCTTGCGCCTCGGATGCGCGGGCCAAGGCGGGATGCAGCGGTTTTTGATAATCGAATCCGAACGCCCGGCCGCTTTTTCGCAGCAGCCGCAGCCATTTGTCGGGCCGCAGCAAATACACGGCCAACGTCAGCAGACAGCGAACTCGCTCGGCGACAGAGAGCGGCGAAAAGATCGCTAACAGAAAATAACCCCAGTTGAATCGCAGCATGTCGGGGCACGAGAACTTCCGCCGCGCGGCGGGGTTCACGTAACGCTGCTGCTCCGCGACTGTGGGAATGGCGCTCGATTGGCCGGCATGCTGGCGTGGATAAAACAAGACCTCGGGGACTTCTTCGAACCGCCCCAGCAAGCTCAGCTCCGCCAGCAGCATCTTATCGCCGCCGAAGTACGCGCGCTGCAAGCCGGTCCGCTGCATAAGCCGCGTCCGCACCAGCCCGAACATTTCATAGCACCAGTCGCAATGGATGAGCACGTCGCGATAGCGCCGGTGAGGCTGGGTGGCGCCGAACTCGCGAAGCGACGCCCGCTCGCCGGTCTCGCGACCGTCCGGCTTGAAGGGCCTCCCCTCGGCGTCGATCGGCGCGTGCTTCGTGAAGCACAGCACGACCGACGGATCGCAATCGAGCACCCCGACGCAGCGCGCCAGCCACTCCGGCGCGCACAGGTCGTCGTGCGCCGCCCATTTGAAGTATTCGCCCTGGGCCAGCCCGACCAGCCGATTGAAGTTCCAGGCGGCGCCGCGGTTTTCGGATTCGCGGTAATAGCGGATTCGCCCGTCACGAGCGGCATATGCGCGGCAGATCTCTTCCGTGCGATCGGTCGAAGCGTTGTCGGAGATAATCAGCTCGAAGTCGCGGTAGGATTGCCCCAGCAATGAATCGATCGCCAGGGCGAGGTAATTCTCGCCGTTGTAGACCGGCAGGCCGATGCTGACGCGCGGCGGAAGTTCCTGCGTCATCGCGCCCTCCTATTCGAACGGGATTCAGGCGACGCCAGCCTGCAAGGCCGATTTCGCCAGGTACTGGTCACGGATCCATTCGCACGTTTTTTCCATTCCATCGCGCAGCCGGGTGTCGGGCTCCCAGCCGAGATATCGTTGAATCTTTGTGTTGTCGCTGTTGCGACCGTTGACTCCCTTGGGGGCCGAGAGGTTGTAGGTCCGGCGCAGCTTGACGCCCACGATGTCCTCTACCAGATCGACCAGCCCGTTGATCGAAACCAGTTCGCTGGAGCCGAGATTGATCGGCTCTTCGATCTCGCTGTGCATGATCCGGTCGATCCCCCGGATGCAGTCATCGATGTACATGAAGCTGCGCGTCTGGTTGCCGTCGCCCCAAATCTCGATCTCGTGAACGCCCGTGGCCTGGGCGTGCAGCACCTTGCGGCAGACGGCGGCCGGCGCCTTTTCTCGCCCGCCCTCCCAGGTGCCGTAAGGCCCGTAGACATTGTGGAACCGGGCGACGCGCGTCGTCAGCCCGTAATCCTCGCGAAAATGGCGGCACATTCGCTCCGAAAACAGCTTCTCCCAGCCGTAGCCGTCTTCCGCCATCGCCGGATAGGCGTCTTCTTCCTTGAGCGGCGCGACGTCGGCCGAGCGCTGCTTGTCGGCGTTGTAGACGCAGGCCGAACTGGCGTAGAAATAGCGCTCGACGCCCGATTCCTGCGAGGCCATTAGCAGGTGGGTGTTGATCAGCACCGAGAGCATGCACAGCGCCTTGTTGTTTTCGATGAAGCCCATCCCGCCCATGTCGGCCGCCAGGTTGTAGACTTCGCGGGCGTCGCGGCACGCGAACAGGCACGTCTCGCGCTCCTTCAGATCGGCGACCACGTTCTCGGCCTCGTCGAAGACCTGATACCATTCTCCGAGCGGTTTGATGTCGATCGAACGCACGTTGCGATGCCCGCGACGCAACAATTCGGCGACCAGGTGGCCGCCAATGAAGCCGCCGCCCCCGGCGACGACGATCAAGTCATCCTGCATGATTTGCTCCTATCTTGATGCTGGCTGCTTGGTGCTGAAAACTTGGCGGAGCCAGGCCGCCGCCAACTTGGCTACGAACAAACTGTTGGTGGTCAAATAGCGCCGCCACAAGCGGCGCGGCTCGTGGTACAGGCGAAACAGCCACTCCAGGCCGCGCCGCTGCATCCAATCCGGGGCCATCGGTTTGGCGCCGGCGTGGAAATCGAACGCGGCGCCCACGCACAGTTTCACCGCCCGAATGCTTTCGCGATGCTCGAAGGCGAAGTGGTCCTGCTTGGGGCAGCCCAGGCCGATGAACACGAGGCCCGCGCCGCTGGCATCGATCCGCTCGATGACTTCGCGATCCTCCTCCGGCGCGAGCGCGCGAAACGGCGGCGACTCGGCGCCGGCGATCTGCAAGCCCGGACACTGCTCCAGCAGCGCGACTCGCAACCGAGCGAGCACTTCTGAGCTGCCGCCGTATAAATAGATCGAGATTCCCCTGTCTGCCGCGCTACGGCACAGCCGCAACATCAGTTCTGGCCCGTAGACACGCTCTTTCAGCCGCGCGCCGTGCAGCAGGTTCATCGCCCAGCGGACCGGCTGGCCGTCGGGAGTGAGCATCTCGAACTGGTTGACGCGCTGCTTGAGCGCCGGATCGCCGCAGGCCGTCATCACGGCATGCACCGCCTGGCAGGCGACCACGGCCGGCTCGCGGCGCGACGCGGCGTCGAGAATCACTTCCACCGCTTCGTCGTAGGTCGTCGGGCTGATGCCGATGCCGAACAGATCGACTTTCCTCGGCCAGGCGAGCGCCGGCCGCGCGTCAATCGTCGGCAACGCACTTTGCGGCGCGGCTAAGAGCATAAAACTTCCTCCTGCTTCAATTCCGCATCGAGAGCCGCGGCGCCCCGTCCTCGGCGGCCCAGCGCAGCTCGATAGATTTCCAACAGCAGCGCGTAGTTTCGCGCGGCCGTATACTTGGCCTCGAATTCGGCGCGGGCCGCGCCGCGCATCCGCTCGCGCGCCGGCGCGTCGCGGAACAGGCTGAGGGCTTGCGCCGCCAGCGAATCGGCGTCGCCCGGAGCGAAGTGCAGCCCGGTGCGACCGTGCTCGACGATTTCGGCCATGGCGCCGTGCCACGGCGCCACGACCGGCGTTCCCTTGGCAAAGGCTTCGACAATCGTCTTGGGCAGCCCCTCGTAGCAGGCCGACGCGCAGACCAGAAACGCTGCCTCGCCCAAAAGTTGATGCACCTTGTCGAGCGGCTGGGCGCCGAGCCGCTCGATGTGCGGATCTCGCTCGGCAGCCTCGCGCACTTGATCGGCCAGCGGCCCGTCGCCGACGATCTTCAGCGGCACGGCGCCGTCGAGCCGCCGCCAGGCCGAGAGCAACAGATCGATCCCTTTTTCCGCCGACAAGCGGCCGACGTACAAGGCGTAGCCGCCGCGCCCTGCGCCAGCTTGAGGGTCGGGCGAGACGAAGTTTGGCTTGACGGCGATTTTGTCCTCCGGCAGTCCGCCGGCGATCAGCTTGCCGCGAGCGAATTCGGTCAACGCGACGTAGGCGTCGACGGCTTCGGTCCAGGTCCGCTTGAGGCGGTGCGCGGCCAACATTGTCGCCGTGACGGCCGTCGCCGCGCGGCTGCCGCGGTAGCAGGCATGTTGAATCGCGGGCCATGCGAAGCGCTTGCCGAGGCAGTCTTCGCAAATGCGGCCATCGCGGAAGAAATTGGCGCCCGGACAGAGCAAGCGGTAGTTGTGCAAGGTCTGCACGACCGCGGCGCCCGCCGAGCGAGCGGCATGGTACACGGCGGGCGAAAGCAGCGGGAAGGTGTTATGAAAATGGACCAACTCGGATTTCGTCGTCCGCACGAGTTCGCCCAACTCCGCGGCGACGGCGCCGTTCCATACGGTCGCCCGCGCCAAACCGAGTCGCGAATACTCCGGCACGTCGTCGTTGTGGACGGTGAAGGGCGTGACTTCATGTCCGTGCTCGGCGAGCAAGCGGCACTCGTCGGCGAATACCTGGTCTTCGCCGCCGGGCTGTTGGTAGAAATTGTGGGCGACGATGATTTTCATGCGCGGCCTCGCTTTCGGGCCAGCACGAGTTCGATCGCTTCGATCATGCGCTCGGCCGACCGTTCGGGAGTGATCGGCGCCACGCGCGCCCGCGCGGCCGCGCGCATCTCGTTGAGGCGCTCGACCGATGTATCGAAGGCGCGGTCCAAGGCCCGTTCCGCATCGCCGGGCGAATCGGGCCGGAACAGCCAGCCCGTCTCGTCTTCATCGCAAAGTTCTGCCGCCGCCTGGCTATATTCGCTGCCCAGCACCGGCAAGCCGGCGGCCAGCGCCTCGTTGACCACCATGCCCCATTCGTCGGCAAGCGTCGGGAAGACCAAGATGCCGGAGGCGGCGTAAGCCGCGGCGATTTCTTGAAAGCTGCGCTCGCCGAGCAACTCGAGCTTGAGGTTGCTGGGCGTTTCGATCGCCGCCAGCCGCTCGCGCAAGCGGCCGGCGCCGATGATTGAAAAACTGATCTGCCGTTGCGGACGACTTGCCGCCCAGGCCGAGAGACCCT
>Ga0134126_10005327_pt1 | contig 16072 bp, 13 predicted proteins | sample KB31752_FD_96881 | JGI IMG/M metagenome (GOLD analysis project Ga0134126, IMG submission 96881) | Terrestrial soil microbial communities with excess Nitrogen fertilizer from Kellogg Biological Station, Michigan, USA - KB3-175-2 | ecosystem: Environmental > Terrestrial > Soil > Unclassified ...
CGCTGCGGCTCACAGGTGACGCTGGTATCGGCGCGCGACCAGATCCTGCCGCAGGACGACCCCGACCTGGCCGAGGTGCTGGAGGAGGTGTTCCTGCGCCGCGGGATGGACGTGGTCGAGAACGGCCGGGCCGCAGCCATCGACGTGGAGGAGGAGGGCGACGTGCGGCTGGCACTGGAGGACGGGCGCGTCCGTTACGTTACATGTTGCTCGACCGGCGATTCAATCGAGAGCTGGCGCGGGCCGCACCAACAGCGCGACGGCGGCGTGCTGATCGATATCGCGACCGACGCGGTGATCGCCGAGGGGCTGTCGATGCCGCACTCGCCGCGCGTGGTCGGGGATGCGATCTATCTCATCGAATCCGGGCGCGGGGCGCTGGTTCGCATCGACCGCGCCACGGGCCGGCGCGAGGACGTGACGCATTGTCCGGGCTTTGCGCGCGGACTAGCCTTCGCCGGGCGCTACGCGGTGCTGACGATCTCGCTGCCGCGCTCGGCGTCGCTGGAAATGTTCGATCTCATGCAGGCGCTGAAGGCGCGCGGGGCGTCGCCGTGGCGCGGGCTGCTGATCGTCGATCTCGCCAACGGCGATATCGTGGAATGGATGCGGATCGAGGGGGATGTCATGGAGCTGTTCGACGTGGCCGTCGTGCCTGACGTGCGCTGTCCGAGGGGGCCGGGGGATCGGGAGATGGTGAGAGGGGAGTAAGGTGACTCTACTGTAAACGTGGGGAAAATAATGGCGAAAGGAATATCGCATGAAGAGGTCCGTCTTCAATATAAACTACGTTGTGGCGGGTGTGTTTTCCACCGTTTGTTGCCTTATTATTCTCTCCCCTCACGGAGCTTTATCTGAGTCCCCCTGCTATACTCCAGAAGTAAATTTCACAAAAATCATCCTTGACCTCTTGAGAAGCAAATCTAACAAAATAATACTTGACAATGACAAGTATCTTTCGATCCACGACGAAGAAAGAGGATCTGTGTGGACATTTACAAAAGCGGGCCATCCGGCGAACCCTGCTTATGTGTGTCGTTATCCCGTGCAAGCGGCTGATGGCACTTGGCATACGCAGATAGAAGCTAAATGTGGCGGCCCAAAAGACCAATGCGATGCTCTAATCCAAAACTTTAAACATATGCGCTAATGTTGTTTTATAAGGAAGAGCGGTGAGGTTGGCCATGGCAAATCAGTCTACACACTTTCCTGACTACTCGACGGTTCCGTTCTATTCGTCCACATACACATCGGATTCGTATGCCTTGTCGTATTTTTCAGCGGTGCTTGGTTTAAATGATAATTCTTTAATGTATCATAATTATTCGGTCCTCAGCGATTATTCTTCATCGACTTACGACGAACAAGAAGCTATGCTATTAACTAACCCGGCACCCGGGGCCTATTTTCCGACGGGTATTGAAAATGGAACGCAGACAAATTTGCAGTTTTTTGGACCCGTTACAACTTATGTAAATCCAGATACCGGTACCATATTTAACATAACTGATCTTGGCCATGTTCTATATCCAGGATTAGTGATGCGATCAGTTTTTCAGGGACCGGGCAACCAGTTTTACACACTGACCGTGGGCGAAGGAAACGGTCTTCCAGGGCCGCTCAGTGATGTTGGCGCGAATTATGTATGGAACAGTATGGCTCGTCCTGCGGTGGCCTCCGCGAACACTTACTCGGACTTGATTAATTCTACTCCAGGTTCCGCAGAAGAATATGGATATGGTATTGGTGCGACGCCTATCCAGTATGCGGGATCAGGTCAAGACTCTCCCTCCGAAACGAATGCCCTCAATACCGGCGGTCCTGGCGCTCCAGGCGCCCCTGATTACTTTGGTCCGGGAACTGGCCAAGATACTCCTTCTGAAGTCAATGCCATCAACACTGGCGGTCCAGGCACGCCGGCGCAGCAAAGCGCCGGAAATGACTATACGATCGGCACAGCAACCAGCCCGCTTTACAATCTTGACAGCCCGCTGGGCGACGGGGCGGGGACGGGAGGGTCGCAGAATTATACGATACCCGGCGTCGATCTTTCCACCTCGCCATATTGGGACGTTGAAGCGAATGCGGACAACACGCCAGCCACCCAGGGCGATGCCGGCGGCCTTACCGCGCCGATCCAGACTGCCGATGCAACCCCTTCGACCGGCGGCGCTCCGACCTATGTCAACGCCTCCGGGCAAGACGAGTTCGGCGACAGCACCTTCACCGCCCAAGCCCCCGACCAGTGGTCTGGTTCCGTCTCCGGCGCGCCCCAGGACGACTCGGCGACGCAGCTTTACCAAGGCGGCGACGGCAACGGCCTAGGCGGCGACTCGGCTACGGACTTGGGCGCAAACGGCTACGTGGGCGGCGGATCGGGAACGGGCTCCAAGATGTCAGGCGTTCCCCGCCGACCGAAATCCCGGTACGGACGCGGTCAGAAAAATGGGCCGCCCGATTCGTCAATTCCTGGGCGTCGCCTTAGGCCGCCTCCCGCGCCTCCCGCGGCTCCGTCTCGACCCAATAGCGACCGACGCCGAGGCGCACCAAGATGCTCCGCGCGCCAACCGGCAGCAACGCCAGCCCGTCGCTCCAGCGCCACGCGCGCTCCGCCTCGCGCTCGACCGGATGCCAGCCCCCGCCCAGGGCGGTCAACGGCAGCATCTGTCCGTCAATCTCGATTTCGCTCACCGCGACGCCGAGGCAGCGTTTGTCGTCGCTTGCGGCCTCGTCGGCCGGACGCCAACTGCGCGACGCCAGCATGATCGTGCGCGCCCCGGCCGGCAGAGCGAATGCGAACCCTCCATCCGCGTGCCGCTGCGGCCAGATCGTCTCGCCGTCGGCGACAATGTGCAGGCCGGGATCGTCGCTGCGCCGGAAGCCGAGCGTCTCGGCACGCGCGCGCAGCCGGTCGCCCACGGCCTCGACAAGTTCGCCGCTTTCCACGAGCGGCGCGCAGGCGTCGTTCCAGCTTAGCGGCTTGAACGTCGGGTGCAGATCGACAGGCCCTGGCGCGTTGGCGAAGCCTGACCGGCTGCCGCAATCGAGAAAGCTCTCGGCAGGCAGCCCCTCGGCCAGCAACACGTCATGAGTTTCGAGTTCGACGTGGAAATAGGACACGCGTTCGACGCGCACTTGTGCGACATTGGCGCCGTTGGCGAGCCGGATGATCGGTATCAGAACGCCGTCAACGAAGACCGCATGCTGCGGGCTGAGCCAGAGATCGCGATGCGGCAGGCCGCGGCCGAAGGCGCCGGCGCGCACCCGCACCGGCAGGATTTCCATCGGGAAGGCGTGCCGCGCGACCTCGATGTCGCGATGGCCGATCCACACAATCGGTCGTGTCCGGCCCTGCGCGGTGACGACGCCATCGCCGACGCGCAAATCCTCCACCGCGACCTCGCCGCGCTCGGTGAGAATGCGCGCGCCGCGGCAGTAACACGGCGCGACGTCGACCGTGCTGGTCTCGGTCGTCGCATTCGAGGCGAGGCCGTCGTCGACCGTCCAGGTAAGTGTGCGGCTGGTATCGGCGCCGATCGGCGCGGTGGTGGAGAAGGTCACCGCATCCAGCGCCGCCTGATAGTCCGCCACCGTGTCCGAGCCGGTAAGACTCAGGACGCCGGTGGCGCCGTCGTAGGACACATTGATGGAAGGCGAAACGCCGGGGCCGGCGGACAACTCGTCGCCGCTCAGGAAGCCCGAGGAGATCTGCACCGAGGCGCCCTGTATCTGGTCGCCGTCGAGATCGTTTACCGTCAGCGTGGAATCGGCCACGACTGGCGGCCCGATCTTGCTGTAGTCCGCCACGCCGCCGGCGTTGATCGTCGGCGCGCGCTCGATCGTCGCCGTCGTCGTCGCGGTGTTGGAGGGGAGAACCCCGTCGTCGACCTTCCAATCGATTGTGCGCGTCGGATGGGCGCCCGCACTCGAATCCGCGCCCGTGTCCTGATAGGTCACGCTCGCCAGCAAGCTCTGATATTCCGCCAGCGATGCGGCGCCGGACAGCGTCAGCGCCGATGTCCCCGCGCCGGTGACGGTGACGGCGCCGCCGTCGACGGTTCCGCCCGATAGCCCCGCAATCGACAGACTGTCGCCCGCCTGCGCGTCGGCGATGGTGATCGTCGCCTGCGTCAGCGTCCCGGAGCCGGAGGCATCCGAGATCGAATCGGTTTGCAGCAGCGTCGACGCGATGCCCGCGCCTTGCAACTCCTCGCCGGTCGCGCCAGTGACCGACAGGCTGGGCGCCGTCGTCTGCACGCTCAGGCCGGTGAAGCTTTTCACGATATCCGCGAAATCGGCCGCCGTGGTCGCCGAATCGGTGATCGCGCCGCCGCTTTCGCCCGTTGTGGCCAAGGTCGTCGCGTTTTGTCCGCTCGCCGGTTGGTAGCTGAAGACCAGCACGCTCGTGCCCGCGCCGCTGACATAAGTCGCCGAACCGCCGTCATTAAGCGTCAGCGTCGGCGTTCCGGTGACGCTGACATTCTCGTTGAAGGTCACCGAAATGGCCAAGCTGTCAGCGGTCGTCACCGTGCCGGTGGTGTGAGCCGGGTTGCCGTCGATCGCCGTCACCGCGATACTGGCGACGGTTGGCGCCGGGTCGATAGCCAGCCCCGCGGTGGACACGCCGCTCGCCGATTCCGGAACAAGCACCGTCGGCGCAGCGCTGCTGTTGATGTTGCCCTCGTAAATGCCGGGATGCGGGGACAGAGCGCCGTCGGTGACGTAGTAGTCGCCGGTCGTGGCGTCGACGGTGATGTAATTCATGTCGGTCAGCGACGTGGCGCCGGCGACCGACTCCGACCAGACCGTGGAGACGGCGCCCGTGCCGATATCGTAGGCGTAGATTCCCGCGTGGTTGGCGGCGGTGCCGACGACGCCCTTGGTGGCGATGTAGAGCGTGTCGGTCTTGGCGTCGAGCGTGACGGCCGAAATGGCGCCGTCGGCGAACGGCAGTTGATCGTCGGGGCCACCGAGATTGACGACGCTCTCGTTACTGGTCAACGAACCCGCCGTCGCCCCGGAGGTGACGCCGCTCACCTTGTAAATGTAATTGCTGTGTATGCTGCTGACGGTGATGATCGCCGTTCCCGCCGTATTCGTTGTCTGGGTGACGCTGTAGCTCGGGGCGGCGAAATAGGCGGCGTGATCGTCAGCATCGAAAGCGATCTGTTGCGTGGCGGCGACGGCCGAGTTCGGCCCCGGCAAGCCGGTGAACGTCGCAAGCTTCACCTCCGTCGGCGTTCCCGAAAAACCGGCGCCGAATTTCTCCTCGTAGAAGCCCGAACCGGACGTGAAATAAAGAATGTCGTCGCTTGCATTCAGCGCCAGCGAAGTCACATCGTCATCGATGCCGGTGGCGATGGCGCCGCCCCCGATCGGCGACGAAAACTGCGGCGTCTGGCCGAAATGCTCTTCGTAGATGAAGCTGCTGGCGCCGCTCAGCGACGTGACGAAATAGACGCCGTCGGCGGCGTCAGTGGAGAGACCGTAGAGAACGCCGCCGGAGGTGTCGTCGCCCAGGTCGGCCGCGCCGCCGCCAGTAGCCGGCATGCGGTCGATCTGGTCGGTCCCGGAGTTGGTATTGTCGAGAATATAAAACAAGTTCGAGGTGGCGGTCATGGCGCCTTCCTACCCTAATCATGGCGCAGTCCTGAAAGTCATATGAACTGCAATTGGTATATTACGAACGCACCCATGCTGACGGTGCGGCATGCGATCGCCGCGAAAACATAGCCGAGCCACGCAACTCGAACAAGTACATTCCCGGCGTGCAATGCGGAGCCGGCCTCGCAAGCGCATTCACGTTGCAGGCTTGGGCGTCGGCGCGCCCTTGGCGACGGCCGCCGAGGACTGGCGCAGGCGATCAAACAGATCGGCGGCGGCGGACGCGGTCAACACCAGCCGGCAGGTGGGATAACGCTTGGCGCCCAACGCCATTTGCTCGGGCGGCGGGTAGCGCGTGACGCAAAGATCGATGCGAAGCGTCTGCCCGTCCCAGACGACGTTGTGAACGGAGTCAGCGAAAGTCTCGGCCAATTCGGCGATATCGACGTGGTTGACGGCAAGAGGCGCTTGCTGCTGAATGGCCATTCGGTTCTCCCCGCCGACGCGAAGCGACCCATTGCGCGGGCTTCGGGCGGCGCCGCCAGTTTAGGCGGCTTTCGACGCCATCGCCAAGATTCGATATGACGACGCCATGCTCAGGATGGGCAGCCGGCCCGCCGAATACGTCGCGAGTATGCGCGCAATTCTTGTACTTGCATGCGCAGGCGGGGTTGCTTGCTAGGGAGGCGTGATATAGGCTCTCGCAACGTCCAGCATTCAAGGGCGAAGATGCATGGCTCGCGCGCCCATGCGGCGAGCGGTTGCTTATTGGCGCCGACGCGGCGCGGCGGCAGGGGAGGCGCTCGTGGGCCAACCGTACATCGGCGAAATTCGGATGTTTGCGGGCAATTTCGCGCCGCTGAACTGGGCCTTTTGCAATGGCGCGCTGTTGGCCATCTCCGAATTTCAGGCGCTGTACACTCTGATCGGCACGACTTACGGCGGCGACGGCCAGACGACCTTCGCGCTGCCCAACTTACAATCGCGCGCGCCGTTTCACATGGGCACGGATTCGTTTGGCAACACCTATGTGCAAGGCATGTCGGGCGGCGTCGAGAACCTCACGCTGACGGCGGCGCAAGTGGGCGCGCATACCCACACGTTGAACGCCGTAAGCTCGGGCGTGAGCGTGCAATCGCCAAGCAACGGCTTGCCGGGCGTATCAACCAGCAGCCAGACCGGGACGCTGCAATACGGCAATGGAACGACGGGCCCAACGAAGTTGACCGCGGCCTCGATCACCGTCAGCACGGGCGGCCTGCCGCACGAAAACATCCAACCGTATCTGGCGATCAGCTTCATCATCTCGCTGTTCGGCGTCTATCCGTCGCAAAACTGAATCGCTGAGCGCTCATTCGGGAAGAGGCGTCCCATGTCGGACCAATTCGTCGCCGAAATTCGGCTGTTTCCCTTCAATTTTCCGCCTATTGGCTGGGCGTTCTGTAACGGCCAACTGCTGCCGATCTCACAATACAGCGCCCTGTTTTCGCTGCTCGGCACCTATTACGGCGGCAACGGCACTTCGAATTTCGCGCTCCCCAACCTGCAAGGCCGCATCCCCGTCGATCAGGGTCAGGGGCCGGGACTGTCGCCCTATACGGTGGGACAATCGGCCGGCGCTCCGACGATTACGCTGACGGCGCAGGAGAACGCGGCGCATTCGCATTCGCTCAACGCCGATACGGAAGTCGCGACTTCGGCCAGCCCCGCCGGAGCCATCTACCAGAAGGGGCACTACAAGACAGCGACCACCGCCGGCATCGTGCAGGCCTATAGCGCGCAAGCCCCCGGCGTCGCCATGAACGCCAATGCGCTCGCATTAGCGGGCGGCGGCCAGCCGCACAACAACATGATGCCCTACCTCACGCTCAACTTCTGTATCGCCCTGACGGGCATATATCCGCAGCGGAGCTGAACGCCATGGGCGAACCTTACCTTTCCGAAATTCGCCTCATGGCTTTCGGCTTTGCGCCGAAGGGCTGGGCGCAGTGCAACGGGCAGACAGTGCCGATCCAACAGTACCAGGCGCTGTTCGCGCTGCTTGGCACGACCTACGGCGGCAATGGCGTCACCACGTTCAATCTGCCCGACCTGCGCGGCCGGGCGCCACTCCATTACGGCCCGGACGGGCTCGGCGACACCTATGTCCTCGGGCAGGTCGGCGGCGAGCCCTTGCATTCGCTTTCGATCGCCGAAACGCCGACGCACACCCATACGCTCAAGGCCGCCAACGTCGCCGCCGACACCGCTCCGGCGGGCGTGACGCCGGGTCCGGCGCTGGCGCTCGCCCAGGCCGCGGTCTACGAAGGGACCAATCCTGTCGTGCCGACCTCGATCTACTCGACCGCCGCCGCCAACGCCACGATGGCGCCGTCGGCGGTCGGCCAGACCGGCGGCCAGCCGCATGAGAACCGCCAACCGTTCCTCGTGCTTAACTACTGCATCGCGCTCTCGGGAATCTTCCCGTCGCAGAACTGATGCGGTTTTCGCCAGAAGACCGTATCAGTTCGCGCGAACTTCGCTTTCTCGACAAGAAGTTCGCGCGATCGTTTCCGAGTCCTTCACTCGGAAACCGTATGACGCGCGCCGCGCGCGGCCATCAGATCGTCGCCCAGCGCCTCGAACAGCGGCTGCAACAGCCGCCCGTAGCCCTCCGCGCGCCCGGACGAGCGCTGGTAGATCGGCAGGCGGACCTGGGCCGCGCTTGCGGTGATGACCGGACGGCGCGTCTCGTGAAAGGCAAGACAGCGCGGATCCCAATCGAGGCTGCAATAGTCGAGGATGCGGCGCGCCTGCGGTTCGAAATCGGCGACGAGCGCCTCGTATTGCACTTCGAGCATGCTGCCCTGCGGCAAGACGGCGCGCCAATGCGCCATCAGGTCGGCATAGGCGCGATAGTAGCGGCCGAGATCGCCGAGGTCGTTGCTGAACGCCAGCCCCGCCGAGAACGTCTGCGCGAAACACGACAAGCAGGTGTCGACGGGATCGCGGCGCGTGTGGATGATGCGCGCGTTGGGCAGCGCCATGCGGATCAAGCCGAGATGCTGGCAATTGGAGAGCTGCTTGTCAGTGATGCGCGGCGCGGCGGGCGCCAGCGCCTGTAGCTTGCGGCGGTAGCGGGCGCCGATTTCGGCGCAGACTGGGTCGGAGAGTGCGCCCTCCGCCGCGCCGAGCCGCTCAACCTCCTCGATGAAATACGCCAGCTCGCCGCCGCCGAACACGTCGCGGTGGCTCGCCAGTATCTGTTCGATCAGCGTCGAGCCCGAGCGTGGCATGCCGACGATGAAGATCGCAACATCGGGCAGCGGCCCGCGTGGGGCCGCGCGCGCCATGACGGCTCTATCGAAGACCGGAGCGAAGCGGCCGATCCGCGCCAGCGTCGCGGCTTCGTCGTATTCCACGCGCCGTCGCCGCAAGGCGTTGCCGGCGCTGAGATGGGCGAAGGCCGGCGCGAAGCGCCGCTGGTCCTCATAGGCCTTGGCGAGCGCGAAATGCAGAGGAACCCGATCTGCTTCGGCGCGCGACGTCAGGTTTTCGGCGAGCGCTTCCATCGCCAGGAAATGCGGATCGTCCGGGCCCAGTGGCGCGCAGCCCGCCAGCCCCTGGTAGTACTCGGCGCAATCGGGTTTCAGCGCGATAGCGCGCCGGAAGGAGTCGCGCGCGTCGCCGAGGTGGCCGAGCGCGACAAAGGCCTGGCCGCGTTTGTTGTGCGCCTCGACCAGATGTGGGTTCAACGCCAGGGCGCGCTCAAAAAACGGCAGCGCGTCGCCGGGGTGGTGCAGTTCGGCCAGCGCGCTGCCCATGTTGGCGTAGGCCTCGGCGAACCTCGGGTTCAGCGTGAAAGCCCTGCGAAAGGCGGCGACGGCCTCGCGATGCCGGTGCAGCGAGGCCAGGGCGTTGCCGAGATTGTTGTGGGCGATGGCGAACTCGGGAGCGAGCGCTGCGGCCCTTTCGAACCGCCGCGCCGCCTCCTCGTGCCGCCCGAGGGCGGCAAGATAGGCGCCGAGGTCGTTGTGCATCTCAGCCGTCGCCGGGCCGATCTCGACCGCCTGTTCGAGCCGCGCGACCGCCTCTTCGTAGCGTTCGCAAGCGCCGAGCGCGCGCCCAAGGCCGGCCAGCGCCCGACTGTGCCTCGGCGCAAGCGCCAGCGCGCGCTCGAATTCGGGGATCGCCTGCGCGGCGCGATCAAGCGCGGCCAGCGCCAGCGCGTAGTTGTAGCGGCCTTCGGCGAAATCCGGCTGCAAGGCGAGGGCGCGCGCATAGGCGGGCAGCGCCTCGGTCAGCCGGCCGAGCGCCGCAAGCGCGTTGCCGAGATTGTTGTGCGGCTCGGCGAGGCGGGGATCGAGCCGCAGCGCCGCCTCGAAATATGCGACCGCTTCGCCGGCCCGGCCGGCCGCGAGCAGCGCCGCGCCGAGATTGTTCAATGCGGCGAGATGCGCGGGATCGATCTCCGCGGCGCGGCGATATTGGCCGATCGCCTCTTCGAGGCGGCCAAGCGCGGCGAGCGCCAGGCCGAGATGGTTGCGGGTCTCGGCGCTTGTGGGATCGATGGCGATCGCGCGCCGCAGCAGCGCTTCGGCCTCCTCCGCGCGGCCCTGGGCCAGCGACAGCTCGGCGAGTCCGCTCATGGCGGCGGCGTCGGCGGGGGTCTGCGCGAGGACGTGACGATAAGCGTCCCCAGCCTCCGCCAGCCGGCCCTGACCATGCAGCGACCGAGCGAGACCCAGCACCTCGGCCGGCGTCAGCCGGCGTCGAGATGGGGCGGTCCGGCTCATCGGCGCGCCGCCGCGTGGCCGTCGAGGGCGTTGCAGCTCAATTGAAGACCGCCTGATAGTCCTGCCGATTCGGCGCTGGCGAGTGGATCGGCGCCACATAGAGGCTGAAGCTTGGACCGCCTTCGACTTCGCAGGCGTAGAAACCCTCGCAAAGCACCTCGCGCGCCTTCGGCGCCCGAAAGATCAGCGTGAACGGTTGACGTTTGCTCCCGCGCAGCGGGCTTGCGCCTTCGCGGATCACGCGGTCGAGCGTCAAAACCAGACGCGCGCCTTCGAAGCGAAACGTCTTGCCGATATGCGGCTCGAAATGCTCCGCCTCCAGCCGTTGCGCCGCCGCGGGCTTTCCGTCCGATTCGTTCGCCATCTTTGCGTCTGCCCTTCTCTGGCGCAACGGGGCCAATGTGGCGTAAATTCGCCAACGGCGCCAGAGGAGCCGGTCGTCGATGAACCTTGAGACGCGATGCATCGACGCGGCCGGCGGTCCTTATCGCCTGCGCCCGGCCACGCCCGCCGACGAGGCTTTCCAGTGCGCCCTGTTTCGCGACCAGCGCGCCCCGCTCCTGCGACACGCGCGATTGCCGGGGCCTGCGATCGACAACCTGCTCGACCTACAGCGCCGCGCCCGAAGCTCCAGCTATCGCGAGAATTTCCCCGCCGCGCGCTGGTTGATCGTGGAGCGCGACGACGAACAGATCGGCGAGTTGATCGTCGACGCGCGCGAAGACGGCGCGCATATCGTCGACATCACGCTGCACCCGCGGCATCAGGGGCGCGGGATCGGACCGGCGCTGGTGCGCGCCGTCATGGACGCTAGCGGACAGCGCGGAGTCAGCGCACTCGCCGACGTCGGCAACGCGCCGTCGCGAAGGATGTTCGCGCGGCTGGGCTTCGTTGAGGGGCCTTGCGGCGACGGAGCCAATGTCGAATTGCGTTGGCGTCCGTGAGGCGCGCGAAGCCACGACGGCGCTCCAAACGGTTCAGCCTCCATCGCATTTGCAGCAGAGCCTAAGAGACATCCTCAAACCTCACCGCCATCCGCAATGGGCGATCCCGCCTTCGCCTGCGCCCGCGCCCCTTCCCACGCGCGGCAAAAATCGCATAAAGGGTCGAAAGACCTCGGGGGAGAATGGGCATGATCCTCATTTCGGGCGAAGCGCTCATCGATCTCATCCCCGATCCCGAGCGCGACGGGCGCTACGACGCGGTGCTCGGCGGCTCGCCGTTCAATGTCGCCATCGGCCTCGCCCGGCTCGGCGGCCCCACCTCCTTCATCTCCCGCCTTTCTGCCGACGCCAATGGCGAGAACCTCGCCGCCGCGCTCGTCGCCGAAGGCGTCGACCTATCGCTGGTGGCGCGCGATCCGCGCCCGAGCCCGCTCGCCTTCGTCATGCGCGGCACCGCGCAGACCGGCTCGCGCTACAGCTTCTATCTCGACGGCACCTGTTACGACGGCGAATGGCCGTTCCCGGCGCAGTGGCCGGCGAGCGGGCGGCATTTGCATGTCGGCTCGTTCGCGTCGGTCGAGCGCCACGGCGCGCGCGTCGCCGAGGCGATGCGACAGGCGGTGATCCAGGCGACCGTCAGCTTCGACCCCAACATCCGCCCCTTCGTCACCCCCGATCGCGAGGGCGTGTTGCAGCGGGTCGAATCGGAGGTCGCCGTCGCCGATATCGTCAAGGCCAGCGAGGAGGACTTGGCGTGGCTCTATCCCGGCCGCGGGCTGGAAGACACGCTCAAAGCCTGGGCGACGCAGGGGCCGCAATTCTGCATCGCCACGCTCGGCAGCGAGGGGGCGCTGGTCTATCTCGGCGCCGAGCGGCTGGAGATCGGCCCGCGCCGCGTCGCGGTCGTCGACACCGTCGGCGCTGGCGACAGCTTCATGTCGTCGCTGCTGTTCGCGATGAACCGCGATGGCGCGCTGGGGCGCGGCGCGGCCAAGCCGACGCGCGACAAACTCGCCGCCTGGGCCGATTTCGCCGCCCGCGCCTCCGCCATCACCTGCACCCGCAAAGGCTCGAACCCGCCGACGCTGGCCGAGGTCGAAGGCGCGCACTGAACGAAGAACGATCCACCGGCATGTTGCAGCGCAAGGCCGGCGGCGCTACATCGGAAACAGACTCACCAGGATCCGCCCTCATGGCCTCGACCGGGACCGCCCTCAAGCCGCGCCCGCTTTCGCCCCACCTCGGGATTTACCGCCGCACGCTGACGATGATGATGTCGATCACCCATCGCATCACTGGGGTCGGGCTCTATATCGGCGTCATCCTGCTCGCCTGGTTCCTGCTGGCGTTGGCGGGCGATGCGCGGACCTTCGCCGCATTTTCGGCCTTCATCCATTCCTTCATCGGCCAGTTGCTGCTGTTCGGCTTCACCTGGGCCTTGTTCCACCATCTGCTCGGCGGGCTGCGCCACTTCCTGTGGGACACCGGGATCGGCTTCCAGGCCCCCTTGCGCGAGCAACTCGCCAAGGCAAACCTGATCGGCGGGGTGGCGCTCGCCGTCATCGCCTGGATCATCGGCTACGCCGTCCGCTAGGGGGAGATCATGCCGCAATCTTTTCGCACGCCGCTTGGCAAGGTGCGCTGGCTCGGCAGCGCCCGGCTCGGCGCCGCCGACAACTGGCGCATGCGGCTGACGTCGCTGGCGTTGATTCCGCTCAGCCTGGCCTTCGTTGTCATGGTCATCATGCTGCTGCACCGGGATTACAACGGCGCCCGCGCCTTCCTCGGCGAGCCGCTGCCGGCGGTGCTCCTACTGCTGTTCGTGCTCGGCGGCGTCTATCACGCCGAGCTTGGCATGCGTTCGGTGATCGTCGACTATGTGCACGGTCAGTTGCGCGAGTGGGCGCTCATCGTCAACGCCTGTGCGGCGATCGCGCTCGGGCTGGCCTGCGCCTATGCGGTGCTGCGCATTGGTTTCATCTAAGATTCGGGTTTCGTTTGAGGTTCGTTGAAATGGCTGGCAATGGCGTCGCGGCCCCCGCTCAGAACGGCAAGGCCTATCCGATCACCGATCACACGTTCGATGTCGTCGTCGTCGGCGCCGGCGGCTCGGGGCTTCGCGCCAGCGTCGGCTGCGCCCAGGCGGGCCTGCGTACCGCCTGCGTGAGCAAGGTGTTCCCGACCCGCTCGCACACCGTCGCGGCGCAGGGCGGCGTCGCCGCCTCGCTCGGCAACATGGGGCCGGACGATTGGCGCTGGCACATGTACGACACCGTCAAGGGCTCCGACTGGCTCGGCGACCAGGACGCCATCGAATACCTCTGCCGCAACGCGCCGGCCGCCGTCTACGAGCTCGACCATTGGGGCGTGCCGTTCTCGCGCACCGAGGACGGCAAGATCTACCAGCGCCCGTTCGGCGGCATGACCACCGATTACGGCAAGGGCGTCGCCCAGCGCACTTGCGCCGCCGCCGACCGCACCGGCCACGCCCTGCTGCACACGCTCTACGGGCAGGCGCTGAAAGCCAAGTGCGAGTTCTTCATCGAATATTTCGCCATCGACCTCATCCGCGACGAGGACGGCCGGGTGCGCGGCCTCGTCGCCTTGAAGCTGGACGACGGCACCCTCCACCGCTTCCGTGCGCAGACGACGATTCTGGCCACCGGCGGCTACGGCCGCGCCTATTTCTCCGCCACCTCCGCCCACACCTGCACCGGCGACGGCAACGCGATGGCGTTGCGCGTCGGCGTGCCGTTGCAGGACATGGAGTTCGTGCAGTTCCATCCGACCGGCATCTACGGCGCCGGCTGCCTGATTACCGAGGGCTCGCGCGGCGAGGGCGGCTATCTCGCCAACAGCGAGGGCGAGCGCTTCATGGAGCGCTACGCCCCCTCGGCCAAGGATCTGGCCTCGCGCGACGTCGTCAGCCGCGCCATGACGCTGGAGATTCGCGACGGCCGCGGCGTCGGCAAGCAGAAGGACCACTTGTTCCTGCACCTCGATCACCTCGACCCGAAGGTGCTGCACGAGCGCCTGCCCGGCATTTCCGAGAGCGCCCGCATTTTCGCCGGCGTCGACGTCACCAAGGAGCCGATCCCGGTGCTGCCGACCGTCCACTACAACATGGGCGGCATCCCGACCAACTATCACGGCGAGGTGCTGACCCGCTACGGCGACGATCCCGACACCATCGTGCCGGGGTTGATGGCGTTGGGCGAGGCGGCCTGCGTCTCCGTCCACGGCGCCAACCGGCTCGGCTCCAATTCGCTGATCGACCTCGTGGTGTTCGGCCGCGCCGCCGGCCTGCGCGCGGCGGAGACGCTGAAGGCGGGCGAGCCGCAGCCGGATCTGCCCAAAGACAGCGCCGAGATGGCGCTGGCGCGGCTCGACAAATTCCGCTTTTCGAAGGGCGGCACGCCGACGGCGGCGCTGCGGCTGGCGATGCAGCGCATCATGCAAGCCGATTGCGCGGTGTTTCGCACCGCCGAAACGCTCGCCGACGGCCATCGCAAGATTCACGACGCCTGGCGTTCAGGCGAGGACGTGAACGTGACCGACCGTTCGCTGATCTGGAACTCCGACCTCGTCGAGACGCTGGAATACGACAACCTCATCGTCCAGGCGGTGGTGACGATGGATAGCGCGCTGAACCGCCAGGAAAGCCGCGGCGCCCACGCCCGCGAGGATTTCCCGGCGCGCAACGACGCGGAGTGGATGAAGCATACGCTGGCCTGGATCGACCCGGCGCGATACGAGGTGAAGCTCGATTACCGGCCGGTGCATACGTACACGATGAGCAATGAAGTGAGCTATATTGAACCGAAGACGCGGGTGTATTAGTGATTCAAACCTAACGGCTGGCGCCCAGCCGCCGGTCACTTGCAATGCCCGCCTTCGAACCGAGCGGGCCGCGTCTGCGCCACCCACCCCCCCTCTCGTCCTGAGGAGCCCCGAAGGGGCCTCGAAGGACGCTCGTTGGCCCGACCTTTCTGCCATCAACCGCTGCCTCGCACAACTGGCGGCGCAAGCTGGAGCGCCCTTCGAGGCTACGCTTCGCTTCGCGCCTCAGGGCGAGGTCGGCGGATTGCGCGGGAGTCCGCGATCCGCCGACCCGCGACCGGGCGCCGAGCGTCAGATTGGAACCAATAGCCCAGCGCCCGCGACGCCCGAGACGTGAACGCGGTCATCATCCAGAACCTCAGCCCGCGGACACGGGCGAGCCGCCCGTCGGACTGAGCGAAGGAGAATGGGCGATCGCTACGCAATCGCCCAGCGATAGCCGGCTTCGTCGACAACGACGAAGGCGATGCGGGCCAGATGGTCTACGATGCGGCCCTGTCGTACAGCGCGCGCCTCGGCGAGCCTGCTTGCGCCGCATGCGGGATCGGGCGGCGACGTGGAGGCAGCGGATAGGCGGCCGACAAAGGCCGCAGCCAGATCGTTAGACTGCTGCCGGTTGGCAGCGACGCGTCGCCGTTCGACCAGCGCCATTGGTTCGGCGCGGCGCCCTCAACCTCGTGCCAGCCGTCAGCCAGCGCAAAATCGTTCAACGCGATCTCTCGACCGCCGACTTCGAGCCTTGTCAGCAGCACGCCGAGACGTCGCGTGTCGGATCTGTCGATTTCGACCTGCTGCGCCGGGACGGCGCTGCGCGAGCGCAGCCGAAGGCTTTGGACACCTTCCGGCGCCTCGAAGCGGAAGCAGCCGTCGAGGACCGAAACCGGCGTCAGCATTTCCCCGTCGGCCAAA
>Ga0134126_10005328_pt1 | contig 16070 bp, 16 predicted proteins | sample KB31752_FD_96881 | JGI IMG/M metagenome (GOLD analysis project Ga0134126, IMG submission 96881) | Terrestrial soil microbial communities with excess Nitrogen fertilizer from Kellogg Biological Station, Michigan, USA - KB3-175-2 | ecosystem: Environmental > Terrestrial > Soil > Unclassified ...
GGTGGTGGACCCTTGGTGTCAGGTAGGTACCGGGGCCAGTGTCGCCCAGGTACCGGGGTCGCGTCCTGGAAGTGTCAGGCAGGTACCGGTGCCACGGTGTCCATCATGAACCGGGTCCGCACATGGCCCCTTGTGGTCTATTCGTGGTCTGCGACCCGTTGGGCCGCCCTTGGGGATCCCCTCAAGCAGTGACTACGAGGCCCTGGCCAGGCATTTCGGTTGGAGCGGGCGACGGGAATCGAACCCGCGTTCTCAGCTTGGGAAGCTGATGTTCTGCCTCTGAACTACGCCCGCGAGCGGCCGCCACACTATCGTCTGGGGCGCCATGGTTCTATCCGACCGGACGATACGTGAGGAACTGGACGCTGGGCGGATCGTGATCGACCCGCTGGGGGAGGGGTGCATCCAGCCGTCGTCGGTGGACCTGCACGTCGACCGGTACTTCCGGCTGTTCCGGAACCACAGCCAGCGGGTCATCGACGTCCGTGAGGACCAGGAGGACCTGACCGAGCTGGTGGACGTCGGCGAGGACAACCCCCTGGTGCTGCACCCGGGGGAGTTCCTGCTGGGGTCCACGGTGGAGCGGGTGCGGCTGCCCGACGACCTGGTGGCCCGGTTGGAGGGGAAGTCGTCGTTGGGCCGCCTCGGGCTGCTCATCCACTCGACCGCCGGTTTCGTCGACGCCGGCTGGGACGGCCACCTCACCCTGGAGCTGTCCAACGTGGCCAATCTGCCGATCTTGCTGTACCCGGGGATGAAGATCGGCCAGATCAGCTTCCTCCGGATGTCGACCCCGGCGGACCGGCCGTACGGGTCGACAGGGCTGGGATCGAAGTACCAGGGTCAGTGGGGTCCGACCCCGAGCCGGTATGCCGAGAACTTCCGTCGCCGACCGGCCCAGGCCTGACCGGCCCGGACCTCTCATCGAAGTTTTGACCGATCGGTCAAAAATGGTTTCTCACCGGGAGGCTGGGCGGCGTAGGCTGTTCCGGCTGTGGACAGACTCCGGTTGTCGCCGCTCACCGCAGAGCCGACGGTGGCGGTGTCCATCCAGAACTGGCCCAACCCCGCTGGCCCAAGTCAGCGCTGACCCCATCCGAGCCGAGGAGGACAGTTGCCCGTCAGGATCGCTATCGGGATGGCCGTCACGGTCATCTGCCTGGCCATCGCCGGACGGCGGTTCCACTGGCTGTCCCGGCTGATCCGGGCCGGCCAGCCGGCGCCGGACCGGGTGCGGGGGAGCCTGTTCAAGAAGGCCGAGGCGGAGGCGGTGGAGGTGGCCGGGCAGCGGAAGCTGCTGAAGTGGACCATCCCGGGGGTGGCCCACTTCTTCACCATGTGGGGCTTCACCATCCTGTTGTTGACGATCATCGAGGCCTACGGGTGCCTGTTCCAGAAGGACTTCCACATCCCGGGCATCGGGACCTGGTCGTGGATCGGCTTTCTGGAGGACTTCTTCACCGTCGCCGTCCTGGTGGCCCTGGTGACCTTCACGATCATCCGGATCAAGAACGCCCCGGCCCGTAAGGACCGCCAGTCCCGGTTCTACGGCTCCCACACCGGTGCGGCCTGGCTGGTCCTGGTGATGATCGCCCTGGTGATGATCACCCTCCTCCTCTACCGGGGGGCCCAGATCAACGCCCAGCCGTCGCAGTTCCCCTACAACGACTGGGCGTTCGCCTCCCACCTGGTGGCCAACGCGCTGGCCCCTCTGGGGGCCGGGGTCAACAGCGTCCTGGCCACCGTGTTCCTCCTGTTGAACATCGCCGTCATCACCGGGTTCCTGGTGTTCGTGGCCTACTCGAAGCACCTCCACATCTTCATGGCCCCCATCAACGTGGCCTTCTCCCGGCGGCCCCGGGCCATGGGCGCCCTCGACAAGACCCCCGACATGGACATGGAGAACGTCACCGAGGACACCGTGTTCGGGGTGGGCCAGGTCGAGCAGTTCACCTGGAAGCAGCTGCTGGACTTCGCCACCTGCACCGAGTGCGGCCGTTGCCAGTCGGTGTGCCCGGCGTGGAACACCGACAAGCCGCTGTCGCCCAAGCTCCTGATCATGGGGCTCCGGGACAACATGTTCGCCTCCTCCGGCCGGTTGCTCGGCCAGAAGATGTCCACCCCCGGCGAGGAGAACGAGCAGTCGCCGAGCGGGTCCGGCGACGTCGAGATCCCCACCCTGGTGCCGTTCACCATCGACCCCGACGTGCTGTGGTCGTGCACGACCTGCGGGTCCTGCGTGGAGCAGTGCCCGGTGGACATCGAGCACATCGACGCCATCGTCGACATGCGCCGGTACGAGGTGCTGATGGAGTCCCGGTTCCCGACCGAGGCGGGGCTGATGCTCCGCAACATCGAGAACCAGGGCGACCCTTGGGGGCTCGGCCAGGCCAAGCGGACCGAGTGGACCGAGAGCCTGGACTTCGAGATCCCGGTGATCGACGGGTCGATCCCCGACGACGTCGAGTACCTGTACTGGGTCGGCTGCGCCGGCGCCCTGGACGAGCGGGCCCGCAAGGGGGTGCAGGCCACCGCCCGGATGCTCCACCGCGCCGGGGTCACCTTCGCCATCTTGGGGCCCAAGGAGTCCTGCACCGGTGACCCGGCCCGGCGGCTGGGCAACGAGTACCTCTACCAGGAGCAGGGTCGGGCCAACGTGGCCACCCTCGAAGGGGTCGGGGCGAAGAAGATCGTGGCGAGCTGCCCGCACTGCTTCAACGCCATCAAGAACGAGTACCCGGCCCTGGGGGGAAACTACGAGGTCATCCACCACGCCGAGCTGCTCGACCACCTGGTGACCACCGGCCGACTGACCCCGGGCGGCGGCTACAACGGCACCGTCACCTACCACGACCCCTGTTACCTCGGCCGGCACAACCGGGTGTTCGACGAGCCCCGGTCGGTCATCGACGCCATCCCCGGCGCCAAGCAGGTGGAGATGAAGCGGTGCCGGGAGCGCGGGTTCTGCTGCGGCGCCGGCGGGGCCCGGATGTGGCTGGAAGAGAACATCGGCACCCGGGTCAACATGGACCGGACCGCCGAGGCCCTCGGCACCGGCGCCGACGTGGTGTCGACGGCGTGCCCCTACTGCATGATCATGCTGGACGACGCCGTCCGGGCCAATGCCAAGGAGGACGAGGTCCGGGTCCTCGACCTGTCCCAGTTGGTCGAGGAGTCCCTCGACGCTCAGGGGGCGGGCGCTCAGGTGGCGGGCGGGGGCACCATCCCGTAGGCGTTGTCGGGCAGTAGCCGGACCACCAGCCGCCGGTCGGCGACCATGGCCCGCCGGTAGTCGTCCCAGTCGGCGTGGTCCTCGCCGGCGACCTGCCGGTAGACGGTGATCAGCTCGTCCACCACCTCGTCGTCCGGGTCGGCGGCCACCGGGGTCAGCTCGGCGGTGCCGTCCAGGACCAGGTAGGCCCAGAAGTCGTCATCCGGGATGTACAGGGATCCCCGGTCGTCCCGGCGGAGGTTCTTGGTCTTCGCCCGGTCGTCGGTGACCGAGATCCGCACCACGTCGTCGTCGCCGAGGGCGTACATGACGTTGGACAGCTGCGGACGGCCGTGCCGCCGCAGGGTGGTCAGCACCCCGTGGTGCCGGGGCCGGGCGAACTCGAAGGCGACGTCGAGGTCCATGGCGGATGCTCCAGTGGGATGGCGGCTCAGTGGGAGATCAGCGAGGCGGCTTTGGTGTCGGACTCCCGCAGCCGGGTGGCCATGGCGGCCAGCAGCTTGCGGGACAGCGCCGGCACCGCGTCCAGGACCCCGTTGAACTGCCGTTGGCCGAGCACCAGCAGCCGCATCTCGGTCTCGGAGATCACGGTGGCCGACCGCGGGCGGCGGTCCAGTAGGGCCAGTTCCCCGAAGTACTGACCGGCGCCCAGGGTGGCGAGCTTGCGCCCGTTGCGCCGGACCGACGCCGTCCCGTCGACGATGATGAAGAACTCCCGGCCGATGGTCCCCTCTTCGCAGAGCACCCGGCCCGGCGGCACCGTCACCTCTTCGGTGGCCCGGCGGATGGTCTTGAGGTCTCTCGACGACACCGTCGAGAACAGCCAGATCTTCGAGAGGTCGAGGTCTTTTTCGGTGGTCGCCATGGGAAAAGGGTACCAACGGCCCCTCCGACGTGCCCGGCTGACGGTTTGTGAACGGTCGGTTACGTTGCCCTTCCGGCCCGACGTTTCGGCGAACCCCCGCGGTACCCTTCCTTGGTGCCCAGCGCCCCTCGGACAACCGGCGCGGACGACGACGTCCCGACCTTCGGCCAACGGATGAGCCGGCTCTTCCTGAAGCCGCCCGACCCGGCCGTGGCCTCCGCCGCCAAGCCGGCGGCCAAGCCTTCGGTCGAGGAGCTTGAGGAGGCCAACCGGTGGGCCGACGACAAGGAGCGGATCATCGGCCTCGTGGCCGCTCCGCTGGCCGCCCTGGTGGCCTTCCTGGTCATCCATGCCGACATCGACGGCGACCCGGCCCAGTTCCTGAAGAACGGGGCCACCAACCCCAAGTACACCTCCGTGAGCGTCTACCACGAGGTCCTTCTCGTCCTCTTGGCCTTGGCCGTCCTGCTCGTGGTCGCCGCCTTCTTCCGCAAACGGCTGCACATGGGGGTGCTGCTCGCCCTCTACGGGTTGGCGGTGTTCAACCTCCACTGGTGGGGGTTCGGTGTGCCCTTCGTACTGGCCGGCGCGTGGTACCTGGTGCGGGCCTACCGCTGCCAGCGTGACCTGAAGGCGGCCCGGGCCGGCGAAGGGGCGCCCGGGATCCCGACGGCCAGCAAGCGGTACACGCCGCCGACGGCCCGCCCGAAGCGCTCCGAGTCGTAGCGACGATGAGGCCCTCACCAGGGCCGGCCGGCTGAACCGGCTCGGGCCCTCCGTCGGCGCCACCGCACCAGCGCGGCCGCCCCGCCGGCGACGGCGATGGCCAACAGGACGATCGGCAGGACGTAGACCGACGCAGACGCCTCTTCGGTCGCCAGCGTCTGTTGCAGGGTGAGCAGGCCGGGGTCGCTGGGAACGACGACCCCGTGGAGCGTGGTGCCGATGGCGTACTGGACGTCGCCCGGGATGGCCCGGGTGTACTGGCGCCCGTCCAGGGTGAAGGTGCCGTGGCAGGCGAAGCCGGCGGCGTTGCTGCCGCTGCCGCCGAGCAGCCCGAGACAGCCGGTGACGGTCACGTCCACAGGGACGCCGTGCTGCTGGAGGTTCTCGATCTGGTCGTTGCGATGGGCGGCGGCGACGAAGAAGGCCACCGACAGGACCAGCAGGGCGCCGAGGCAGGCGACCACCACGACCTGGCCGAGCCGTCGGGCATTCACCGGCGAGACCCCGGCTCCCCGCAGCGTCCCCACCCGCTGGGCGTCGTCTGTCTCCACGTCCGCCCCCTGGCCCGTCCCGTCGGTCGTGTGGCCCGTCACCGGTCGATCCTCCGTCAGCATCGGGCGATGGTACCGACGACGCCTCGGCAATGGTCGGGCTGCAACCCCGGAATCGGACCCAGTTCACGCGCCCGTAACACGGGCGTGACGATGCGGAAACCGCGGGCCGGCATGCTTCCCCACCAACAAGGCCCTGCGGTTCCGGCTGCTCCCGTACGGGAGCAGCCGGATCGGTGGCGCAGGGATAGGCGAGGGAAACGATCGCACGTCGATCACGGGAGAGGAGATGGCTGCGTGCTTGCTGCCGCATTGAGTCAGGTGCCGTATCCGAGTTGGCTGAATACGGGTGACAACACGTGGCAGATGACGGCGGCCACGTTCGTCGGCCTGATGAGCCTGCCGGGTCTGGCGGTCCTCTACGCCTCCATCGTCCCCAAGAAGTGGGCGGTGAACGTCCTGGCGATGATGTTCGCCGGGTTCTCACTGGTGCTGGTGGCGTGGGTGCTGTGGGAGTACAAGCTGGGGTTCGGCTCCACCTCCCTCGGTGGAGGGGTGAAGAACACCGTGTGGACCCAGACCACAGGGGTGGGTTGGTGGACGCACTTCTGGGACAACTTCATCGGAAAACCGGGCCAGATATTGAACTCCGGGCGACTATCGCAGGCCAGCTCGGCGGCCAACACGGTCATCCCGTTCCACTTCTCGACCGATTCGTTGGCGTACTTCCAGTTCGTGTTCGCGGCCATCACCCCGCTGCTGTTCCTGGGGAGCGTGCTCGGCCGGATCAAGTTCAGCGCCTGGTGCCTGCTGGTGCCGCTGTGGTCGACCTTCGTCTACTGCGTCGACGCCTTCTTGCTCTGGGGCGGTGGCTACTTCGCCCAGGAGGGGGCGGTCGACTTCTCCGGTGGGTACGTCATCCACATGTCGGCCGGTGTCTCCGGGTTCGTGGCCGCCTGGGTCATCGGGCCGAGACTGGCTCGAGATCGGAAGAACGCCTTGCCCAACAACCTGGTCATGGCGGCGGTCGGCGCCGGCATCCTGTGGCTGGGCTGGAACGGCTTCAACGGCGGTGACCCGTACTACGCCAGCACCGACGCCGCGGCGGCGATCGTCAACACCAACCTGGCCACCGCCGTCGGCGTGCTGACCTGGCTCGGCCTGGACGCCACCCTGTCGAAGTCCAAGAAACCGACCTTCCTCGGAGCGGTCAACGGCATGATCTGCGGCCTGGTCGGCATCACCCCGAGCGCCGGCTGGGTCAACGGCTGGGGCGCCATCCTGGTCGGGTTGATCGCTACCGGGTTCGTCTGGTTCGCCTGGAACTACCTCTCCAAGGTGCGGCCGTTCTCGAAGGTGGACGACGCCCTGGGGGTCGTCTACACCCACGGGATGGCGGGGTTCCTGGGCGGCCTGATGGTCGGGCTCTTCGCCGATCCGGGCATGGTGGAGTACGGCTGCGGACACCTGAACGCCTCCGGGCAAGTGGTGGCGACGAGCCAGGCCCTCTACTCGACGGGAGGGAAATCCTGCACCCCGTTCGGGGTGGGCAGCCTGATGTACACAGGGACCTGGCACCAGCTGTGGGAGCAGTTCCGGGCCGGCCTGTTCGTCATCATCTGGTCGGCGTTGGGGACGTTCGTCATCGTGTGGGCCATCAAGCTCGTCCTCCGGGGTGCCAAGTACAAGGACGACGTGCTCGAGGTCGGTGACCTGGCTATCCACGACGAGGAAGCCTTCCCCGAGGAGGTGCTGGTCTCCCGCACCGGGGGGTTTGCCATGGCCGGGCTGTCCGAGACCCGCTCCGGGTCTGGTACACCACCGGGAGGTGGTGGGTCGTCGATCGCTGGATCAGACAGCTGACCGGACCACTCGGAACTGAGGGAGAGAGCTCATGAAGCTGGTTGTTGCGGTGATCAAGCCGTTCAAGCTGGACGACGTCAAGGAGGTGCTGAAGAACATCGGCGTACAGGGGATGACCCTTACCGAGGCCCAGGGCTTCGGTCGCCAGCGTGGGCACACCGAGGTGTACCGGGGGGCGGAGTACGAGGTGGACTTCGTCCCGAAGATCCGGATCGAGGTGGCCGTCGACGACGCTCAGGCCGACGAGGTGGTGGACGCCATCGTCGGTTCGGCAGCCACCGGGAAGATCGGTGACGGCAAGGTGTGGGTGGTCCCGATCGACACCGTCGTCCGGGTCCGCACCGGTGAGCGGGGCAGCGACGCCCTGTAGCGGCGCCCTGTAGCGAAGGCCGGTGACCGCGGGCACCGTGGGAGCCGGAGCGAGCCGAAAGGATCGGTAGAGCGGTAACGGGATCGGGGTCTACGACCCCCGGTCCTCGTTCACCGAGCACAGGGGTCGGGGTGCGGCGAGGCGCCCCGACCCCTGGCGCGCCCGGCGAAGGGTCGTTGTACCTAGCCGGCTTGGCGGGCGACCGCGTCGGCGGCCGCCGCGGCGGCGTCGGGGTCGCCGAGGTAGCCGGCGTCGACCACCGAGAGGTCGTCGGCCAACCGGTACCGGTAGGGGATGCCGGTGGGGATCTCCAGGTCGACGATGTCGTCGTCGCTGATCCCGTCGATGTGCTTGCGGAGGGCCCGGAGGCTGTTGCCGTGGGCGACCACCAGGACGGCCCCGCCGCGGCGGCTGGCGGCCAGCAGGTCGGGGACGATGGCGTCCTCCCAGTACGGCAGCGCCCGGCGGACGACGTCGGCCAGGCACTCGGTGGCCGGCAGGGCGTCGACCGGCACGTCCCGGTACCGGGGGTCGCCGGCCGGGTGCTCGGGATCGCCCTCGGGCACGGCCGGTGGCGGGGTGTCGTAGCTACGCCGCCACACCTTCACCTGGTCGGCCCCGAACTCCTCGGCGGTCTCCTTCTTGTTCTTGCCCTGCAGCCCGCCGTAGTGGCGCTCGTTCAGCCGCCAATGCCGGCGGACGGGAAGCCAGCTGAGGCCGGCGGCGTCGACGGCGAGGTTGGCCGTCCGGATGGCCCGGGTGAGGAGGGAGGTGTGGACCACGTGCAGGTCCAGGTCGTCCTCGGCCGCCAGCAGGGCCCCGGCCGCGGTGGCCTCGGCCTCACCGGCGGGGCTCAGGTCGACGTCGTGCCAGCCGGTGAAGAGGTTGAGGGCATTCCAGGCCGACTGGCCATGGCGGAGCAGTACGAGGTCGGGCACGCCCGGGAGCGTAGACGGCCGGCATGGGGCTGGGGCCCCATGCACCGGAGGAGGGTGGGGTTGGGGCCCCGGCCGGGCAAGCAGCTCAGATCAGACCAGGCGGCGCTCGGTGGCCCAGTAGGTGAGCTGGTGCCGGGTGGACAGCTGCAGCTTCCGCAGGACGGCCGACACGTGGCTCTCCACGGTCTTGGTGGCGATGGACAGCTCCTTCGCCACCTCTTTGTAGGTGTACCCGCGGGCGATCAGGCGGAGGACTTCCCGTTCCCGTGACGACAGCTGGTCGAGCTCGGGATCGACGGTCGTCGGCGCGTCCGGAGGTGCCGGCATGCCGGCGAAGGCGTCGAGGACGAACCCGGCCAGCCGCGGCGAGAACACCGCGTCGCCTGCCGCCACCCGGTGCACTGCGTCGACCAGGTCCGGGCCCGAGATGGCCTTCGTCACGTACCCACGGGCGCCGGCCCGGATGACGGCGATGACGTCCTCGGGGGCGTCGGAGACGGAGAGGGCCAGGAACCGTACGTCCGGCGTCTCCTTCCGCACCGCCTCGATCACCGCCTGGCCGCCGCCGTCGGGGAAGTGGACGTCGAGGAGCACCACGTCCGGCCGGCGCTCCACGATCATGTCGACGGCGGCCGCCACCTCGTCGGCCTCGCCGACCACCTCGACGGTCCCGCCGAGCTCGGCCCGGACCCCCGCCCGGAACAGGTGGTGGTCGTCGACCAGGAACACCCGGGGCCGCCCTGCCGGGGAGGCGCCGGGTCCGGTCACCGGTCCTTCTTCCTGGGCATGCGTAGCTCGACCTCGGTCCCCTCCCCCAAGGCCGTGCGGAGGATGGCCCGGCCGCCCTGGCGGACCATTCGGGCCTGGATGGACTCGGCGATGCCCCGCCGGTCGTCGGCCACCGCGTCGGGGTCGAACCCGCGGCCGCGGTCGCGGACGAACACCGAGGCCCTGGCCGGCTCGACCTCGGCGTACAACGACACGGTGGAGGCCGCCGACCATTTGGCGGCGTTGACGGTGGCCTCCCGGGTGGCGCCGAGGAGGGCGTGCAGGCGGTCGTCGAGCGGGCAGTCCCCGACGGTGACGACGTCCACCGCCACCTCGTGCACCGCCTCGACCTCGAGGGCGATCGACTGGACGGCGGCCGCCAGCGACGTGGCCCCGTCGGCGGCGGTGCCCGGGAGGTCGCCGTCGAACAACCACGCCCGCAGCTCGCGCTCCTGGGCCCTGGCCAGTTGCACCACCTTCTGGGGCTGCTCGGCCGACCGCTGGATCATGGCCAGGGTCTGCAGCACCGAGTCGTGCACCCGGGCGGCCATGTCGGCGCGTTCCTCGGCCCGGGTCCTGGCCTGCCGTTCGGCGATCAGGTCACGGAGCAGCCGCAGCCACCACGGCCCGAACAGCACGACGATGGCCACGACGACCAGGAGGACTCCGCCGATGGGGCGGACGGTTGTGGCCGGGTGGGGCTGTTGGAGGGACAGCAGGACGGCGACGCCGACGGCGAACACGACCAGGCCGGCGACGATGCGGAGGACGAACCACCGCCGCTGGCGCCGGGACGGCGACCCGAAGTGGACGACCGGCTCCGCCGCTGCCCGCAGCCACGCCCGTTCTTCGGCGTCGGTGTTCCGCCACAGGAGGACCAAGGCGGCGGCGCCGATGAACACCGGCCAGGCCATGGAGGTGACGAACCCGAGGTGGAGCCCGGCGCCGACGATGAGGACGGCGATCAGGGCCGGCAAGAACGCCAACGAGAGCAGCATGCCGTGCCGGTCGCGGACTGCCCGGGCCCCGATGCTCCGGGTCTGCCCCTCCATGGGCATCACCAACCAGGCGGCGAGGTAGGCGATGAACCCGAAGCCGCCGATCACCGCCGCTACGACGAAGGCGATGCGGACGAGGGTCGAGTCGATCCGGAACCGCTTGGCCATCCCGCCGGCCACCCCACCGAAGAGCCGGTCGTCGCGGGACCGCCGCCACTCGCCGTGGCCGAACCGCTCGGCCGCCCCCGAGAACCAGGGTCCGTAGCCGCGGTGATGCCCCCGGCCGTCGGGCGTCGCCGCCTTCGGGGGTGGCGGCGGCGGTGGAGGCCAGGGGGGCGGATCGACGGGCGGTCGGACGTGGCGTTGGTCGATACCCCGAATGATCGCGCCGCAGCTTCGGGGCAGGCCATCAGGGGGGACCCCGAACGGGGTCGCGGCCGGTCGGGGTCGGTTCCGGGTGGTCCCCGATTCCCTCTTCCCGCCGGCTGGCGCACCATCGCCCCATGGAACCCACCACTGCCCTCGGGGAGCGCCACCTGCTCCGTCGCCCCCTCGACCGGCGAATGATCGGCGGGGTGGCCGCCGGTTTAGCGGACTACGCCGGCGTCGACGTCGTCGTCGTCCGTGTCGCCCTGGTCGTCCTCGCCGTCATGGGAGGTCTCGGCGTGCCGCTCTACCTGGTGGCCTGGTTGATGGTCCCCGAGAGCGGCTCCGACGCCAGCGTCGCCGACGAGATCCTCGGCCGGGTGCGCCATCAGGGCCATCAGGGCTATCAGTCGGCCACCACATGGGCAACGGTGCCGGCCCCGCCCGCACCCACCCCTACCCCCAATGGGGCCACCACCTCACCCGCACCCACCCCGGGCAACCCGGCCCCGACTGCCCCTGGGAGTGACGATGTCGTGGCCAGCTGACCCCTGGTGGACTGCACGCCCGTTCCCCAGCGCGCCTGACCCGACCATGCGGGTGGGCGACGCCGAGAGGAACGAGGTCGCCGAGGCGCTGTCCCGGCACTACTCCGACGGTCGTCTCGACGAGACCGAGTTCAAGGACCGCCTGGACAAGGCGATGGGGGCCAAGACCAGGGCCGACCTCGCCGGGATCCTCACCGACCTGCCCCGGCTGGGATCGCCGGCGCCCCCCGACGTGCCCCACCGCACCCGTCACCGGACGGCCCTGTGGGTGGCGCTCGCCGTCGTTCTCTTCGTCACCCTGCCCTGGCACGCCGTCGGGCCGTGGTGGTGGTCGCCGTGGATCGTCAGGATCCCCTGGCTGATCATGGGCGTCGTCGCCGTGCTGGCCTGGCGGGCCATGCGCCGCCGTCGGCATCCCACGTCGTGACCTTCCCGGCCGAGCTCGGCGTCGTGAGGCCCTGACCAGGCCATTTCCCGCCGCCGCCTCACCGCGGCGCGAGACCTTTCGGCCCTCCCTAAATCCTGTCAAAAAACTTGCTACGTCCACACTCAAGTTTGCTACACTTGGTATTCGTAAGCGAACAGCGAGACGTGAACAGCAACAGTCGGTGCCGGCGGCAGCCGGTGACCAGGGAGGCAGGTAAGGCGACATGGCCAAGGCGGTTGGAATCGACCTGGGCACCACCAACTCGGTGGTCAGCGTGCTGGAGGCCGGCGAGCCGGTCGTGATCCCCAACGCCGAGGGGGGCAGGACCACCCCGTCGGTGGTCGGGTTCTCCAAGACCGGCGAAGTGCTGGTGGGAGAGGTGGCCAAGCGGCAGGCGATCACCAACCCCGACCGGACCATCCGGTCGGTGAAGCGCCACATGGGCACCAGCTGGAAGATCGACATCGACGGCAAGGACTACACGGCGCAGGAGATCTCGGCCCGGATCCTGGGGAAGCTGAAGCGGGACGCCGAGGCCTACCTGGGCGACACGGTCACCCAGGCGGTCATCACGGTGCCGGCCTACTTCGACGACGCCCAGCGGACGGCCACCAAGGAGGCCGGGCAGATCGCCGGCCTGGAGGTGCTGCGGATCATCAACGAGCCGACGGCCGCCGCCCTGGCCTACGGGCTGGACAAGGAAGAGAAGGACCAGACCGTCCTCGTCTTCGACCTCGGCGGTGGGACCTTCGACGTGTCGATCCTGGAGATCGGCGAGGGGGTGTTCGAGGTGAAGTCGACCTCGGGGAACACCCACCTCGGTGGTGACGACTGGGACCAGAAGGTCATCGACTGGCTGGTGAAGTCGTTCAAGGACACCGAGGGCGTGGACCTCGGCGCCGACAAGATGGCCACCCAGCGGCTGAAGGAAGCCGCCGAGAAGGCCAAGATCGAGCTGTCCAGCGTGCAGGAGACCCAGATCAACCTGCCGTTCATCACCGCCACCTCCGACGGTCCCAAGCACCTCGACCTGAAGCTGACCCGGGCGAAGTTCAACGAGCTGACCGCCGACCTGGTCGACGCCTGCCGTGGCCCGTTCGAGGCCGCCATCAAGGACGCCGGGCTGAAGACCTCCGACATCGACCACGTGGTCATGGTCGGCGGGTCCACCCGGATCCCGGCCGTCCAGGAGCTGGTGCAGTCGTTGACCGGCAAGGAGCCCCACAAGGGGGTCAACCCGGACGAGGTCGTGGCCATCGGCGCCGCCGTGCAGGCCGGGGTCTTGAAGGGCGAGGTCAAGGACGTCCTGCTGCTCGACGTCACCCCGCTGAGCCTGGGGATCGAGACCAAGGGCGGGGTGATGCACCGGCTGATCGAGCGGAACACCACCATCCCGACGAAGCGGTCCGAGGTGTTCACGACGGCCGAGGACAACCAGCCGTCGGTGGAGATCCACGTCCTCCAGGGCGAGCGGGAGATGGCCAGCTACAACAAGACCCTCGGCAAGTTCCAGCTGGTGGACCTGCCGCCGGCCCCGCGCGGCATCCCGCAGATCGAGGTCACCTTCGACATCGACGCCAACGGGATCGTCCACGTGTCGGCCCAGGACAAGGCCACCGGCAAGACCCAGTCGATGACCATCACCGGGCAGTCGTCGCTGGCCAAGGACGACATCCAGCGGATGGTCCACGACGCCGAGGCCCACGCCGAGGACGACCGTCGCCGGCGCGAGGAGGCCGAGGTGCGCAACACCGCCGACACCCTCGTGTACCAGACGGAGAAGCTGCTCCGGGATCAGGGGGACAAGTTCGAGGGCTCCGAGAAGGAGGACGTCTCCTCTGCCCTGCAAGGGGTGAAGGACGCCCTGTCGGGCACCGACATCGAGGCCATCAAGACGGCCACCGAGAAGTTGGTGACGGCCAGCCAGGGCTTCTCCCAGCGCCTGTACGAGCAGGCGTCCCAGTCCCAGTCGTCGGCCAGCTCCGGTGGGTCGGCCGACGGGTCGACGGACGGTCCCGCTGACGAGCCCTCCGAGGACGAGGTGGTCGACGCCGAGATCGTGGACGAGCAGTGACGGACCCGTCCGCCCGTCCGCAGGAGGAGGTGGCGCCGGACACCCCGTCGGAGGCCCCGTCGCATGACGGTGGGCCGAAGGACGGGGAGCCGGCGGTCTCCCCCAATCCCTTCGCCGGGTTCGGCCAGCCCGCCGCTCCCACCGGGGATCTCGACGAGCCGGCCGCCACGTCGGAGCCCGGCGGCGGCACCATACTCACCGACGTCGTCGCCCTGGCGGCCGAGCGGGATGAGTACCTCGCCGACCTGCAGCGGTTGAAGGCCGAGTTCGACAACTACCGGAAGCGGACGCAGCGCCAGCAGGACGAGCAGACCGCCCGGGCCGCCGGCGCGCTCGCCGCCAAGCTGTTGCCGGTGCTCGACAACCTGGACCTGGCCTACGCCCACCTGACCAGCGCCCAGGTCCCCACCGAGGGCCACGGGGAGGACACCGCGCCGGTGTCCGAAGAGGCCCGCGCCCTGGTGCAGGCCCGGGAGCAGCTGCTGGACGCCCTCACCAAGGAGGGGATGGAGCGGGTGGATGCCATCGGCGTCGACTTCGACCCGGTCGTCCACGACGCCGTGGCCCACGCGCCGGCCGAGGAGGGTGACGACGACGCCGCCGGGAACGGCGGGGTGGTGGTGGACCAGGTGATGCGGGCCGGGTACCGGTGGCGCGGCCAGGTGCTGCGGCCGGCGATGGTCCGCGTCCGGGGCTGACGGGGGCCGCCATGGCGCCACAGCGGGAATGGTTCGAGAAGGACTTCTACCAGGTCCTCGGGGTGTCGTCGACGGCCACCGACAAGGAGATCACCAAGGCCTACCGGAAGCTGGCCAAGCAGTACCACCCGGACGCCAACCCGGGATCGGAGGACCGCTTCAAGGAGATCGCCGCCGCCTACGACGTGCTCGGTGACCCCGGGCAGCGCAAGGAGTACGACGAGGTCCGTCGCCTCGGCCCGATGGCCGGCGGCTTCGGCGCGCCCGGCGGCTTCGGCGGCGGGGCCCCCGGTGGGGGCACCTTCCGGGTGGACGACGTCGGCGACCTCGGCGACCTCTTCGGCGGCCTGTTCGGCGGTGCCGGCCGCGGCAACCGGCGCCGGGCCCGCGGTCCCCAACGCGGGGCCGACATGGAAGCCGAGCTGCACCTGTCCTTCTCCGACGCCGTCCGCGGGGTGACCACCTCGGTCAACCTGCAGGAGGACGCCCGCTGCCACACCTGCAACGGTTCCGGCGCCGCCCCCGGCACCGGCACCCACACCTGCGACCGCTGCGGCGGCCGTGGCACCCTCGACGACAACCAGGGCCTGTTCTCCCTCAGCACCGTGTGCCCGAAGTGCAACGGCCGGGGGACCCTGGTGGACACCCCCTGCCCGACCTGCCACGGCACCGGCACCGAACGGCGGAACCGTACCGTCAAGGTCCGCATCCCCGCCGGCGTCGAGGACGGCCAGCGGATCCGGGTCAAGGGCCGTGGTGCCCCCGGGCAGGGGATGGCCCCCGCCGGGGACCTCTACGTGGTGGTCCGGGTGGGCAGGGACACCACCTTCGGCCGCCGGGGCCGCAACCTCACCCTCACCGTGCCCGTCACCTTCCCCGAGGCCGCCCTCGGCACCACGGTGACGGTGCCCACCCTCGACGACCCGGTCACCCTGCGGGTCCCGGAGGGCACCCAGCCCGGCACCCAGCTGCGGGTCCGCGGCCGCGGCGTCCCGGCCGGCGGTGGGCGCAACGGCGCCAAGGCCGGCGACCTGCTGGTCCGGGTGGAGCTCACCGTCCCGAAGACCCTGACCGACGAGCAGCGGGCGGCGGTCGAGTCGCTGGCGACCGCCCTCGGCACGGCGCCCAATGTTGGCCAACACAGTGCCAGCCAGGCCGGTGCCGGCCAGGCCAACGCCGGCCAGGCCAACGCTGACCAGGTGGTCGGGTGATGGTCGCCGACAATGGGGCCGGTGGCGCCGGAACCGGTGGCACCGCACCGGGCGGGGCTGGCGGGGCGGCGGCGCGGGCGGTCTACGTCATCTCGGTGGCCGCCGAGCTGGCCGGGGTGCACCCGCAGACCCTGCGGCTGTACGAGCGCAAGGGCCTGCTCGACCCGTCGCGGACCAGTGGTGGCAGCCGGCGGTTCTCCGAGCAGGACCTCGACCGGCTGCGACGGATCCAGGACCTGACGGCGGCCGGCCTCAACCTCGAGGGCGTCCGGCGGGTGATGGCGTTGGAGGCCGAGGTGGGACGGCTGCGGGCGGAGCTGGCGCAGGCCCGGGAGGAAGCCCGGGCGGCCGTCGAGCGGACCCACCGGCAGTACCGGCGGGATCTGGTGCCCCTCAGCCGGTCGCCCATCCCGTACCACCGGACGACGAAGAGCA
>Ga0134126_10005329_pt1 | contig 16070 bp, 14 predicted proteins | sample KB31752_FD_96881 | JGI IMG/M metagenome (GOLD analysis project Ga0134126, IMG submission 96881) | Terrestrial soil microbial communities with excess Nitrogen fertilizer from Kellogg Biological Station, Michigan, USA - KB3-175-2 | ecosystem: Environmental > Terrestrial > Soil > Unclassified ...
GCCCAGAACGCTGCCTCAGCCTCTTCGCGATCGAAGAGCGGGACTTCTTCCCAGCTCGTAATGGCATGCATGTTCGGCAGTTGGTTCGCCCACTTACCCGCCCTCGCCGACGGGCGGTTCGCCTGTCGCACTTCCCGTCCGTTTTCTATTGGCCCAAGGTTTGATTAAGTTTCCGCTGGTAAAAGAACTGTTCTTCCGGATCGAAGGGTCTCGCGTAAATCACTCGAACCTGCTTCCCATTGGTTCGATAGACACTGAAAACGCCAATTCCTCCGGCCGAACGCCCCAGATTAAAGAACCTGGCCTGCGCTGAAAACCGGGACGAATCAGGCAACAGCTTGATTGCGAACGGGTCTTCGAACGACTCCTCAACATCCCGAGGGTTCAAAGAACTATCCCACTCAAAGGGCGTATTGGACCAATCAAACTCCATTGGAGGGTTAATTGTAAATCAAACGCCCATGCAATGTAATTACATTGTAACTACATTAAGCGTTATAGCTTGTCAATCGAAAACTCGGCGCCTGGAAAAGAAAGTGGCCACCGCAACCGTCGGTGGCCACTTTTCAAAGGTCGCACCCGCCTATTCTTCGCCGCCTTTCCTGCCGCCGCTGGTTGCATCACCGAGCTGGTCAATGAGACTGATCAATGGCAGAAACAGCGCAATGACGATGCTGCCAACGACGACCGCCAGAAAAACGATCATGATCGGCTCGAGAAGAGAAGTCATTGCAGATACAGCGTTGTCCACCTCGTCGTCATAATTGTCGGCTATCTTCATCAACATTTCCGGCAACGCACCCGTCTGCTCGCCAACATCCACCATGCTGACCACCATCGGCGGAAATACGTTCGCCGCTTCCAGGGGCGCCGTGATCGTCTCCCCTTCCTTGACGCTTTCGTGAACCGCCGAGACCGCCTCTCCGACCACAACGTTACCGGAGGTTTCCTTCACGATGGTCAGCGCCTGCAGAATCGGCACGCCGCTGCTGACCAGCGTGCCCAGCGTTCGCGCAAAACGCGAGATCGCGACCTTGCTCACCACTGGACCCAGCAGTGGAAAATTCAACTTGAATCGGTCGAACAGCCGCCGCCCGAATTTAGTTCGCGTGAACAGCTTCAAACTGATGAAAAACGCGACCACCGAAATCAATGACATGATGAAATGTCCGGCGATGACACGGCTCACGTTGAGAACAAACTGCGTGAACGCCGGGAGCCCCTGGCCTTCCAGCATTTCTTTAAAAATTGCCTCGAACTTTGGAATGACGAACACCATCAGGATCGTCAGAATCGTTACCGCGACGAAAATGACGGCGCACGGATAAAACATCGCTGCCTTGACCTTGCCGCGAATTTTCTGCGCCTTTTCCATGAACTCCGACAATCGGTTCAACACGACCTCGAGAACGCCACCCAGCTCGCCCGCCTTGACCATGTTTACGTAAAGCCGGTTGAACACCTTGGGATGCTGCGCAAGTCCTTCGGAAAATGTGCTGCCGCCTTCGATGGCCAGAGCGAGATCGTTGATCACTTCCTTGAGCGTTGGATTTTTCTCCTGCCGTTCCAGCACTCGCAGCCCACGCAGCAAGGGAAGACCCGCGTCCACGAGCGTGGCCAGCTGCCGGGTAAAGGTTGTCAAGACCTTCGGCTTGACCTTCCCGCTCAGGCCGGGGATTTTGATACTGATGTTCAGGCTGCCTTTTTTCTTGCCCTTCTTATCGGCGGCACCGCCCTTGGTTTTCTTGTCCCCCTTCTCCTTTGACTTGTCGGCTTCGACCACCTTCGTGGGGAAGTACCCCATTTCCTTCAGGCGGCTTATGGCTTCGTTTTGGTTCGATACTTCCAAGCTGCCTTTGGTTTCCTTACCCCGTGAATCCATGGCAACATAATTGAACTTTGGCATAAGAGGCCTTTCGCTTAGGTGTATTTGAGCACTTCCTCGATTGTAGTGTCGCCGTCGAAAATACCGCGCATCCCGTCCTCTCGCAGCGTGACCATCCCCAGTTCCACAGCCTTCTGACGGATCACGACCGTGGGCGCCCGTTCGTTGATCAGCGCGCGAATGGGCTCGCTGATGACAAGTAATTCGTAAATCCCACGGCGTCCTTTGTAACCCGTGTCATTGCAGTTGCCGCATCCGCGTCCGTAGTAAAACACCTTGTCGCCGATGTCGTGCGGTGAAAGGTTGAGCAGCGCCAGCTGGTTCTCAGTCGGTTCGAACGGAGTCCGGCATTTCTTGCACGTCGTACGCACCAAACGTTGGGCCAGAACCGACAAGAGTGTGGACGAAATCAAAAACGGCTCCACCCCCATGTCGATAAGACGAGTGACCGCGCCCGGCGCATCGTTCGTGTGGAGCGTGCTCAGCACGAGATGCCCTGTCAGTGACGCCTGAATGGCGATTTGGGAGGTTTCCAGATCGCGAATTTCCCCCAACATGATCACATCAGGGTCCTGACGCAAAAATGCGCGCAGTGCCCGTGGAAAGGTCATCCCGACTCCCTCGTTCACCGGCACCTGCATGATGCCCTCGATGTCGAATTCAACCGGATCCTCGACCGTCAGCAACTTCGAGTCGATCGAGTTTATGCGGCGGAGGCAGGAATACAGCGTCGTCGTTTTACCGCATCCAGTCGGTCCCGTATTGATGAATATTCCGTTCGGCTGCTGAATCGCCTGGCCCACATGATCGTAAATGACCTTTGAAAAACCGAGCGATTCCAGCTCCATGTTCACAGCCGAGCGATCAAGCACACGCAACACCACCGATTCGCCAAACTGGGTCGGGAGGGTTGATACACGCAAATCGATCTGTCGCCCACCCAATGTGATGGCGATGCGACCGTCCTGAGGCAACCGGCGCTCCGCGATGTCGAGATTTGCCATGACCTTGATACGCGAGGTCACCGGCAACGCCAGATGCTTCGGCGGAGGTGTCATTTCATACAACGCGCCGTCCACGCGATATCGAATTTTGAATTCGTCTTCGAACGGCTCGAAGTGGATGTCGCTGGCGCGGTCCTGCACGGCCTGATAGAGCACCAGGTTGACGAACTTGATGATCGGCGTTTCGTTGGCAAGGTTTTCCAGATCCGCCACTCCATCACCCGTGCCGACCTCGGCGATTTATTTTGCAATATCGGCGTCGGCTCCCAATTCTTTCAGAATGTCACCGACACTTTCACTTTCCTGCCCGTAAAACTTGTTGATGGCTTTTTCGATTTGTGCCGGGTCAGCGACGACCACCTGAACCTCCTTGCCGGTCAGGTAATTCAACTCGTCAACGACCGCCGGATTGAGCGGGTCCGCCAGGGCAATCCGGACCGTTGAGCCATGTAACGCCACGGGGAGACACTGGTGCATGCGCGCCGCCGTTGCCGGTACGGTCTTCAGAACGTCCTCCGCCAGGTCCAAATCCGAAAGTTCCACGACTTCGGTGCTCAAATGTTCCGCCATTAGTTGAAGGATCGTTTCCAAATCCAACAGACCAAAATCCTGCAGGATCTGAATGGGCGGCTTGCCGCTTCGGGTGTGTTCCTGCAGAACCTCCTCCAGTTGCAGGTCATCGACGAGCCCGCGCTCTTGAATCAACGCCAGCAATGGAATTGAAGAAATGTCCGCCATACCCAGGAAAATTACGAATGCCCTCCCTGCGGCTGTTCCCCCTGCCCCATTTGCGCCTGTTGGATTTCCTGCAGCTTCGTCAAAATGGTTGATGGGTCCTGCGCCTTGGTAATGACTTCTTCCTGTGAAATCATTCCCTGCTGGTATTTGTCGATCAGAAAACTGTCCAGCGTGACCATCCCGTATTTGGCGCCGGTCTGAATGTCCGAGTTTATGCGGAAGGTTTTGTTGTCTCGAATCAGCGCGGCGATCGATGGAGTGTTGATCATGATCTCAAAAATGGCCACACGCCCGGGTTTGTCGCAACGCGGGAGCAACAACTGTGAAATCACGGCCTGCAGCACGGTGGAAAGCTGAATACGAATTTGCTCCTGTTGATTGACCGGAAACGCATTCACAATACGGTCAATGGTTTTGGCCGCGCCGGTGGTGTGCAAAGTTCCAAAAACCAGGTGGCCCGTTTCCGCCGCGGTGATCGCCGCGTCGATGGTTTCCAGATCGCGCATTTCACCGACGAGAATCACGTCCGGGTCCTGGCGCAACGCCCGGCGCAACGCTTCCGCAAAGTTCGGCACATCGACGTTGATCTCTCGCTGTGTGACGACCGATTTCTTGTGTTTGTGGTAATACTCGATCGGGTCCTCGATCGTGATGATGTGCGCGTCGTCGCGTTCCTCGTTGATGATGTTGATCATTGAGGCCAGTGATGTGGTTTTTCCGGAGCCGGTGGGGCCGGTGACCAGAACCAGACCGCGAGGCTTGTAAAGAAGTTCGCGGACGGAGGGGGGGATGCCGATTTGTTCGAGCGTCAGTAATTTGCTGGGGATTTGCCGGGCGACGATCCCAAACTGCCCCTTCTCCTTGAAGACACTGACGCGGAAGCGGGCAAGTTCACCGAAGGCAAAACCAAAATCGGCGCCGCCCCGTTCGCGCACCTGTTGTATGTGGTCTTCGGAGGTGATGCTGCGCATCAATTCCTCCGTGTCCTCCGGCCGCAACGAAGGGCCTTCCACTTTGTGCAAAACTCCGTGTAGCCGGATTACAGGCGGAACACCGACGCGCAAATGCAGGTCCGCCGCGCCCTCGGCCACAACCAGCTGCAACAAATCAGACATCGAATACGACATAAGAATCAGAATGAGCGCGCCGACGGTTCTCCACCGTGAAAGCGGAGCGTCGGACATTTCATCAATTCAATTGGACAACACAACCCGCGATTCGTCATTCCAGATCCCCCAGCGTCGCCCGGATGACCTCCTCCGGAGAGGTCAGTCCGGCGAGCACTTTTCGAGCGCCGTCTTCACGAAGCGTTCGCATGCCCATTTCGCGGGCCCGTGAGCGCAACTCAGACGCAGCGACGCGGTCATAGATAAGCTTCCGAATCTCATCTTCGATGACGAAAATCTCAAAAATGCCGAAACGACCACGATACCCCGTCTTGTTGCAGTCGCTGCAACCCTTGCCTTTCATGAACGTGGCATTCCCGGTGTTGTTTGGATCGATGCTCAACGCGCGCAGCTCGGCTTCGGTCGGCACATAAGGAGCGCCGCAACGCCGGCAAACACGCCGCACCAGCCGTTGTGCCAGCAACGCGCGGGCTGACGATGCGACGAGGAACGGTTTGACGCCAATGTCGATCAGACGGGTCACCGCGCTGGGGGCGTCGTTCGTGTGCAACGTGGAGAATACCAGGTGACCGGTCAGGGAGGCGTTGATCGCGATGGAGGCGGTTTCCAGATCACGTATTTCGCCCAACATAATCACGTTGGGCGCCTGGCGAAGCATGGACCGCAAGGCGCTGGCGAATGTCAGCCCCACCGCTTCACTGACTTGAACCTGGTTGATACCGGAAAGCTGGTATTCAACCGGGTCCTCCACCGTGATGATCTTGCGGTCGGGGCGGTTGATATAGTTCAAGACGGCGTAAAGCGTCGTGGTCTTGCCCGAACCGGTCGGCCCGGTGACCAGCAATATTCCGTCCGGCAAACCAATCAGTTTTTCAAACGTCTGCTGGTCGTCGGTAAAAAAGCCCAGCTCGGCGAGGCCAAGCTTGAGCCCCTCCTTGTCCAGAATGCGCATGACAATGCTCTCGCCATGATTGGTGGGGATGCACGACACGCGCAAATCGATCGTCTTGCCTCCCACCGGCGTCTGAATGCGCCCGTCCTGGGGAATCCGCCGTTCCGCGATCGACATGTTCGACATGATCTTCAACCGGCTGATCATCGACGCCTGCAGTCGCTTCGGAGGCCCCTTCATCTCGTGGAGTACGCCATCAATCCGGTAACGCAACCGGAACTTTTTCGCCAGCGGCTCAAGATGAATATCAGAAGCGCGAGCCTTGAAGGCATCCACAATGATGGTGTTGACCAACTTGATGATCGGAGCGTCTGCGTCAACGACCGAGCCGTCATCCTTGGCCGACACCTCGGCAAGCGTCGAAATCTGGATTTCTCCCTCGGTGATGTCCTGTATCATCTTGTCCACCGAGTTTTCCCGCGCTCCTCCATAATAGCGGCCCAGCGCCTCTTCGATGTCGTCCGGACTGGCGACTTGAGGCACCACATCAAGATTGAGCAGGTGTTTCAGACTGTCGAGGGTATCGAGGTCTGACGGGTCGCTAATCGCAACGGTAACCGTGCCGTCGTGCTTGGAAACGGGAACAACGCTGTACTTTTTGGCGATATGGCGGGGAATCGCGGAAATCACCTCGTCGCTGAGCCGCATGTCACCGAGATTTACGAATTCAACCCCGAATTGCGCCGCCTTCGCCTGGGCCACCTGCGCCGACGTGATCACCTTCTTCGCGACCAACGTGTCCACGACGCCCTCGCCGGTCGAATCAGCTTCCTGCCGAACCGGGCCGAGTTGGTCCTCGGTTACCAGTCCCATGTCCGTCAGTGTATCTAACAAATAGTCGTCTCTCGCAGCCACAGTCGGTTGCTCCTGTTCGTGACCCGTCGTTTTGGAATTTCGGCCATAGTATCGGTCACGGTCTTAATGTCAAACGTTCGCGCGGATATGCAGCAGGAATTTCGCCTCATAAAATAAATCGTCAACAAAAACACGTCGCCGTGATCAGTCGTGGGGCTCAAGAGAGATCTCCAAAGAACCGAGCCGCACGAAGGCGACTTCACGACGAGAACAAACCACCGGGGTGATGGGGAACTGGCGCATCCGTCAGGAGTTGAACCTGAAACCTTCTGATCCGTAGGAACCCAAGGCTTGTTTCTCGGTGTCTCAATTCCAAACTCAACATGAAACAAAACGCATTGCGGGAAAGCGGATTGCGCGCCGCGCACCGCATTCTGAAACAAACTGAAACCAGTCGCAACATCGGGCGACGTGTTACTACTTTTGATACTACTCGCCAACAGCCGCGCCGCTCTGTTGCCTTGCGGTCAGCCGTATGCGCTGCGCCTGTTGCATCAAGTGATCGGGCCGCACGTCGCCGTAAGTGTGGGCGATGATCGCCGGGCCGGTCTTGTCGCCAATCAGCATCGCAATTTCCGCGTCACTCAATCCGCTTTCTCTTGCCCGCGTCACGAAGTACGAGCGCAAACCGTGCGGCGTGACGTGTCCCAAATCCAACGCTTCGCAAGCTGACTTGATCCGACGGCGAATGGCTGAAGCATCGGCGGCTTTTTGAGGATCGAACGGCGAAGGAAACAGCAGATAACTCACGGCCCGCTTTTGCATGTCACGCAGCAACGCCTCCATTTCGTTTAGAATTGGCACCCAAGGCGTGATGCCTTTCTTTTCCCGCTTCACGTGAAGCAAGTTTTCCGGCCAATCCACCATTTCCCATTCCATCACCAGCGCCTCGCCAATCCGCAGTCCGCTGTAGGCGAGGAAGCAAACCACGTCCGCGGCGCCGTGCTCGTTGAGGCCACGTAGCCACGCTTCAATCCGCGCCAATCCTTGTGGTGTCGGAGCGACCTCGCGGCAGTGCCGGACCTCAGCCGCAGATGTGTAACGCCCGCGACCCGCGAGCGGATTCGCCTTCAACGCTCCACGCCGCACCGCCAGATTCAAAGCGTTGCCCAAAACTGTAAGCTCAAGGTCCACTGCCCGCTTGCCGCCTCTGGTGCGCCGGGTTTGCCTGTGCCCCTGCAACATGAATTCCGTCACGTAACCGCCACTGTTGCGCCAATCGAAATACCGGTCGCAATGGGCCAGTGTCAACGCCGCCGCTGGCGTCTCGCGGAAATAGGCGCGGAGGGGATTCATGCAATACCGCTCGCCCAAAACTGTGCGCTCGGCCTTCTGCTGCATCTTCCGTGTCGGACACCCCGCCGCGTCGTAGGCGTCCAACAACTCCCTTACCGTGATGCGCTCCCGGTGAAGCGTCACGCCCTTCGGCTCAATCCCCGCCTTCAGCAAAAACGCTTCGTGTTTCCATTTCTTCAACCATTGTCGCGCCTCGCGTGGCTCGCTGGTGCCCGTCGAGCGCCAAGTGAGTTTCCCGCCAACCCTCACGCGGGCGAGAATGGCCCCGCCTTTCCGGTAAAGACACTCACCCAAGCGCTCGAATCCGACTTTCTCTTTGCTGACTTGCTCGCCGTTCATTGCACAACCTCCTTCTCCTGCTCCAAGAACAGGAGAGTCAGGCTTCCGGGCTGTTCAATGAGAACCTCCACCCGATGACCGGGCTTGAAACCGGCTTGCTCTAGCCACTGTCCGGCAATTCTGATTCGCGGTATGACTTTTCGACTTGCGAAATCCCCGACGGCTTCGACTTTGAGGGAACGGGATCGCCGGTCTGAACTGGCGACTTGAAACGGCTCTGCTTTCATTTCACTCTCTCTCCGGCTGGCGCCTGCGCAAACAGGTAGGCTGTTGGTTAGTTCACTCTCGCCAGCAGCCGTGCCAGCCATTCTTTCTGACGAAAGCAACGTCTCATTTGAGACTTGCCTTTTGTACACGAAAGCCCGACATTGCGTCAAGAACTTTCGTTTACAAAACGCCGTATTTGAATGAAAAAGAAAATAGGCAGACCCCGGCTCTCGACAAAAGGTGTCGCTGTTGTCTTTTCGGTTCGATTGCCGCCGGAAGAAGCGCGAACCGTCACCGCTGCGATTGACACTTCCCGTCAAACTAAACCTGACTGGCTTCGCGGCGCACTTCTGGCGGCAGCCCGTAAGAAGTAGCCTAGACAACGATTTCATTCTCTCGGTAACGCCGATTGAACCCGGCCAGCGTCAGCCTGCGCCGAACCCACGTCCGCGGTGCCTTGCTCATGCCGTTTCAAGAAAACTTGCAAATCGCTTTCGCGAATGCGCGTCACCTTGCCAACTCGCACAACTTTCAATCCGCTCTCTGCCGTCCAGCGCCACAAAGTCGAGCGCGACACGCCGAGCATCGCTTGCACTTCGCCGAGTTTGTAAAAACGCTCCTGATTCACTGGCGTCCCGATTTGATTGCCAACCGTTGCAACGCACACTGGCAGAGCGGACGATTGATGGAGCGCAGTCCGGTGCGAAGCGAATCGCGGGTTGAACCGTCCGCGCCGTCAAACTCGCCCGCGAGAATCTGCCGCGCGATATGCAACCACGGAATGCAATCGGGCGGAAGGTGACAGGCGCGGTCTTCCATCAAAGACATGACCTCTGGTTTGTGCTCGCGAATCATAACCAGCAATTCAGGCGGGCACAGCCGCGCCGGGGCAATGGCGATGCGTTCGCCTTCGACTTGCAGGTGCAAGCCCAACCGTTGGGCTCGGATGAGAATGGCTTGAATGTCAGACATAAAGCTTCTCAATTGCGGGTTTTCCACTCTCGTTAGTGTCCCCATCCGCCTTTGAAAGCGTAACTCCGTAACCATCATTGATTTCATTGGTCGAAACCGCATTTTCAGAAGTGTAACCGTTCCCTCTGGTTACGTTTTCAATAATCCCATTTCGATAAATGTTTGCAGGGCTGGTTACAGAGTTACGTTTTGAAATCTGAATTTGCGGGGCCGAGTCTTTCAGGTACGTCGAAAACGCGTGTTCACAGTCCTCGGCGCAATATCCGCGCGCGGATCTCCCATCGCCCATATTGTGGACGCGCGGCTCAATGCCGTAAGGCTTCAGGAGCTTGGCGACATAGTGCGGGGTCAAGCCTCGGCCACGGTTCGCGTCCGAGAAGTCCCCGCCCTCGTTCAATGCGGTGATGATGGTCTTGGTATCCGCCCGGTCGCCGTGCTCTTTGAAAAACGATTGCAACGCCGCCAGCAATTGGTGGGCTACCGTCTCGGATGCTCCATCCGAGACGCCACCAGCCAGTCGTGTCGCCGCAAGACGGACCCGTTGCTCCCAGTCACATCCGGCAACGCGGCCAAGGGCAACGAGCGGTTCCCAGACATCCTCCTGTCGGTCAGTGGCGCATTCGTCAACATCCATCGGCGGGACAGCTTTGATCGCCGCCGCGTTGTCCTGTGCCCAGCGCATACATTTCCGCTGAAGGATGGTGCCGTCCACACGGCGGAACTTGGCAACCTTTTGAGAACGCGGCTTCCGCTGCATTCGGATGCCGATGGTTCGGGAACGAGTTGCCTTATCGATCTTGTCCAAGGTGATCGTCGCGATCATCTTTGGGCAGAAGGTGGAGAACTCGATTTCAATCTGTTCACCATTCCTCTCCGTCATGCGGTGCGCGGTGCCGTTGGACTGATACCCACCTTTCAGAATGTTGCAAACGGCGCTTCGCTGCTCGTCGCTGATGCTGTCCAGTTCATCAACAAGCACCGTGAGGTTGCCCTTCGAGATGACGTGATACAAAACGGCAGCGGATGTGTTGCTGGTGCGGAACGGTCTGCGGATGATCTTCTCCGTCACGTCGAGCACCCGGCCTTTCCCGCATTCGTGCTCTGGACTCCATACGGCGATGATTGCAGCGAAGTCGAATAGTTCGTAGCACCAAGATTGGAGGCACCAGACGGCGAGCACATCGGCGGCGCTGGCGGGAAGCACAACAAACTTCTCGTAAAACGCCACAATTTCATTCAAAAGTTCATCCACTTTCACCGGGTTTTCCCAAGGTTCAACATTCCGAAGCGTGACGCTGCCCTTGGCGGGTTTCGGCTGGGGCATGTTTACGTCGGAGGGATGTCCGGCGTCCTTAATCATCGTTCCGATGGCGGAGCCATTCACGTCCAGGATGTCAGCAAGCAGCGGCTTGAGCTGAAGCATCGCGCCGGTTTCTCGCTGCAAGTGTCCCGCGCTTTGCAATAGCTTCACCTGGTTGCGATGGACGCCATGGTCACCGCCGGTTACCGCGGCACGGACACACTCGATCTCGCGACGGAGCAACGCGCAAAATATTTCGGCTGGTGATGTCTTGGATGGGACAACAAACGCCGATTCAACCAACGATTCAAACCATGTGCTGAAAGCTTCGCCCAGCTTTCCGCGAACGTCATCGGCACCTTTAGGGCCGTCGAGCGGACAGACGGCGGCGCGAAGTTCAGTAACAAAAGAAAACCGCCTCGCATTGAACAACGCGTGCTGAAGTTTTGCCACTTCTCGCGCGAAATCACTATTGAGCACCGCGTCAGAGTCACCCAGGAACAGCACGCGCGCCGGTTTGTGGAACTCCAGGATTGCAGCAAGCTCATTGTGCAGCTTCGGCTCGCCGTCGGTGTTTCGCATCGCGCCATTGATGCCGCACAAACCGAGCGCGGCGTATCCGGCCTCGGCCAGCGCGAGCGCCTTGAATTCGCCTTCCACAAGAATCAGGCGCGAGCCTTTGGACGACTGCGCGAAAGTGTGGGGAACGTAAATGTGAACTGCGCTTCCGTGCTGCTGGTGGTACTTCTGATCTTCGGTCGCATTGTAAAGGCGGACGCGGGCGAACGGACGGCTGTTGTCCGTGACCGGCGAACCGTCTGCGTGACGAAATGGGATGGCTACGCCCTCAGCACGGAAGCCATAAAGCCGCGCGCATTCCTCATTGCCAACATGGTGACACCCGGCATCTGCCAGGAATGTGTTGGTGATGCCGGGCCGGTTGAAAATGGCGATCGAGTTCATTTCTCCTCCATCTCCCGCTCTATGTAGGAACGAATCGAAACCACCGACCAAAGCCGAACGCCAAGCCGGTTGCCGCGAATCCGCAGGAGGACGGACTTTACCTTTCCTTGGGCGCCCAATCCGTAAAGGCTACCGCGCCGGATACCAAACACTTTTTTAACGTCTTCAGTACGGAGAAATTCGGGATTCAGATGAGAAGTATCGCCCGGCTTGACTGAATGAATTGTGGCCGTGCGAACTCGTTTAAGGGCGTTCATGCGTGGCCAAGAATAGCCACGTACGCACTCGCGTATAGATAGGGGTTCGCTTTTCGCGTCAACTCCTAACAAAACCGGGAGGCGCAATAATCTCCAGCTCGGGACGGCCAGAGGCTTCCTCGATTGGTGCTGCCGCTATTTTCGCAGCCTCCTTTTCCGTAGGGAACATCTCGGTGATCAAACGCTTCGCCTTATTTGCCGCCTCCACCAAATCCGGGTAATGGGAATAAGGCGCCGTCACTCTGATTTTGGAATCGCCGTAGTCAACCAAGTCAGCATGTCGGTAGTGGTTCTTAACGCGCAAGGCTCCGAGCAAACGCAGCTTGTCTCTGAACTCACCACGGCTCTTGGCAACGATTTTCAGCGAACCCTTCCTTTCGCTTTCACGCTCTTCCAGCCATTCGCAAAAAGCTCGCAGGATTTCCGACCCAGGGTAGTTCAAGTTTATCGCGAAGAAACCGTACTGCGTGTTCGACAGGTCTTGTTCCCGATGAAAGAACTCGTGATAGTGAATCCATCCCGGCAAACTCCTAATATCCGCGGGTTCTAGCTGTGCCAAGGTTTCGATGTGGAACCGATTCGATTTGCTTTTCCAACTTCTGTCCCGCTGCTTGGCATCCGCTATGCCCGCTCTAACCGGCCAAGCCTCGTTTCGCGGTCTCTCCCTCAATTGTCGCCAGCACACATTTGGAAACGTACGAAAGTCAACAGGCACACGGAATCCCACTTTCGATTTTAAGACGTTCGCCGCAAGATGAAATGCCATAAACCCGGTCTTATGCTTCTTCGGAATGGTCGGTCGAGGTTTCGCCCCCATGTGTGCTTGCCACCAGACTTCACATGCCTCCCATTGCTCGCGCAACTTTTGAAGCGTTGGGCACCGTTTGAAGTACTCGCGACTGTACTCATAGAAGAAACAGGCGTCCATCTCGTCCTTGGGAACGGGCTCGAAGTCCCATTCTGTCTCGGAAAGCGGTGGTGACGCGCAAGGCTTGGTCGCTCGACTCCGGGAGTTGGCTTTCATCATCCGTTACGCTTGACCTCAAATAAACAACTCCGGGCTGACTTTGAAATGGGCCGACAGCTTGCGGATGTGTGCCAGCGTGAGATTGCGGTCCCCACGTAAAATCATCGCGCCCATGTTGCGGCTGCCGCCAAGGATGCGCGAGACGTCCGCCCCGGTCATGTCGTGCTCGGCCATCAAATGCTTGAGCACGTCCAGTCCTTTGATTTTCGGCCAGCGCACCAGCTTGGCCTTGTCGTAGGCGTCCACAAACTCGGTGAGCGCGTCCAGGTAGTCACGTTGCTCCGCGTTCAACTTCGCGAACACGGCCATCGCGTTCATCATTTCTGTGGCGGCCTCGTCTTCGTCGACGTCGTGAATCGGGCGGGGCAGATAAAGTTGGCACAATCCCCGGTAGGTTTTGGGAACATCCGCGTAACTGGAGAACGGTCGCGTTATTCGTGTCGCGGTTTTCATAATTCGTCTTTCCACCGGTCTTTGCCGTACTCAGCGTGCGTAAGGAAGCGGAGCAGAAACAACTTGCCGGTGTTGTAATGAATCACGCAAATCAGCCCGAACGCGTTGCCGCGAATGTTGAGCACTACAACGGGATTGCCGCTGCCCACGCGCACCTGGTCCGCCGAGCGGAAGCATCGCCTTAAATCGGCAAAATGCCTGAACTCCTCCCGACGCACAATCCGCCGCCAGACCTCCAATCCGGTTCCAGCCTCCGGGTGTCGAACAGTGAACCCCCCGAAGGGTGCTTTCTTTGATAATCCGCGCGCATACGGAATGTATGCACAGACGGCCAAGGCTGTCAACTGCGTCCAAGGTTGTCAGACGACGATTAAACTGATACACGCGTCTCGGCTAGATTCCGGGTCCATGAGTGAAAGCGACAACTTCTCGCTGGTGCCAAAACCGCCAAGCGCGTTTGAAAAAGCAGAACGGGAAAGACCCATAAGTAAGTCACACGACGGCAAATGAGCTTGATGAACAAGAAAACATTAAGCGAGCGCGACATCTGCACCAAGTTCATCACGCCGGCACTCGTGAAGGCCGGCTGGGACGTGCAAACGCAGATCCGTGAGGAGGTCAGTCTCACCAAGGGGCGCGTGATCGTGTCGGGTCGCGTCCACCGCCGGGGCGAAGCCAAGCGGGCAGATTATGTGTTGCACTACAAGCCCAACCTTCCGCTGGCCATCATTGAAGCGAAAGACAACAATCACCCCGTCGGCGCGGGAATGCAGCAGGCGCTTGGCTATGCGGACATCCTCAAGGACGTTCCGTTCGTTTTCAGTTCCAGCGGCGATGGCTTCCTTTTCCATGATCGCACGGTGAAATCGGGTCCGGTGGAAAAGGAACTCACGCTGGATGAATTCCCGTCGCCCGAGGCATTGTGGCAGCGCTACTGCGCCAACCGGGGAATTCCCGCCGGCATTCAACCGGTGGTCACGCAGGATTACTACCCAAGTCCAGAGAACAAGACGCCACGTTACTACCAGCTTACGGCCATCAACCGCACCGTTGAGGCCATTGCCAAAGGCCAGAACCGCATCCTGCTTGTCATGGCCACTGGCACCGGTAAAACCTTCGTCGCGTTCCAAATCATCTGGCGACTCTGGAAAGCGAAAGCCAGGAAACGCATCTTGTTTCTTGCCGACCGCAACATCTTGGTGGACCAGGCCCGCACCAACGATTTCAAACCTTTCGGCGCCGCGCTCACCAAGATCACCAACCGCCAGGTGGACAAATCATACGAGATTTACCTCTCGCTCTATCAGGCGGTCGCCGGCAACGAGGAGGAAAAGAACATCTACAAGCAGTTCTCCCCGGATTTCTTCGACCTCATCGTGGTGGATGAATGTCACCGGGGCAGCGCGGCGGAAGATTCGGCGTGGCGCGAAATCCTCCAATACTTTTCCAGTGCGACGCAAATCGGCCTCACTGCCACACCCAAGGAAACCAGGGACGTTTCCAACATTGATTATTTCGGCGACTCCATTTTCACCTATTCGCTGCGCGAAGGCATCGACGACGGTTTTCTCGCGCCGTTCAAGGTCATCCGCCTCGACATCGACAAGGACGTGCTCGGCTGGCGACCCGACGAAGGCCAGCGCGACAAGCACGGCAACGTCATTGAGGACCGCATCTACAACCAGCGCGACATGAACCGCACCCTCGTGCTCACACGTCGCGACGTACTTGTCGCCCAGCGCATCACCAGTTTCCTAAAGGCCACCGACCGCTTTGCCAAAACCATTGTGTTCTGCGAGGACATTGATCATGCCGAACGAATGCGGCAGGCGCTCGTGAACGAAAACGCCGACCTCATCGCCCAAAACGAGAAATACGTCATGCGCATCACCGGCGACAGTCCGGAGGGCAAGGCCGAACTCGATAATTTCATCCTGCCCGAGCAGCGTTACCCCGTCCTCGTCACCACCTCCAAACTGCTGAACACCGGTGTGGACGCGCAGACCTGCAAACTCATCGTCCTCGACCAGCGCATCGAGTCCATGACCACCTTCAAGCAAATCATCGGACGCGGCACGCGCATCAACGAGGATTACGGCAAACTCTGGTTCACCATCATGGACTTCAAGAAAGCCACCGAGTTGTTTGCCGACCCGGACTTCGATGGCCCGCCCATCCAGATTTACGAGCCAGGTCCAGACGATCCGATTGATCCGCCCGACGATGGTCCGATCATCCTTGTTGATCCCCCTGAACCGCCCACTGGCCGTGTCAAATACGTCGTGAACAACGTGGAAGTCATGGTCCTGCGTGAGCGCGTGCAATACTTCGACAAAGACGGCAAGCCCATCACCGAATCCCTCAAAGATTACGCCCGCAAGGCCGTGCTCAAGAATTTCGCCTCGCTGGATGCTTTCTTGGATCATTGGGGCAGCGCCGACCAAAAGCGCCTGCTCGTGGAAGAAATGGCCGGCCACGGGATATTCCTCGAAGCCTTGGCCGAAGAAGTAGGGCGGGACTACGACCCCTTCGATCTCGTCTGCCATGTCGCCTACGACCAACCGCCGCTCACGCGCAAGGAACGCGCCGCCAATGTGCGCAAGCGCAATTATTTCACCAAGTTTGGCGAGCAGGCCCGCGCCGTCCTCGATGCGCTACTCGACAAATATGCCGATGAAGGTCTTGAGCCCGTTGA
>Ga0134126_10005330_pt1 | contig 16069 bp, 12 predicted proteins | sample KB31752_FD_96881 | JGI IMG/M metagenome (GOLD analysis project Ga0134126, IMG submission 96881) | Terrestrial soil microbial communities with excess Nitrogen fertilizer from Kellogg Biological Station, Michigan, USA - KB3-175-2 | ecosystem: Environmental > Terrestrial > Soil > Unclassified ...
CAAAGACTGTAGGGATTGTCCTACACCACTGCCGATCAGGCGACAACGCCGCGCTGGACGGGCAGAATGTCGTTCCGCGGTGGCGTCGTGCCGATGTCTGCCGAATCGAGGGATGCTTCATGAAACTGGTCGTGGCGATCATCAAGCCGTTCAAACTGGACGATGTGCGCGAGGCGCTGGCCGAAGTCGGCGTGCAAGGCGTCACAGTGACCGAGGTGAAGGGTTTCGGCCGCCAGAAGGGCCACACCGAGCTGTATCGTGGCGCCGAGTACGTGGTCGACTTTCTGCCCAAGATAAAACTTGAGGTGGCGGTGGCCGATGACCAGCTCGACCGGGTGATCGAGGCGATCCAGACATCCGCCCGTACCGGCAAGATCGGCGACGGCAAGATCTTCGTCAGCGCACTGGATCAGGTCATCCGCATCCGTACCGGCGAACTGGACAACGACGCCCTCTAGCCGCGCCAACACCCAGCACAAGCGGCCCCTGACACACAACTTCTTGGGTTGACCAATGCCCGGGCGCCCGATATGTTGTGCCCGTCGGTGCCCGATCCGATGCGACATCGGCCGGGCTTGAAAGGGAATCCGGTGCAAATCCGGAACTGCCCCGCAGCGGTAAAGCGGAAACGAACGCACCCACATGCACTGGCCCTCCATGGCTGGGAAGCGGGCGCAAGTAGGTGGATCGCAAGATCCTTGTCCGCAAGTCCGAAGACCTGCCGGCACATCGGGACAAACGTGTTCCGGTGCGTAGTGACGGCTTCCGCGGGGAAGTGCGTCGTGAGGCAGGTCGCCGCAAGGCAACCGGCTTGCGCGTCGTCCCCCGGAATCCTCGCTATCAGGCCCTGCTCGCGGGAAGCAGGTGTTTGATGTCCATGCCGGGAGCCACCAGCCATGCAACCCCTCGATACCGCCCCTCGCGAGCGCACCGTCGCGCGCGTCGACTCATCCGCGGCCAGCAGCGAAACGCCCGCAACCGAAGCCGCGTTTACGCTGACCCCACCGCACCATCCCGCCCAGATGCACGTGACCAAGCGCAACGGCGGCTTGGAAACCGTCGACGTCAACAAGATCGTGCGCGCCGTAACCCGCAGCGCCGAAGGCCTGCACGGCGTCGACCCATTGCGCGTGGCGCTGAAGACCATCGGCGGCTTGTACGACAGTGCCACCACGCAGGAACTGGACCAGCTCTCCATCCGCACCGCCGCCGCGCTGACCGCGGAGGAGCCGGAATACGGCCAGCTCGCCGCCCGTCTGCTCGGTGCCTACATTGACAAGGAGGTTAGCGGCCAGGAAATCCAGAGCTTCTCGCAGTCGATCGCACGCGGCGCGGAACTGGGCATCCTCAACGATCGCTTGCGCGATTTCGTGGTCGCCAACGCGCGCAAGTTGAACGACGCGATCGATCCGCTGGCCACCCGCCGCTTCGAATACTTTGGCCTGCGCACGGTGTACGACCGCTACCTGCTGCGCCATCCGCAGCAGCGCCTGGTGACCGAGACACCGCAGCACTTCTTCATGCGCATCGCTTGCGCGCTGGGCGGCAACGAGATCGGCGAAACGCTGGAGTTGTACCGGCTGCTGTCGTCGCTGGAATACATCGCCAGCTCGCCCACCCTGTTCAACGCCGGCACCGCACACGAGCAGTTGAGCTCGTGCTACCTGCTCGACTCGCCGCTCGACTCGCTGGAGTCGATCTACGACAAGTACGCCGATGTCGCCAAACTCAGCAAATTCGCCGGCGGCATCGGCCTGGCCTATTCGCGCGTGCGTTCGCGCGGCTCGCTGATCCGCGGCACCAACGGCCACTCCAACGGCCTGCTGCCATGGCTGAAGACGCTGGATGCGTCGGTCGCCGCGGTGAACCAGGGCGGCAAGCGCAAGGGCGCCGCCTGCGTGTACCTGGAATCGTGGCACGCCGACATCGAGGATTTCCTCGAGCTGCGCGACAACACCGGCGACGACGCCCGCCGCGCGCACAACCTCAACATCGCCAACTGGATTCCCGACGAATTCATGCGCCGGGTCGAGAACGGCGGCGACTGGTCGCTGTTCGACCCGAAGGTGGTGCCGCACTTCGTCGACAGCTGGGGCGAGACATTCGATGCCGCGTATCGCAAGGCAGAGGCCGACGGCCTCGCCGAGAGGACGGTGAAAGCGCGTGAACTGTACGCCCGCATGATGCGCACGCTGGCGCAGACCGGCAACGGCTGGATGACGTTCAAGGATCGTTGCAACGCCACCAGCAACCAGACGGCCAAGCCGGACAACGTGATCCACTTGTCCAACCTGTGCACCGAGATCCTCGAGGTGAGCTCGGTCGACGAAACGGCGGTGTGCAACTTGGGCTCGGTGAACCTGGCGCGACACGTGACTGACGGCGTGTTCGACTTCGACCAGCTCGCCGCCACCGCGCGCACCGCGGTGCGCCAGCTCAACCGGGTGATCGACCTCAACTTCTACCCTATCGAGACCGCGCGCACAGCCAACATGAAGTGGCGCCCGGTCGGGCTCGGCGTGATGGGCTTGCAGGATGTGTTCTTCAAACTGCGCCTGCCGTTCGACTCGGCCGAAGCGCTGGCGCTGTCCACCCGCATCGCCGAGGAGATCTACTTCAACGCCCTGTCGCAGTCGGCCGAGCTGGCCGAGATCGAAGGTGCGCATTCCGGCTTCGCCGAAAGCCGCGCCGTGAATGGCGAGTTGCAATTCGACCATTGGCCGAACGCCACGCCGCACGACAACGGGCGCTGGGATGCCTTGCGCGAGAAGATCAAGCAGCACGGCCTGCGCAACTCGCTGCTGATCGCGATCGCACCAACCGCCACCATCGCCTCGATCGCCGGCTGCTACGAATGCATCGAGCCGCAGGTCAGCAACCTGTTCAAGCGCGAGACGCTGTCCGGCGATTTCCTGCAGGTGAACCGCCATCTCGCGGACGAGCTGAAGGCGCTGGGACTGTGGACGTCCGAGGTGCGCGACGCGATCAAGTTGGCGGAAGGCTCGGTCCAGGGCATCGCGGCCATCCCCGAGCGCCTGCGCGCGATCTACCGCACCGTGTGGGAACTGCCGCAGAAAGCCCTGATCGAACTGGCAGCTTCCCGCGGCGCATACATCGACCAGAGCCAGTCGCTGAACCTGTTCATGGAGAACCCGAACATCGGCCAGCTGAGCTCGATGTACATGTACGCGTGGAAGGCCGGCATCAAGACCACGTACTACCTGCGCTCGCGGCCGGCCACGAAGATCGCCAAGACCACGGTGTCGGCGGTACCGGACCAGGCCCTGGACAATGCGGCCGTGTTCTGCTCGCTGGAAAATCCCGAGTATTGCGAGGCTTGTCAGTGACGAGCGAGAAGTGAGGGAAGAGGAGTGAGAAACAAGACAAGGCCAGAAGCCGATTTCTTGCTTTTCACTCAAGATCGGATTTGCAAGCGCCGGCGCTGACGGAGTGCGGTGAGCATGCGACTGGTTTCCTCGATGCACTCCCGCAGGGCTTTTGTTTGCACGACCGAGAGCCAACCGATCTCTTCACACAGCGTCAGCTGGGTTTCCAATTCCGCAGGCGAGCCTTGTGCAATGGCTAGAAACTGGCGTTTCTCTACCTTCGACTCCCGAGTCCAACCTTCCGCGATGTTGCCTGGCACCGCAAACGCCGCCCGAGTCATTTGCGCCCGCATGCCATACGTCACTTCACGCGGAAGGAACCGCACGAGCCCGTAGAGCTCCAGAGCGACTTCCATGGATCTCTTCCAGACCACCGCCTCTCGACAATGCATAGGAACACCTCCATGTCCGAAACTTCATCTCTCAGTTCTCACTCCTCCTCACTCACTCCTTCGCTCCTCGATCCAGGCTTCGAGCTCACCCTGCGTCCGATGCGCTACCCCGGTTTCTACGAGATGTATCGCAACGCGATCAAGAACACCTGGACCGTCGAGGAAGTGGATTTCTCGATGGACACTCGCGACCTCAACAGCAAGATGTCCGCTGCCGACCGCCACCTGATCCAGCGCCTGGTGGCGTTCTTCGCCACCGGCGATACCATCGTGTCGAACAACCTGGTGCTGAACCTGTACCAGCACATCAACGCGCCCGAGGCACGCATGTACCTGTCGCGCCAGCTGTACGAGGAGGCCCTGCACGTGCAGTTCTACCTCACCCTGCTGGACACCTATATTCCCGATCCGACCGAACGCAACGGCGCGTTCGCGGCGATCGAGACGATTCCATCGATCCGGCAGAAGGGCACGTTCTGCTTCAAGTGGATCGACTCGATCCAGGGTCTGCAACGATTGGAAACGCGCGAACATCGCCGCCAATTCCTGCTCAACCTGATCTGCTTCGCCGCCTGCATCGAGGGCCTGTTCTTCTACGCCGCGTTCGCCTACGTCTACTACCTGCGCTCGCGCGGCTTGCTGCACGGCCTGGCTGCCGGCACCAACTGGGTGTTCCGCGACGAGAGCGGGCACATGGCGTTCGCGTTCGAGGTGGTGCGCACCGTGCGCGAGCAGGAGCCGGAACTGTTCGACGACGCGATGCGAGCCCAGGTCGAGGAGATGATGGAGGACGCGATCGCCTGCGAGACCCAGTTCGCCGAAGATGTGCTTTCCGGCGGCGTCGCCGGCATGTCGGTGAAGCACATGCGCCAGTACCTCGAGTACTGCGCCGACCAGCGATTCGCCCAACTCGACATGCCGAAGAAGTACGGCGCGAAGAACCCGTTCGACTTCATGGATCTGCAGGACGTGCAGGAGCTGGCCAACTTCTTCGAACGGCGCGTCTCGGCCTACCAGGTCGGAGTCCAGGGCGAGGTGGCGTTCGACATGGCGTTCTGACCAGTACAAAAAAACTGCTTGACTACACGTGTAGGCATGGCGTAGCTTGACTACATCTGTAGTTAAACGGACCTGTCCCATGCGCAAGCCTTCCATCGGCGACCAGGAACTGGCGCTGCTGCAACATGTCGATGAGTGCACTGCCGCCTCGGTCGGTGAAGTGGCCGCCGATTTCGGCGAGCCGCGCGGGCTGGCCCGCTCCACCGTGCTCACGATGATGGAACGGCTGCGCGCGAAGGGTTACCTCAAGCGTCGCCAGGTCAAGGGCATGTATCGCTACAGCACCGCCACCGGCGCGGCCGAGGCGGTGCGCAGTGCCGTAGGCAGCTTCGTCGAGAAGACGCTCAGCGGCTCGGTGTCGCCGTTCGTGGCGTGGATGTCCGAGCATGCCGAGGTCTCCGACGACGAGCTGGCCGAGCTCGAGGCACTGGTCGCGCAACTGCAGTCCCGACGCAAGGAGGGATGAGATGAACGGTCTCGGCCATTTCGCCGACGCTCTGCTTACGCGACTGGTCTGGACGTCGATCCAGGCTACCGTGCTGATCGCCGTCGTGCTGTTGATCGTGCGCCTGCTGCCGCGATTGCCTGCGGCGGTGCGTTGCACGCTGTGGTGGCTGGTCAGCCTGCAGTTGCTGTTCGGCCTTTGCTGGCACGCACCGCTGACGCTGCCGCTGCTCGCACCGGCGACAGCCAGCACGCCGCATGCGACTGCACTGCCCATGCTGGCGGATGCGGGCAAAGCACCCATCGTGGTTCGCGCCATGCCGACACCGTACCCCGACGTACCGCTGTCCCCGACCGCAACGACGCATCCTGTCGACTGGCGCGAACTGCTGCCACTGCTCTGGCTGGCGGCGATGCTGACCCAGCTGCCACTGCTGGCGCGGCAATGGTTGCGCACGCGGCGGCTACTCGGAACCGCCGAACCACTCGTCGATCCCGCGCTGCAGGCACTGTGCGCGCAACGTGCTAGCGCACTCGGGCTGCGGCGCTGTCCGCCGCTGTATGTCTGCGTCGACATCGATTCGCCGCAGGTCAACGGCCTGCACCAGCCGGTGGTGCTGCTGCCCGCAGTGCACGCGATGACCCCGGCCGAATCGGCGATGGCCATTGCGCACGAACTGGCCCACCTGCGCCGGGGCGACCTTTGGCTGGGCTGGTTGCCAGCGATCGCCGGGCGCCTGTTCTTCTTCCATCCCCTGGTGAGATGGGCGTTGCGCGAATATGCCTTCGAGCGCGAAGCCGCCTGCGATGCCGAGGTGCTGCGTCAGACCGGCACCCTGCCGCATGCCTATGCCCAGCTGCTGCTGCGCCTGGGTGTATCCCACCCGATGCACGCCGGTCTCGCCGGTGCGTCCCCCACGTTCCAGAACCTGAAGAGGCGCCTGACCATGCTCCAGCATTTCGACCCCGTTTCCCGCCGGCACCTGCGCGGATGGCTGCTGGTGGCGCTGGTCGCCGTGGCCGGCGTGTTGCCATACCGCGTCACCGCTGCCAGCAACGCCGCCCCGCCCGCGGCAAGCGCCTCCACGAAGTTGGCACCGCTGCCACCATTGGATCCTGCGACACCGCCGGCACCCATGCCGCCGGCGCCCTCCATGAACGCGCCACCGCCTGCGCCACCTGCGATGGCGCCACCACCGCCGCCGCCAGTGGCACCGCTGCCGCCTCCGCCTCCGCCACCTCCTCCGCCACCGCCGCGTGATACGGGCTTCTCCGCACGACACGTGGACATCAACACGACGAACCACGCGCAAAACGGCTTCGCGCTCTTCGATGGCAACTCGACCATCACCATCAATGGCTCGAACGCCGATCTCGATACCGTGAGGAAACTCCACGCCACCAACAAGTCGATGCTGTGGTTCCGCCGCGGCGAACAGGCCTACCTGATCCGCGACAAGGCCATGCTGGAACGCGCCAGCCGCATCTATGCGCCGGTGACCACGCTGGCACGGCAGCAGGGTGAGCTCGCGGGCCAGCAGGGCGCGGTCGCCGGACGGCAGGCGGGCCTTGCGGCGCAGGATGCCGCCTTCGCGCAGCGACAGGCCGAGTTGGCCGGGCGCCAGGCGGAGATGGCGGCCCGCATCGCCACACGCGAAGCGGCGGGATCGGACGAACACGCACGCCAAGACGAACTGGACGCCCAGCGACGCGGGATGGATGCCGCCCAGGCTGAACTCGACAAGCGCCACGCCGAGCTGGAAGCACGCCAAGCCACGCAGCAACGGGCCCTGCAGACGCAGCAGGCCGGCTTCGAAAAGCAGCAGCAGGCACTCGACCGCCAGCAACAACAGGCACAGCAACGTGCCGAGCAGGCGATGAACCAACTTCTGGACGAAGCCCTGGCCAAGGGCCTGGCCCAAAAGACCAGCTTGCGCTGATCCCGACGCGTACGCCCGCTCGACGCCGTGTCCACACGGCATCGAGCCTCAGTTCAATTCCAGGGCCACGCCTTCAGCGAGTATTCCTTCGGCGGCGTATTGCCGGCCAGGTACCTCACGAAATAATCCCAGCGCCGGCGGGTAATGTACGGCGTGGCGGCGGCATAGCCGTGGTGCACGTTGGGGATCGCGATCATGTCGAAGTCGCGGTTGGCCTTGATGAGGGCCTCGACCACCAGCAGCGTGTTGGACGGCGGCACGTTGTCGTCCAGCGTACCGAAGGTGAGCATCAGGCGGCCCTTGAGGTTCTTCGCGAAATCCTGGTTGGCCTGGGCGTCGTAGTTGGTCTTGCCGTCCTTGCCGGTGACCAGCAGGCCTTGCCACTTCTCGGCCCAGTCGTCCTCGTAGTTGCGGTTGTCGTGGTTGCCGCTTTCGGCCCAGCCGACCTTGAAGAAGTCGGGGTAGTGGAACATCGCGCCTGCGCTGGCGTTGACGCCGCCGGAGTGGCCCCAGATGCCGACGCGGTCGAGGTCGATCCACGGATGGCGTTTGCCGAGTTCCTTCAGGCCAGCCACCTGGTCGGGCAGCGTGTTGTCCTCGACGTGCTCGAAGTAGGCGTCGTGGAAGGCCTTGGAGCGCCATGGCGTGCCCATGCCGTCGATCGCCACCACGATGAAGCCCAGTTCGGCCATCGCCTGGTGATCGCTGCGCGCAGACGAGAAGCTGCGGCCGCGCACCGAACCGGTCTGCGGACCGGGATAGATGTAGTCGATGATCGGATATTTCTTCGATGGATCGAAGTTCGTCGGCTTGAACATCATGCCGTAAAGATCGGTCTTGCCGTCGCGCGCCTTCACCGTGAACGGGATCGGCGCCACCCAGCCGGCAGCCTTCAGGCGCGAGATGTCGGCGCTGGCCACGTTCGCCAGCTTGCGACCGTCGTCCGCGCTGCGCAGCACCGTGACCGGCGGCAAGGTCGGGGTGGAATAGGCATCGACGAAGGACTTGCCGTCCGGCGACAGCATCACCGTGTGGTCGGCCGCTTCCGGCGTCAGCAGCACCGGCTTGCCGCCGTCCAGCCCGACCTTGAAGAACTGCTGGTAGTACGGGTTCACGCCAGCGGTGCGACCAACGCCGCGGAACCACACGGTGCGTGTCTTCGGATCGACCTTGAGCACCTCGGTGACGTTGCCGTCGCCGGTGGTGATCGCGTGCTTTAGCTTGCCGGTATCGAGGTCGACCAGGTACAGGTTGCCCCAGTTGTTGCGCTCGCTGAACCAGATCGCCTCGCGGGTCTCGGGCAAATAGCGCCAGTTCACCGCGCCGTTGCCGCTCTCGTAATACGTGGGCACTTTTTCCTCGAACACGGTGCGCACCTTGCCGGTGGCCGCGTCGGCGATGCGAAACCATTCGTGCTTGTGATCGCGCGAAGTGGAGACGAAGGCCAGCGTCCTGCCGTCGGCCGCCCACTTCACGTCGTCCCAGCCGCCGTCGGGGCCGCAGCTGACGTCGTCGCACAGGCTGGAGCGGTGCTGGTCCGGCGGCATCCGCAGGCGCACGATCTTGCGCGTGGGCACGTCGATGATGACGCGCTCGATCATCGTCACGTCCTTGTCGCCGACCAGCGGATACTTCCACTGCTCCAGTTTCGGATGACCGACCCTGGTCCTGATCAGGTACATATCGCCGGTCTTGCGCTGGTCCTGCTGGAAGGTGGCGATCTGCTTCGAATCGGGCGACCACTCCACGATGGCCTTGTCGGTGTGCTTCCAGCCGGCGTTGTCGGTGGCGTAGCCGAAGTTCTCCACGCCGTCGGTGGTGAGCTTTGTTTCCGTGCCGCTGGCGACATCGCGCAACCACAGATTCCAGTCGCGGATGAACACTTCGCTCTTCTTGTCCGGCGACAGCGCGCCGGGTTCCCTGCCGGTCTTCACCACCGTGGCGCGATCGACGCAGCTGGCCTCGGCGGCGGCGAGGTTGCACAGGTAGTGCTTGCTGCGCACGGCAATGTCGACGCGTCCGTCCGGCGTCGCCGCGTAACCGGTCACCGGCAATTTCTTCGCATCCACCGGCTTGCCGCGGGCCTTGTCCAGCGCCGTGGCCAGTCTGACCTGGTCGAACAGCGGCGCGGTCTGGCCACTGGCCGCATCCATCCGCACGAAGTGATCGCCGCCGGCGTCGTGGTCGACATACCAGAAATGGCTGTCATCCAGCCAGGTGACCTTGGTCACCGCGTGATCCACCAGCGGCACCGTGTTGTAGCTCATGAAGCGCTCCGCCTGTGCGTAATCGCTTGCGCCCAAGGTGCGCCCCTGCGCGGCGACGCCGCCGGACAAGAGTCCCATCACCAGCGCGCCGAACAGGCGCGACTTGCCGATCATCAGATGCATGCCTCTCTCCCCAAAAAAACCGGATGACGCGCCACCGTCGCCGCGTCGAATCGCCCGATGCTAACGCGATATGGCATCGGCAACCCCGTGCCAAGGGTTGCTTTCGTCACGCCGACGCGCCGATTGCGGCAAACTGTGCCGCTCCGCGATCGCGGCTCCCGGCTCCCGGCTGCGCCGAATCCTCGAGGTAACCCCGTGTCGCAGCGTCTCAGAGTCATCGGCAATTACCTCTCGCCCTATGTGCGCAAGGTGCTGGCATGCCTGGAGCTGAAAGCGCTGGATTACGAGGTCGACCCGATCGTGCCGTTCTTCGGCAACGAGGAATTCACCCGCCTCAGCCCACTGCGGCGCGTGCCGGTGCTGATCGACAACGAACTGGTGCTCAACGACTCCTCGGTGATCTGCCAGTACCTGGAAGACAAACACCCCACGCCGTCGATCTACCCGCGCGAGGTTGCCGACCGCGCCGGTGCGCGCTGGCTGGAGGAATACGCCGACACGCGGCTGGCCGACGGACTGATCCGGCAGCTGTTCTACCAGTTGGCGATCAAGCGTCACGTCTTCCACGAGCCGGTCAACGAAGCGGTGGTGCAGCATGCGCGCGAGGTGGAGATCCCCGCTGCGCTCGATTATCTGGAGAACCTGCTGCCGGCTGACGGTTTCGTATTCGGCGCGCTGTCGATTGCCGACATCAGCATCGCCAGCTTCTTCCGCACCGCCTCATTCGTGCGCTACGACATCGACGCCGAACGCTGGCCGCTGATGGCCGCCCTGGTCGCGCAGGTGCAGGCACTGCCCGCGTTCCGGAAACTGGCCCGTTTCGAAGACTGCATGCTGCGCCTGCCGGTGGCCGAACAACGCGGCGCGTTGATCACGGTTGGCGCACCGCTGACCAGCGACACCTTCGGCACCAGTACGCCGCGCCCCGGGTCGCCGCGCGCGTCATAGACATGTATTTACATCCGCAGGAGCGGTCTCCGAGCTCGAGCTTGTGAAGAAAGCCACTTCCTGTGGTTCTCTTCTATCGCGGGTCCGGTACATGTCCGGACCCGCTCAGGCGAGTCAGTCACTTGCATGGCTGCTCCGCGTCCGGCCATCCGCAGCCGGGCTGAGAGGTTGAATGGTCACAACCTTTCAACGTTGCGTGGCAGTCAGCTCCACCAGCCAGTCGATGAACACCCGCAGCCGTGCCGGCATCTGCCCTTGCTGCGGATAGAGGATGGTCATCGGCAGTGACGGCGGCGGATTTGCCGCCAGCAACTCGCGCAAGCGGCCACTCTTCAATGCCTCGTCGATGCGATAGCGCGGCATCTGCGCGATACCCAGGCCGGCCTCGCAACAACCGAGGTAGGCATCCACGCCGCTGACGCTGACGCAACCCGCCAGCGTCACTTCGCGGCGCTTGCGGCCAACCATGAATTCCAGCGGCTCGGCGCGGTGGGTGGTCGGCGACACCCAGTTCACCGCGAGGTGGCCGTCCTGCAGCGCAGCCAGTGAATCGGGCAGGCCATGCCGGCGTACGTAGGCGGCGCTGGCCACGGTGACCTGCTCCAGCACGCCCACGCGGCGGCCGACCATGCCCGAATCGCCCAGCTCGCCGATCCGCAGCACGCAATCCACACCTTCGCGCAGCAGGTCGACGAAGCGGTCGCCGGTGCCGATATCCAGCTGAATTTTCGGATAGCGCGCGAAGAACCCGCGCAATGCGGGAATCACCAGCAGCCGCGCCAGCGTCGCCGGCAGGTCGACCCGAAGACGGCCCTTCGGCTGCACCAGCGCTTCGCGGAAATCGGTCTCGACCTCGTCCATGTCGGCCAGCAAGCGCACGCAATGTCCGTAATAGGTCTCGCCATCACGGGTACGGCGCACGCGGCGGGTGGTTCGCTGCAGCAACTGCGCGCCGAGCCGCGCTTCCAGTCGCTTGATCGCGTGGGTGACGGTGGCGCGCGGCAGGTTCAGGTCATCGGCCGCGGCGGTGAAGCTGCCCAGTTCGACGATCCGCGTATACAGCCGCATGGCTTCGAGGCGGTCCATGGCGATTGTTGTCCGAACTTGAATGGTGATGATCATTATTGAATATTTATCCGGCCGCCGTCACGGCGCACCATGCACCCACCTTCACCCACCGGAGCGACAACCATGCAGACCCGTACTCTCGGCAAGGCCCCCAACGGAAAGTCCGGCCCGCAAGTGTCCGCCCTCGGCCTCGGCTGCATGGGCATGAGCGCGTTCTACGGCGCCCACGACGATGCCGAATCGATTGCCACCATCCGTCACGCGCTGGATCGCGGCCTCAACCTGCTCGACACCGCCGACATGTACGGTCCGCACACCAATGAGGTGCTGGTCGGCAAGGCGATCAAGGGTCGCCGCGAGCAGGCCTTCATCGCCACCAAGTTCGGCATCGTGCGCGATCCCTCCAACCCGGCCGCACGCGGCGTCAACGGCCGCCCCGACTATGTGCACGCCGCCTGCGACGCCAGCCTGCAGCGCCTGGGCATCGACACCATCGACCTGTACTACCAGCACCGCGTCGACCCGAACGTGCCGATCGAGGAGACCGTCGGCGCGATGGCCGAGCTGGTCGCCGCCGGCAAGGTGCGCCAGCTGGGCCTGAGCGAGGCTTCCGGAGCCACGCTGGAACGCGCGTGCAAGGTGCATCCGATCGCCGCGTTGCAGAGTGAGTTCTCGCTGTGGACGCGCGACCCGCAGACCAACGGCATGCTGGCCGCCTGCCGCAAGCTCGGCGTCAGCCTGGTCGCCTACTCGCCGCTGGGCCGCGGCTTCCTCACCGGCGCGATCCGCTCGCCGGACGATTTCGAGGCCGACGACTACCGCCGCACCAGTCCGCGCTTCGTCGGCGACAACTTCGCCCGCAACCTGCAGCTGGTCGAGCAGGTGAAGTCGCTCGCTGCCGACAAGGGCTGCTCGCCGGCACAGCTGGCGCTGGCCTGGGTGCTGGCGCAGGGCGACGACGTGCTGGCAATCCCGGGCACCAGGAAGCGCTCGCGGCTGGACGAAAACCTCGGCGCGCTCGACGTGCGGCTGAGCACCGCCGAACTCGCGGCGATCGACGCGGTGTTTCCGCCCGATGCCGCCGCCGGCAACCGCTATGCCGATTCGATGATGCACATGGTGAACGTGTAGCACGCCGCGATGCTCCCTTCCCTGCCCTACGGGGGGAGGAGCAAAAACGTGCGTGCGCAAGGGAGAATGGCGAGAGCAGGTAGACTTCGCCCCATGAGCACCCCCGAACACTCCCCGCTCGGCAAGGACATCATCTACGCCGACCGTTACGACCCGAGCCTGCTGTTCCCGATCCCGCGCGCCGACAAGCGCGCGGAGATCGGCTTGGCCGAGCCGCTGCCGTTCCACGGCGTCGACATCTGGAACGCCTACGAATTGTCGTGGCTCGACCTGCGCGGCAAGCCCGTGGTGGCGCTTGCCGAATTCCACGTGCCGGCGGCGTCGCCGAACATCATCGAATCGAAATCGTTCAAGCTGTACTTGAACGGCTTCGCGCAGGAACGCATCGTCGATGCCGATGCATTGACCGCCACGCTGATGCACGACCTGTCGGCTGCCGCCGGTGCCGTGGTCAACGTGCAATTGCGCGACACAAACGCCGCGGCACTTCCCGTCGTCGATCTGGACGGCCATCTGCTCGACGGACAGGACATCGCCATCGATCACTACGGCCCGCCCGACGCCGATTTCCTGCAGGCCGATACGACTGCCACGCCGGTCGCCGAAACCCTGGTCTCGCACTTGCTGCGCTCGAACTGCCCGGTCACCGGCCAGCCGGACTGGGGCAGCGTGCAGATCGCCTACCGCGGCGGCCCGATCGACCACGCCGGCCTGCTGCGCTACCTGGTCTCGTTCCGCACCCACAACGAATTCCACGAACAGTGCGTGGAACGCATCTTCGTCGACCTGATGCAGCGCTGCGCGCCGCAACAGCTCAGCGTATACGCGCGCTACACCCGCCGCGGCGGACTGGACATCAACCCGTTCCGCAGCAGCACGCCAGCCACCCCCGGCAACCCGCGCACCGTGCGCCAGTGACCGCGCGCCCCGAATGACATGACTTCGCGGTAATGCATCGAAGCTCTTCACCAGGCCCCCGATTCGCTTGCCGGCGTGACGCCGAAGTGAAAGTTCACGCGGAATGGCGCGCCCGCTAATCGGCGCTTCATTTGTCCGGCGCTAGCCTCGGCAACCTGAGCCCCGGCGCATGGATGACGCAGCGGCAAGCACCAGGGAATGGCATGCGCCAACTCTTTGCCAGTGGAGTTCCGATGAAACGACCAAGCCCGACCACCCGTCTTCTGCAGATCGCCGGCCTGGGCAGCCTGTTGCTGCTCGGTGCCTGCGGCAAGAATGAAACCCCGCCCCCTGCGGCGCCGCCTGCCACCGGCAGCGCAGCCGCACCCGCCAGCGTGGCGGCCGCGGCAACGACTCCGGCCAGGCCGGGCACCGCGATGGCGGTGGCCGCGCCGGCAATCACCGGCACCAGCGCCGCGGTTGCACCGGCACAGGCGGCCTCGACCGCCCCTCCCTTTGCATTCGGCAAACTGACCCTGGGCGATGCGGTCAATGCGGGCCACGAGGTAACCCGGGTGGCCGACCACTTCGCTTCGGACGACAAGACGCTGTATGCCAGTGTCGCCACGGTCGGCAGCAGCAGCGGCGCCACCTTGAATGCAAGGTGGAGCTATCTGGAAGGCGGCGGCCAGCTGGTCAGCAACATCAGCCAGTCGGTCGCGACCGACGGCCCGGCCATCACCACGTTCAAGGTGCAGAACCCGGACCTGTGGCCGGAAGGCAAGTACAAGGTCGAGATCTCGATCGACGGCAAGGCGGTCGCCAGCCAGGATTTCAGCATCGGCAAGCGCTGAACCATCCGCGGCACGCCGCGCGGACAACGTTGGACGGCGGCAGCCACGCTCTCGTCGCGGTCACGCCAGGCCATGACCAATGGTGCAGGCGCCGGCCGTCGTGGATGCCTACACTGGGCGCCGGCCTTCTGCCTGGGAATCCGTATGCGCCTGCATTCCATGTTGTGGATGCTGTTCGGTCTGGTCGCGTTGCCGTTGCCTGCCATGGCATCCGCGAAAGTGGCCATGTCGCAACCATCGGTATCGCCGGACGGCGGCCAGATCGCCTTCGTCGCGAATGGTGGCATCTGGACCGTGGCCAGCGGCGGCGGCAAGGCCCACCTGCTGGTGGCCGATGATGGCGGCGCGGACTCGCGCCCGCTCTACTCGCCCGACGGCAAACAGCTTGCCTTCCAGTCCGATACCGGCGGCGAAGGCACCGGCATCTATCTGCTCGACCTGTCCAGCGGCAACCTGCGCCGGCTGACCTGGGCCGACGGCAACAACCAGCTCGACGCGTGGTCGCGCGACAGTCAGTGGATCTACCTGAGCTCCTCGCGCGACAACGTCGGCGGCATGGCGGGTGTCTACCGGGTACGCGCCAGCGGCGGCACGCCGATGCCGGTGTCGATGGAGAGCTACCGCAATGAGTCGATGGCGGCGCCCGCGCCCGACGGCACGTCGCTGGCTCTGGTCGGCGGCGGCATGGGCGACTGGCAATGGTGGCGGCACGGCCACAGCCACATCGACGAAGGCGCGATCTGGCTGCTGCGTGACGACGGCAGCCACCAGTACACCCGGGTCACCCCCGACGACGCGCGCACCGAATGGCCGATGTGGACGCCGGATGGCCGCGCGCTGTTCTACATGAGCGACCGCAGCGGTGCGGAAAACGTCTGGCGGGTGCCGCTGGGCGGCGGCAGCGAAGCGGCCGTGACCCACTTCACCGACGGTCGCGTGCTGTGGCCCAGCCTGGCGGCAAACGGCATGGTGCTGGCCTTCGAGCGCGACTTCGGCATCTGGACGCTCGATCCGGCCAACGGCCACGCCACGCCGCTGGCGATCGAACTGTCGGGCGCAATCCGTGGCCCGCAGGCGAAATACGAAAACCTGAGCCACGGCTTCAGCCAGATCGCGCTGTCGCCGGATGGCAAGAAGCTGGCCGTGATCGCCCACGGCGAAGTGTTCGCCACCGATGCCGCCAAGGGCGGCCATGCGCGTCGACTCACCCGCACCGCGGCGGCGGAATACGACCTGGCCTGGGCGCCTGACAGCCGCCGCCTGGTCTATGGTTCCGAACGCGACGGCCACGGCCAGCTCTATCTGTACGACTTCGCCAGCGGCAAGGAAAGCGCACTCGCCCGCGATGCCGGCGAGGACACCGCGCCGCGGTTCTCCCCCGACGGCAAGCAGCTCGCCTACCTGCGCAACGACCGCGAACTGTGCGTGCTGGACCTTGCCAGCGGCAAGCTGCGCGTGCTGGCGAAGGCGCCGATCGACCTGCCGCGTCCGCTCGATTCGAGCCAGCCGTTCGCCTGGTCGCCGGATGGTCGCTGGATCGCCTACCTCGGTTGGGGCCCG
>Ga0134126_10005333_pt1 | contig 16068 bp, 14 predicted proteins | sample KB31752_FD_96881 | JGI IMG/M metagenome (GOLD analysis project Ga0134126, IMG submission 96881) | Terrestrial soil microbial communities with excess Nitrogen fertilizer from Kellogg Biological Station, Michigan, USA - KB3-175-2 | ecosystem: Environmental > Terrestrial > Soil > Unclassified ...
GGGGGGTCCCGCCGTGGACACGCCCACAATTACTGTATTACCTGCTGTGGTGTTAGCCGAAAAAGACGCGGAAATCGAGGTTCTATTAGCGAGAACCCAATTGTTCGCCGACTGCACGTAGCGAATCTGAGCCGCCGCGTGGGGATGAATTGAGCACACCAACCCTGTGATGATTAAGGCAGCGCGACGAGAGTGCACCGTAAACTCCTCGCAAATACGCCGCCAGAATATTCACTGATACTAAAAGACTTAAGCGGACCCATACAGTCGCATGACCAAAAAGTTGCGCACGAGCGGTACCACAATTACCCTAGGCTGTAACATACGCTTCACCATCAAACTAGCGTGCCAGCATGGCTGGCGCCAGTTTTCCGGCACCGTCCTTGTCACGACTTGAGCATCGGCCGAACGACGATCTCAGTTACTTCGGCAGTTCGCGCCACAGCAAGCGCGCTTACGATCACCGAGGCGACATCCTCCGGCTGCATCAGCGCATCAGGCCGATATTGCTTTCCCTCGAACTGATGCACGGCTGCCTGCATAGGCGTAGCGGTGCGTCCGACAAACACGCTGAGCACTCTCACGTCGTCGCCATTCACCTCGTCCCGAAGGCTATCCGCCAATGCACGCAAAGAAGCTTTCGTGGCCGCATACTGACCCGCCTTGAGGCCTGGCCTCAACGCGGCCGTCGAGTTCACAAAGACTATCTGGCCATGGCTAGCCTTCAGTTTTGGGAGTAAGCGTTGTGTCAGAGCGAATGGAGCTCGAACATTCACGCGGTACTGGCGATCGAAATCCTCGGCGCTTTGATTGGCAAGGTCTCCTAGGGAGATCGCGCCGGCATTGTGGACCAGGATGTCGAGGTGCGCACAATCGCTTTCAAGCTCAGTGCCGAGCTGATCGACATCCGCCGGCTGCGCCAGATCGGCCTGGTAGCAACGGCAGGAGCCATCCGGTCCGGCTTCCGCCGCAACCTTCCGCAGATCTGGTAGGTGCCTGCTCACCAAGCACACGTTAGCGCCGTTAGCAGCCAGTGAAAGTGCGGTGGCTTTGCCGATGCCGCTACTTGCGCCGGTGACTACAGCAAAGCTCCCCGAGAAAAGCTTCATTTGTCTCCGCCGTTCGCCCTTATGACAGACGATGCCTATTGGAGTTAAGCGTCTTGTAAGACAAGCAAGTCCGTTTTGGCGAGTTCCTGGGCCGCCGTCCAGATAGCGCTGAACGCAAGGCCCGACCGCTCGCATATGTCTAGCAGGTCATGCTCGCCATCGGACAAATTCAACACCCAGAGCAGCGCTAGCTGCTGCGTAGCGACGTCCTGAAAGCCCCCGATCGGGCGATAAAGGTTACGCTTTCCCAGGAACGGCTCGCAGCGAGGGTTCGTATTCAAGTACTTGCGGTTGTGCTCCAGAATGTCGATAACCGCCGACAATTTGGAGAACGAGTCAGCCAGGTATGTGGGTTGCACCAGGTCCAAATTATCGGCCGAGGTATGGTATTGAGGAAAGCGGCCGTGCGGCGTCCTAGTCAGCAATCCCACCGGAAGGTTGAATGCGGGGGAGCAGTATTGCCGTTCGTCATAACCGTACGGCGAGAATTCAAGAATTTCGTACTCCCGCCCGGAGTGCTTCAGGACGGTTTGGACTGCCCTATCGATGATGACGTTCCCCTGTCGACTCTTCTTGTAGGTCGAATTGCCGGGATCACCGAGGTTTGCTAATACCAGTCCGTGCTTAATGAGGCGAGCGCCATCCTCGTTTTTGGCTAACCAGGTAATGGGTCCGATCGCCCCCGGAACAAACAGAAATCGATAAGAGTAACGTGGTGAGGCCTGACTGAGACGCTTGCACAGGAACGTTGCAAGAGCGATTCCCGATAAGTTGTCGTTACACAGTGAGGGGTGGCAGACATGGCATGAAATTAACACCTCGTCCGCCAGCTTTCCTCGGATGACGTATTCGCCATACGTGAGCTGGCCTTCCGCCAATGAAGAATCAATACACACCTCATATTCATCGTCTGGCAGCTCCATCAATTGCTTATGTGGAAGGCAGAATCCCCAGGTTTCTTTGTAATACGAGGTTCGATACGGGATCCAATCGGGATGGCCGGGGTCGCTGAATAAGTGCTCTTTCAGTTGCGAAAGATTCAGCTTACCGCGAAACGGAGCACTGTAGTTGATGACGTGCAGATTTGATTCATTGAAGTCGACGATCTTCTCGCCCTTTGAATTCTTGATATACGCGTCCCGGATATTCCATTCCTTGGGAATTACCCAGTCAAAAACGTGGGTACCGGTTGGGACCTCGCGAACGTCAAGCGGAATGTGTTTGCGAAGTATGCGCAGGGTCTTACGAACGCCGTCACCGGTGATGCTCCGGCAAATCGGATATAGGTCCGATATGAGAGCATACGCCTGCTCAGCAACCTGGTTAGCGTCAGTATCGGGCGCGATGGATTGAGCTTCCATTCATCCCCCTGGGTTTTTGGCGATTAGAAAAGAACACCGCGGTTGTCTTGAGTGAGTTGGACCATGTTCTACTCGCCGACTTTGGCGATTAGAATGGCGAACGTGGCGTCGTGGAAGCTTGGCGATTCCAGTGCAAGCCGCGAAGAGTACCGCCGAACCCCGGGCCGCCGCGGACAGATCGTCGAGCCTTCCTCCATCGCTCTTCGTATTTCCTTTCACCAGTCAACTGCCTTTCAGCTCTTCATTATGAATGAGCGGCTACTACGAGTTTGAAGGCTGCCACGGCCGGGCGCGGGGTGCAAGTGGTTGTTGGTGTACAGAATTTAGCGATCGAGGGCTGGTCGTCAGCGACCTACGGCAGCCGGGCCGAAGCGCGTTTGCGTGAACTTCCGCGTGCCGCTCTCAGCACGTCGCGTGGCGAAGAGCCTTGAGGCTGATACCTCGATGCGCTAGCATCAGTTGCGGTAGCGGCGGTTCCTCCGGCTGCCGGTGACGGACTCGGGTCCGAACCAGGCCAAACCAAAGCTCCTTCGATGTTTAGGAATGCCGTGGGACAATCGCAATATTTTCCTGAGGAGAACAATGCCGAGCACGCGGACGATCGATCAAGCGACTGCAAAACCTTTCATGCCTTCCGGCCAACCCCGGTGCCGTCTGTGCTCGGCGGCGCTGTCGCGAACGTTCGTCGATTTGGGGATGTCTCCACTGGCAAATTCATACCGCAAACCGGAGCAGATGAACTCTATGGAGCCGTTTTTTCCGCTCCACGTCTGGATCTGCGATAGCTGCCTGCTAGTCCAGGTGCAGCAATTCGAGTCGCCCGAGCACATTTTCGGAGATTATGCCTATTTCTCTTCTTATTCCGACACGTGGTTGCGGCATATTGAAGCCTACAGCAACGCGGTTGTGAAACGATTCGGAATAGATGGCTCGACGATGGTGATCGAAATAGCGAGCAACGACGGCTATCTACTGCAATATTTCAAAGAACGCGGGATACCTGTGCTAGGCGTTGAGCCCGCTGAAAACGTCGCAGAGGTGGCCCGCCAGAAGGGGATTCCGACAATCTCGAGATTTTTTGGCGTAGAAACAGCGCGGGACCTGATGAAAAGCGAAAAACGCGCCGGCTTGCTGGTTGCCAATAACGTGCTACCTCATGTACCAGATTTGAACGATTTCATCGGCGGTCTGAAGGTGCTGCTTGATTCAAACGGCATCCTCACGATGGAATTCGGCTACCTGGTGCGTTTGATGGCGGATAACGAGTTCGACACGATTTATCATGAACACTTTTCGTATTTCTCTTTCCTTTCCGTGCAAGCGGCGCTTGCGCGTCACGGACTGATTGTCTTCGATGTCGAGGAGTTGCCCACACATGGGGGTGCGCTGCGCGTCTACGTCCGCCATCAAGAGGATGCATCGAAGCCTGTGGGGTCTCGAGTCGACGAACTGAGCGCCCGCGAGCGCCAGCTCGGCGTTGATCACCTGCAATTCTATGAACATTTTCCCGAGCAAGTCCGGGAAACAAAGCGCAAGCTTCTGGAGTTCCTGATTTCCGCCAAGCGTCAGAAAAAGAGCATTGTCGGATATGGGGCGCCGGCAAAAGGGGTCACGCTGCTCAACTATTGCGGCGTATCCACCGACTTCCTTGACTACACTGTGGATATCAATCCAGCGAAGCAGGGCCATTTCCTACCGGGCGTGAGCATTCCCATATACTCTCCGGACAAACTCAGTGAGACGAAACCTGATTACGTGCTGATCCTGCCGTGGAACCTTCGCGACGAGGTCGTTTCGCAGAGGAGTTACATTCGAAGCTGGGGAGGAAAGTTCGTTGTGCCCGTTCCCGCGCTCAAAGTATTGGACTGATTTTTTATGGTTCCATTGTTAGACCTGCCACTACCGTCAGTCAGAAGCTAAGCTGCGGTGTAACAGGAAATGCCCGGTCGCCCGAACTTCCCTGAGAAGCGAGAAATATGACCTGCGGTTGCATTATCAACACAACTGAGGCAATTGCTGGTAAGACACTCAAAATGACAAGGCCTAGTTACGCAGAGGCGAAAAGATGAGGTTCAGACCCATCCTTAGAGAAGTTCTTTCCGCTTGAGATAATCTCGTAGGCGTACCGCCTATAGAGCAAAGACCCCGTACTTAAGACTGCCCTTGAGCCTGCCAATTCTCCAGGCTAGCGACCAGACAAACTGCGCGCGACTGCTCGAGTCCATCCGCCGATATCTCGGCAGGACGCGCAGAATCTGTCGCCAAGCGGCGAGGCCTGCCCTGCGAGAAAGCTTGGGCATGCCATGCGGGCGATAGCGCTTATACAGGGCCACGTTATCCTCTCCCCAGCATCGGGCCTGACGATAAATTGCTTTCAGACCCTCTCTGAGGCGAATATGAATAATTGCTTCAGGAACAAACTCGAGTGCTGTTCCGGCCAATTGCAGTCTAAAGCAGAAGTCAGTATCGTAAAGGTACTTCAGCGTTTCATCGACCCCATTCAAGGACTGCCAGAGCCGGCGCTTTACGCCGATGGTCCCACCGCCCGCATGTGCTAAGAACGGAGGGTACCAATACTTTTGGGTCTCGGTATCTTGGGGAAATTTGCGACCCGCGATGAGCCAATCCGGATTGAGCTTTCTCATATCGAGCCGACAAGCCACGAAATCGTGTTTCTCGAGGGCCTCGCCAATAGCTCGTATATACCCATCGCCCACGACATCGTCCGCGTCGCAGCTCGCGATGTTTTCTCCCCGGGCCGCTGCAACGCCTACGTTCAGCGCGTGAGGCGCACCGCGGCGCTGTGAGGCGTCGACGACCCGCAGGTTCGGTATGCGGCCTTGATATTTCGCCACGATATCCAGCGTGTTATCGGTCGAACCGTTATTGGCTATGATTACTTCCCACGGTTTCGACCACGTCTGATTCGCGAGCGCCTCCAAGAGTTCCCCGATTGTAGCCGCTCCGTTAAAGCACGGGATCACGAGACTTAGATCGATGTTTTGATTAGAGTTGGACATTTGCTGTAGCGTGCCGATCTCCATTTCCTCAAACGAAGTTGCAGGATTCCCAGGCAATTCACGCTGAATCAGCGACGTTTAACGTCGGGTCAAACCGCCGATCGCACGAGCGGATTCTGTGACTCCAATTGTCCGCGAACATCAGCCACGACATCCTCTACGATCTGGTCGAGTCGGTATTTTGGCTTGTAGCCAGTGAGTGCACGAAGCCGCTCAAGGTCTGGCATCCTCCGTTCCATATCCTCGAAGCCCGGCGGGTATGCTTGGGCGTATGGTATCAGTCGGATGTTTGAATGGGATTGAGTGGCGGCGATGACGCGTTCCGCAAGGGCTTTAATTGAGACCTCTTCCTGTGACCCTACATTGACAACTGATCCATAAGCATCGGGCCGTTTTACCAATTCTGCCAAGACTGGTACGACATCCATGACGTGGGCAAAGCACCTGGTTTGTGATCCGTCTCCAAAGACGCAGACGGATTCGTCAAGAAGGGCCTGACGCACAAAGGTGGGGATAACCATGCCGTAGCGACCCGTTTGACGCGGTCCGACCGTATTAAAAAGCCTCACAATCACAACTGGCAAATGCTTCTCGGAGAAGTACGCGAGTGCTAGAAACTCATCTATGGCCTTCGATTCAGCATACCCCCACCGCGACTTGCTGGTGGGCCCCATGACGCGGTCAGCATCTTCCCGGAATGTTGGTTGTTCACTCTTGCCATACACCTCTGAGGTGGAGGTAATCAGAAGCGGTTTTCTATAGCGGCATGCGTTTCTTAGAACAATTTCGGTGCCCATAATGTTGTTGATTATCGTTTCTGTCGGGTGGTCAATAATCATCCGCACTCCGACAGAAGCAGCAAGGTGATATACGAAGTCTGCGTCGCGAATCAGCTCTTCGGTCAGATCTTCGTTGCGCACGTCATCGATAAAGCACCGGAAGGACTCTCTCTTTTCGAGCGGGGCTATGTTTGAAAATCTTCCCGTTGAAAGGTTGTCGATCACGGAGACCCGTTCGCCACGCTGAAGCAGCAATTCTGCCAAGTGCGAACCGATAAATCCGGCTCCGCCGGTAATTAAATGCTTAGCCACGATGCCTCCTCTTGGGCACGACTCCCACTCGTCTCAAGCAGATTTCGCGGGATCAAAGCGATTATTATGAAGATCGGATGCATGCTCTCCTTGCGCCGGGTTGTCGTCGCGAGAGTCCGATACAGATCCAGTGCGTTGCAATCCTCATACCAACAGTGACATGGGCGCCGGACCCGCAAGCTACTGTAATAACAGGATATACCTGCCATCCCGGCCGGCGTCAGGGTTCCGTCCCGAGTGTTGGGCATTCCGTGGGAAGACGGTCTTAGGGACTCTGTGGAAGTTTCTTTCCTATTTCTGCCGACAATTAGCGCCTGCAGGTCAGGCCACGAAACCGGGACCCAGCGGACTCCACTAAGTCACTAAATGGACGCCACTGTCCATATTTCCTTATGAAAGGCCACTTTAATTAGGAGTCCGCTCACTGGGGTCGGAATCATGACGAAAATTCGCAGTCGCGCGGGAGCGCCAACCTGCGGGGAAGCCTGGGCTTAGATGCAGCCGGAGAGCTGGCCTCGTCTTCTGCCTTTCGTACTCGAGTCAAGGGGGAAGTGTTTCGGAAAAAAACCTGACTGTGGCCTAGGAAGTTTGCCACCGCCCCTGCGGAAGTATTCGAAAACTCGCCTCCTTTGTAGCAGTTGTCCGCCGTGGAGGATTGTGAGAGTCCTTCAAAGCCGTCAAAAGGAAAAGATCTTTCTCGGCCGAAGGCGATCTCAAAATACGAGACAACAATAGAGCAGTTCCGCCCTTGTAAACTCCGCATTCCGCAAAATCGCCATTCGCTTGATTGGCAACAACATGTAGGAGCCGTCCAAAGATACAACTGTATGTTGTTCCATGCCGTCGTACAGCCTCCGAAATTCGGATCGCCTAGCCACCCAGAGAAGATTGGGTATGTTTGCTCCACCGCGTATAGAACGGTGCTCCCTTAACTGTTAACGCGGCTTGCACATCAGGATGGAATCTGCCCATGTTGGTCGCCGGAAGTCGCTCAAGACGGTATCCGAGCTTGAGCAACCGACGTTTAGCGATTTCCTTGAGGCCCGTCATGATCTTGGTCGCACTCCGAAAAGTCACCTTCGATGCGATTAGCATAATTCTCCAGAGGAACGTGCACCAATCAAAATCCTCCGTAATTCGGATTGGCTTTCGGCCTGCAAGGCAAGCACGGTACAGCACCAGGAACTGGCTCCTTGTCTGATATTCGTTTCGGCAACCAGTGAGTAATACCTTTTAATGCATCTGAGGATGGCCATCGCTCGATGAGATCTTGTATAGGTGGACAAAACCATTACGCCATCCGGCTTCAGGGAGTCCCCGTACCGCCTGAGCGTGAAAACTGGGTTGCTGAAGTAGTATTGCGATTCGCTGAAGACGATGGTGTCGAACAGTTCGGTGGGCTGGTAGTTCTCGGCGTCAGCACACAGGAACGTGGTACGCGCATCTTGTTTAGGTGATAGCTTCGCCAGAGCAACTTCCGAAATATCCAGGCCAACGTATCGTAAATAGCCATAGGGTCGGTAACGCTCAAAGAGGATGCCGTCGCCACAGCCAACATCGAGAATCGCACCTTTCGGCTTGAGGCCGGACATGTAGGCGATGATGACCGCGTAGCGTGAGGATTCATCGAGGCCGCGCATGAAAGCCCATTTGCTCGTTTGGTATTGAGCGTCCCAATCCTCGCGGGCCTTGGGAATATCCCCCTTACTGTGTCTCCGTTCCCAAGCGTGGATGGCACAATCGATGTCTGACGCGAATGGGAACCTTCTTCCGAAGACGAATTTGTAATAAGTGTTACGAAGACCGTTACTTACCATCATGTTTACCTCCCTAGCAGAGGCCAGGTTCTCGCTTTCGCTAGCGCTCTTAGCATCGCAGGTACAAACTCACCCTTAAAACAGGTGAGGAGGCGAGTCAGGGCTGTTGCCACGCATAAAAATCAGTGCGACAGCGATAGCAACGCCGACTTGCGCTCGGCTCAGGAACCGGAAATGGCTTCGCGGATTGACCGTGCCGCAAATCCAGACGCAGCTGCCTGATCGGGCGCGTTAGTTACTCGGCCAAGTCAGGAGTGAAAAATGGGGGTGGCGAGCGGCCCAACAACGATGTTTCTTTGAGGCCATGATACACGTGAGGGACGGCGGGCGAGGTCCATTCGGCGAGTGGCAGATTCGCAGAGAAGATAAATTGTGAAGGCGCAACCGCAGCGGACATCTGCGGCCGTTCGGGATGTTGGTATGAACTATGGACAGGATTCCAAGCGAGCGAATGCTGGCGTCCGATCAGGTAGTCATCATAGAGAATCGCGCTCGCATTTAAGTCATCACTAATTGACACAGCGAAGAAAACAAAAATGAGCGCGCAAGAGAGCGAGATCCATTCGTGCAGCCAATTACTTGAGGTCCGACGCTCCTGGAATGCACAGTTGATCAACCGCGCACAGAGCGCCCCCAAGGCGATGGCCAAACAGAGAAGATTGAGGAAGAGCTCCATCGTGGTGGGTCGGCATCCAGTTACGGATTTTTAGCAATTAAGTGACCAAAGTTTACAGCTGACAATGACTGGGGTGCCTCGGATGCTGCGATCTTCCAGATAACTAAGTCACTCGCAAGTAGGATTCTCCAAAAACCTGCAGTCAGGTGCTTGGTCCTATAACTCTCCACCCCAAGCCCCTTGATATCGGGTACGTTCTCCCACCGCGGTATTGTACTGCCGACGGTATTGTACTGCCGAATTAGCACGTTCCTCGCCCCGGGTGTTCAGGTTGGAGCAGGTGGACAGTAACCCGGGTCCGTCGGACCTTGTCAGCGCAGTCCGCTAGAGCGCAAAGTCCATCCGCCGATATCTTGCCAGGGACGCGCACAATCTGTTGCCAAGCGCGAGACCTTGCGAGAAAGCTTGGGCATGCCATGCGATAGCGCCGAGAATTTCGTGTCCCTCTTGGTCACGGGAAATACAGAGGATTTCACAAGCTCAATTTTTGTGGAGTCAATCAATGGGGCAACGCGCAAGTAGACGTTGTTCGCCTCTGTTCAATTCGCGAGTCGAGTTCAGGCACGTACGAATCGTACGGTATTCACATTTGTGGACGGTCCAGTGCTCTTTCAGACCATGTAGATTTCGATAACAAGCGCATTTCTCAGCTATTTGGCAGAAACTGAGTTTGGCACGTCGATTGCTCCCGAGCTAACAGCGGATAGTTCGTAGTTGCCTTGAATTGTATGGAGCTGCTTCTCAACGTTTTCTCGTTGTCAATCGCCCTAGGGGCCTTTGGAGTATGGCGCTTCATATGGGCCCCTCAAAAACGACGGCACCCGGGGAAGCACCTCCGCGAGTTCACCGCACTTGCGTGTGCCCTCGTTTTTGTGTTTTTCGCCGTCTCGCTCAGCGACGACCTGCGCGGCTATGCAGTTCTCTCCGATGACTTTGCGATAAAGCGGCACCACGCGATGGCGTGGGACTGCTCTCATGCTTCGCATCAGAAAGGCAGCCAGTCGCATCCACCCTCTGCGGCTGCACCCTCACGGGGGCCGGCGTCTGCGAAGCTGCAACTAGCGGAACGAATTTCTTCAAGAAGCGCTCACATAGAGCTTATCCTCGGCGAAATCTCCCTCTTCGGTCGCTCGCCTCCCGGAGCTGTCAACTCCTGCACCGATCGCACTAGCGCGGCGCGGTTCTGTCCGTTGGGCTGAACGCTGTGCAATTTGGCTGGCAAAACCTTTCCCGGTCAACAGAGTTCAAGAGGCTACGAGTCCGGGTTTCAGTGAGAACCCTATGAAACACGAGAAGAAAGAACCACTGGCGCATGGTCTTCGTGTCGACGCGAGAATGCCTGCGAGCGGGCCTCGATTCGAGCTGCCTAAGTACATGCCCGCGATTGATGGCCTGCGCGCATTCGCGGTGCTCGCGGTCGTACTGTTGCATTTTAGATACGGCGTTGCGCGCGAGGCGTTGTGGGATAGCCTGCACTTGAACAAGCTAGCTGGGTCTGGATTCGCCGGCGTAGACCTTTTCTTCGTTATTTCGGGCTTCTTAATCACGGGAATCCTGCTGGATTCCAAGGGCGCGCCTGGTTACTTCCGGAACTTCTATATCCGGCGAGCGCTGCGAATATGGCCGCTCTACTACGCGATCGTCGTCTTCGTGTTGTTCGTGTATCCGCGGCTGGATCCAAGGGGCGGCCTGTGGCACCCTACAGCCCACTGGTACTGGTACGCGTTCTATCTACAGAACTTTAAGTACAAGGCACTAGGCAGTCGTCTCATTGCAGTTACTTGGTCTCTTGCCGTTGAGGAGCAGTTCTATATCACGTGGCCATTTGTGGTTCTGCTCCTCAGCAGGAGAGACCTGCAGAGGTTTCTCATCTCGCTTCTCGTGGCGGCACCGATTTTTCGCTGGATCTTTTACAACTATTGGGGGCCAACCCACATAGCTTTTAATCTGCTGACTTTTTGCCGGATGGACGGAATAGTCGCCGGAAGCTTGCTGGCTCTGTGGCTCAGGTCCACGGAGTTACCAATCGGACGGCTCCGAAATATCGCCGGTGTGCTGCTGCTGATCGGTGCCGCCGGAGCCGCACCGTTGCTCGTCACGAGAGGTGAGCGATCCATCTTCGTGTACTCCTTCTTGGCTCTGGCGTTTTCTGGACTACTCTGTTTGGCTGCCGTTGAGTCCATCATACCGCGACCGTTTCGCGCACTCCTCAATAATTCTTGGCTCCGTTACGTTGGCAGGATCAGTTACGGGATCTATTTGCTTCACTCGATCGTCCACCAGGCACTGATTTTCTTGGTCGCAAAATTCCGACTCCCGCTACAAAGGGGCAGCGCTCCCCAAGATGCCTTGTACTTTCTTGTCGAGTTGGGACTCGTCGTCGCAATCGCCTCGGCATCATGGTGGCTATTCGAACAGCCGATCCTGCAGATAAAGCGCAGATTCAAATACTCTCGCGGTGTCCAAAAGGCACGATTGACGTTGGCTGGAACGCCGGTGACATTCGACGCTCCAACTGCATCCGGCGCCCATTCCTCGTGACCACAGTGAGCGGGCACTGATCCGCGGACACATGCGAGCAAGCCGGAATTCAACGCGGGAATGTGGTGACGTTTGACTTTGCAGATGCCAAACGACAAAACGGGAGTTCCAAGTTTAAAGGACTGACTCAGGAATGCGCTTGATATTTCATTCTCAACTTGCCCGGTCTAAAAACTACCGAGCGGATATCGATGGTCTTCGCGCGATCGCCGTCCTGCCTGTAGTGTTCTATCACGCGAAGGTCGGGGGCTTTTCGGGTGGCTACGTCGGTGTGGACATTTTTTACGTTATTTCCGGATACCTGATCACCTCTCTGATAGCAAGGGATATCGCTGTTCAGAAGTTCTCATTTGTCTCGTTTTACGAGCGGCGCATACGGCGGATTTTTCCTGCAGTATTTGGCGTGATGTTGTTCTGCGTGGCAGTCGGCGCAGTTTTATTAACTCCGAAAGATCTGGTCGCATTCGCCAAAAGCATGGTCGCCATGACTTTCTTTGCCAGCAACCTTCTCTTTACACGGGAAGGAGGAGCCGCCGCTTATTTCGGTGACGCGTCCAAAAATCAAGTCTTGTTGCATACCTGGTCGCTGTCGGTGGAGGAACAGTTCTATCTTTTCTTCCCAGCGCTCCTCTTTCTGCTCACGCGCTGGGCGAAAAAGTGGAGGTCGGAAGCGATCCTCGTTATTGCCGCAGTCTCGTTTCTCATCAGCCTTTGGGCTGTCCAACTCCGCCCGGTCGCCGCCTTCTACCATCTTGTGCCGCGAGCGTGGGAACTGTTAATCGGTGCGCTTCTGGCATTGCGGTTTGTCCCGCCCCTCACGCACCGTGTTCTGCGGGAGCTGGCCGGGATTCTGGGGCTAGTCCTGATTGCGTGGGCGGTGTTTTCATTTAGCGACTCCACGCCGTTCCCCGGAATATACGCGGTCGCACCCTGCCTAGGAGCGTGGCTGGTCATATATGCTGGAGAAAACGGTCTATCGTGCGTTAGAAGCGTTCTCAGCCTCCAGCCGCTCGTATTCATTGGTGTGATTTCTTATTCTCTATATCTGTGGCACTGGCCGCTGATTATGTTCGCCAAGTATTTCTGTGCGGGGGCTTTGAGCGGTCCGCAAACATGGCTCATCATCGTGTGCTCTTGTGCGATTGGGTTCTTGTCGTTCGAGTTCATTGAGGCACCTTTCCGGGGCATAGATTCTGTGTTTAACCGGCGGCAGATATTCTTGTTCGGCGCCTCGGTTAGTTCTGTGTCAGCCGCCATTGGACTCGCTGTTTATTTGTCACACGGACTGCCCCAGCGCTACAACTCGGCGACCCGCCAACTCATAGTGCAGAACATTGAACGTAAAGGCGATTACGATGAGGTCTGCGGCAACTGGAAAAAGGAAATTCGCATGATTTCTGACATCGACTCCTGCACGCTCGGGCCGGCATCGTCCAAAAAAATCATGTTTTGGGGCGATTCGCATGTGCAGCAGCTTTACCCCTTGGTGAAGGAGCTCTACGACAACGGGCAGTTACAGGGCAGGGGAGTTGTTATGTCGGTGTCGGACGGCTGCGTACCATCCGAACGTCTGAATGCTTTGGACGCGGGCTTTCACTGCAATCGTTTCACACGTTTCGCCATGCAACGGGCAGAGGAGCCCGACGTCGATACCATCTTTATAGGCTTCGCCACGTGGTTTACCATACAGCGGATAGAGTGCCTATCGCTCAATGACAAGTGCGTAGGGAGACTTTCTCCGGCGGAAGCAACGGCTGTTTTCTTCAACGAACTGACGGAGCGAATTCGAGAACTGAAAGGGCAGGGGAAACGAGTGATTGTATCGGTACCTTTTCCGATCTACGATAAGTCCATTCCTGACACGGAGATCAGGGACGCTGCCTTCGGTCGTTTTGGGTTGGAAACTGTGGCGAAGGATGTGAGTCTGCCGTCGGTACGGTCCGATCTCGCATCCTTAGCCGAAGCAAACGGCGCGGAGCTTTTCGATCCGAGGAGCAGCTTGTGCCACCTCGAGGCTTGCGTAACCCAAATAAGTGGCGTCTCAATCTACAAAGACAACCATCATCTCGCAGCGAGCCAACTCGGGATACTACGAGCAAGCCTCGAACATGTTTTGGCGTCCCCGTCTCCAACCACCGCACTTTCTTTTGCCAAATCGTCTCCTCTAACACTCCCGCGCACGCCTCGTGAGTAAAAGAGTGGTGATCCGCTGGCTGCGAATCGTTGAAGGTTAAGGCGATGATCGCAAACGCAACTAGCTGGTTGCCGCGCACGATCAGTTCCCGGCGGTCGCGAAGCGAGCCCGACCAAGATCAGGCGGCGGCCGTGTCAATATGCTGGGAGGGAGTCTAGACATATTTTGTAACTGAGCTGCAACCTTGCAACGAACTGATGCGTGGGACTGCCAGCCATGAATGAAGTGCCCTGATAGCTAAATCGCTGAATGGACACGAGGTCATTGTAAGCTAGGTAGGTCGGCTTACAATTTCTTGTCGTCTGGCGGGAATCACAAGTTTCTGGGTCGTCAAAGCAAATCTGAATTGTGTCAGCGTCGACGGGGATGAGTTTCTGAGGAGAGGCGTTATTTCGCTAATCATTGCGGAACTAATCTAGCCTTCGTTTTGGCGTTCCTGTTGGTGGACCCGGGGCGACGCTAGTAATTTTCCAGACAGCGGGAGAGCCGTGGTGGACGCGGTGATCCAACTGGGCGGAAGCAGCCGAAGCGTTACGCACGTCAACGCCAAACGCTTCAACGCTTCGGAGCCGAAGCACCTTGTGCGCGTGACGCGGCACTGCCAACAGCGCACGGCATGAGGAGAAGCATCAGTCGTATGCAGGCCCTCCTCGTCGCCGACCCCCTAACTACTGCGTCAATGCTTGGAGCCACAGGTTAGCCATCGATTGGTAACCCACTGCGTTGGGGTGAATGTTGTCGAAGTATTGCGTCTGATAGTTCGCTGAAAAATAACTGTAGAAGTCCGGCGGCGTCACTGTGATCCCATTTGCCGTGTTGGAAACCAGCTCATCCACCACCACATTATATTGCTGGATCAGCACGTTCCGCGCTCCCGCGTTCAGGTTCGAATAAGGCGCGCAGTAACCCGGATCGCTTGGATTGTTGTCGGCGCAGTCGGCTAGAGCCACATTGACCTTGGCCAGTGCGACGTGCTTTCCCGCCGCATTCAGCTGGTCGATGATCTGCTGCATGTTGTCCTTGTACGACCCCGCATATCCGGAATCTCCCGGATTCAGACCTTCTCCGCTGGGCACCGGCAGCCAGGGCCGCGCGTCATTCATTCCAAACATCACCAGGAACGTCTGCGACCCCGGGTGCTTGTTCACAATCGATGGCACATACTGCAGCCCTTCCGCCGACGTCGTGCCAGGCACTCCTTCGTTGGCCACCTCCTGCGGATAATTTTTGAGTGACGTGAGCACGTTGTTCAGGACCGGCTCGTAACCTGAAGCCGTATCCCGTCCATCGGCGGAGGTAATCGTTGTTCCTCCCGCTCCCCAGGTCACGCTGTCCCCCATCGTCACGTAGAAATCCCCGATTCCTACCTGCTTGGCTTGGTCGTGAGTCCCCGTCCCCGTTACCACTCCCCCCGTGCTGTTGATCACATACGCATCGATCACGTGCTCGGCCTTGCTCAGTCCTGTATAGGTCGCCTGGAAAGGCGGTGCCAACACATTGATCGGATTCGCTCCGTCCAACTTGAACTGCACTCCCCATCCTGGATTCTGCACCGGGTCCAGGCAAGCTTGCGCACTGGCCGTCAGCGAGGCGCCCGAGGTTTGCAGATATTCGTCCACCGGTGCCGTGATCACCACCGAAGGCGTCGTCGCGCATTGGAACAAAATACCCAATTCCGCCATCGACGCCCATTTTCTCCCTAGCACTTCCGTTAAACCTTCCAGCTGCACATAGCGCGCGTTCACCGGAGTGAACGTCACCTGCTTCTGCAAGGCGCTGTCGGAGAACGTCCCGCTGGCCACCGGAGAGCCCCAGTTCACCCCGTCCGCACTGACTGAGAAGTTGTATTGCGCAAGCCATCCCATCGCCGACCCGTCCTGCCGTGGCAACTCTTGAAACCCGCTCAGCGGATAGCTCTTCCCCAAATCCACTTGAATCACATGCGGATACCCCGGCGGAGTCTCGTTATTCCCGTCTGGGGTGATCTGCGTGATCCAGAACATACCCCCATTGTTGTCAATCGCATTCAGCGACGACCCATCCACCGTATCCCATTCCTCACTGATGCAGCACGTGTTCAATATCTTCCAACCCCTCTTCGGCAAGGCCAGATCGTGGTCGGAAAGTTCCTTCACTTCGATGGCATCGATCTTCGGATCCCCGTTTACGCGAACGAAGTCAATCGTCAAGGTGCCCGTGGTGACGTTCACAACCGCACTCTTAACCAGTGCCGTGGTGGCCCCCACCGCCCCGAAAATA
>Ga0134126_10005334_pt1 | contig 16067 bp, 12 predicted proteins | sample KB31752_FD_96881 | JGI IMG/M metagenome (GOLD analysis project Ga0134126, IMG submission 96881) | Terrestrial soil microbial communities with excess Nitrogen fertilizer from Kellogg Biological Station, Michigan, USA - KB3-175-2 | ecosystem: Environmental > Terrestrial > Soil > Unclassified ...
ACATGGCGGGCGCGGCGCGATTTGGCCCCAATGTGGAATGGCTCTCCATCCACGATCCTGCCGCGATCGATTATTCCGTGTCGCCCGCCCTTAGCGAAATCTTCGCGCCGCGCATCGCCGAATATTGGCCGCGGGTGACGCCCGCGATGCTCGCCCCCGGCTATTCGGGCGTGCGGCCGAAGGTGGGTGGCCCAAAAAATCCCAATGCCGATTTCCGTATCGAAGGTCCGGATACGCATGGCGTGGGCGGGCTGGTCAATCTGTTCGGGATCGAAAGCCCCGGCCTCACCGCCTCGCTCGCTATCGCCGAGCGGGTGAAAACTCTGGTGACGCATGCTTGAAAAACTGGGACTGGGCACCGTCCAATTCGGCCAGGCCTATGGCGTTTCCAATCAACGCGGCCAGGTGCCGAGGGACGAAGCGGCCATCATTTTGAATCGGGCGGCGAAAGCCGGCATCCGGTTGCTCGACACCGCCGCCAATTACGGTCAAGCAGAGGCCGTTTTGGGCGGGCTCGATACCTCGCCGTTCCGCGTCATCACCAAGACCATCAATCTGTCGCATGGATTGGACCGCGTCATTGCACGCGCGCGCCAATCGGCGCAATCCCTTAAGGCGGATACGCTGTTGGTGCATGCGGCGAGCGATCTAGTGGGCCAAGACGGCGAAGCGCTCTGGGCCGCGTTGCGCCGGCTCAAGGATGAAGGTGTTTTCGGCAAAATTGGTATCTCCGCCTATATGGCCGACGACCCGGTTGCGCTGGCCGAGAGATTTCATCCCGATGTGATGCAGTTGCCCTTCAGCTTTCTCGATCAGCGTCTTTTGGAAAATAGCTCCCTGGCGCGGCTTAAGCAGCTGGGTGTGGAAATCCATGCGCGTTCGCTGTTTCTGCAGGGCCTGCTTTTCATGGACGCGTTACCAATGAAACTACGGCATGCGGCGGCGCACCTCGCCCATGTCCGTCAGCAGTTGAAAACTGCCGGCACCACTCCACTGGCCGCGGCGCTGGGCTTTGTCCTTGCGCGGCCGGAAATCGCGTTCGGGCTTGTCGGAGTGACCTCCGCCAACGAATTGGAAGACATCATTGCCGCGGCAAAGCAGCCCCTGCCCCCGCTGGACTGGTCATCGTTCGCGCTGAAAGACGAACTGGTGCTTACGCCGTCGCTTTGGTGAGCGCCGCCACGACGCGGCGGACGTCGCTGGCCGTCATCGCCGGGAACATCGGCAAGGTGAGGATCTGGCGGTAAGCGGCTTCCGCGTTCGGGCAAAGGCCGGGCTTGTAGCCCAGCTTGGCGTAATGGGAATGCAAATAGACCGGCGCATAATGGACGTTGGCGCCCACGCCTTCGGCCCGGAGCCGGGTGAAGACACGGTCGCGGTCGATACCATTCTCCAACCGGACAACATAGAGATGATAAGCGTGGGTGCGGTCGTCATGACGTTTCAAGGGCCGCAGATTGTTCAGGTCGGTCAAGGCCTCGTCATACAACATGGCAATTCTCTGCCGCGCCGCCACCCAGCCGGGCAGGCGCTGCAACTGGGCTAAGCCCAAGGCGCACTGCACGTCCGGCAAGCGGTAATTGAAACCCAGTTCGGCCATATTATAGGCATGCGCGCCGGCGGCATCGCGCGAGCGATGGTCGCTATCTATGCCGTGATTGCGGAAGCGGCGCATATGAGTCGCCATGGCCGCGTCATCCGTCACCGCCATGCCGCCTTCGCAAGTGGTGAGATGCTTCACCGGATGAAAAGAGAAACAGGTAATGTCACCCAGGCTGCCGGCGGGGCGGTTCTTGTAAAGCGCGCCCGGTGCATGACAGGCGTCAGCGATGATCCGGATGCCCCGCGGCTTCGCCAAAGCCTGAAGGGCGTCGTAGTCGGCGGGCTGGCCACCGTAATCCACCGCCACGATGACTTTGGTGCGCTTGGTGATCTTGGCCGCGACAGATTTGGGATCGATCAGCAGCGTATCGGGCTCGATATCGGCGAACACCGGCTTGGCGCCTTCGTAAAGCGCCGCGTTGGCGGAGGCGGCGAAAGTGATCGCCGGCGCAATCACTTCATCGCCAGGCCCGACACCCAATGCCCGCATCGCGCAATGAAGCGCGGCCGTGCCGGAATTGACCGCCACGCCTTCACGCGCGCCCACCCGGGCGGCAAAAGTCTGTTCGAATTCGCTCACGCGGGGACCGGTGGTAAGCCAGCCCGATACCAGCGCCTCGACCACCGCCTTCACATCGGCGTCGCCGATCTCCTGGCGGCCATAGGGCAGGAAGGAAGGCGCCACCGCGCCGTCACGGTCAGGCATAGGCCAGTTGCAGCAGGGTCTGCAGACCCCGCGCGTCCAGTTTTTCCGGGTTGGTGTCGCTGGAATAGCTGAAGCCGTCGGCCACCGGTTTGCCGCCACGATGCAGATAGGCGTCGCGGGCGTTCGAGGCATAGCCCTGCAGGATCACATAACGGTCATCGAGCTCCAACGTGGCATGGGCGTCGTCAGCCGGGATCATGGTCTCATGCAATTTCTCGCCGGGGCGGATACCCACCACGTGCTGCTTGAGGTTGGGGCTGATCAGATTTGCCAATTGGGGAATGGTGGTCGAGGGAATCTTGGGAACGTAGATCTCGCCGCCCCGCATCATCTCCATGCTGGAGAGCACGAAATTGACGCCCTGGGTGAGGGTAATCCAGAAGCGGGTCATGCGCGGATCGGTGATGGGCAGGCTTTCCGCGCCCTCCGCCGCCAGTTTCTTGAAGAAAGGCACCACCGAGCCGCGCGAGCCAAAGACATTGCCATAGCGCACCACCGAGAAGCGCGTGCCATCGGCGCCGGCGAGATTGTTGGCGGCGACGAAAATCTTGTCGGAAGCGAGCTTGGAGGCGCCATAAAGATTGACCGGATTGGCGGCCTTGTCGGTGGACAGCGCCACCACACGCTTGACGCCGCGGTTGAGCGCGGCGCTCACCACGTTCTCGGCGCCGAACACATTGGTGCGGATACATTCGAACGGGTTATATTCCGCGGTGGGCACCTGCTTCATCGCTGCGGCATGGATCACGTAATCCACATCGCGCAACGCCAATTCCAGACGGTCCCTGTCGCGCACATCGCCGATGAAATATCTGATGAAAGGATATTTCTCGTGCGGAAAATCCTGGGCCATCTCCGATTGTTTGAGTTCATCGCGGCTGAAGACGATCAGGCGCTTGGGCTTGTATTGAGCGATCACGGTCTTGAGGAAATGTCTGCCGAAGGAGCCGGTACCGCCGGTAACCAGGACCGATTTCTCGTTGAGGTCGAGCCAGGGACGGGAGAAATCCCGGAGCGCCGGCGCGATCGGCGAGACGCTGGCTTCCTCCGGAGAACGCCGGACGGCAATGGCGCGAGAACTCATGGTTATCCCTCTTGGTGAACCAATTCTCACCAAGAGTGATTAAGAAAGGCCTTTTCTGTCGTTAATGATGGGTAAATTTCAGCCCGCCCGGCGCTGGATACGCGCGATCGCCCAAGCCCATATCGTCGCCGCTTCCAGCCATGCCGCAGCCAGGCTGAGGGCCGGGGCGGTCATCTGGGGCAGCAATAGGCCTCGTCCTGGACCTGCTATTTGCGGCAATAGGGCATAGAGAACGGCCAGCGCCGCCAGTGCTGCGAAGTCCCCTCTTTCGCGCGACCAGGTGCGCAACAGCACAAAGAGCGCGATATCGCGGGCGAAAAACCCCAGCGCCGCCAACAGCGGCAAGACCAGCGCCGGCCCCGGAGCGCCCGCGATGGGCTGGGAATCGCCCCACAGCACGAAGGCCAGCAGCAAAGTACAGAGCACTGTCGCCCCGAACGACAGCATCCAGCAATCGAGCGCCAGGAACGCGCGCCCGAACCGTCCCGCGCGCGCCTCGCCCACCAGCCAGCGGAAATGCACAGGATCCTTGGGCTCGAGAAACACCATGCCATAGGCGGAACAAGCGAACGCCAGATCGGCAATCATCAATCGGAGGGCGGCGGCATCGACTGCGCCGCCATCGCTTTCGGCATAGAACGCGAACCAGGACTCAAATCCCGCTTCGTAGAGGCCGAGAAAGCCCAAGAAGGCGAGCCAGACAAAGGGACCATTGACCAGCCGAAGCTCCAGCCGCATGGCGCGGGTGCACCCCACCAAGGACCAACCAGTGAATACCAGCAGCGAAAAAAACTGGAACCAATGGGGCTGAAGCGTCATGCCCCACCAGGAGAAGGTCGCCTGCGCTTGGGGCCCGATCGAAAGCAGATTCGAGAATCCATACGCGCTGACCGCGGCCACGATTCCCGTCACCTGGCAGAGAAAAGCGTCCAGGCGCCAGTAATTATGCTGCCGGCGGATCAGAGCGAGGCTGGTGAGAAGGCTCACGCTTTGCGCCAGCACGCCTTGAAAGAGTAAAATCACGAGTTCGCTAAGCGCAGGCGTCGATCCTTCGCCGCGCCAGATCGGATAGATGACGAACGGAAGACAGAGGATGGCGCCGAACCAAGTGAAACTGGTGGCGCCGAACAGCTTGCCCCACATCAAGGCAAGGGGCGGGCTCGCGCTCAGCTTCTGGAAATCCCAGGTGCGCTCGCGAATCTCGGCAATCACGCTCAGGGCGGCGTTGCGCGTGCCCCAGAGGATTGCCAGAAAATAATACAGCGCCAGAGCAACCGCGCCGGAGGAAGGAAAGCCGGTCGGCGCCGCGGAAAATATCGCGATCAGGAAAAGCACGAAGCCCGTCATCAGCAGAAGCCGCGCGGGCGTGAGTTCGAGCCACAGATTGCGCTGAAATTCGGGGTTCAACTTGTCGTCTCCCCCGATTGGCCAAGCTGCGCGAAATAAAGCTCCTCCAGCGCACGCCGGTCCTCACCGAAATCGCTTACCGCGAACCCGGCGCCGATCAGAGCCTGAAGCAATGCCGCCCGGCGAGGAGCGCCGCCTTCGCATATCACCCGCGCTTGCGATGTGTCTGCCTGGAGAATCTTGATTCCGGCCTGCTGGACCAGGAAGTCCGTCAGTTTTTCGTCGGGCGCTGCGAGCGCGATATACAATTGGGCGCCCTTGAAGGCCGTGCCGCCGGCCACCCGGCCGTGATCGATGATCACCATATGGTCGGAATAATCCTCGAGTTCGGCGAGGATGTGCGACGACACGACCAACGTCATGCCTTTGTCACGCAACGAGAGGAGCAAGCGGGAAAGATCTCGCCGCGCCGCCGGGTCCAGGCCGGCGGCCGGCTCGTCCAGCAAGAGCAGCCTGGGTCCATGGACCAGCGCCTGCGCGATGGCGAGGCGTTGGCGCAGGCCTCGCGAAAGAGTCCCGGCCGCCTGATCCAGCCGGTTTGCCAAGCCCACGCTTTGGCAGGCCTCGGCGACGGCGGCACTTACCTTCTCCGAAGCTAGGCCATGCGCGCGGGCCGCGTGAATGAGGCAGCGCCGCACCGAAAGACCGTCATAGAGACCGAAAAAATCGGGCAGATAGCCCAGGCGCCGGTGCACTTCCCGGGGCTTGAGCTGCGCATCCACGCCATCAATCGTGACGGAGCCTGCATACGGCGTTTCCAGCGCCGCCATCAGGCGAAGCAAGGTGGTTTTGCCCGCCCCGTTCGGCCCCACCAGCGCCGTGATCGCCTTTGGCGCGATACTGAGATCAATGCCATCCAGCGCACGGGCGGTTGGATATTCGAACACCAAATCACGAATTTCTATCATGCCTGTCCATAGTCCGGACTATTGGGGGCCAAACCTTTCGACCCTTGAATGCAAACGCCTTTCAGGCCAGAACGGGCGCGTATTTCGGAGCAAGACATGCGCATTGCGATGATCGGGACGGGCTATGTGGGGCTGGTTTCGGGCGCCTGCCTGTCCGAGTTTGGCCATCAGGTGATTTGCGTCGACAAGGACGCCCCAAAAGTCACCAACCTGCAACGGGGCGTGATCCCTATTTTCGAGCCGGGCTTGGATGACGTGGTGGCGGCCAACACCAAGGCCGGCCGGCTGTCCTTCGAAACCGATCTCGCGCGTGCGGTACGCGACGCCGACGGCATCTTCATCGCCGTGGGAACACCCAGCCGGCACGGTGACGGCCATGCCGACCTCTCTTATGTGTTCGCCGCCGCCGAGGAAATCGCCGTGGCGTTGACCAAATATGCCGTGGTGGTGACCAAATCCACTGTTCCGGTGGGCACCAGCCGCAAGGTGGAAGAGATCATCCGGAAAGCGCGTCCCAAGGCGGAATTCGACATGGCGTCCAATCCCGAATTCTTGCGCGAAGGTTCCGCAATCGAAGATTTCCGCCGCCCGGACCGCGTGGTGGTGGGGTGCGACACCGAGCGCGCCCGCGACGTGATGCGGGAAGTTTATCGTCCGCTTTACATCAACGAAACGCCCATGCTGTTCACCAGCCGCGAGACCAGCGAGCTGATCAAATATGCCGCCAACGCCTTTCTCGCCACCAAGATCACCTTCATCAACGAAATGGCCGATCTGTGCGAGAAAGTGGGCGGTGATGTGCAGGATGTCGCGCGGGGCATGGGCCTGGATGGCCGCATCGGCGGCAAATTCCTCCATGCCGGTCCCGGTTTCGGCGGCTCCTGTTTTCCCAAAGATACGCTCGCGCTGGTGCGAACCGCCCGCGAGGTGGGCGCCCCGTCGCGGATTGTCGAAGCGGTGGTGGCGGTGAACGACGCGCGCAAACAGGAGATGGCAAAGAAAGTCGAAGCCGCTTTCGGCGGCCTCAAGGGCAAGACCGTCGCGGTGTTGGGCCTCACCTTCAAGCCGAACACGGATGACATGCGCGATGCCCCCAGCCTGGTGGTCGTGCCCTATCTGCAAAAGGCGGGCGCGACGGTGCGTGCCTATGATCCGGAAGGCCGCAAGGAAGCTGCAAAGCACCTCAACGTCGATTTCCGCGACACTGCCTACGATGCGCTTCAAGGCGCTGATGGCGTGGTGATTCTCACCGAATGGAATGAATTCCGCGCCCTGGACTTCGACAAGGTGAAAGCCGCGCTGAAGACGCCGTTGATGGTGGATTTGCGCAACATCTACCGGCCCGCCCAGATGGTTCAGGCCGGATTTCGCTATATCAGCATCGGCCGGGGCGACGCCACGTCATGATACTCGTCACCGGCGCCGCGGGATTTATCGGTTCCCATGTGGCGCATGCCCTTTTGGCGCGGGGCGAATCCGTGCTGGGGATCGACAATCTCAACGATTATTACGATGTCTCGCTTAAACAGGCCCGGCTTTCACGCCTGGAAAAGGAGACCGCGTTCGTCTTCCGAAAACTCGATATTTCAGACCGGGATGAAATACTGGGCCTGAGCAAGGAATTTCCCGCCATCGACCGGATCATTCATCTCGCCGCGCAGCCGGGCGTACGATACTCGCTGATCAACCCTTACGCTTATGTGCAGGCAAATGTGATGGGTCAGTTGGTGATGCTGGAGCTGGCTCGGACTTTCCGGACGTTGCGTCATTTCGTTTATGCCAGTTCATCGTCCGTCTATGGCGCCAATACCAAACTGCCTTTTTCCGTCGATGATCCGGTCGAGCAACCCAATTCGCTCTATGCCGCCACCAAGCGCGCGGATGAATTGATTACGCACACATATGCCCACCTTTACGGAATTGCTGCGACGGGCTTGCGGTTTTTCACCGTCTATGGCCCCTGGGGCCGCCCCGACATGGCGCCGATGATCTTTGCCCGCGCCATCATCGCCGGCGAGCCCATCAAGGTCTTCAATGACGGCGAGATGTGGCGCGACTTCACTTATATTGACGATATTGTGGATGGCGTGGTGCGCGCGCTGGATCGCCCGGCAGGCGGTGCCCCGCCCCATAAAATCTATAATCTCGGCAACCACAAGTCCGAGAAACTCACCGATTTTATTGCCGCCATTGAACAAGCTCTGCAACGCAAAGCGGTCATCGAATTGGCACCGATGCAGCCTGGCGACGTGCAGAGCACCTATGCCGACATCGAGACCAGCCGGCGCGATCTGGGCTTCGAACCCGCAACAGCGATCGGCACCGGTGTGCCGAAATTCGTGGACTGGTACAAGAATTTCTATCGCGTCTGACCGCGCCGGCTCAGATATAGCGCCGCGCGCGCAAATATTTGAGGATTGTGTCGGCCTGGTCCTCGGCGGGGGCCTCGACAGTTGCGAGCATAAATACGATCAGGTTCGCATCGCAGAGACGTTGATAAGCACGCTTCACCTCTTACCGTCACACGCTTTACAGATATACCGAGATGTCATTGGGCATAGGACCTCCTAGGCTCGTCGCTCGATGCAACATTCACCTAGTACAAGCATGTCCATTCGTGTCCTCATAAAGCAGTCCAGAGCCTCCCCCGGCGCACAGACTACCGGCTCATTCTCGTTAAATGAAGTGTTGAGCAGTATAGGGACCGACGTCAATTCATAGAACGACTCAATGAGTTGAAAATAAAGCGGGTTGCCTGTTCTAGAGACGGTCTGGAGCCGCCCCGATCCATCGACGTGTGTTACCGCCGGAATTTTAGCGCGCTTCCCCTCGCGAACTTGATAAACCTGCATCATAAAGGGCACAGGATCGTCTTCTTCAAACCAGTCGGCAACGTGGGTTTCCAGAATGGACGGAGCAAACGGGCGAAAAGATTCACGTCGTTTTATTTTCGCGTTCAATACATCTTTCATGTCGCCCCGCCGGGGGTCACATAAGATGGACCGATTTCCGAGGGCTCTCGGACCCCATTCCATTCTACCTTGAAACCATCCGACCACCTTCCCGTCGGCGATAGCAGTCGCCACCCGTCTGCAAAGATCAGAATCGGTGGCAACCCAGTGGACTGTGCATCCCGCCTCTTCCAACCTCCCGCCACTCCCACTAACAATGGCGGCTATTGCATCGGACGAAAAATGCGGGCCCCAATAGGCATGGTCCATGACAAAAGTCCTCGGACCGCCAAGCTTGTGCCAAGCGGCGAACGCCGCCCCAATTGCGCCACCAGCGTCACCCGGAGCCGGATGTACATAGACGCGATTGAACTTACTCAACCGCGCGACCTTCCCATTGGCAACTGAATTTGCGGCGCACCCACCGGCGAGGGCCAAATTCGAGGCGCGCGTCTCGTCTTCCAACCTTCGAACAATATGAAAAAATACCTCCTCATACATGGCTTGAGTGGACCGCGCGATATCTCGGTGGCGGCTTGTCAGTGGTTCAACTGGTTGCCGTCGCGGCCCCAAGAGGTCTTCAAGCAGGGGGGAAAACAAATCTCGTATCGCCGGCGCACCCCCAAACGCTTGGTACGCTTCCTCCTTATGGTGTCGAAAGTATTGTAGGTCGAGCCGAAAGCTTCCGCGGGGGCCGAGCTGTACGATTTTGCGCATCTCATTGAGAAAAGCGGGGGACCCATAAGGGGCGAGCCCCATAACTTTGTATTCGTCGCCATAATGCGGAAATCCCAAATATTGGGTGAGCGCCTGATAAAAGATGCCCAGTGAATGCGGAAAATAGATTCGCTGATGGACATCGATGTCGTTCTTATCGCCCAGTCCCCATGCCGTGCTTGAAAAATCCCCGAAACCATCGATGGAGAGAATCGCGGCTTCTTGAAACGGGGAAACATAATAGGCCGAATAGAGATGGCTCAAGTGATGCTCAATCGCGTGAAATTTGCCACGAAACGGTCGTCCCGTTTTCATATTATGAATGAGCTCTGGCAAACCGCTGCGCTCGGCACGATTGCGGAGTTTCTCCAGGATAAGCGCGGGTCTTGGCGAATGGCGAACCAAGTGGGCGAATTTCCGCCATAGGGCGGCGCGGCTATCTTGGTTGATGGCGATGTGATCAACATCGCCTAATGAGATCCCAGCTTCGGCCAAGCAATACGCGATCGCGGCCTCCGGAAATCCTGTCCAGTGCTTTATGCGGCGAAACCGCTCTTCTTCGGCGGCAGCCACCAACTCGCCATCGTGCAAAAGCGCAGCAGCCGCATCACTATGAAATGCGTTGACGCCTAATATTATCATTGGTTGTTGAGAGCGGTACTATTGTGAAATTTAGTATTCATCTACAAATAGCCCCTGAAAGTCTGGGCTTCGAGCCCTACATCTATCGGTGCGCCAAAATGCGGTGTCTGAGCACCTGGATCAGATATAGCGCTTTTCGCGGAGATATTTGAGGATTCTGGCCGCCTGCTCTTCGGCGGAAGCCTCGACGGTTGCGAGCGTAATCTCGGCCTTTTCCGGCGTCTCATAGGGCGAATCGATGCCGGTGAAGTTCTTGATCGCCCCGGCGCGGGCCTTTTGGTACAGCCCTTTGGGATCACGCGCCATGCAGACTTCGAGCGGAGTATCCACAAACACTTCGATGAATTCATCCGCATCGACAAGTTCGCGCGCCATGCGCCGTTCGGACCGGAACGGCGAGATGAAGGATACCAGCACGATCAGCCCCGCATCCAGGAACAGTTTGGCGGTCTCGCCCACGCGACGGATATTCTCCACCCGGTCCGCGTCGGTGAAACCCAGGTCACGATTGAGGCCGTGGCGGACATTGTCACCGTCCAGCAAATAGGTGTGACGGCCTTCTGCCGTGAGCGCCTTTTCCACCAGATTGGCAATGGTGGACTTGCCCGACCCGGACAGGCCGGTGAACCATAGAATCGCTGGTTTCTGTCCCTTGATGCCGGCCCGCGCCTCTTTGTTCACGTCCAAGGCTTGCCAATGAACGTTGGTGGCGCGCCGAAGGCCGAAATCGATCATGCCGGCGCCAACTGTGGCATTGGTGAAGCGGTCGATCAGGATGAATCCACCCATGTCGCGATTGTCGCGATAGGGATCGAACGCCAGCGGCTGTGCCAGCGAAAAATTGCAATAACCGACCTCGTTGAGGGCGAGCGTCCTGCTCGCCAGCCGCTCCAGCGAATTGACATCCACCTTGTGTTTCAGGGTCGACACGGTTGCCGCAACCGTGCTGGTGGCGAGCTTGAGGAGATATTGGCGTCCCGGCAGCAATTCTTCTTCCGCCATCCAGAGAAGATGAGCCGCGAACTGGTCCGAGACATCGGGTCTGGCATGGGAATCGCAAAGCACATCGCCGCGCGAGACATCCACTTCGTCCGCCAATGTGATGGTGACGGCGTCGCCGGCTATCGCTTCATCGCGGTCGCCGTCCATCGTCACGATCCGCGCCACCCTGGAAAGCCGTCCCGACCTGGCGACCACGATCGCATCCCCTGGCCGCACGCGCCCGCTTGTCAACGTGCCGGCAAAGCCGCGGAAATTCAGGTCCGGCCGATTGACCCATTGCACCGGCAGGCGAAGAGGCTTTCCGGCGAGCGCGCTGTCGATATCCACCCCTTCCAGATGGGCGAGCAACGCCGGGCCCCGGTACCACGGTGTGCGCTCGCTGGCGGCAATGACGTTATCGCCAAAGCGGGCCGAAAGCGGAATAGCGACCCGGCTCGCAAAACCAAGGCGATCGGAGAATCCATTAAAATCCGCGACGATCCGGTCAAACACGTCTTGCGCATAATCCACCAGATCGATCTTGTTCACCGCCAGCACAATATGGCGAATGCCTAACAGGCTAACGATGTAAGCATGGCGCCGCGTCTGAGTAAGCACACCCTTGCGGGCATCGACCAGAATGACGGCAAGGTCCGAATTCGATGCACCCGTCGCCATGTTACGGGTATATTGTTCATGACCCGGTGTATCGGCGACGATGAATTTCCGCTTGTCGGTGGCGAAGAAGCGATACGCGACATCTATCGTGATGCCCTGCTCCCGTTCTGCCTCCAGACCATCCACCAGGAGTGCGAAATCGATATCGTCGCCGGTGGTGCCGAATTTGCTAGAGTCTTTTTCCAGTGCCGACAGCGTGTCGTCGAACAGAAGCTTGGTGTCGAAGAGCAGCCGGCCGATCAGGGTGGACTTGCCGTCATCCACGCTGCCGCAGGTGAGAAAGCGCAGCAGGGTTTTCCTTTCCTGCGCGGCCAGGAATTGCGAAAGCGTGGGGCCGGCGGCGGTCAAAAATAACCCTCCTTTTTCTTCCTTTCCATGGAAGCTTTTTCGTCCCCGTCGATCATGCGCCCCTGGCGCTCGCTGGTTCGGGCCGTGAACATCTCGCTGACGATCGCTTCCAGCGTGTCGGCGTCGCTCTCGATCGCGCCGGTGAGCGGATAACAGCCCAGGGTGCGAAATCGCACCAGCTTTTCCTCGATTTTTTCCCCGGGCAACAGCCGCATGCGCTCGTCATCGCGCATGATCAGCGTGCCGCCGCGCGCAACGACGGGTCGCCTGGCGGCAAAATAAAGCGGCACGATGGGAATGTTTTCGGCCAGGATATATTGCCAGATGTCGATCTCGGTCCAGTTGGAGAGCGGAAAAACGCGGATCGACTCTCCCTTGTTGATGCGGGTGTTGTAGACGCGCCAAAATTCCGGCCGCTGGTTCTTGGGATCCCAGCCATGATGGCGGTCGCGAAACGAGAAGATGCGCTCCTTGGCGCGGCTCTTCTCTTCATCGCGGCGCGCACCCCCGAAAGCGGCATCGAAGCCATGTTTGTCCAGCGCCTGCTTCAGGCTTTCGGTCTTCATCACCTGGGTATGAAGCGCCGAGCCGGAATCGAACGGGTTGACGCCCCGCTTCAATCCATCTTCGTTCACATGGACGATTAGCTCCAGGCCCAGCCGCCTGGCGGCGGCATCGCGGAACTGGATCATCTCCCGGAATTTCCAGGTCGTGTCCACATGCATGAGCGGAAAGGACGGCTTGGCGGGATAAAAGGCTTTCATCGCTAGATGCAGCATCACCGACGAATCCTTGCCGATGGAATAGAGCATCACGGGGTGGGAAAATTCGGCCACCACCTCGCGCATGATATGAATGCTTTCCGCCTCGAGGCGGCGAAGATGAGAAGTCGAAATTGCGCTGGCAGGCACGTCCTGAGCCGCAGATTCAATGGCCTCACCAAATAGGAGCAAAAACCAGGCAAAGGCAAGGCACCGGAAGGTCTGCTACTTCAGGGTCTTTTCCGACATGGCCGGGGGCACCGCTTGGCTCTCGACGGAGAATCGCATCCTGCCTATCGCCCTTCCGTCCGCGGTGGCGATATTGACACGCCACTCGCCCGGATTGGGCGCGCTCTTAAGGGAATACGTGCGAAAGCCGTCGGCGCGGCCGCCGTGGATGGTGAAGCGAACCGTCTCCTGGGGGAGCCAATTGCCGTTTTTCGGATCGCGCCATTCCCAGCGATGCACGATTTGCGTGGTAAGCCGGTAGGGAGCGAACACCGCGCTGTAGAGGTAAAGTTTGCCACCGGGCGGGACGTGCTCGACCGGGAAAGTGCCGAACAGGGCGCGCCAGCGCGGCGGCTCATCCTCAGCCGCCGCCTGATAATTGCCGCTCACGCGCTTGACGTTGTGGTAGATGCCGGCATCGGACAGGACCAAGGGTAGAGGCGGAAAAATATTGGCGAAATAAAAGATGTTGATCAGTACCGTAACGGCGACCATGCCGATCGCAATCTGCCGACGGGCGTTCCGATAGCGGTCGTGACCCAAAATCGCAAGGAATCGCACGAAGAAAAAGAACGCGGTAACGGCCAGCGCTCCGGATAACAGGAATGGTATGGTGCCGATACGCGCGATCACCACCGGCACGAGAAAGATCGCGTAGGAATAAAGGGCAAAGAAAAACAGCAATGCCGAAAACACCAGCCGTGCGTGATAGCGGCGCATATATTCATTGCCGATGAAGATGCCTACTAAGAAAAGCAAGAACGGCCAGGACGCCGTGACCGAGGCGCTGCGGATGTAGAAGACGCAAAAACCGGACAGAAGGCAGCCCAGCGCGAATTGCGCCACTGCGATCAAAATGGCGCGCGTGCGATCGGAAGGCTTACGCTCGGCGGGCCGCGATTCCAAAAAATGAAGCACGGCGATCGCCGTTCCGGCGACCAGCAGATAGATGATGAACACGAGTTGGGTGAGCGGGCGGTCTATCCGGCCGAAGGTGTAGCTGTCGAAGGCAAAGCCGCCCGCCAGCGACAAGGCGGACAGATGCCGTTCGTGCGCCCGCGCCCAACTGATGGTTTGTTCAAAATGCCCGATCGCCCGCATAGGCCGTAGATGGTCCCCAACGAGGTGCCAGATAACAGACCCCTGTTGGCGGGATTAAGGCAAAAAGTCACGCATTAAAGCGCCGCTCCCATTCGAAGGCAGAGCGGATAATACCCTCGAGATCGTCATGGACAGGCTTCCAGCCCAGAGTTTTCTTGATGCGGCTGGGATCTGAAATAAGGGTGGGCGGATCGCCGGGGCGGCGCGGTGCCTCTCTTACCGGCAACGCCCGGCCCAGCACTCTTTCCATGCCCGCGACCACTTGGCGCACAGAAAGGCCGCGGCCATACCCGCAATTGTAAACCGCAGCAGGGCTTCCCGCCCGCAGCGCGTCCAACGCCAGCACATGCGCCGTGGCGAGGTCGGAGACATGAATATAGTCCCGCACCCCTGTCCCATCCGCCGTGGGATAGTCGGTTCCGAAAATATTGAGATGGGGTTCGCGGCCCAAAGCCACCCGCGCTGCCCGTTTGATCAGATGCGTGGCTTTGGGCGTGGATTGACCGGTGCGTCCCTTCGGATCGGCGCCCGCAACATTGAAATATCGCAATATGATGGGCCTGAAATCATGAGCTCGCGCCACATCCTCGAGGATCCACTCTGTCATCAGCTTGGAGCGGGCATAAGGGCTTATCGGCATTCTCGGAGCGGTTTCATTCAGCGGTTGTGCCGCATCCTCGGCATAAACAGTGGCGGTGGATGAAAAGATGAACTGATGAACGCCGCTTTCGACCAGAGCGGCGACCAGCGCACGTGACTTGACCACGTTATTTTCATAATAGCCGAGCGGATCGGCGACTGAGTCCGGCACCACGATGGAGCCTGCAAAATGGACGACGGCGTCGACCCCGTGATCCGCCACCAGATTCTTCACCAGGGCCGCATCGGCGATATCGCCCTTGACAAAAAAAGCCGCCTCTCCCACCTGGGCGCGCACGCCGGTAGAGAGATTGTCCAGCACCACGACTTTGTCGCCACGATCCAGGAAGGCATAGACGGTGTGGCTGCCGATATAGCCGGCGCCCCCGGTCACCAAAACCGTCATACTCCGTGATCCTCCCTGTTCCGACAGAACGCCCGAAGCCGAGTATGCGGAACGTTGCATGCCCTGAACGTGGCAAGCCGGATTAGGTTCTATTCAAGACCGATCATTCAGTCACGCGCCGGAATGCACGCGAGTCCCTTGGCCATAAGAGCGGCACAAAGAGATTTCGCCTGGCTTTTTTCGATAGCCACCCGCAGCCGGTAATAACGTCCCGCGCCCGGCAAATCGACCGCGACAATAAGGGGTGAATAGCCCTCTAGGACGGCCCCCGCCTGCGTTACCGCCCGATTCCATCCCTGGGTCGCTTCGGCTGCGCTCCGCCAAGCTCCCAGTTGAATCTGGCCCCCCAATCCCGTCTGGTCCAAAGCTGGCTTCAGAGCGGGACTGTTGCGGTCATAAGAGGCAGGGACAGCTTCGGGCGCGCGAAGATAAACGGGTGCCTGCTTGGAAACCGGCGGGTGAGGGACCGCCGGCGGCGGCCTTTCCTCCCGCGCTGTTCGTTGCCAGGGGCGAGAATGAACAGGTGCCGACTTGGGGGTCGCCAGGTCGGGGGTCGTTGAGGCCGCTGTTTGCTCTGCCCGCGCCGTTGTTTGCGGGGCGCGCAGATGAACGGCCGCGGGCTTGGAGGCTGGAGGATGCACGATCACGGGCTCCGACGCCATCTCTGCCCGGGCGACCGTTTCTGGGGGATGAAGATGGATGGGTGTCGCCGCCTCCAGTCCCGCCAACTTCCGGCTTGCCAGAACGAAATTGGGAGCGGCAGTCAGGGCTTTGGCATAGAACTCCGTCGCTTGTTCCGTCTTGCCCTGCGCTTCGGCGATCTGGCCCAGGCCATAATAAGGATACTGGGTTTGCGGATTGCCCGCCGCGAGCGAAGCGCGATAGTCGTGCTGCGCTTCCGTAAAGCG
>Ga0134126_10005336_pt1 | contig 16062 bp, 10 predicted proteins | sample KB31752_FD_96881 | JGI IMG/M metagenome (GOLD analysis project Ga0134126, IMG submission 96881) | Terrestrial soil microbial communities with excess Nitrogen fertilizer from Kellogg Biological Station, Michigan, USA - KB3-175-2 | ecosystem: Environmental > Terrestrial > Soil > Unclassified ...
CGCTGCCCCGATCGCCGGGCGGCCGGGTCGAGCGCGCCGCGGCGGACCGCCTGTTCGAGCGGCGCAAGGCGCAGACCGAGGCGGACAAGCAGGACTGGCGAGCCTGGTATCGCCTCGCCGTCGCCTACTCGGCGGCCAAGGACAACTCGCGCGCCCGCGCCGCCATGCGTCACGCCATCCGCCTGCACGCCGAGGCCGGCCCGGGCCGCGGCCACCACGGGTTACCTGCGGATCCGCCTGGGAGATAGGCGCAGCAGCAGAACCTTCCTTGGTATGGTGCGCCGGTGCCGACGATCAAGAGCTTCCAGGTCACCTTTGACTGCGCAGAACCCGAGCGCCTCGCGCGATTCTGGTGCGAGGTGTTGGGGTACGTCGTACCGCCGCCACCGCAGGGGTTCGCCACGTGGGACGAATTCAAGCGCTCGCAGCCCGCTGAGCAGCGCGATTCGTGGTTCGCCTGCACTGATCCCTCTGGTGTGGGCCCGCGTCTGTTCTTCCAGCGCGTCCCCGAAGGCAAGGCCGCCAAGAACCGGCTGCATCTTGATGTGCGGGTCGCGACCGGACTCGTGGGTGCGGAGCGTCTCGCCGCACTTGAGGCCGAATGTGCACGACTAGTCCCGCTTGGCGCGGTACACGTGCGAACGCTGTACGCCGCCGATGGCGAAGAGGCGTGCATCCCGATGCTGGACATCGAGGGCAACGAGTTCTGTCTCGACTGAGAGTTCCCGCAGCGTCAGATCTCGACGACCACCGGGATGATCATCGGCCTGCGGCGGAAGGTGTCCGAGACCCACTTGCCGACCGTGCGCCGCACCAACTGCTGCAACTGGTAGGCATCGCCGACGCCGTCGGCCGCGGCGTGCGCCAGGGCCTCCTCGATCAGCGGGGTGACCGCGGCCAGCGCCGAGTCGTCGATGCCGGCGCCGCGGGACTGGACCTCGGGGCCGCCGGACACCTTGCCCGTGTCCGCGTTGACGACCACGAAGACCGAGATGAAGCCCTCGTCGCCGAGGATGCGCCGATCCTTGAGGCTGGCCTCGGTGACGTCGCCGACCGAAATGCCGTCCACGTACACGTAGCCGCACGGGACCTTGCCGGTGATCCGCGCGACGCCCTCGACCAGGTCCACCGTGACGCCGTCCTCGGCGATGACGACGCGGTCGGCCGGGACCCCGGTGAGCACCGCCAGCTCTCCGTTCGCGCGCAGGTGCCGCCACTCACCGTGCACCGGCATGACGTTGCGCGGCCGGGCCAGGTTGTAGAAGAACAGCAGCTCACCGGCCGAGGCGTGCCCCGAGACGTGCACCTTCGCGTTGCCCTTGTGCACGACCTTCGCGCCCCAGCGCGTCAGACCGTTGATCACTCGGTAGACCGCGGTCTCGTTGCCCGGGATCAGCGAGGAGGCGAGGATCACCGTGTCGTCCTCCACGATGCGGATCTGGTGATCCCGGTTCGCCATCCGCGAGAGCGCCGCCATCGGCTCGCCCTGCGATCCGGTGCAGATCAGCACGACCTGCTCGGGCGCGAAGTCGTCCAGCGCCCGCGCGTCCACCACCAGGCCGTCCGGGACCTTCAGGTACCCGAGGTCGCGCGCCACGCCCATGTTGCGCACCATCGAGCGCCCGATGAAGGCGACCTTCCGGCGGTTCTTGACCGCGATGTCGAGCACCTGCTGGATGCGATGCACATGGCTGGCGAACGAGGCCACGATGACGCGGCGGGTGGCCTGCGCGAAGGCCCGCTCGAGCGCCGGGGTGATCTCCCGCTCGCTCGGCACGAACCCAGGCACCTCGGCGTTCGTCGAGTCGGACAGGATCAGGTCGATGCCGCGCTCGCCGAGCTTCGCGATCCCGGTCAGGTCGGTCAGCCGGCCGTCGAGCGGGAGCTGGTCCATCTTGAAGTCGCCGGTGTGCAGCACGACCCCAGCGCCCGTCTCCACCACCACCGCCAGCGCGTCCGGGATCGAGTGGTTCACCGCGAGGAACGAGCAGTCGAACGGGCCGATGCGCTCGGTCTGCCCCTCCTTGACCTCGAGGGTGTACGGGCGGATCCGGTGCTCGGCGAGCTTGGCCTCGATGAGCGCGAGCGTGAGCTGCGAGCCGACCAGCGGAATGTCCGGGCGTTCCTTGAGCAGGTAAGGCACCGCGCCGATGTGGTCCTCGTGGCCGTGGGTGAGGACCACCGCGACCACGTCCGCGTAGCGGTCCCTGATCGAGGTGAAGTCCGGCAGGATCAGGTCTACGCCGGGCTGCTCCGGCTCCGGGAACAGCACACCGCAGTCCACGATCAGGAGCTTGCCCCCGTATTCGTACACGGTCATGTTCCGGCCGATCTCGCCGAGCCCGCCGAGCGGGGTGACGCGCAGCGCGCCTTCCGGCAGCTCCGGCGGTAGCCCCAGTTCGGGATGCGGGTGGCTCATCAGGCGGCTCCAGTTCCTTCGTTCGCGTGGTGCGATGGCGCGGCGGCCATGGCGGCTCGTCGCGCGTGGTGTCCGTTGTGAAGTTGTGTTCGGCGCGTCCAGGTCTGGACGTGCGTGGTGCGTGGTGCGCGGTACTTCAAGCTTGTCGCAGCGTTCGGAGTCTCCGGTCGGAGTTCTGGCGCTGCTGAATGTGCACGCCTAGATGTGCACGCCGGCGGCGGCGAGATCTTGGCGCAGCACCTCCAACTGCTCGTCGGTCAGGTCGACCAGCGGGAGCCTGACCGGGCCGGCGGGGCGGCCGAGCCGGTTGAGCGCCGCCTTGGTGGTGATTACCCCCTGGGTGCGAAATAGACCGGTGTACACGGGCAGCAGCGAGCGGTGGATGTCCCGCGCCTTGGCCACCTCGCCGGCCGCGTAGGCGTCGAACAGGGCTCGAATGTCCGCGCTGACCAGGTGGCTCGCCACGGACACGGCGCCGACCGCGCCGATCGACAGTAGCGGCAGGTTCAGCATGTCGTCACCGCAGTAGTAGGCCAGATCGGTGCGTGCCATCACCCAGCTGGACGCGCCAAGATCCCCCTTCGCGTCCTTGACCGCGACGATCCGCTCGTGCTCGGCGAGCCGTACCAGGGTATCGGTATCGATGGGTGTGCTCGTGCGCACCGGGATGTCATAGAGCATCAGCGGCAGTTCGGCGGCGTCGGCGATGGCCGTGAAATGCCGGTAGACGCCCTCGCGCGGCGGACGCGAGTAGTAGGGCGTGACCGCCAGCAGCCCGTTCGCCCCGGCCTGCTCGGCCGCCCTCGCCTGCTCGACGCTGTGCCGGGTGTCGTTGGTGCCGACCCCGGCGATCACGAGCGCGCGATCGCCCACCGCGCCGCGCACCGCCTTGACCAGTGCGGCTTTCTCCTCGTCCGTGGTGGTCGGCGACTCACCGGTGGTGCCGTTGAGCACCAGGGCGTCGTTGCCGGCGTCGACCAGGTACGCGGCCAGCGCCTGCGCTCCGTCGAGGTCGAGCGCGCCGTCGGCGGTGAACGGCGTGACCATCGCGGTCGCGATCCGGCCGAACGGCATGCGGGGTGAGGAAACGGGAGAAGCCATGAGACAAAGCTACCGGGCGGCGAGCAGGCCCGTCAGGTCCGCATCCCCGGCCTGTGGATAACTTCGCCGCAGATTCCCGGCGCAAGGCCTTCTCGGGCTGTGGAAGGACCCCATCGCCGCCCGCTCGGGGGTCCGGGAGGCGACGGGGTCCACTATCACTATCGAGGCGCGCCCGGTCCGGGACACGGGCGCCGGGGCCACGTTCATCCGATTGGGTGTTTTGCAGAACTACGATCTACCAGCCGTGAATCCGAGGCCGCGTCAGCTCGGGGCTCCGCACTCCTCACGCGCAGCTCTCGCCACGCAGCGCTACCGCCGCCGCTACGGTGCGACGCGGCCGTTGCGGTTGAAGGCGGCGTAAGTCAGTGGCATCGCTTCGGCGAAAACCTCTTCCATCCGCTCGGCCACCATCTCGATCTCCCGCTGCGGGAACGACGGGAACGCCGAATCCTCCCGCTTGGTGCGCAGCGACAGGAAGTGCATCAATGCTCTGGCATTGCAGGTGGCGTACATCGAGGAGTAGATCGACACTGGCAGCACCCCGCGCGCCACCTCGCGGGCGACCCTCGCCTCCAGCATCTCCAGGTAAGCCCGATAGGCACTGGTGCACACCGCGCGTGTCGCCTCGTCGACGAGCTTTTGCTGCTCGGCGGTGCCGTCCACGAACACATATCGTCCCGGCTTGCCCTGCTGCACCAGCTTGCGGTCGGCGCCCGGCAGGTAGAACACCGGCTCAAGCCTGCGATACCTTCCGCTCTCTTCGTTGTACGAGTTGTGCACGACGATGCCGTTCGCCAGGAAGTTGTGCCAAGGCCCCTCGACTGACAGGTCGTAGGTCATCTCCACCCCGTCGTCCTCAACCAGCACAAGCCGGTGCGGGACGGCCGCGGCGGTCTTGCCGCCGCGGTTGGCCAGAGCCTGCTCCAGGTTCGTCTTCTGCCGGTGGCAGTCCGCGCAGCAGGGTGCGAGATTGTCGAGATCCAGAGCTCGCTTCAGGTCCTCGGCGACGGGAACGACGTGGTCGAGCACGAGTTCGTCGCGGTCAAACAGGTCGCCGCAGCGATAACAGCGGTCGACCGGGCCGATAAGTCGGTTGCGCTGCATCGAGGTCCAGACCCCGATGCCACTGCGCAAACTCGGCGGTACGGTCGCCTGGCTGGGCACGCCTGCGAAGCCCGCACCGAACACGTAGTCCCCGGCGGCGAGTTCGCCCGCCTTGCGCCAGCCGTCCGGCGTGAAGATCGAGTGATCCTTTGAGCAACGCAAGACTAATCCGGTCTCAGTCTCCAAGCGCAGGAGAGGCTTGGCGCCGGACTCGATCACATCGAGGATCCGCGCACGCTGCGGCCGAAGTGTTTCCTCGTTAAAGCAGCGGACCTGGTTGCGCTTTGCAGAGGCCAGGAGACGCCGGCGCGTCGGGGGGTTCTCGCTCCTGAACGTCGCCACCGCGGTCTCGGCCTCGACGCGGTTTTCGAAGAGGCCGAGGTGGTGGTTCTTGCCCTGGTAGCCAGCTTGCGCCTGCCATCTGGCGGCGCGCTCGTTCCATGTGACGCCGCCGCGGCTCTCCGACATCTGGTCATCGACTCCCACGTGCCAACGCCGGTAGAGGTCGGCAATGGTCGTGTAGCGCAGGCCGGAGTTGTTCTCCAACGCGATAACCGTGTCGCCCGCGAGGCAGAACCCGGCGCGATGCCGCATGAACTCCCGGAACACGAAGATCGGCGCGGAGACGAAGAACGTGAAGGAGTTGTGCTCGAACGGCGACCCGTGCCGGTCGCGCATCAGGTAGTTGATAAGACCGGCCGAGCGTTCGGCATCCGAACCGACCTCGGCCAGAGACTGCTCACCCGCGGTGGAGACGCGCGCGGCGAACAGCACGTCCGCGTCGGCGGCCGAGGACTTGACGAGCTCGACCGTCACATCGGAGCGGAAGCGCACCTCCGTCAAGCCGGCGGGTGTTTCCTGCGGGTCGGTCACGGCCTTGCTCCCTGCTGTGGTCGATCGTCCTGGCGGGTCGAGCCCCAGGTTAGCCGGGCCGGCCGACAGGCACGCCGAGGCGCAGCGGTGCGTCAGCTGCCGGGGCTCAGGTTGGTCAGCTTCCCGCTGTCCAGCAGGCCGTTGACCGTTCCCGCGTTGCTCATAAGGCGCAGCACGATGTCCAACTTGGCCGGCAGCACCACGGACGGGTACGTGCCCAGCTGCATCGCAGCGATCACCCGCGAGTCGATGCCGCCGGCGCTGCGCAGCGCGGTCTCCACCACGACGCGCTGGCCGCTGGAAGCCTGGAGCTTGGCCATGTCCGCCGCGAAGATCGCGGTCGTGTGCGGGTACTTCGTCACGAACTCCTTGGTCGCGAAGTAGCCGTCCACGGGCACCGCCGACGCGTTACCGGTCGCCAGGTCCTGGTCCAACTGCAGGCCGCCGCTGATCTGAGCCGCCGTCACGTACGGCTCCTGCAGGACCGCCGCGGTCGCCTGGCCTGAAGCCACGGCGCCGATCGCCTGGGTCGGGTTCGGGTTGGCCACGATCGCGGGGCAGTTGGTCGGCAGCGGCGAGCCGAGCGACTGGAACCAGGCGGCCAGGGCCAGGTACTCGGTGCCCTGCTTGCTCGGCACGACAATTGAGACCGAACCGTTGCAATTGAACGCGTTGCCGGCCCCGGCACCCCAGGTCGGCAGGGTGAAGCCCCTGCGCTTCAGCAGCGCGATCGTCCCGGCGCCCGCGTCGTAGGCCTCGCTGACCACGCGGATGTTGTCGCTGGTCGCCAGCGTCGAGGCGCCGCTGAGGAACTGCGCGTACTCGCCGTAGGCGACGTCGATCTTGTTGGAGGCGAGCGCCGCGAGCTCCTCCTGCTGGCTCTCGAACTTCTGCACCGAGATGGTCAGGCCCGAGTCCATGAACGCGTGGGTGCTGGTGGAGCTGCCGATCTGGAACGGGACCGCGCCGATCGAGTCGACCAGCCCGACCCGCAGGTTCGGCTGGTCCGGGCTGCCGAGCCCGTTCGAGCTGCCGCTGCACGCGCTCGCCCCGGCGGCGAGGACCGCTGCGGCCAGGCCGAGCGCGATTCCGGAGCGTGTGCGCGACCGGCGGGCTGGCTGGCTCGGCTGGAACATGGCTACCTCTCGGGACGTTCAGTGCTCGGCGGCGCCATGCTAATCCACCGGATACCCGGCCTGAATAGTCGGGCGCGGAAATCCGGTGCGGCGCGGCCCGTGCTGAATGAGAACACGGATACGGAATATTCCGCACGCCGGTTGGCAGCCGATTCGCCACTTCGCTACGCTTCGCGCTCACCCGGCCACGAAACGTAGAAAGATCGCATTCTCGCTGCTCAAAGCGCAATCCGTGGCGCGGTCGGCAAGTGTGGCAGCGCGGCCGACGTAAACGCCAGTGCGCGGCGGGAAAATCTCGGGAATCCTGTCCGGATCATTGTGTTATGTCCCAAAATGTCGCGCCGAGTGGAGTGATTTATGTCGGCCCCGTCTTGGCCTCGGTGCCGGAGCTGTGCTGGAATGCGTTTCCTGAAAGAACCGCCGGGCGAGGCCCGTGGCGGTCGAGTCGCGACGACCCGCCGAGCAGCCCGCCGATCGCGGCCGGTGTGACCGGCCGCAGTGTTACAACTGACATGACGCGCGCAGTATTTGGTGCGGTCACGAACTTGGTGAGGGCAAGTGCAGACACGTCCCGTGACCCCGCGCCGCGAGCCTGCCCAGCCGGGGCCGCGCGCGGGCCGGCCGGGTGCGCCGGAGCGCCGCCGTCCGTCCCAGCCCGCCGACCCCGCCCCGGCGCAGTCAGCTCGGCCCGGCCTGTTCTCGCTGCGCAGCTGGCGGGTGCGCAATCGGTTGACGCTGCTGGTGCTGCTGCCGCTGCTGGCCGCGGTCGGCCTGGCCGCCGCGCGTATCAACACCTTGTATCAGGACGAGACGCACTTCAGCAATGCGCACTTCGAGGCGCAGACCACCACGTCGGTAGAGCAGGTGCTGCTCGCCCTCCAGCAGGAGCGACTGGCCGCCTCGGTGTGCCTCACCGTGATGCAGCCGTGCACGATGGCCGCCGCCGACGCGCGGGCCCAGCAGAACCAGGCCGACCAGCAGAACTTGAACCTCAAGCCGCTGCTTGAGTCCTACGTCACCGCCTACACCGACGCGCAGCAGGCAGCCACCACCGCGATCACCCAGGTCAGCACCGTCGCCAACCAGGTCATCAGCAACGCCTCGTTCAACCCGAACCTGCGCGCCGCCGCGACCGAGGCCTTCGGCCGGGTCACCGACCTGGGCGAGATACGCAAGGTGGCCACCGGCAGCCCGGTGCAGTCCGGCCTGATGTTCCGCGCGTACAGCAGCATCATCGACGACGTCATCGCCGTCATCGGCCAAACCTCGAGCGACACCTCCGACGCGCTGGTCGCCCAGGACAACTCCGCGCTGGTCGCGCTGGACAACCTGGTCGAGTCCGAATCGATCGCGCAGCTCTACACCCAGGAAGTCATCGCCAACGGCCAGATCGGCGGCAACGGCCCGAACCCGGACCCGGTCGAGGCGAAGGTCCAAGCGGTCAACCTCAACCAGGCGATCGCGTTGCAGACCTCGGCGCAGAGCGCCTTCCTCAACGTCGGCGCGCCCTCGCTGGTCCAGTCCTTCCAGGCCACTGTCTCCGGCCCCGACATCACCGCCGCGCAGGCCGCGGTGGCCCGGGTGCTGTCCATCCTGCAGGGCAGCGCCAGCTGGCAGAGCAGCAGCTCGCAGCTCGGCCCGGCCATCGTCGACGAGTCGCTGCCGGCCACTGTCGGCGACCTGCGCACCGTGCAGGGCACCGCGATCCAGCAGATGATCACCGACTCCGGGACGCTGCTGACCAACGCTCAGTCCGACCTGTACAAGAACGTGGCGATGATCGTGATCGCCCTGTTGCTCTCCTTCCTCGGCATCGCGGTGGTGGCGCGTTCACTGGTCGGCCCGCTGCAAGCGCTGCGTACCGGCGCGCTGGACATCGCCGCCAACCGACTACCGGAAGTGGTCCGCAGGCTGCGTGACGCGGACAACTTCGACGCCGAGGCCGCGGTCGATCCGATCCCGATCAACTCCAACGACGAGATCGGCCAGGTCGCCCGGGCCTTCGACGAGGTCCACCAGCAGGCCGTGCGTCTGGCCTCCGAGCAGGCGCTGCTGCGATCCAACGTCAACTCGATGTTCGTCAACCTCTCCCGCCGCTCCCAGTCGCTGGTCCAGCGCCAGCTGCGGCTGATCGACGAACTGGAGAACAGCGAGCAGGACCCGGACCAGCTGGCGAACCTGTTCAAGCTGGACCACCTGGCCACCCGTATGCGCCGCAACGGGGAGAACCTGCTGGTCCTCGCGGGCGAGGAGCCGGGCCGCAAGTGGAGCCAAGCGGTGCGCCTGCTCGACGTGATGCGCGCCGGCGCCTCCGAGGTGGAGCAGTACGAGCGGGTCGCGCTGCGCGACCTGCCCGACGTCAACGTGCTCGGCCGCGTCGTCAACGACCTCGTGCACCTGGTCGCCGAGCTGCTGGAGAACGCCACCTCGTTCTCCGCCCCGGAGACCAAGGTCTCGGTCACCGCCAACATGCTCAACACCGGCGGCGTCATGCTCGAGATCGAAGACGCCGGCATCGGCATGACCCCCGAGGAGCTCGACGACGCCAACGAGCGGCTGGCCAACCCGCCGGTCATCGACGTCGCCATCTCCCGCCGCATGGGCCTTTACGTGGTCGGCCGGCTGGCCACCCGGCACGGCATCCAGGTCCGGCTGCGCCGCTCGGCCGGCGGCGGCATCACCGCCCTCGTGCTGGTGCCCAGCACCCTGCTGGCCGGCGCGGACGGCGAGGCGCAGGCCCCGACGCCCGAGCTTTCGGCCACCGGCGCCCGGTCGCTCGGCGCGCTGCCCCGTCGCGGCGCCGGCCAGGCGAGCTTCCCGGAGCAGGAAGGGTCCGTCGACATCGCCGCGTTCCCGGCCGAGGGCGCCGGCGCCCCGCCGTATCGCGGCGCGGCACCGTCCGGCTTCGGTACCGCACCGGCAGGCCCGAGCAGCGGCTCTCCCACAGGTGTCGGTAACGCACCTTCGGGACTGTCCAACGGAGACCAGTTCGCTGACCTGCCGCCGTTCGGCGGCGGGCCGACCCCGCCGAATGGCCCGGACGTGCTCCCGCGCCGTGGCGAGACCCGTGACAGCGGACCGGCGCCGAGCCCGACGATCCCCGGCGCGCGCACGCCGTTCGAGGACCGTCCCGGCATGGCCTCCGGCCTCGACGCGCTGCTCGACCCCGATGCCACCACGCAGTTCCCGCCGATCAGCTCCGGCCGTCCCGGCAGCGCCCCCGACGAACCAGGTCCGTTCCCGTCCTTCGGCGGCGGCCGCGATGCTGAATCCGAGCGGCCCGGGCGCGGTCGAGACGGCTCGGGTCAGGATTCGAGCGGTCAGTTCGACATCCAGGGCCTCAGGAGCGAGCCCGGTCCGGCAACCGGCCCAGGAGCCGGCGTCAGCCGCCCGGGCGGCGGCCGAGGACAGGACTCCGGCTCCACTGGGCAGATCCCGCGGATTCAGGACCCGTCTTCGACCGGTCAGTTCCCCAGGATCCAGGACCCCTCCTCCGCGGGACAGTTCCCGCGGGCGAAGGACCCGGCCCCGACCGGCCAGTTCCCGCGGGTACCCAGCCCGGACACCGCGCCGCAGTTCCCCGGCCCGGCAACCGAGCGCCCGGATGCCGCGTCGCCGGGCTCACGCCCGCAGGACCCGGCCACCACGGGCCAGTTCCCGCGCGTGCAGGACCCGGCGGGCCAGGGTCCCGGCTCCAGCGGCAGGTTCCCGGCCGCGCCGCAGGAGCCCGGCTTCCCCGGACCGGCCTTCCCGCCGTCCGGCCCGGCCCCGTCATCGACAGCCCCGGCGGACGCACCCGCCGCCCAGGCGATGCCCCCGGCACCACCGGCCATGTCGCCCCACGCTCCGTCGGAGCTCGACCTGCCGCAGGCCGCGCCGTTGCTGCCGACCTCCTCGCCGACGGCCGTCGAGCGGCTGTTCGCCCAGGACCCGCTGCCGCCGGCCCCGGCCACCGACGAGCGGCTGCCGATCTTCGAGGCGATGGAATCCGAGTGGTTCCGCCGCCGGGACGAGGCACGCGCCCAGGCCGCCCTCGCCCAGTCGAACACCGTGTTGCCGCCGCTGCCCACGATGCCGCCGCCGGTCGCCCCCGCGCCCTCGCCGGCGCGCGGATCGGGCGGGTCCAGCATCAGCAACGGAACCGGGCCGATCAGCGCACCCAGCCCAGCCACCACCTCAGCGACCGCATCAGCCACCACCTCCAGCGCCCCGGCCCCGGCCCCGGCCCCCACCACGGGGTCCTCGTCCAACGGCACCGGAGCCAAGGTCGACGCGGTCAAGTTCGACCTCGGGTCGACGGGCACCAGCACCAGCAGCCCTGTCTCCAGCCCGGCCGCTCCCACCCCGAGCGCGCCGAGCGTCCCGGCCCCGTCAGCTCCGGTCGCCGCGCAGGCACCGGCGGCTTCGGCGAGCGCGCCCGCACCGGCCGCCTCCGCCGCGCCGCCAGCTTCCGCTTCGGTCGGCCTCCCCGTGCAGCCCCTGGCGACGGCGCCCGCCACAGCAGAGAAGCCCGCCGCCGACTCCCGAGGAGCCTCGCCTATGGAGAACACCTCAGCCGCCTGGTCGTCGCCGGGGGACGAGGGGTGGAAGGCCGCACAAGCGGCGGCCAAGCCGGTGGCTGCGGGTCTGACCACGAAGGGCCTGCCCAAGCGGGTGCCCAGGTCGAACCTGGTACCCGGTTCCGCGGGCGGCTCCGGCGCGGCGAAGGCGACTCCGCCGGTCATCCCGCCGCGTTCCGCGGACGCGGTGCGCGGCCGGCTCTCCAGCTTCCACCAGGGCCTGCGGCAGGGCCGCGACGCCGCGTCGACCGACCACGAGCCGGGCCAGGACGGGAACAATGACGACTGATGACCGCCCCGCGTCCGGTGGGGGACGCCCGGCGGCGCTCGACCCGCTCCTCGGCCGTACGGATCGACCGGTCCGCGCAGCCGGCCCGCTGCACCTGCCCGACCATGTACCGACGTTCCCTTCGGAAGGGGATGCACTGTGAGTGAGCTGAGCCAGGCGGCGCAGAATCTCAACTGGCTGATCACCAACTTCGTCGACCGGGTCCCGGGGGTGGCGCACACCGTCGTGGTCTCCTCGGACGGCCTGCTGCTCGCGGTGTCCAACGGTTTCCCGCGCGACCGCGCCGACCAACTGGCGGCGGTGGCCTCCGGCCTGTCCAGCCTGACCCAGGGCGCGGCCCGGATCTTCGAGGGCGGGGCGGTCACCCAGACCGTGGTCGAGATGGTGCGCGGCTTCTTGTTCGTGATGGCGATCAGCGACGGCTCCGTGCTCGCCGTGCTCGCCTCCTCGGACTGCGACATGGGCCTGATCGGCTACGAGATGGCACTGCTGGTGGAGCGGGCCGGCGACGTGCTCACCCCGGCGCTGCGGGCGGAACTGCAGAACGCGCTTCCCCGGTAGTCTGCGGACCGGGACCGCGCGAGCAGCCCGGGGCCGCAGACGGCGGGACGCACCGAAACGGCGGCGCACGATTTCAGCGTGAAGGACGGTTTCATTGAGCTCAGGACACGATTCGTCACCGCTCGTGCGGCCGTACGCCATGACCGGCGGGCGGACCCGGGCGCGCTACCAGCTGGCCATCGAGGCGCTGGTGTCCACCACGCCGCGGGGCCGCACCGGTGGCTTCGGCCTCATGCCGGAGCACCAGCGGATCTGCGACCTGTGCGTCGAGGTGAAGTCGCTGGCCGAGATCGCCGCGCTCATGCGGATGCCGCTCGGCGTCGCACGGGTGATGGTCGGCGACATGGCCGAAGCAGGCCTGATCGCCGTCCACCAGTCCAACACGACCGAGGGCAAGCCGGACCTCGCACTTCTGGAAAGGGTGCTCATTGGACTTCGCAACCTCTAGCCCGCCCGAAAGGACCGCGGGGCCGACGACCTCAGTCAAGATCGTCGTCGCCGGGGGCTTCGGGGTGGGGAAGACCACGTTCGTCGGCGCGGTCTCGGAGATCAATCCGCTGACGACTGAGGCGGTCATGACCGCCGCGAGCGACGGCATCGACGACCTGAGTAAGGTGCCGGACAAAACGACCACCACGGTCGCGATGGACTTCGGCCGTGTGTCCCTGGACCGTGAACTGATCCTGTACCTGTTCGGCACGCCCGGGCAGAACCGGTTCTGGTTCATGTGGGACGACCTGACCCGTGGCGCGATCGGCGCCGTGGTGCTGGTCGACACCCGCCGGCTGGCCGACTGTTTCTCCGCGATCGACTACTTCGAGGACGCGGGCCTGCCGTACATCGTCGCGCTCAACTGCTTCGATGGCACGCTCAGCCACGCCGTGGACGACGTTCGGGAAGCGCTGTCGATCCCGAGCGACGTGCCGATAGTGACCTGTGACGCGCGCTCGCGCGAGTCGACCAAGCTGACGCTGATCCGCCTGGTCGAGCACGCGATGAGCCGCTTCGCCGCGATGCGCTGACCGGTCGTCGGCGGATCGGCCGGAAGGCCGACTGCCCGGCCGGCCGGTTGGCAGGGTGCTTCCACCGCCCGCCGTGGCCCGCACGCAGCTGCCAAACGTGCGGGACCGGCGGGCGGCCGCTTGTCCGGCGTCGGTTGTCCGCGGTCAGCTGTCTGCTACCGGCACCGCCGCCCATCGCATTGCGAGTCCGGCATCGCCGCCGCGTCCCGTCGTCCTTTTGGACGTAGGACACCCCGCCTGGATGGCATCCGCCTGCGCGCCGTGATGTTGTTCGTACTATGGCCGCCGTCAAAACCACGCCCTCCGTGCTCCCACATGACGAGACCCATTTCGGATATGTGGTCTTCATCGCCGCGGCCGCCGCGATGGGCGGATTCCTGTTCGGATACGACAGCGCGGTCATCAACGGCGCGGTCACCGGCATCCAAAAGCACTTCAACGTCGGGGCTAACCAAACCGGTTTCGCCGTCGCGGCGGCGCTGATCGGCTCGGCCATCGGCGCGTGGATCGCGGGACAACTGGCCGACCGGATCGGCCGTGTCAGGGTCATGCTGCTGGCCGCATTCCTATTCACGGTCAGCGGCGTCGGCGCGGGCCTGCCGTTCAACATCTGGGACCTGGCGGCTTGGCGCGTGGTCGGCGGCCTCGGTATCGGCATCGCCTCGGTGATCGCTCCCGCGTACATCGCCGAGGTGGCGCCCCCGGCGTACCGCGGCCGGCTCGGCTCGCTCCAGCAGATGGCGATCGTGCTCGGCATCTTCGTCTCCCAGCTGGTCAACTACGCGCTCGCGCAGGCCGCGGGAGGAAAAAGCGAGAACCGGCTGTGGGGTCTCGACGCCTGGCAGTGGATGCTGCTGATGGAGGTCGGGCCGGCGGTGCTGTACGGCGCGCTTGCCCTCATCGTGCCCGAGTCGCCGCGCTATCTGATCGCGACCGGACAGGACGAACGTGCCCGCGAGGTGCTGAACAAGGTGGAAGGGCACGAAGACGCCACCGCGCGCATCGCCGAAATCCGCGCGGTGGTGGCCTCAGACCGGCGTGCCAACTGGCGCGACCTGCTCGGCCCCTCCGGCCGGGTCCTGGCGATCGTCTGGATCGGCATCGGCCTGAGCGTCTTCCAGCAGTTCGTCGGCATCAACGTGATCTTCTACTACTCCTCGCTGCTCTGGCAGTCGGTCGGCATCAACGAGGCGAACTCGCTGCTGATCAGCGTGTCGACCTCGCTGGTCAACATCGTCGGCACGATCGTGGCGATCCTGGTGATCGACCGGATCGGCCGCAAGCCCCTGGCGCTGATCGGTTCGACCGGCATGATGATCTCGCTGGGCTTGGCGGCGTGGGCGTTCTCCTATGCGACCGGATCGGGCAGCAACGCGCACATCCCCAGCGGCGAAGGCACGGTCGCGATCGTCGCCGCGCACGTGTACGTGTTCTTCTTCGCGATGTCCTGGGGCGTGGTGGTCTGGGTCATGCTCGGCGAGATGTTCCCGAACCGGATCAGGGCGCTGGCACTGTCCATCGCCGCCTCGGCGCAGTGGATGGCCAACTTCGCGATCACCCAGAGCTTCCCGAGCATGTCGCGGTGGAACCTGAGTGGCGCGTACGTCATCTACGCCTGCTTCGCCGCGGTGTCGATCCCGTTCGTCCTGTTCTTCGTGCGGGAGACGAAGGGCAAGGCTCTAGAGCAGATGGGCTGACGCATTTCCAAAACTCATATCGCCCTAACGAGCTAAAATCATCACAGGTAGCTAAAATCAATCCCAGGCTCTCGCGGCGATGTGACCTGCCGCGAGCAAGGCCCGGCCCTCAACCGGCGCCTACATGCCGTCTAGGGCGTGATTGGGAACTAGAAAGCGTTCAGCGCGGATCAGGCGGTGGCCCGCAGCACGAGGATGGCCATGTCGTCGGACAATGGCGCGTCGCCGAACTCCTCGACGGCGCGCTGCACCCGGGCCGCGACTGCCGCGGCCGACATGGTCCGGCACTCGGCGAGCACGCCTGCCAGGCCGTCCGAGTCGAGCATCTGGTCACCTCGCCTGCGCTCGCTCGCTCCGTCGGTGAATGCCAGCAGCGTCTCGCCCGGCTTAAGGATCAGCGAGTCCAGGTGGAAGCCCGGGTCGCCGTCCAGCACGCCGAGCAGCGGCTGGCTCTGCGCACCCGGCACCACCGCGCCGTCCTGCCTGAGCACCAGGGGCGGCGGATGGCCGGCGCAGACCACGGCCAGGCTGAGCGACCCGTCGGGCAGCGGCTCGGCCTCCGCGTAGAGCAGCGTCAGGAACCTGCCACGCTCGCCCTCATCCAGGATCGCCCGGTTCAACCTGGAGAGCACCGCAGGGGGACGCAGGCCCTCGCGGGCCAGCAGCCTGAGCGCATGCCGGGCCAGACCGGTGACCGCCGCCGCCTGCGGACCGGTGCCGCACACGTCGCCGATCGCCAGGCCCCAGCAGCCCTGGCGGATCTCGAACACGTCGTAGAAGTCCCCGCCGACCAGCGCGTCCTGGCTCAGATGCGCCGGCGCCTCGGTGTTGCCTGCCGGGTTGTAGACCACTGCGATATCCGCGCCGGGCACGTCGGGGACCAGCGGCGGCAGCAGCGAAGACTGGAGCGCGTGCGCCGTTTCCCGCCGGCCCGCGTATGCGAGCGCCGAGTCGTACGTCACCGCGACCCGCCGGCCCAGATCCCAGGCCAGCTCAGCGGTGTCATGCGGGAAGCGGTACTCCACCGGGCTGGCCAGGGTCAGCGTGCCAAGCTGCCTGCCACGCGCCGCCAGCGGAACGATGAGCAGTTCGCCGGGACGCAGCGCCTCCGCCTCGGGCACCCCCGTCAGCAGCGGCCACTCCTGCGCGGTCGCCGTCTCCTGCGGCGCGCCGGAGCTGATCACCGCCTTCTCCAGCGGATCGTGCAGGCCCTCGTCCGCGTGCCAGACCAGCGCAAGGCTCGCCCGGCCCGCCTCGTCCAGCCGGTGCACCGCGCACCAGCGGGCCAGCGACGGCACCAC
>Ga0134126_10005337_pt1 | contig 16059 bp, 9 predicted proteins | sample KB31752_FD_96881 | JGI IMG/M metagenome (GOLD analysis project Ga0134126, IMG submission 96881) | Terrestrial soil microbial communities with excess Nitrogen fertilizer from Kellogg Biological Station, Michigan, USA - KB3-175-2 | ecosystem: Environmental > Terrestrial > Soil > Unclassified ...
ATGAACGAGATGCCGACCTTCATTTGCACGACCTGATTGGCTTTCGTAGAAAAATCGAAGGATGCTCCTATCGGCGACCCATCGGATACAACTTCGTCTCTGGAATTGGATAGTGCAGTTCCGTTAGACCAGGTTCTTATCGATTGGGCCGGCGTATCTAGAATGATGTAGTAGTAAACCCTGTACTCACCGCCCCTGTTCCAGCCACCCGTAACTCGAGTTACACCTTCGATCTCTCGATCGGAGAGGACATGAACTTCTGCTCCAAGAAAGCGCTGTGCTTCCCAGCCAGTTCCAAGATTCAATGCAGATGCAAGGTTTGCTATAACGTGAGCGTGCCGCGAGGCGGGGAACACATACCGGTGAAAACCCACTCGTCGGCTACTGGTGAGCTCAGCCTTGATTCCATAGCGGCTAAGCGTTGCCGCATAATAGCCGACGTGGTTGACTTCATTCGCGCGTGGCGAGCTGATGGAAAGTGGATCAACCTCTCCTGTAAGAGGCATAACCAGAACGTTGCCGTACTTTCCCTGCGCGCCGCTAAGATGCAAATGAGAGAAGCCCAGAATCTCGCCATTACTTGAATAGCCAAAGCCAGAGCGGCGCCCGTCGAAGGTCTGCATGTCGGGACCGAGTTTGACCATTCCGAATGGAATTGCAGAGCCAACGAAGGTATTGCCGCCCCAATCGACACCAATGAACGGATCGACGTTATGCGTGTAATCCTGCACGGGTCTTTTCGGAAGTTGTTCCGAATGAGCTGCCGGTCCAATGAGGAACGTAAGGGATAGTAAAGAGCCGATAAGTCGACGAATCGATCGCGAGCGTCTCCATTGAACCAATTGCTGCATAGTGATGTTTCCTTCGGATGTCTTCGCTGCTCAACGGTTAGATCTTCAGGAAGATCTTCTTTCTGTACAGCAGCAGTACCGGCACAAAGCAGATGACAACATACACAACGGCATACGCCAGTGCGGCGATATATGGGTTTGGAATTAATGTTGCGAACGGAGAAAAGAGCGTCTTCTGCAGAGTGTAGCCGGAACCCGGCATCTTCGTGTTGGAGAGGAACGAAGCCAGGAACTCGGAGAACGCGTACGCCGCGAGTGCTTTTGTTCCGAAAGCGATCATCGGAACTGCAAGCCGCATCCCTTTCCTCTTCACGTCCAGCCACCAGATAAAGATGCTGAGCGCCAGAAGGCTTACCCCAGCGTTGAAGAGAACAAAGGAACTGGTCCAAAGCCGCTTATTCAGAGGCAGCCAGTGGCTCCATACCAATCCTGCAAGCAGACAAAAGATTCCGACCATGAGCAGCCGTTGTGCCTTTGCGGCGGCCTTTTGAGTCATCTGCAGGCTAAAGGCGGTGAGGATGCCAATGAGGGTGGAGGCGAGCGCGGGAATGGACGCAAGCAGACCTTCGGGATCGTAGTAACCCCGATGGTAGAGATGCGCCGCCGGCAGAAGATGGCGATCAAGCCATGCAGGCAGGTTATCGTGCGGATCGAGAAACGGGACATTCACTCCCGGTAAGCCATAACCCGGGACAGGAACCCACCGGAGGAGTACCCAGTAGCCCAGCAGAATGCCAACGGTTATCCAAACTATGGTGCGCGGGCGCAGCCACAGGTAAACCAGGCTGGCCAGAAAGAAACAGATAGCGATCCTCTGTAAAACGCCGAAGACACGAAGTGTATGCAGATCGAACCGAGGGAAACCATTGATGGCAATTCCGATCGCAAACAAAACAAAGGCGCGTCGGAGCGCTTGATGGACCAGGACGCGGCGACTGATGCCCCGGCGTAGTTTTCCACTAAGCGAGAGCACCAAAGAGATGCCCACCATGAACAAGAAGCAGGGGAAGACTATGTCTGCCAGGGTGCACCCGTTCCACGGAGAATGACGGAGCAGGCGGTAGGTGTGGGCCCCATCTCCGCTGGTATTGACCAGGATCATCAATGCGATCGTGAGGCCGCGCAGCGCGTCGAGTGACTGCAAGCGTGGGGCCAACCTGGAAACTACAGGGGTGCTCGGTTCCTCGGATGTGTTTGCAGACGGATTCGTAGCGTGCGTGATCATCGGAGAGCGACAGATTCGGCTCTGATGGCCTCCCCGCGCTGGCGACAAGGTGAGCGACTGTCTCGCCTATATATCGGTAGAATGTAGCTGACCTAGCGTCAGCGACCTAGTTCTTTCACGGCTATTCTGACGCGATTCACCGTGAAAAACCGACCCCATTGGCGAGTTGAAGCAACATTGACCACCACCCCGCGGCGCGTTGAACAAACGCCAAGTATCGAACAGCAACGACTTCTCCTCGACCGGATCCTCTCTTCCAAGCTTTTCGGTAAGTCGCACCGCCTCGCCAGCTTCCTCCGCTTCATCTGTGAGGAGCAGCAGCAGGGGCGCGGCCATACGATCCAGGAACAGCGCATCGGCACAGTTGTCTTCGGCCGCCCGGAGAGCTACCACATGGGCGAAGACAGCATTGTGCGCTCGCAAGCCCGGTTCCTTCGACTTCGGCTTCAGGAATACTTCGCCACTGAGGGGAAGGATGAGCCGATTGTTCTTACCGTGCCTAAGGGAAGTTACGTCCCCGAGTTTCACTTCCGGGAGACACTTGCCCAGCCTGGACCTCTTGCCGTAGTGCCGTCCTCCGAGGCGCCTGCGGATGAGTCTATACCGCTTGAAGAACCACGCCGTCGTGGCCCTCCCCGCGGCGTGTTGATTGCTGTTGCCATCGTGGTTCTCTGTACTGCTGTGCTCATCGGCTGGCGCCTGATCCGCCCGGATGGAATAGCCAGTGTCACCAAGCCGGAACTGCACTTCTGGGCCAGCATCTTCGATCCGAAGCGGTCGACGCTGATTGTGCCGGCGGACAGCAGCCTCGTTCTGATCGATGAGCTGACTGGCACGGAGATTGGACTGCCGGACTACACGACAAGACGCTATCGCAGCTTCAGGCCTCCGTCCGAAATGGAACACCTCTGGTCAGCGCTTATTCAAAGTCAATATACGAGCCTGGCGGACCTAAGGATCGTCTCGGACCTCGAGCGACTGCCACAGGTGGACCCAACGAAGACCCAGATCCGCTTCGCACGCGATCTGAGTGTGAGTGAAATCAAACAGAACAATGTTGTCCTTATTGGGAGTTCGCGGGCAAACCCCTGGGTAGACCTGTTTGACGGATACGGTAGAATTCGTGTGGGTTATGACGCGCAGGCGAAGGAGAATGTGGTGCATAACCTGGACCCCGGGCCAGGAGAGAACCCACTTTACGTTGAGATTGGCGATGCTAACGAACATTTGGCTTACGGAGTGATCCGTTATCTGCCCAGCCTCGACGGCCAAAGCTCGTCGCTACTTGTTGGTGGTACCAGTAAGGCCGGGACGGAGACTGCGGCGGAGTTCCTGCTCGGCCCGGAGTTCCCGAAGTTCCTCAACACGCTCGCCCACGGGGGAATAGCGCCGCATTTCGAACTGCTGCTCTCAGCCCGCAACCTGAACGGTAACTCCTACCAGAGCACCATCATCTTCTATCACCTGCTGATAAACCCCAGCGGCCGATAGCGGCCACCGTGGGGTACCGGCGACCGAGCTCTTCTGGTCACTCGGATTCCTCGGCAATCGACTGTAGCACGCACCATTTCACGGTGCTAGTAATCGACTGAAAAACCTAGCATTTAGGGCGATTCACCGTGAAATTGGAACCGCACCGTTAAATACGTTGCGAGCCGCGCATATGGCACCCATACTCGCCTCCGACTCTCCTCAGGATCCTTTCTTCAAACGTGAAATTTTGAAGCCCTGAGTCGAGGAATTTGGAGGCGGTACATGAATTTTCTTAAATCGCTTGTGACCGGATATCTCGCGACAAACACGCGGAGACGGAGCGCAGCCTGGACTCTGATGCTGGGATTGATGCTTCTGGGGGGGACGAGCCTGCTGGCGCAAGGCATCACGGGCACAATCTCCGGGACCGTGACCGACCCGACAGGCGCCGCTGTGCCCGGAGCCAAGGTTACGATCAAGCAGACCAGCACCAATGCAGTGCACTCGGTGACGACGTCGGAGAACGGGAGCTTCACTGCCACCCAACTCCCCCCGGGCGACTACACAGTTGAGGTGGAGCATGAGGGATTCCAGCATTTTCGGCAGGCTGGCGTTCACCTCACCATCGACCAGACCGTTTCCCTCACGCCTGTACTTCCGCTGGGTGCGATCACGGAAACCGTTGAAGTCTCGGGTGCGTCTCCTATCATCCAGACTAGTGAGTCCTCGGTTGGCTCCGTCGTTGAGAGCCAGGCCATTCAGAACACCCCGCTCAATGGCCGCCTCAGCCTCATGGGGCTGATCGCGCTGGCCCCCGGCGTGCAGGGTGTTGGCGCGCAGGACCAGCTTGCTACTCGGGGTCTTACATTTGCCGCGGGCACCGGTTCGCGCAACTCCTACGGCGGCCTCGCGTCCACGCTCGACGGTGTCAGCAACGCCGAGGTCACGTTGCAGAGAGCGGAGCCTGAGATCCCATCGCTGGATGCAATCTCGCAGTTCAAGATGCTCACCACGGGAGCTCCTGCTGAATTCGGTCAGCCGATGGCGCTTATCGTCGCCAGTGCCAGCGGCACCAATGGCTATCATGGCGAGTTGCTATGGTACAACCGCTCCAAAGGCATGGGAGCGAAGTCCTACTTCAACGGCGCGAATCCTCGGCCGCCGTACGAGCGTAATGAATTTGGCGGAAACTTCAATGGCCCTGTCTGGATTCCAAAGCTCTACAACGGCCGCGACCGCAGCTTCTTCTTCGTGGCCTATGAGGGCTTCCGGCTGTCGCAAGCTTATACGGACAACACGCAGGAACCGACCACGTTGATGCGCCAGGGTAACTTCACGGAGTTTCCCACGCTCAAGCTTATCGATCCGCTGACAGGACAGCCGTTCACCACGCCCAACGTGATACCTACGACCCGCATCAACTCGGTCTCGCAGCAGCTCATGAACTTGCTGATGCCGACACCGACCACCTCCGGAACAGGCGTTAACACGTTCGAGCAGGTCTCCTTGACGTCGTTCGCCAACCGCTTCTCTGTTCGGTTCGATCACCGTCTGACGGACAAGGATCAGATTCGGTTCACTTATCTGCGCGCCTTCTATGGGCCCAGCCCGACGAATGGCTCCAACAGCCTGCAGGGTGGGAATTCCCAGGACGGCGAGCACAACTCGAACTTCATCCTCGGGTGGACGCACACGTTCAATGCGAACTTGCTGGCCGACACATACGCCAATTTCTTCCATTTGCCGATCTATCGCACCCCCCAGAACTACAAGACGGACTTTTCGGCGATCATCCCCGGCCTCGGACCGGAACTGATCCAGGGCGCGCCGCAGATCTCCATCACGAATATTCAGTCGATCTCGGAGCACGGATCGAAGGACCTTGAGCAGGTCGCGCAGATCGGCACGAACGTCACCAAAGTCATCGGGAGTCACACGATCAAAGTGGGTTTCTCCTATCTGTACGACAATCACTGGAACAATGCCGCCGTCGTCCCGGAGCGCGGCCAGTACACGTTCAACGGGCGCTACTCCGGCAATGCATTCGCGGACTTCCTGCTGGGTTATCCAATATCCACCGGTAAGCCCATTCCCAATAACTTCATCACCCGCAACATCTCTGCACAGTACGCCGCGTATGTGCAGGACGACTGGAAGCCGTTCCAGAATCTGACCATCAATGCCGGTCTGCGCTATGACCTGCAATGGTTCCGCGATAACCCGTATGGCTTGAATTCGCTCTACGTTCCATCTTTGAAGCAGGTCGTGGTCTTCGGCACTTCTTATCCTCCACAAGCAATTCCGCAGTTCGTCTCGTCCATTCCCATCACGCTCTCGAGTGCGGTCGGTCTGCCAAACAGCGTCTTCGCCTACCTCGGTCAAGACAAGAACAACTTTTCGCCGCGTCTCGGCTTTGCCTACGAGGCGTTCCACAACACTGTGCTCCGCGGAGCATTTGGTATTTACTACAACCTGATACCGGCTTCGTATGTAGGCACCGCGCCGTTCGCAAACCTACCGTTCTCCGGTTCGCAGACCTTCAACAACTCCACCAGCAATCCCCCCGCCTTCTCCATGTCTAATCCGTTCTCGGCGACGGGCACATTTACGGCCAACCCCAACGTGCTGGCGCAATCCCACACCACCACGCCGTACACCGAGGAGTACAACCTTGCGCTTGAGCATCAGTTCGCAGACAACTGGGCAGTGCGTATCGGGTACGTGGGTCAGCACAATGTCAAGCAGAACAACTATGGCGGCGGCGGCAATTACGCCCCCAACATCAACCTCCCGCTGCTGCCGACGCCCATCAAGTCAGGATCAGGCGTGACCGTGCAGGGCCTCAACCAGGTGCAGCCGTTCTCCGCGATCAGTCTGAATATGGATCCGATCTTCCACAGTAATATGAACTCACTCCAGATAGGCGCGCATCACCAGTACCGCAACGGCGTAGCGTTCGGAGCGGAGTATCAGTGGACTCGCGTGCTGGGTACAGAGAACCTCCAAAATCCGTCGGGATTCACGCCGAACGACTCGTATGGGCCCATCGCCGGCATTGCACCGCAGGTGCTCACCGTCAACTACTCCTACCTCTTCCCATTTGGCCACGGCCGGGCTCTCCTCTCCGATGCGAGCGGGCTGGTTGATAAGCTCGTCAGCGGCTGGCAGGTTTCCGGTATCACGGTGTTTCAGAACGGTCAGCCATTCTCTGTTACCTATTCCGCACCTGGCAGTTATACCGACGCCACCGGCGCCGTATGGACGAATCTTGCCAGCGGCCGCGCAAACCGTGTCAACGGTGTGTCACTTTATCCGTCGGTAAAGTCGAAGAAGCAGTGGTTCAACCCCGCAGCGTTTGCAGCACCTACGAGCGCGGCAGGGATCCCCGGCGGAGCCTATGGCAACTCTGGCTATGACATGCTGCGCGGGCCACGCTACCAGAGCTGGGACATCAACCTCGAGAAGAACATCGAGTGGAAGGAACGTTACAGAGTTCAATTGCGCGCCGATGCATTCAATGTCTTCAATCACCCGAACTTCGCAGTTCCGAACGCGAATATCAGCAATACGTCAACAGTCGGCACGATCACGTCGGTAAGCAGCACGCCAACGTACCAACAACGCACAGTAGAGTTCGCAGCCAAGTTCAACTTCTAACGGCGGCCGCGGAACCCTTTGGCACGACACAGCAGCGAGCTGCGAAAGCTCGCTGTTGTGTCCCCTGATCGATGGAGATCTTGATGATTCGGCAATTTCTTGGGCTCTTATTAGTTGCGGCAGCAACCTCTCTCCTGCCTGCGCAGAGTGTTCCCACCGCACGGCACATCTCTCCCGCTAAGCTTGACAAAAATACGAGTGAGCTCTTCCGGGATTCGATGTACTGGGACAATTATTTCTACGATAGCTCGGCTAAGCTGGTGCGCAGCCCTTACGGCGGCGAGAATGCTGCGCACAGTGCCGGGCATTACATGGTGCGCGAGTCGAGCTGGTACGCGCTGGGTCTGCTGTTTCGCGATCAGCAAGGTGACCGTGAACGTGCCGCACAGATCCTGGACACCGTACTAAAGGAGCAATACACGCAGCCGGGTGTCCGCTGGTTCGGTACTTACAAACGCACGCCGGAGGAACCAGACCCTACCAACAAAAGCATCATCTGGCGTGGGTATGACCCAAACTGGCGTCACTTCATCGGCACTACGTTCGCGATCATCCTTATCGAGTTTCCTGAACGTGTCTCACCCGAGTTGCGCGATCGCATGTATAAAGCCATCGACCTTGCGATCCAAGGCGAGATGCAGGAAGGGCGGCTTGTGCCGTCCTATACCAACATCGCACTCATGTACGGGTTCCTGTGGGACTTCGCCGCAGTACATGACCACAATGCAGCCTGGCTGCAGCAGTCCGCCGCGTGGAACGAGCAGGTCTACAAGCTCTATAAGCAGTACGACACGTTTTACGAGTACAACTCGCCGACCTATTGCGGAGTGGACATCTACGGCCTTGCTCTCTACCGTGACTACGGCTCGTCCGAGCACATGCGCGCCATCGGCAACGAGATGGAAGCTGGTCTCTGGCGCGATCTGATGAAGTATTACCAGCCTGATCTGCGCAACCTGAGCGGTCCCTATGACCGCGCCTATGGCATGGACATGGAGAGTTACGTCAGCGTGGTCGGCTTGTGGATGCGCACGGTGCTTGACGCCCCGCATGCGCCTTTCCCGCAACTCTCCGCTACTACCGACCATCTTCCGGACCTTTGGTTCGCTCCGCACGCCGCGATCCTCGGCACGAACATCCCTGCTGAAGCGCTGGCCAGGATGAAACAGTCCGGCAGCGAGCACCTGGTGCGCCAGCAAATAGATGAGAAACGCACTGCAACAGCCTGGATTGGCAAGAACGTTATCTTTGGCGGTGAATTCACACACAAGACGAAGGACGCCGGCACGACAACGCAGTTTCATCCGGCGACGATCCAGTGGCGTACACCGTCTGGTTCCATCGGGTGGGTGCAACTCGTGCAGTGCCCGCCTGTCGACGCGAGCGCGGATGAACACGGCCTCACCATCGATACCTCCGGCACTGCTCGATTCCGTATCCATGCCGCGGGGCTCGATAAGAGCAAGGTAAACGGCACGACTTGGGATCTACCAGGCGTTCACATCGCTGCCCAGAGCGATGCAACAGGGTCGACCGTGGAAGCCGGCAAGGGCTATGTCGATGTGGTGTACAACGGCATGAATCACATGCGCCTCTCCATCAAGGGGGGAATGTAGGTTTGATGAAAAGCGCGCACCGTCTTGTCCTTTCGTTGTCACTCGCAGCCTGCTCTCTCTCCGCACAGACGCCGCAGTCCTATTTCACGAACTGGCCTGCAGGCGTCTCGCCGCAGGAAGTAGGGAAGCGTGTCGCCGAGCACTTTGTGCCCAGCCCGCACCATGAGCCCGGGAAGATTCACTACTCTGAGGCGGCGACCTGGTACGGAGCGCTCACCTTTGCCTCACTCACGCATGACACGGCGCTGCAGCAGGAGCTCATTCATCGCTTCGATCCGCTGCTGCCCGGCGGAGCTGAAGTTGCCATGATTCCGCCGCGCCGTCACGTGGATGATGAAATCTTCGGCATCATCCCCATGGAGATCGGCATCGAGACGCACGATAAGAAATACACTGCCATGGGTCTGCAGTTTGCCGATCGTCAATGGGAGAACCCGCAGCCTGACGGACTCTCCGCCGAAACGCGGTACTGGGTCGACGACATGTATATGCTCACGATCCTGCAGCTTGAGGCCTATCGCGCTACGGGCGATCGCAAATACCTGGATCGCGACGCAAAAGAGATGGCAGCATATCTTGACAAGCTGCAGGAGCCGAACGGCCTGTTCCATCATGCGCCAGATGTTCCGTTCTTTTGGGCCCGCGGTGATGGTTGGTTCGCGGCAGGCATGGCGGAGATGCTGCGTGAACTTCCTGCCGACCACCCGCAGCGCGCACGCATCCTCGACGGCTACCGGAAGATGATGGCGGGTCTGCTGAAGTTTCAAGGTAAGGACGGTATGTGGCGGCAGCTCATCGATCACGACGAAGCGTGGCCCGAGAGCTCCGGCTCCGCCATGTTCACGTTCGCAATGATCACAGGCGTGAAGAACGGCTGGTTGGATGCTGCCACGTATGGCCCGGCCGCTCGTCGGGCGTGGATTGCCGTTGTTGGGTATATCGATCAGAACGACAACATCACGAGCGTATGCGAGGGCACGGGCAAGTTCAACAGCCTGGACTACTACCTCGCGCGCAAACGCCGCACCGGAGACTTCCATGGCCAGGCGCCGGTGCTGTGGGCGGCGTCGGCTCTGCTCCGTTAATTTCGATATGAAACATCTTCTTTGTAGCCGTGTCACGAAGCGAACTTTCGGGACTTTGAGATTCCCCGCTATCAAAGACAGCTGATGGGATCAAATGGCTTAGAGTGAAGGTCCTAAGCCATCTGACTTTTGGGCTGTTAGTGAGCGACTCGGTGTCCGGCGGCCGTTAGAACTCAAATTGAAGGCGAGTCTGGAAGAACTGCGTGGTGCCTTTGAGATTGAAGCGATCGAGACGTCCGACGCCGTACACCGCAAAAAGACGCAAATAGTCTGTCAGGTACCAGCTCACCATCGGAGTGAAGCGTTTGAACTTGCCGCCGTGCACGAGTTCGCTGTCAAGATCGATGTCGGAGAAACGCGCGACCAACTCCACGGCGCCATAGCCTCCAGAGAACAGAGGCCTCTTGGGGATGACCTCTCTGAAGGCTCCCTGAATGGTGTTGTAAGCACGTGCCTCTCCAGTGACGCACCATGCCACGACGAAGTCGCCGCCGTGAATCGTCGGACTCCCGACGGAGGGAGCGGTGGTGCCGACCCACCAGTATTCGCTGCCCAGCAGCAGCGGGCCTTTGCGGTAGTAGGCCTCATAACCCGCCATCTTGGTGTTGGTGGCGGCGAACTTACCTGTGTCCACAAAGTAAGGAGCCGGGAAGGCCTCGGGTCGGGAGCGGAATTGGATCTGGCCTTGTTCCGGACTGCCGTTCCTCAGATTCACTCCCAGATGCAGCACTTCACGCTTCTCGTCAGAATGAATCGGGAGCCACACGAAGCGCAGAACGGTTTGATTGTGATACGTCGAGAAATTTTGGACGTGCGAGAGCCAGTCGTTGTAATAACCAAAGTTCCATAGGAAGCCGTGCTTTGGCGTATAGCCAAGCCACTTGAAACCGTCGGCGAGGATTGGGATAGTTGCATCGCTCATGGTGGAGCGCTCCATAGTCCATCCGTCATAGCCGACCATCACCTTGTTGAGCGAGAAGCCTTCCTTGGAGCGGCCGATAAAGATGTTGCCCCACAGCTTCGGCACCGCAATCATCAGTCCGGTCTGGCGTATGAGCCAGGCGTGCGACGGGCCGTCGTACATGATGCCGAAGTTATAAGTAACTTTGCGCGAGAGGCTCGGAAAGCTGCCTCCGGCTAGGAAGCGGAAGTCGCGAAGTCTTTGGGCCGGGAGCATGGCGATCTGCTCTTTGCTCGCGTCGTCCTGAGCGTAGCTTGCGGTCTCAACTAGGAACCCCAAGCCCGCCCTGAATATGACGTGCGGCCCGCGGTATTCGTTCCATTTGGCCATGCCGCGGCGCGGTTGCTCCATACCGTCGTCCATCTCACCTGCATCAACTGTCGAATAGAGCGTGGATGTAGGGGGCGTTGTGCTTGCAGGCGTGGTCGTTGACTGTTGTGAATTTGGATTGGTGGTGGAGGGTTGTTGCGGCTGTTGGCTTTCGTCCGGTGCTGCCGTGGTCGCAGGGCTGTCCTGTCCGCAGCAGGTTTGCCACGCGGGCAAGACAGCAAGGGTGACCAGCGACAGCAACATCGACCTGAAGATGGCCGTCATGATTGCCCCGGGGTCAGTAGGTCATATATAGCTGTTGGATATCCGATGGTGAACGTTGCTTCAGCAGCGCCAGGGAAAGAAGAATCCGAGATTTCTGCGGATTAAGTTCATCGGAAGCGATGAAACCCAACTCATCGTCGTTCAACTCAACGTTGCGTCCCACCAGGCCAGTTGCGACACGACTGCTGCGAACCACGACCACGCCCTGCTTCACCGCTCTCGCACACGCATCGACCGCGGCCTTGTTCATGTTTCCGTTGCCCACGCCTGCGATCACGATGCCCTTCGCGCCACTCTTCACGCTGTCATCGATCGGGTCTGGTGACATGTCTGCATCGGCATAAATGATGTCCACGCGAGGAAGCTTTGTGACCCCGGTGACATCGAATTCGCTCTGAGAGGTGTGCTTCCAGGGAGGCGTGTTGTAGAAGTCGGCCTTGCCGTAGGCGACGACCCCAACGAGTCCACGCAGGGGCGACATGAAGGTCTGAACGTCGGTCGTGCTGGTTTTCGTCAACGAATGTGCGGCATGGATATGATCGTTCATGACGACAAGCACGCCACGACCCTGCGCGCGAGGATCAGCCGCAACTGCGACTCCGTTGTAGAGGTTCAGCGGGCCGTCGGCGCTGACGGCGGTGGATGGTCTCATGGAGCCGACCAGGACGACAGGCTTGTCCGTCTTAGCAGTTAAGTTGAGGAAGTATGCGCTCTCCTCCAGAGTATCGGTGCCATGGGTGATCACGATGCCATCGGCTGCGCCGCTCGAGGTCAGCTCGTTAATCCGCTTGGCGAGCTTCAGCATGATGTCGAACGACATATCCTGCGAGCCTACATTCGCGATTTGCTCACCCTTGAGGTTGGCGAGGTCCTTAATGCCGGGAACAGCGTTGATCATTGTGTCGATGCCCACCTGCCCTGATGTGTATCCGGCTTGCGTGCCGGTGGCTGCAGCGCCTGCGATGGTGCCACCGGTTGCGAGAATCACGATGTTCTTCTTCGCCTGACCAAGACCACTCTGGAAAGGAACGAGAATTAGAAAGACAAGGAATAAAGCACACCGTCTATAAACTTGCTTCATGACCGCTCCTTTCGAAACCGCACAGCGTCTTCCATCGTGGTTGCCAAGCAGTGCTGCTACTTGTATTTCGATGAGTCGAAATTGGTTAACTTGGCCGGATCGAGCAGCTGCTTAATCTGATCTTCGGTGAGGACGTGCTTCTCACGAATTATCTCGATAATTCCCTTACCGCTTGAATACGCTTCGTTCGCGAGTTCGGTGGCCTTCTCATAGCCAACAATTGGATTGAGCGCGGTGACGATGCCGACGGTGGTTTCCATGTAATGCTGCAACTGCTTCTCGTCGACGACGATGCCATCGACACACCTAGTGCGCATCAGCTTCGACGTGTTGTAGAGGAGGGTCTGAGATTCCATCATCGCAACGCCCTCGACCGGCTCATAGGCATTCAACTGAAGCTGTCCACTGTGAGCGGCTAACGTTACCACGAAGTCGTTTCCCATCACTCGGAAGGTGACAAGGTTCATGACTTCCGGAACTACGGGGTTGACCTTGCCAGGCATGATGGATGAGCCGGGTTGTATCGCCGGCAGATCGATCTCGTTGAGGCCAGCACGAGGACCCGATGCCAACAGAATCAGGTCGGATGAAAGCTTCGAGAGTTTGATTGCCACGCTCTTCAACGCAGAGGAGTAGTTGACAAAACCTTGTTGATCCCAGGTTGCAGCGATCATGTCAGGGGCAGGAACGATGGGTTTCTTGAGCAGCTTCGAGAGATGCTCGGCAAACTTCTCTGGATAACCTTTCGGCACGTTGATGCCTGTACCGATCGCGGTTGCTCCCATGTTCTCGACGTAAAGGGACTTCTCGGAATCCTTGAGAAACTGAATCTCGCTCTCAAGTGATGATGCAAAGGCGTAAAACTCCTGGCTGACTGTCATGGGAACCGCATCCTGCAATTCTGTGCGTCCCATCTTCGTGACCATGAGGTACTGCTTGCCTTTCGCGCGGAAAGAATTGGCAAGCATTTGCAGTTCCTCAACAAGCTTGTCGTTACGGAGAATCAAGGCCACTTTGATCGCCGTCGGGTACGAGTCATTCGTCGACTGCGACATGTTCAAGTCGTCATGCGGCTCGAGATACTGATACTCGCCTTTTTTGTGTCCAGCCAGTTCGAGCCCAACGTTCGCGAGCACCTCGTTGGCGTTCATGTTGGTCGAGGTGCCCGCACCGCCCTGATACCAGTCCACCTGGAACTGGTCGTGGTACTTTCCGGCGAGAACCGCATTGCACGCCTTCTCAATAGCGTCCAGCCTGTCCTTTTTCATTGCGCCCACGTCATAGTTGGCCTGGGCGGCCGCGAGCTTTACGTAAGCCCAGGCTTCTACAAAGCCCGGATAGTGATTGATCGCGATTCCCGAGAGTTGAAAGTTCTCAAGCGCTCTCATTGTTTGCACGCCGTAGTAAGCGTCTGCAGGAACCTGCTTTTCTCCGAGGAGATCTTTCTCGGTTCGGGTCTGAGTTGATGACTGTGCCATAAGCGAGCCTTTGGCGAACACAACAAGAGCTGCCATGATGGTGACGCACCGCAGATTTCTTGAAGGGGATACTTGCATGGAACTCTCCCGGTTGACCTCCCTCGTTCGCCACACGGGTGTCGAGAGCGTGATTTTCCGGCCCAATGAACAAACCACAAGGTGCAAGGATGCTTTGCCCCATCCGAAGCTATCGGTGGCCTTTGGTAAGTCAACGCTGGAGGAAAGTTAGAATCTGCTAAATCAGGAGTCCACTGGCACTTCTATCAGCTATCCTTCATGCTCGGAATGCGATTCAACTCTTGTGCACTAACACAACGATGATGGATCCCCACAGCGCATAGAGGATTGACCCCATTGCATAACAGACGCCGTAACCCAGGGCGGGCACGCGGCTCTCAGCCTTTTCCTGAAGCGCGGCAAGTCCGGCGGAGAACGTGCAGCTTCCTGCACATATGCCGAGGAGAATTCCCGGATGCAGCTTGAAGACGTAGCGCCCGAGAAGGATCGTCACGATGTATGGTACCGCGCACACAATGACACCGCCGATAACGAGTGAAAGGCCTGTCGAGCGAAGTCCGTGGATGAAACTCGGGCCTGCGTTGATTCCGATGGTGGCGATGAACGCGGTGAGCCCTAAGGAATCGAGCAGAGCAATCGCGGGCTCAGGCGCACTGCCAAAGCCACGCCGAACGGACCGGAACCAGCCCAGGCAAAGAGAGAGCAGAAGCACTCCGACGGGAAGCCCAAGCGTAACGTGGATTCCTCCGATGTGGGCCGCTGGCAAACCGAGGAGTGCGCCGACACCGATCGCCAGGCAAGCCGCGACGAGGTCGGTTGCATTCGACATTCGCTCAACGCGGCCCAGCCGAGACGCAATGCGGTCGAGATGTCTTTGCGACCCGACGATTGTCATCACATCGCCCGGCTCCAAGACAACTCCGGAACCGAGCGGGAGTTCCTGTCCTGCGCGTAAAACCTTGCGAACGTAGACTCCCCTGGTGGCGACCTCCCCGCCGAGAGCTTCAACGATCTCGGAGAGGGTTTTGTAGACTAGGTCCTTCCGCTCAAGGACATAGTCGAGCTGTATCGCGGGAATGTCGAGCAGGTTTCGGTCTTCGATTTCATCAAGGTGGAGTGGCTTACTCGATGCTCCCAGGACTCCCGGGCGTCCTGAAAGGACGATGAGATCGCCACCGCGCAGGCGCAGGTCTGGTTCTGTGTCAACCAGACCATCTTCGGTCCGGGCTCTTTCTACAAATACGCGCTCCGGCGAAAACGACTCCTCCCATTCACCTACCGTTTTCTCTTGCTCGCTATGCGGAATCCTATAGGCGCGCATCACAAATTGCTTGTAGGCGGACACGACCCCTACTTCATGGATCTTCATGCCCAACTCTTCTTCGAGCTTCTGGCACTCGGCGCGAAGGTCGATTCGCATCATCCACGGTCCCCCCTGGGTGAGCACGAGGATTCCAGTGAACACAGCGACCAAGTACGTGACGGCATATCCCACCGTCACATTTGCCGCGAATGTACCGCGCAGATCGGTCGGTACGGCAAGCCTTCCAATCGCGGCCAATCCGGTTCCCATCGCTTCGGAGGACTGAAGTCCTCCCGAGAACAATCCAGTAGCGGTCCCGATGTCAAAGTTGAGAGCACGCGCAAGCACATATGTAGTGCCGACTCCGATGACAGAGAACAGGATGGTGAGGAAGATGGGCACAATTGACTTCTTACCCAGGCTTCCGAAGAACTGGGGGCCCGTCTTATAGCCAACGGAGAACAAGAAAAGCAGGAAAAAGATGCGGGCCACAATACCGGGCATCGTGATACCCAGTTGACCCACGACGATGCCCATAAGAAGGCAGCCGACTACCGCGCCCAATTTGAAGCTCTTTATTCTGAGACGGCCCAACCAATGGCCCGCCGCCAGCGTAAGGAAGAGGGCCACCTCCGGATTTGCCCCCAATGCTTGCCTGATCCAGTCCATTGTCGCCAACTCCGTCTACGTTAAAAACAGTCGAGTTTTTACGTAATG
>Ga0134126_10005339_pt1 | contig 16059 bp, 13 predicted proteins | sample KB31752_FD_96881 | JGI IMG/M metagenome (GOLD analysis project Ga0134126, IMG submission 96881) | Terrestrial soil microbial communities with excess Nitrogen fertilizer from Kellogg Biological Station, Michigan, USA - KB3-175-2 | ecosystem: Environmental > Terrestrial > Soil > Unclassified ...
GAAGAAGCCGGCTGCCGCCAGGAAAGAAACGGCCGCTGCCAAGCCCGGCAAGCTCGACCGTTACGAGCGCAAACGCGACTTCGCCGAGACCCCGGAGCCGGCCGGCGGCGCCAAGAGGAGGAAGCCCGGCGACGGGCTTCCGCGCTTCGTGATCCACCAGCACAGCGCGCGGCGCCTGCACTGGGATCTGCGCCTGGAGCACGACGGCGTGCTCGCGTCGTGGGCGGTGCCGAAGGGGATGCCCGAGGAGCCGGGCGAGAACCGCTTCGCCGCGCACACGGAGGACCACCCGCTCGAGTACCTCGACTTCCACGGCGAGATCCCGAAGGGCAACTACGGCGCCGGCGACATGACGATCTGGGACCGCGGCACATACGAGCTCCTGAAGTGGGAGCCGCGCAAGGTGGAGGTCGACCTGCACGGCGAGCGTCTGGACGCGCGCTATGCGCTGTTCGCGATCGACAAGGTCGATCCGCCGAAGGACTGGATGATCCATCGCATGGACCCGCCCGCCGACACCGCGCGCGAGCCGATGCCCGAGCGCATCGTGCCGATGCTCGCGCGCACCGGCGAGCTGCCCGCCGACGACGCCGACTGGGGCTTCGAGATCAAGTGGGACGGCGTGCGCGCGATCGCCTACTGCGCGCCCGGCGAGGTGCGGCTGGAAAGCCGCAACCTCAAAGAGATCAGCGACAGCTATCCCGAGCTGGGGCGCCTGGACCGCGGGCTCGGCTCACGCCAGGCCGTGCTGGACGGCGAGATCGTGGCGTTCGACGAGGAGGGACGCCCGAACTTCGGTCGTCTCCAGCAGCGCATGCACATCGCCTCGCGCGAGCACGCCCGCCGGCTCGCCAAGCAGACGCCGGTGAGCTACATGATCTTCGACCTGCTGTGGCTCGACGGGCACTCGACGATGGGGCTCACATACGCGCAGCGCCGCGAGCTGCTCGAGAAGCTGAAGCTCGAGGGCGAGGCGTGGCAGACGCCCGAGCACGTCGTCGGGCACGGCCCGCAGCTGTTGAAGGCGAGCCAGGAGCAGCACCTGGAGGGCGTAGTCGCCAAGCGGCTGTCCTCGACCTATGAACCCGGCCGCCGCGGCGGCGCGTGGCTGAAGATCAAGACGTTCGGCCGCCAGGAGTTCGTGATCGGCGGGTGGCTGCCGGGCAAGGGCAGGCGCAGCTCCACGATCGGGGCGCTGCTACTCGGCGTGTACGAGGCGGGTGGATCGCTTCGCTACGTCGGTCGCGTCGGGACCGGGTTCAGCGAGAAGGAGCTGAAGCGACTGCAGGGGCTGCTGGCGCCGCTGCAGCGCGAAGGATCTCCCTTCGGCGCCGGCGAACGGCCGCCGCGCGAGGCCGTGTTCGTCGATCCGCAGCTCGTCGCCGAGGTCGACTTCGCGGAGTGGACGAGCGGCGGCAACATCCGCCATCCCTCCTACAAGGGGCTGCGCGAGGACAAGCCTGCGGAGCTCGTGGTCCGTGAGGACACGACCGGCGCCGCCGCCTCGGCACGCGCGGCGGCCGAAGGCCCGGGCGAACTGCGCGACGCGGAGGCCGAGACGCTCACGATCGTCTCGAAGGACGCCAAATCCGAGACGGCCCTCGTCGGTGGCCGCGAGCTGAAACTGTCGAACTCGGGCAAGGTCCTCTACCCCGAGACGGGCTTCACCAAGGGGCAGCTGATCTCCTACTACGTGACGGTCGCGCCGGCCCTGCTCGCGCACCTTCACGGCCGGGCGCTCACCGTCACCCGCTGGCCCGACGGCGTCGACGGCAAGTCGTTCTTCCAGAAGCAGTCCCCGGCGCACCGGCCAGAGTGGGTCCGCACCGCGACGCTGCCCGCGGGGAGCAAGAAGATCGACTACACGCTTGCCGACGACCTGCCCACGCTCGTGTGGCTGGCCAACCTCGCCGCGATCGAGCTGCACACGCCGCTGGCGCTCGCCGACGCCCACGACCGCCCGACCTCGATGGTGTTCGACCTCGACCCCGGAGAGGGCACCGACGTGCTCGACTGCGCGCGCCTGGCCCTGGACCTGAAAGGCCTGTTCGAGAACCTCGGCCTTCAGAGCTTCGTCAAGACCTCCGGCTCCAAGGGGCTGCAGGTGTACGTGCCACTGAACGTCGAGGACGTTGACTTCGCCGCCACCAAGGCGTTCGCCAAAGCCGTCGCCGAGCTGTTCGAGCAGACCGAGCCGAAGCGCGTCATCTCGACCCAGACCAGAGCCCGGCGCGAGGGCAAGATCCTGATCGACTGGAGCCAGAACGACCGCAACAAGACGACCGTGTGCGTGTACTCGCTGCGGGCACGGACCCGCCAGACCGGTGCGACGCCGCTCGACTGGGACGAGGTCTCCGCGGCGCTGAAGGGCGGCGACCCCGCCGCGCTGGTGTTCGACGCGGCGGCGATCCTCGAACGGGTGGCCGAGCACGGCGACCTGTTCGCGCCCGTGCTGTCGCTGAAGCAGCGGCTGCCGGAGTTCGCGCCGCCGAAGTAGCTATTCGAACTCGGGCGTGCGCCAGCCGGGCATCACGTCCGGCAGGCCCTCGCTCACCCTGTCGATGAACACCGCCGGGCGCTTCTCCAGGAACGAGGTGACGCCCTCGACGGCGTCGGCCGACTGGCCGCGCGCGACCATACCGCGCGAGTCCGCGCGGTGGGCGAACATCGGGTGCTCGGCGCCGAGCATCCGCCACATCAGCTGGCGCGCGAGCGCGACCGAGACCGGCGCCGTGTTCTCGGCGATCTCCCGGCCGATCGCGCGCGCCGCGTCGAGCAGCTCGTCTTTCGGGTGGAGGCTTTTGAGCAGGCCGCCGTCCAGACCCTCCCGGGCGTCGAAGACACGACCGGTCGAGACCCATTCCATCGCCTGGCTGATCCCCACCACGCGCGGCAGGAACCAGCTCGAGCAGGCCTCGGGGATGATCCCGCGGCGCGCGAAGACGAAGCCGATGCGCGCGTCGTCGGCGGCCAGGCGGATGTCCATCGGCAGCGTCATCGTCGCGCCCACGCCGACCGCCGGGCCGTTGATCGCGGCGATCACCGGCTTCTTCGAGTCGAACACGCGCAGCGTGAATTCGCCGCCGTTGTCGCGACCGGCCGCGCCCGCGGTGTCGCGCTTGCGGTAGTCGAAGGTCTCGCCGCCGCCCTCGAGGTCGGCGCCCGCGCAGAAAGCGCGCCCGGCGCCGGTGATGATGATCGCGCGCACGTCGTCGTCGCCGTCGGCGGCGTCGAACGCCGCGCGGAGCTCGTGGCCCATCTGCCCGGTCCAGGCGTTGAGCCGGTCGGGCCGGTTCAGCGTGATCGTGAGGAGGCCCTCTGAGGTGTCGGTCAGGATCTGCTCGTAGTCCATCGTGGGCGGCATCCTTTCACGCCGAGGTGAGCTGGTGCTCATAGGGGCCGGCGCCCGTCAGGCAGACCGCGCCGCAGCGCGCGGCCAGCTCCACCGCATCGGTCAGCGCCAGCCCCGCGCCGAGGCCGTATGTGAGCCCCGCGGCGAACGAGTCCCCGCAGCCGTAGGAGTCGACGGCGGCGCCGGGGGGCGGCGCGGCGTCCCATCGTCCCTGAGCTCCGTCGCGCCGGCGCCAGCGACCGCCGCCCGCGCCTTCGGTTTCGACCACCAGCTCCGCTTCGTGCTCCGCCCCCCGCGCGGCCGCCACCTCGATCTCGTCGTGCGCGCTCAACACCAGCGCGTCGATCTCGACGCCGTGTCCGAGCGCGTGACGGGCGCGCGGGCTCGCGACCACCACGCGCGCGGCGTCTCGCGTCCTCGACAGGGCCGGGACGTCGCCGGCGGTGAAGTAGACCGCGTCCAGCTCCCGCAGCTCCTGCCAGTGCGCCGAGCCGGAGTCGCCCGCGGGGTCCAGGCGCTCGCCGAACGTGGTGATCGTGCGCTCACCCGCGGCGTCGAGGAGCGTGACCGCCCGGCGCGTGGGCGCCGCACCGACCTCGTGCGGGCTCTGCCATGCGCCCGTCTCCTCGGTCGGCTCCAGCGTCGGCTTGGCGGCGGGCTCGTCGAGCACCGTCACTCCCAGCTCGGTCAGGCGGCGGCGCGAAGCGCGGCCGGTCTCGTCAGTCCCGAGCACGGTGAACAGGCGGCACTCCCCCGCGAGGCGCGCGAGCTGCACTGCCGCGACGGCGCCGCCCCCGGCGGGCTCCTCGAAGGCGCCGGCGGCATGCGCGACCTCGCCGGCAGTCGGCAGATGCGCCACGCGGCCGAACAGGACCCACTCGACATGGCCGACGACGGCGACGGACGGCACGGCCGCAGTGTCACAGAATCAGCCAAGATGTCGGGCGTGGCCACCCCGGAGCAGCTACGCGAGGAGATGCCCTTCGCGGCGCTGATCGGCGCGGAGCTGATCGAGGCCACGCCCGAGGTGGTGCGCGGCCGGATGGAGTGGGCGCCCGAGCGCTGCACCGCCGGAGGGCTCTTGCACGGCGGCGCGCTCATGGCGATGGCCGACGGCGGCGGCGGGGCGCTCGCGTTCCTGAACCTGCCGGAGGGGGCGGTCGGCACAGCCACGATCGAGTCGAAGACGAACTTCATGCGCGGCGTCCGCGACGGTGCGGTGACCGCGACGAGCCGCGTGCTTCACAAGGGACGCACCACGGTCGTGATCGAGACAGAGCTCGCGCGCGAGAGCGACGGCGCGCTCGTCGCGAAGGTCACGCAGACCCAGGCCTTCCATTACCCGAGGCAGTAGTCGAGGCGGCTGGGCCTCCACGCCGGCCCTCCGCGAATAGGATGCCGCCGATGGCGGAGGAGGTGCTGATCGTCGAGGAGCCGGCGCCGCACGTGCGGCGGCTGACGCTCAACCGCCCCGAGCGGCTGAACACGATGACGGCCGAGCTCTGCCAGGCGCTCCACGACGCGCTCGCGGACATCGAGCGCGACCGTTCGTGCCGCGCGGTGATCCTCACCGGCGCCGGCCGCGGCTTCTGCGCCGGCCTGGACCTCGAGGGTTACGGGCGCGCGCCGGGCAACACCGGCGAGGACGAATCGCGCGACCGGCTCGCCAACCAGCAGCACATGTCGCGCCTCGTGCTCGGCGTGCGCGCCCTCCCCCAGCCGGTGATCGCCGCGATCAACGGCCCCTCGGCGGGCTTCGGCCTCGCCCTGGCGCTCGGCTGCGACATCCGCTTCGCCGCCCCTGAGGCGGTGTTCCGCGTCGCGTTCATCAACATCGGCGTGTCGAACTGCGACATGGCCACGAGCTGGCTGCTGCCGCGGCTGATCGGCGCCTCGCGCGCGCACGAGCTGATGCTCACCGGCCGGCGCTTCGACGCCGAGGAGGCGCGGCGCATCGGCCTGGTCGCCGACGTGGTGGACGGCGACGCGCTCGCGGCCCGGGCGCTCGAGGCCGCGAGCCAGATCGCGACGCTCGCGCCGTGGGGCGTGCGGCTGACCAAGCAGGGCATGTGGACCGCGTTGGAGATCCCCTCCGAGCAGGCCGCCGTTGAGTACGAGGACCGCCAGCAGATCATGAGCACGTTCGGGATCGCGCCGCCGGAGGCGATCGCGGCGTTCCTGGAGAAGCGCCCCGCGGAGTTCGCTGACTAGATGGCTGATTCCACGAACCTCTTCGACGTCTCGGGCAAGACGGCGCTCGTGACCGGCGGCTCGCGCGGGATCGGGATGATGATCGCGCGGGGTCTCCTGCAGGGCGGCGCGCGCGTGATCATCTCCTCGCGCAAGGAGGGACCGGTCGCCGAGGCCGCGAGCGAGCTGTCCGCGGTCGGGGACGTGGAGGGCATCCCCGGCGACGTCTCGACCCCCGAGGGCGCGAAGGCGCTCGCCGAGGCCACCACGGCGCGCTTGGAGAAGCTCGACATCCTCGTCAACAACGCCGGCGCCACCTGGGGCGCGCCGCTGGAGGAGTTCCCGGCCGCCGGCTGGGACCGCGTCGCCCACACCAACGTCGAGGGCACCTTCCACCTGACGGTGGCGCTGTTGGGTGCCCTGCGCGCCGCGGCGAGGAGGGAGGACCCGGCACGGGTCGTCAACATCGGCTCGATCGACGGCATCCGCACCCCCTCGGTCGAGAACTACAGCTACAGCGCGAGCAAGGCCGCCGTGCACATGCTCACGCGCCACCTCGCCAGGCGCCTGGCGGACGAGAGCATCACGGTCAACGCGATCGCGCCGGGGCCCTTCCAGAGCAAGATGATGGCCTTCCTGCTCGACGACCCGGAGACGCGCGCGGCGGTCGAAGGCTCCGTGCCGCTGAAGCGCATCGGGCACCCCGACGACGTCGCCGGGCTGATCCTGTTCCTGTGCTCGCGCGCCGGCTCCTACATGACCGGCACGGTGATCCCGCTCGACGGCGGCATCACCGGCTGCGCCTAGGTCTTTGAGATGCCGGCCAGGACAGAGGCCGACCGGAGGGCGCTCGCGGGCGAGCGGTGATGCGCAGGAAAGTGACATGGCTCGTCGACCGCGCGCAGCGCAAAGCGCGCCGCTGGTACCGCCGCACCGCCCGCGGCGAGGGCGTCGCGGTGAGCCTCGACACGGAGGTCGACTCGCGCACGCTGCTGCTGACCTTCGGCGGCATGAAAAGCACGGCCGGCCTCGTGGCGTTCGAGTTCGTCGCGCTGACCGCGGACATGCCGGTCAAGAAGATGTTCGTGCGCGACCCGCGCCAGTCCTGGTACCACCGCGGCCTGCCCAGCCAGGGCAACACGCTGGAGAGCATCGCCGAGCTGCTGCAGAAGATCGTCGGCGAACAGGACGTCGACCGGCTGGTGACCGTCGGATCATCGGCCGGCGGCTATGCCGCGCTGGCGTTCGGCGCGCTGCTGGGGGCAGACCGCGTGCTCGCGTTCGGCCCCCAGACGACGCTCGACCGCGAGACGCTGGTCGCGATCGACGACCACCGCTGGGACTACCTGCTCGATCCGCTGTGGGCGAAAGGGGCGCTCGAGGAGCGCTGGATCGACCTGCGCACGGCGCTGCCGGGCGCGCTGAACGGGACCACCCGCTGCAGCGTGTACTTCGACGAGACGGTGCCGAGCGACCGCGCGCACGCCGAGCGGCTCACCGGGATCGACGGCGTGCGCCTGTACCGCTTCGGGCGCGGCGGCCACACGCTCAGCCGCCACCTGCGCGACCAGGGGGCGCTGGACCGGCTGCTCCGGCAGGCGCTCGACGTCCCGCCGCGCGCAGCCGGCGAGGCCGCGCCCGCGCCCGTCGCCGCGGACACGCCGCGGTACCGCACCTACAGCTAGCCGCTCAGTCCTCCAGCCGCCAGGGGTTCGGCGCGGGCTGCCACGGCTCGCCGCGCCAGTCGGCGTAGGCCTCGTCGGGATCGTCGGTCTCCTGCGTGACGGAGGCGTCGTACTTCGCCGCGACCTCGTTGACCGGGTAGTGGGCCTCGTCGCGGCGGCGGGAGCCGATCATCAGGATCGCGCACGGTCCCGCGCCGGCGCCGACGAAGACGTGCTCGACGCCCGCCGGGCAGTGGAAGAGGTCCCACCGGCGCAGCGGGCGCTCCTCGCCTTCGACGATCGCGATGCACTCGCCGTGCAGGACGAGGAAGTCCTCCTGAACCGGCTCGGAGTGGTAGCGGCAGTTCGGCTGGCCGGGTTGCAGGATCTGGATGTTCACGCCGGTGTCGGCCCAGGGCGCCGCGTCGTCCTCCGGGTCGAGCTGCATCGCGCGGCGCGGATGCGCGCGCGCCGGCCAGTCGGCGACGTTGGCGATCACGGGGCGGTCCATCACCGCAAGCCTAATCGCGATTGAATACCGGCATGGACTTCCTCATCTCCCGCGGAGACCTGCACGAGACCCGCTTCGATCACGGCCCGGCGCCGGCGCCTGCGGAGGGCGAGGCGGTGCTGGCGGTCGAGAGCTTCGGGCTGACCTCCAACAACATCACCTACGCGGCCTTCGGCGAGGCGATGTCCTACTGGAAGTTCTTCCCGGCGCCGGAGGGGTGGGGGCGGATGCCCGTGTGGGGGTTCGCGACCGTCGCCGAGAGCCGCGTCGACGGGCTCGCCGAGGGCGCCCGCATCTACGGCTACCTGCCCCCGTCCAGCGAGCTGCTGGTGGCGCCCGTGCGGGTCGGCCCGCACGGCTTCGTGGACGCCTCCCCGCATCGCGCCGAGCTGCCGGCCGCTTACAACAGCTACTCGCAGACGTCAGGCGACCCCGCGTATGACCCGGAGCGCGAGGACCAGCAGATGCTGCTGCGCCCCCTGTTCTTCACCTCCTGGCTGATCGCCGACTTCCTGCGCGACAGCGACATCTTCGGCGCGGACACCGTCGTGCTCTCGAGCGCTTCGAGCAAGACGGCGAGCGGGCTCGCGTTCCTGCTCTCACGCGAAGGCGGCGCCGAGGTGGTCGGCCTCAGCTCCGAGCGCGGCGCGGAGTACGCGCGCTCGATCGGCGTCTACGACGCGGTGCTCAGCTACGAGGAGATCGAGGATCTGCCGTCCGGCCGTGCCGTCTACGTGGACATGTCCGGCGACGCCGTGGTCCGCGAGGCCGTGCACCGCCACTACGGCGCCGAGCTCGCACACTCCGCTGTCGTCGGCGCGACGCACCACGACCAGATGGGCGCCGTGCCGGATGACCTCCCCGGCCCGAGGCCGACGTTCTTCTTCGCCCCCGATCGCGTCGCCAAGCGCAGCGCGGAGTGGGGCGGCGAGGAGCTCGCGCGGCGGCTCGCCGCGGCCTGGGAGCCCTACGTCCTCTGGACCGACGGCTGGCTGCAGGTGACTCACGAGCAGGGCCCCGACCCGCTGAAGGCCACCTACCTGGACCTGCTCGACGGGCGCATCGACCCCTCTCGCGCGCACGTGCTCTCGCTGCCGCGGTAGCGGCAACTTCACTGACCCCGGCGCGGTTTGAGATCCCGCCACCGCGGGGTAGTCCTTCCTGTCAACAGTCTGGGGAGGGGGCGAGACAGGAGACAGGAATGCCCAGGACGCTCGGCACGCTGCCCATCTTCGCCTGCGCGCTCGCGCTGGCGCTGGCGCCGGCGGCGTCGGCCGCCAAGCCGAAAGGCGAACCGGCCCCCTTCGGCCACGCCTGCACCGCGCAGGACGGCGTGCGCTTCTGCCCCACTGTCGGCCTCGAAGAACGCGTGCCGTCCTTCGACGGCGTGCCCCTCGACGTCGACGTCACACTGCCCGCGAGCGGGAGCGGCCCGTTCCCCACGATCGTGATGCTGCACGGCTGGGGGGGCAGCAAGACCGCGTTCGAGTCGAGCAGCCCGGCCGGCGACGGCAACGAGACCTTCGACTACAACAACGTCTACTACGCGCAGCACGGCTTCGCGGTCGTGAACTACTCCGCGCGTGGCTGGGGCCGCTCGTGCGGCAGCTCGGAATCGCGCACCGAACCGGGCTGCAAAGAAGGCTGGATCCGTCTCGCCGACCAGCGCTACGAGGCTCGTGACACCCAGTACCTGCTCGGCCTTCTCAGCGACGAGAGGATCACGAAGCCGAAGGGGATCGGCGTGACCGGCATCTCCTACGGCGGCGGCCAGTCGATCGAGCTCGCCTACCTGAAGAACCGCGTGCGGCTCCCGAACGGCGAATTCCAGCCGTGGAAGAGCCCGGGCGGCAAGAGCATGCAGATCAAGGCCGCGTTCCCCCGCTGGCCGTGGTCGGACCTCGTCGACGCGCTGGAGCCGAACGGGCGCTTCCTCGACACCGAAGTCGCACCGGTGGGACAGAGCTACGAACCGATCGGAGTCGAGATCCAGAGCTACACGAGCGGTCTCTACGCCGAGGGTCAGGCGAGCGGCTTCATCGCGCCCGCGGGAGCGGACCCGGAAGCGGACCTCACGAAATGGTTCGCGCGCGTCAACGCCGGCGAGCCGGTCGACGCGGAAGCCGAAGAAATCGCCCATCAGATCTACGACTTCCATCAGGGCTACGGGATCCCGCTCGCCGGCAAGCCTGCGCCGATGCTGCTCGAGAGCGGGTGGACCGACGACCTGTTCCCGCCCGAGCAGTCGCTGCGGGCCTACAACCAGGCGCGCTCGGTGAAGGGCTACGCGGCACTGCTGTTCGGGGACCTCGGCCACAGCCGCGGCACCAACAAGCAGAACACCGACGTCGCGTTCAACGAAACCGGGGCGGCGTTCTTCGCGTCACGGCTGGAGCACAAAGGGCAGGCGCCGCGCAACGGCAGCGTCACCGCCTACACGCAGACGTGCCCGAGCGAAGCTCCTGCGGAAGGGCCGTTCACCGCCAAGAGCTGGAGTCGGCTCGCGACCGGCGCCGTGACCTTCGGCTCGGCCGCCCCGCAGACGTTCACCTCGGCGGGCGGCAACCCGACGACGGCGCTGGCGTTCGACCCGATCGCCGGAACGAGCGAAGCGTGCAAGACGGTCAGCGCCGAAGAAGAGTCCGGCACCGCCAACTACACGACGACGAGCAGCGGCTTCACGATGCTCGGGCTGCCGACCGTGCACGCGACGATCGCCACCACGGGCGTCTTCGGCGAGATCGCGGCGCGGCTGTGGGACGTGCTGCCGGGCGGCGAACAGCGCCTGGTCAGTCGCGGCGTCTACCGCCTCGAAGAAGGCCAGAGCGGATCGATCGTCTTCCAGCTGCACGGCAACGGCTACCGGTTCGCGCCCGGCGACACGGTGAAGCTCCAGCTGCTTGGCCGCGACGCGCCGTACTACCGGGCGAGCAACGGCGTGTTCTCGGTCGAAGCCACGAACGTGACCGTCACCCTGCCGACTGGTTGACGGTCGCGGGCCAGCCGCCGCGCGGGGCGCCAAGGCCCCCGCGCGGCGGCACAAGCCCGCTCAGTGCCTCCGCACGCGGAGTTCGACCGCCGGGGTACCGGCGCCCATGACCGGGCTCTCGCCGCGCCATTGCGCGACGAACTCGGTGGTCGAGGTGATCCCCGGAACGGTCAGCGCGAAGCGTCCGTTCGACGCCACGATCGCGCTGCGCTGATGCCACACCGCGCGACCGGCAGCGCGGTAGGCGACGATCACCGTCTCGCCTCCCTGCGCCGGCGACAGCACGCCCGTCAGCTTGACCTGTCCGTGGCGGCGGTGCAGCTTCGCACGCGTGAGCCGCCGCGGCCCCGCGATCGACAGCCCCAGCTGCGAGGAGTCGGCCGTGCGCCCGCCGGTGGTGGTGGTGAAGATCCCCGCCGCGCCGAGGGGACCGCCCGCTGCGTAGTCGACGGCGCCGCCGGCGGCCAGGGCTTCGGCCTTGCGCGGCAGCGCCTCGCGGGTCCAACTGCGGCCGCCGTCGGAGGTCTGCAGCAGTTCGTTGGCGCCGTTCGCGAACAGCGCGTAGCCGTCGCCGGCCGAGCTGAACGCGATCGTCCCCTCGCCTCCGAGCGCTTCGTTGCCGAGCGAGTCGATCTCCTTCCAGCTGCGACCGCGGTTGCTCGTGAAGAACAGCCGGTGCAGCGAGACCGCGTAGCCGGTCGTCGCGCTCACGAACGACAGCGATTCGATGTTGCCGCCGCGCAGCGGGCGCGGGATCAGCGTCCAGTGCGCGCCGCCGTCGGTGGACTCGATCGCTTCGTCGCCCCACGCGACCACGGCCGATCCCGCCATCTGCGCGCCTGAGAACAGCGGGAACGCCGAGAGCCGGCGCCGAAGCACGCGACCGTGCCTGGTGCGGCCGAGCACGACGGCCCCTCCCACCGGCGCGAAGCTGGCACCCGAATCGGTGCTCCGGCGCAACCCCGTGGGACCGATCGCCAGCAGCGTGCCTTCACTCGGAGCCAGAAGGGCCGTCGGAGACCCGCCCACCGACCCCAGGATCGACCAGCTCAGCCCGGAGGAGCCCGTGCGGTACAGGGTGCCCGCTTCGCTGACCGCGTAGCCGACCGCGGTCGTCGGGAAGGCGACGTCACGGATCGCGAGCGAGGTCGGGACGCGCAGCGACGTCCAGCTCGCGCCGCCGTCGGTGCTCGCCACGATCTGCCCCGCCGCCTCGGGCAGGTAGGCGTCCTGCGCGGAGGCCCCGAGCCTGATCCGCGAGACGGTGCCGGCGCCGGCGCGCCTGGAGATCGCCGTCGGGAAGGTCGCGCCGCCATCGGTCGAGAGCACCGTGGCACCCCCGAACCCGACCGCCACCGCGGTCGACGCGGTGGAGAACGCGACCGAGACGAGGTTCTGGCCCGAGGGCGAGACGAGCGTCCCGGTCGCGCCCCCGTCCGTCGTGCGGACGAGCACGTTGGCGCCGGGGTTGGACGCGGGCGCCGTCGCGATGAGGCAATGCGTGGCGTCGCTGCAGGAGATCTGGGTGAGCGTCGGCCGTGGTGTTCCAGAGGGCAGCGCGAGCGGCAGGCTGGTCCACGTCGCACCGGCGTCGGTGCTGTGCAGCAGCGTCCCGGTGGCGCCGACCGCGTAGGCCTCGGTCGCGCTCACGAACGAGATCTGGAACAAAGGCTGGGAGGCTGCGCCCACCTGCGTCCACGATCCCGCGCCGTCGGTGGTGCGGTAGATCCGCGAGCCGGAGCCCGAGCTGACGAGCGCGAAGCCGGTCGTCGGCGAGACGAACAGGATCTGCTCGGCGAGCCATCCGTTCAGCGGAACGTTCGTCTTCGGCTGCAGGGTCTGCCCGGAGTCGGTCGTCAGCAGCACCGAGCCGTCGCGCTGCTCGACGTAGCCGGTGGTCGCGCTCAGGAACGAGAGCGAGGCGACCGGGTTCGCGCAGCTCTGTTCCGCTTCGTTGACCGGAAGCCGGTGGAACGTCGCACCGCCGTCGAGCGACTCGCGCACGGTGCAGCCGCCGCCGACGACGACCGTGCTGGGATCGACCTCCTGCAGCAGCGTGAGGTTGGTGACCGAGCCACTGGAGAGGCCGACCCACGTGGCGCCGCCGTCGTCGCTGCGCAGGACGGTGCCGTCTTCACCGTCGGCGTACCCGCGGCTGCCCTGGAAGGCGACCCTGTTGAGCGTTTCCCCCTGCGGCGCCGGATCCCCCCAGAGCCAGCCCGACAGCCCGACCGACACCGGCGCCGCGGACGCGGCCGACGTCGTCGCGCCCGCCAGCAGACATGTCGCGATCGCGGCCAGCACGACCCTCGCACCCCGTACCATGCGCTGCCCCCTTCGTTCGTAGGTTGTGGCCCGCTCTTCGGCCGAGTTCGAGCAGCCGGATCGGACACCGCCTAGAACAAGACGGAGGGGCGAAGGTTGTGGTGCAGGTCGTTCAGATCGTGTGGGTGGCGCCCGGCTCGAGCACGATCACCTCGCCGTGACCGGCACCTTCGACGTCGGCCTTGAAGGCCTGGGCGTCGGTCTCGATCGGGGGGAACGTGTCGTAGTGGCAGGGGATCACCTGCTTGGCGCCCACGAGGCCCGCGGCCTCCACGGCGTCGAAGCGATCCATCGTGTAGTGGCCGCCGATGCACATCAGCGCGACGTCGATGCCTCCGTCCGCGCCGGCCCGGGCCGCCTGCCCGGCCACCAGCGAGAGATCGGAGAAGAGCGACGTGTCGCCGAGGTGGTAGACGGTCTTGCCGCCGAGGTTCACGATCAGCCCCGCGGGGGTGTTGACCGCTCCCTTCGGCGTCGTCGACGTGTGCCACGCGGGGACGAGCTTCACCCAGCCCCAGTCGAAACGCACCGTGCCGCCGAGGTTGGGGTCGCGCACGTTCTCCACGCCGTCGGCGCCAAGCTCGTTGGCGATCTCCACGATCGCGACCACGTCGGGTTTGGTGCGCTGGGCGATCGAGACGGTGTCACCGATGTGATCGGCGTGACCGTGCGTCAGCAGCAGGGCATCCGGGCTAAGCTCATCGGCCGCCACCGCCGCCTTCGGGTTGCCGGTGAGAAAGGGGTCGATCAGCACGCGCGTAGACCCGTCGTTCAGCTCGAAGGCCGCGTGGCCAAGGAAGCGAATCTCCATCGTCACCGCCGTTTCCTCGATTTGCAGTCCAAGCCCGGCGACGCCGGGCGCCGTCACCATATATGCCCGCTCCGGGCGCGGGACACTCCTGCTCGCCGCCGTCGCGCTCGCCTGCCTCGCCCTCTGCGCCGCGCCCGCGGCGTCGCCGGCCGCCGCGGCCTGGAGCACGCCGTCGATCCTCACGACCTGCTCGGCGTCGCCGCCTCCCCACCTGGTCTTCCCCTCCGACTCTCCCTCGCACCCGACCGGGCTCGGGGCGATCGTGTGGACCGCGGCATCGGGTTGCGGCGGCCCCCCGGGCGCAAGGATCGATGCGATCGCTCCCGGGGCTGCGCCCTCGGCGCCGCTGCCGCTCGCGCCCGCCGGGGCACTCGCCGTCGCCGGCGGCCCGAAAGGGCTGATCGCCGTCGCCGGCGCCGATCCGCGCCGCCCCGGCCACGCGCTCGTCGTGCAGGGCTTGGCGCGCGGTCCGTTCGCGCCGCTGCCCCAGGCGGGCGCGCGCATGCCCGGCACCGTGCTTGCGAGCGCGTACCTCGGCGACCTCGCCCTCCTCGGCCGCCACGGCGGCGCGCTCTCCCTCGAAGTCCAGCGCTGGTTCGGCGGCCCGCCCGGCCCGTCGCGCACCGTCGCCATCTCGGCGGCGCCCCCCGCGGACGCGACCGTCGCGCTCGACTACCGCAGCGACGCGCTCGCCGCCTGGACCGCCGGCGGCTCCGTTTGGGCGCGGGCGCTTCCCGCGAGCGGGCGCCGCCTTCCCGTCCAACGGCTCGGCCCGGCCGGCGTTGGCACGCGCATCGCCGCGCTGCTCAGCGACGACAACCGCGCGATCGTGATGTGGTCGGCCGTGCGCGCGGGCGCCACCGACGTCTACCTCGACCAGTCCGCGACCGGCCCCCGCTTCTCGGCTCCCGCGCGTCGCATCGAGCACGGGCCCGGCGCCGGCGGCCCGCCCGCGCCCGCGGTCTCGCCGCAGCTCATACGGCTGAGCTCCGAGAGCGTGATGGCGGCCTGGGCCGGAGTCGAAGGCTCACGTTGGGTGACCCGCAGCGCCCCGATCGACCAGCGCGGGCTGCGCATGATCAGCACGATCTCGGGCGCGCTGCCGGCCGCGCTCGCGCCGGGACCGCGCGGTGAGGCCGTGATGCTGCTGAGCGAGCCGGAGGGACCCGGGCGCGCCGAGCTGCTCGCCGCGCGCGGCACCGAGGCAGAAGGACGCACGCTCTTCGGCACGCCTGTGCCCTTGGCAGGACCCGGGCCCTTATCCGCTGCCACGGTGGCCGTGGAGCCCGGCACGGACCGCGCGTTTGCGGCCTGGCGGGGCGCCGCAGGCACGATCGGGTACTCCGTCGGCGGGCCCTAGGGCGGGGTCAGCAGACGCCGGCGGGCGGCTTTAGGAGAGTATGCCCCGCGAATGGATCGCGATTACGAGCAGCAGACGTTCCAGGCAGAGGACCGTCACTGGTGGTACCGCGGCCGGCGCAGGGTGCTCGAGAACGTCATCGACGGGCTCGAGCTGCCGCAGGCCGAGGGGCAAAGGCTCCGGATCCTCGACGCGGGCTGCGGCAGCGGGCGCAACATGATCGAGCTCGCGCGGCGAGGCACCGTGACCGGCGTCGAGCTCTCGGCACCCAGCGTCGAGAAGGCGCGCCGGCGCGGCTGCGGCGAGGTGATCGAAGGGTCCGTGCTCGAGATGCCGTTCGCCGACGGCAGCTTCGACCTCGCGGTCTCGCTCGACGTGATCGAGCACCTCGAGGACGACCTGGGCGCGCTGCGGGAGCTGCGCCGCACGATCGCGCCGGGTGGAGCGCTGCTCCTCACGGTCCCCGCATACCAGTGGCTGTGGAGCGGCCACGACGAGATCAACCACCACCAGCGCCGCTACACGCTGCGCTCGCTGAAGGCCGTCGCCGAGCAGGCGGGCTGGCGCCAGGAGCGCACCACCTACTTCAACTCGCTGCTGCTGCCGGTCGCGATCGCCCTGCGCGTGCTCGACCGTTTCAACCGCAAAACGACCGAGTCGAGCCTCGACCTGTGGGTTCCGCCCGAGCCGGTCAACCGCGTGCTGGAGCTGCCGCTGGTGCTCGAGGCCGCCCTGATCGGGCGTGGCGGAAGGATCCCCGCCGGCCTGTCGCTGCTCAGCGTGTTCCGCTAGAGGTTGGTCAGCTGAGAGGGCTCCTCCGAGAGGGGCACGTGGCGGAAGGTCCAGGCGCGGTTCAC
>Ga0134126_10005340_pt1 | contig 16058 bp, 17 predicted proteins | sample KB31752_FD_96881 | JGI IMG/M metagenome (GOLD analysis project Ga0134126, IMG submission 96881) | Terrestrial soil microbial communities with excess Nitrogen fertilizer from Kellogg Biological Station, Michigan, USA - KB3-175-2 | ecosystem: Environmental > Terrestrial > Soil > Unclassified ...
AGCGCTTCCGGCGCCTATGCCAGCCTCTCGGCGCTGGAGCTGCTGGCGGCGAGCGGGGCGGTGAGCGATGGCACCCATCAGGTGGCGCTCAACCTCGGCGCCAACGTCCCCGGCCTCGCCAGCCTCACCATGCGTCTGGCGGTCGGCGAGCCGCCGCAGGCCGCCGCCTGGTTCGCACTGGGCCCGAGCGGCACCATCGTTTCGACCTCGCAGGTGCGGCTCGGCCTCGTCGCCACGCTGGCCGGCGGCGCGGCGTTGCTGAATGCCGGCATCCGGGTGCCGCTCTATCTCGAGGTTGCCAACGCCGAGGCCGCCGTCCAGTCGGCGACTTGCCCGGTCAACGGGGCAAAGACCGGCACGGCCGTCATCGCCGCTCGCCCCGGCGTGGCACGACTGACGCTGGGCGAGGTGGGGGACGCGGCGCTCGGCGATTTTGCCACCGCCCCGGTTGTCGCGCCCGCCACGCTGATCAACCTGGCGCTGCTCAAGGTCAGCGGCAGCGGCGAGGTCGAGATGGCACAGTTGCAACCGGTGCCGCTGCGCTTTTCGAGCGCCGACATCGTGGCCGACAGGGTGATGTCGGCCGCGACCACCGATTTCAGCCAGTCGCTGACCCGGTCGCTGCTGTCGAGCCTGACGCTGCAGGTCAGCGCACTGGGGCTCGGGCTGCCCTCGACGGCGGTGATCAAGTCGACCGTCGCCAACCTCGTGGCGCCGCTGGGCCCGGTGCTCGATTCGACCATTGCGACGATTCTCGAAACGCTCGGCATAAAGCTCGGCGTCGCCGACGTCCGGGTCTACGGCGTCACCTGCGGCCATGCCGTGCTGGTGGGGTGAGGGGGCGGGTGGGGCTGACTCAGTGCCATGGGCAGGCCCCCACCCCCGCGAGGGGGAGGGAGCGATGAAGCCGTGGGGGGATCCATCGCGGCGCCATTGCCGCTTCCCCCGGAAACGAACACGGCCGCCCCCTGGGGAGCGGCCGTGCTGGCATCAGATGCCTTGTTTTGGTGGAGCCAATCGGGATCGAACCGACGACCTCTTGAATGCCATTCAAGCGCTCTCCCAACTGAGCTATAGCCCCGAAAGTCTTGGGATGCTCATTGCCGTCCCGTCAGATCAACGCGGGCGCCAGTGAGCGGTTGCGACTTCTAGTCGGGCAAGGCGTCGCACGCAAGGCCAATTTTCGGCCGGCGTGGCAGCACCCGCCGCCGGTCAGCGTTCGTCGCCGCCGCCGACGTCGAAATCGAGGTCGCCTTCCTCGTCGTCTTCTTCCTCGAGGAACACGTCGGTGTCGTCCTCGCCGATATCTTCGACGTCCTCGACCCCCTCGACATCGGGAATCTCGTCCTCGGCGGCACCTTCCTCGGCTTCCGCCTCATCGAGCGAAACGATCTCGGGAGCGGCCGCCTCGGCCACCTCCTCGACTTCCGTCTCCTCGTCGTCCTCGTCCTTGGCCGCCCGCTCGGCGATACGTCCCTTGGCATTCTGCTCGAAAAAGGAGCGCGGATAGGACTTGCCGGTAAACGGGGAGACGATGGGGTCCTTGTTCAGGTCATAGAACTTCTTGCCCGTATCGGGGTCTTCACGTTTGGTACCGCGATCGAAACTGGCCAATTTCTCGTGCCTCAGCGTCAAAGGGTTTCGGGGCATCTGCCGGTTCGTCCGGTAAGGTCAAAGATTTGCCGTGTCAAACCGAAAATGTGCCGAAAAAAGCGCCGGCGACTTTCGGCGGCGCGGGGTGGCTCCCGCGACGCAGGCCATGATAGGAGCAATGGTATCGACATCGCCTCGTCCGTCGCGCCAGCCCCGTGCCGCCATGCCCCCGTCCATGCCCATCGCCCGGCCGCTTACCGCCACGCCTGGTCGCGCCCTGAAAGGCCGCTTCCGGGTGCGGGGCGAGCCAAATCTCACCACGCTGATGCTGCTGCTGGCGAGCCTGGCGCGCGGCACGACCGTGATCTATGCCGACACCAGCGCGCCGGCGCCGGAAGTGGCGGCGGCGCTCGCACTGCTGGCCGACCTCGGCGCATCGCCCGAAACACATGACGACCGCTGGCAGGTTAGTGGACTGGGGGCGCTGGGGCTGCTGGCGCCATCGCGGGGCCTGCAGTTCAGCGGAGCGCCGCGGCTGTTGCCGCTCGCCCTCGGGCTACTGGCCCCCTACGATTTTGCCGCCCGCTTCGAGGCCGGCCCCGGGCTTGGCGTGCCGCCGGCGCTGATCGAGGCGTTGCGCGGGCTCGGAACCACGGTCGATGCGGTCCGCACCGGCCAGCTGCCGCTGACCCTCAGGGGCGCGCGGCTCGGCATGCCGTTCGTCTGGCGGGCCCCGGCCGCGCCGGGCGACAACTGGGTGGAGGCGATGCTGCTGGCCGGGCTCGGGCTGCCCGGCAGGTCGCGGCTCGAAGGCCTTGCCGTGCTGCCCGAGCCGGCGCTGCGGCTGTTCCGGCACTTCGGCGCCGATATCGTGGACTTCGCCGACGCCAACGGGCTCGGCCTCACGATCGCCGGCCTGCCGAAGCTCGGTGCACGCACCCTGGCGCCGGCGGGCGACCCGGACATCGCGGCGCTGGCGATCGTCGCGGGGCTGGTGGTGCCGGGCTCGGATCTGGTGGTGGAAAATGTTCCCCTCGCCGTGGCCCGCGGCGGCCTCGTGACAGCGCTGACCGAGATGGGGGGCAAGATCCAGCAGCTCGAGCGGCGACCGGCTGCCGGCGAAGAGGTGGTCGACCTGCGGGTGCGGCATTCGGCGCTGCTCGGCATCACCGTCAAGGCAACCGGGCTGGCCCCTGCCGACCTGGCGCCACTGGCGGTGGCGGCGGCATTCGCGGCTGGAACGACCCGCCTTCCCCGGCTTGGTCCCACTGATAAAGGCGAGCGACATCAGCAGCTTGCGGCGGCGCTGTCGATCAACGGCGCTACCGCGCTTGTCGATGCCGGCGGCCTGATGGTGGGCCGGCCGCGGGCGGGCGGGCGGCTCGGCGGCAGCCGGGTGGAAGCGGGCCGCGACGCGCGGTTCGGCGCCGCCATGCTGGTGCTCGGGCTGGGCGCCGCCGAGCCCGTCAGCATTGCCGACGAATCCCCGCTGCGGGCGGCGCTGCCCGACTGGCTCGGCAGTCTCGAAGCGCTGGGAGCGCAATTTTCGCGGAGGTTGCCATGATCATCGCGGTCGATGGGCCGGCCGCCTCGGGCAAGGGAACGCTGGCGCAAGGGCTGGCCCGGCAGTTTCGCCTGCCGCATCTCGATACCGGGCTGCTGTACCGGGCGGTGGGCAGGGCCGTGGCTGGAGCGGTGGAGCAACCCGATTTCGAGGCCCGGGCGATCGCGGCGGCGGAACGGCTCGATCCGACGCACCTCGACAGCGCCGGGCTCGGCACGGCGGAAGCGGCGCTGCTGGCCTCGCGCGTGGCGCGGATTCCAGAGGTGCGCGCGGCGCTTCGGGCGTTCCAGCGGCAGTTCGCCAGCCAGCCGGGCGGCGCGGTGCTCGATGGCCGCGACATCGGCACCCGTATCTGCCCTGACGCCGACGTAAAACTGTTCATCACCGCCGACACCAGGGTGCGGGCGGCACGGCGCACAGCGCAACTGCGGGCCAAGGGGCTGGCGGTCGATGGCGAGGCGATATTCCGCCAGATCGCGGCGCGCGACGAGAACGACCGGACCAATCCGGCCGGGGCGTTCTATCCCGCCGCCGACGCCCACTTGCTTGATACCACGGAACTCGATATAGACGCCGCACTCCGCGCGGCCATTGCCATTGTCGAGGCGGCCAGGACCGGCAGGGCCAGGTGAAAGCCTGAATTCACTCCTTGCAGCCTGGTTCCATCGCGACAAATTCCCATATCGGGATGGCCGGGCCCGTCCGGAAAAATCACCTTACGGCATCGTCTCGACGTTTCGCCCGCGTACCGGGCCGTTCCGCATTGGCGGAAGGGCCGGACAGGCGTCGAAGGTGCCGGGTTCATTCAAACGACCGGTACACTGGAAACCATATGGCTGTTCAAACTGCAGGTAAGGAAGACTTCGAAGCCCTCCTGATGGATTCGTTCCTCGAGAACGAGCCGCTGGAAGGCGCCGTCGTCAAAGGCACGATCGTCGCGATCGAAAAGGATCTGGCGATCATCGATGTCGGCCTCAAGACCGAGGGCCGCATCGCCATGAAGGAATTCGGGCAGGCCGGTCGCGACGGCACGCTCAAGGTCGGTTCCGTGGTCGAGGTTTATGTCGACCGCGTCGAGAATTCGCTGGGCGAGGCCGTGCTCAGCCGCGAAAAGGCGCGCCGCGAGGAGAGCTGGGTCAAGCTCGAGGCGATGCATGCCAAGAACGAACGCGTCGAAGGCGTCATCTTCAATCAGGTCAAGGGCGGCTTCACCGTCGACCTCGAAGGCGCCGTGGCGTTCCTGCCGCGCTCGCAGGTCGACATCCGGCCGATCCGCGATATCGGGCCGCTGATGAACGTGCCGCAGCCGTTCCAGATCCTCAAGATGGACAAGCGCCGCGGCAATATCGTCGTGTCGCGCCGCGCGATCCTCGAGGAATCGCGGGCCGAGCAGCGGTCGGAAATCGTGCAGCAGCTCGAGGAAGGCCAGGTCGTCGACGGCGTGGTCAAGAACATCACCGATTACGGTGCGTTCGTCGACCTCGGCGGCATCGATGGCCTGCTGCATGTCACCGACATCGCCTGGCGCCGGGTCAACCACCCGACCGAAGTGTTGTCGATCGGCGAGACCATCAAGGTGCAGATCATCCGCATCAACCATGAGAGCCACCGCATCAGCCTCGGCATGAAGCAGCTGCTGGCGGATCCGTGGGATGGCATTGCGGCGAAGTATCCGGTGGGCGCGCGCTTCACCGGCCGGGTCACCAACATCACCGACTACGGCGCGTTCGTCGAGCTGGAGCCGGGCATCGAGGGGCTGATCCACGTCTCCGAGATGAGCTGGACCAAGAAGAACGTCCATCCGGGCAAGATCGTCTCCACCTCGCAGGAAGTGGAAGTGATGGTGCTCGAGGTCGATCCCGACAAGCGCCGCATCTCGCTCGGCCTCAAGCAGACGCTCGCCAATCCGTGGGAAACCTTCGCCGAGAAGTTCCCGATCGGGGCGATCATCGAGGGCGAGGTCAAGAACAAGACCGAGTTCGGCCTGTTCGTCGGCCTCGACGGCGATGTCGACGGCATGGTGCACCTCTCCGACCTCGACTACGGCAAGTCGGGCGAGGATGCGCTCGAGAGCTACAACCGTGGCGACATGGTCAAGGCCAAGGTGCTCGACGTCGATGTCGAGAAGGAGCGCATCTCGCTGGGCATCAAGCAGCTCGGCAGCGATCCTTATGCCGAAGCCGGCGACGCCCTGCGCAAGGGCGCCGTGGTGACGGGGATCGTCACCGAGGTGAACGATGGCGGCATCGAGGTGAAGATCAACGGCACCGAGGTTTCGGCCTTCATCCGCCGCGCCGATCTTTCCCGCGATCGCAACGACCAGCGCCCGGAGCGGTTCTCCAAGGGCGAGAAGGTCGATGCGCGCGTCACCCAGTACGATCGCAAGACCGGTCGCGTGACGCTCTCCATCAAGGCGCTGGAAATCGCCGAGGAAAAGGAAGCCGTCGCCAATTACGGTTCCTCGGATTCGGGCGCCTCGCTGGGCGATATTCTCGGCGCCGCGCTCAAGGATCGCGACAAGCACTAAGCTTTTCGCACCGGCAATCGAGGGCCCGCGCTGATTTCAGCGTGGGCCTTTTTTATGGGGATCGCCATCAGGCGAACTGGCGTCTTCGCCGCGCCGCCGCGAATGCTGTAAGGACTGTTCAACCACGCCTTGAGAGTGCAGGACGCCATGCGACTTCCGGACATGAACTGGCGCACCATGAGCGCCCTCGACCTTGCCGCCGTCGAAGCCATCGCGGAGGCGGTGCACAAGGATTTTTACGAATCCCCGGCCGTGCTGGCGGAGCGGCGGCGGCTCTATCCCAACGGCGCGCATCTGCTGGAGATCGGCGAGCGGCCGGTCGGCTACGTGCTCAGCCATCCGTGGAAGCGCGACTCCATTCCGCCGCTCAACGCGCTGATCGAGGCCATTCCGGCCGATGCCGACATCTATTACCTGCACGATCTGGCGCTGCTGCCGGTGGCGCGGCGCATGGGCGCGGCGAAATTCATGGCGACGGTGCTCGCCAAGCACGCCGCGGCGCGCGGCTTTGCCGGCATGGCGCTGGTGGCCGTCAACGGGTCGACCGAGTTCTGGACGAGGCAGGGCTTTGCCCCCCGCGACCTGCCCGAGCTGACCGGCAAGCTGCTGAGCTACGAAGCCGACGCGCGCTACATGGTCAAGCCGATGGCTTGAATAGCTACAGATTTGTAGTTACATTTAGACCCTGGCGCGAAGGGGATCGCGTGGAATTCGAATGGGACGCGGCGAAGAACCGAAGCAATCTCGTCAAGCACGGGATCGCCTTCGAGGATGTGGTGGCGGTCTTTAGCGACCCCGTGCAGCTCAGGGAGCCCAACCGGTTGGCGGAAGGAGAGACTCGCCTGCAGGTGATCGGCAAAGCGATTTCGACCGGTCCGGTGCTCTTCGTAGCCTATACGTTGCGGTCGACACCTGCCGGTGAAGCGTCCATCCGGTTCATTTCGGCGCGGCGCGCCTCGCGCCGGGAAAGGGAACGCTATGAGCGACACTGAGAAAATCGTGCACTATCAGCCGAAGCCGCTGACACAAGAGCAGATTGATCGACTGGAAGCGCTGGCCAAGCTGCCGGATGAGAGCATCGACTTCTCGGACATCCCAGAGGCGGATGACGCGTTTTTCGACAGGGCCGTTCGCGGCCCGATGTTTCGCCCCGTCAAAAAGCAGATGACGCTGCGGCTCGATGCCGACCTGATCGACTGGTTCAAGCGCCAGCCCTCGAAGGATGGGGCCGCGCGCGGCTACCAGACGCGCATCAACCAGGCCCTGCGGGCGTATGTCACGGCGCAGCAGAAGCGGGCCGGCAAGAGCGGCTGAAGGCATAAACCCAAGTCAATTCGCCTCAATTGGTAGCGACGGGCGGCCGCGAGGTTTCTTGCTTTTGCCGGCCATTGGGCGCTAAGTCCCTCCCGGCCTTTGCAAAAGCGGCGGGGATGATGACGACCGAGGTTTCGGAGGCAACTGCCCACCAGCAGACGGCGGCGGCGCGTTTGCAGCGCTCGCGGCGGCGTTGGCGAGCGTTTGCCATGGTGGCCCTGATCATCGCCATTCTGGCCATCGGCGGGCGTTTCGCCTTCCGGCACGGCGAGCTGGGCGGGGCGCAGATCGCCCGGATCGAGATTTCGGGCATGATCCAGACCGACCGCGACCGCACCGAGCTGATCCGCAAGCTCGGCGACGATCCGCAGGTGAAGGGTGTCATCCTCGCCATCAACAGCCCGGGCGGCACCACGGCCGGCGGCGAAGAGCTTTACGAATCGCTCGGCGCGCTGCGCGCCAAGAAGCCGGTAGTCGCGGTCATCGGCGAGCTCGGCGCCTCGGCCGCCTATATGACGGCCATCGCCGCCGACCGGATTTTCGCGCGGCGGCTGTCGATCGTCGGCTCGATCGGCGTGCTGTTCCAGACCTTCAACGCGCAAAAGCTGATGGATACCATCGGCATCGGCACGGAAAAGATCGCCTCGGGGCCGCTCAAGGCGGAGCCGGATTTCGACAAGCCGATGTCGCCCGAAGTCAGGGCGTCGCTCACCAGCCTGATCACCGATTCCTTCAACTGGTTTGTCGATATCGTGGCGGAGCGCCGGCAGCTCGACCGGCCGGCGGTGCTGACCCTGGCCGACGGGCGTATCCTCACTGGCCGGCAGGCGCTCGACGCCAAACTGATCGATGCGATCGGGGGCGAGGCCGAGGCCATTGCCTGGCTCGACAAGGACAAGAAGCTGACGCCCAACCTGCCGGTAGAGACGCGCTTTCCGCTGCCCGACAAGGGTTGGGGGGGCTTTGGCAAATGGCTGGGCTCGAATGCACGGTCGGCCCTCGGCCTTGGTGCCGTGGGGCCGGTCGCGCTTGACGGGCTCGTATCGCTTTGGCAGGTTGGATCGTGATCGACATGCATGCGACCCGCAAAGGGTGCGGCGCGACGCCGGGGGGCGGACGATGATCAAGTCTGAACTGGTGCAATTTCTGGCGGTTGAAAATCCGCATCTGTTCCAACGCGATATCGAGAATATCGTGAATGCCATCCTCGACGAAGTGGGCGATGCCATGGCACGCGGCGATCGCGTCGAACTGCGGGGCTTCGGGGCGTTTTCGGTGAAGAACCGTCCGGCGCGCGTGGGTCGCAACCCGCGGACGGGCGAGCAGGTTGACGTCGGCGAAAAGTACGTTCCTCAGTTCAAGGCGGGCAAAGAGATCCGCGAACGGCTGAACCGCTGACTCCGCAGCCTTTGGCCGACCGCCCAGGACCTGATCCATGTTGAGACGCATCGTCGGTTGGCTCGTCCTGGTCCCCCTGTCCCTGGTGTTGATTGTCTTCGCGCTCGCCAACCGGCAATTGACGGTGGTCAATTTCAACCCGTTCATCTCGCCGTCGGCACTGGTCGCGCCGGGGGTTGGGGTGCCGCTGTTCCTGGTGATCTTCGGCGTATTGCTGGTGGGCGTGGTGCTCGGCGGGGTGGCCGGCTGGTTCGCCCAAAGCGAGGCGCGGCGCGACCGCCGCCGCTGGCAGCGCGAGGCGGCACGGCTCGGCCGCGAGCTCGAGGCGCAGCGCCGGGCGCGCGGCCCGGCCCGCCCCAATTCCAGCCTCATCGACGTAGACGATCTCGTGGACAGCAACTAGCAAACAAGCAATGGCCGAGCCTGTCGTCATCAAGATCTGCGGCATCAGGACGGTGCCGATCCTCGAAGCCGCGATCGCGGCCGGCGCCGACATGGTGGGCTTCGTGCATTTTTCGCGCAGTCCGCGCCACGTCGACATCGACGCGCTGGCGCAGTTGATCTCGACCGCGCGGGGGCGCGTCGAAACCGCGGTGCTGCTGGTCAATCCCGACAACACGCTGGTGGCGCAGGTGGCGGCGCTGGGCCCCGACTGGATCCAGTTGCACGGCCTCGAAAGCCCGCGCCGGGTCGAGACGATCCGCGCCGAGACCGGCGTCAACATCATGAAGGCCGTGCCGATCGGCACCGCCGAGGACATCGCGGCGGTCGAGGGCTTTGCCGACGTCGCCGACCGGGTGCTGCTCGACGCCAAGCCTCCGAAGCACGCCGACCGTCCGGGCGGCCTCGGCGCCACCTTCGACTGGAGCCTGCTTAAGCCGCTTGACCCGGCCTTGCCGTTCATGCTTTCCGGAGGCCTGACGCCCGACAATGTCGGGGAGGCCATCCGCATGGTGCAGCCGTTCGGCGTCGACGTCTCCTCGGGGGTCGAAACGGCGCCGGGCGAGAAGGACGAAGCGCTGGTGCGCGCCTTCATCGCGGCGGCGCGGGCCGAAAAGCGGGTATGAGGGCCGGCCGCCGCCACGGCATGCCGCCCGCTGGCCGTTGAACAGGTTTTTGGAGTTGCGCGTGAAGCACGGGGTCAACAGTTTCAGGAACGGCCCCGACGAGCACGGCCGGTTCGGCATGTTCGGCGGCCGGTTCGTTGCCGAGACGCTGATGCCGCTGATCCTCGACCTCGAGGCCGCCTATCGCGCGGCGCGCCAGGATCCGGCATACGAGGCCGAGCTCGATAACCTCGGGAAGCACTATACCGGGCGGCCGTCGCCGCTCTATTACGCCGAGCGGCTAACGCAGCACCTTGGCGGCGCAAAAGTCTACCTGAAGCGTGAAGAGCTCAACCACACCGGCAGCCACAAGCTCAACAACTGCCTCGGCCAGATCCTGCTGGCGCGGCGCATGGGCAAGACCCGCATCATCGCCGAGACCGGCGCCGGCCAGCACGGGGTGGCCACCGCCACCGTGTGCGCCAAGTTCGACCTGCCCTGCACCATCTTCATGGGCGCGACCGATGTCGAGCGGCAATGGCCCAATGTGCTCAGGATGAAGATGCTGGGCGCCGAGGTGCGGCCGGTGACGGCGGGCGCCGGCACGCTCAAGGACGCCATGAACGAGGCGTTGCGCGACTGGGTCACCAATGTCGAGTCGACCTATTACCTGATCGGTACGGCGGCGGGGCCGCATCCCTATCCGGAGATGGTCAGGGATTTCCAGTCGGTCATCGGCGAGGAGATCCGCACCCAGATGCAGGAAGCCGAGGGGCGGCTGCCCGATGCGCTGGTCGCCTGCGTCGGCGGCGGCTCGAACGCCATCGGCACCTTTCACGCCTTTCTCGACCAGCCGACGGTCAAGCTTTACGGCGCCGAGGCGGGCGGGCACGGCATCGAAGTCGAGAACGGCCACGCCGCCTCGATGACCGGCGGCCGGCCGGGCGTGCTGCACGGCAACCGCACCTATCTGCTGCAGGATGCCGACGGGCAGATCCTCGAGGGCCACTCGATTTCGGCCGGGCTCGATTATCCCGGCGTCGGGCCGGAGCACTCCTACCTGCACGATACGAAGCGCGTCACCTACGCACCGATCACCGACAACGAGGCGCTCGCGGCGTTCCAGCTCTGCACCAGGCTCGAGGGGATCATCCCGGCGCTCGAATCGGCGCACGGGCTGGCGCTGCTGATGAAGATCGCGCCCGAGATGGGCAAGGACGAGACCATCGTGCTCTGCCTCTCCGGCCGCGGCGACAAGGATGTCGAAAGCGTCGGCAAATATCTGGGGATGGCGTCGTGAGCACCCGTCTCGCCGACCGCTTTGCCGCCTGCGCCGCCGCAGGACGGCCGGCGCTGGTGACATTCATCATGGCGGGCGATCCGGACCTTGCCACCGGCCAGGCGATCCTGGCCGCGCTGCCGGGGGCGGGGGCCGACGTGATCGAACTCGGCATGGCGTTTTCCGATCCGATGGCGGATGGGCCCGGCATCCAGGCGGCCGGACAGCGGGCTCTCAAGGCCGGGCAGACGCTCAAGCGCACCCTCGGCATGGTGGCCGAATTTCGCCGCACCGATACCGCGACGCCGGTGGTGCTGATGGGCTATTACAACCCGATCTACAGTTTTGGGCCCGACAAGTTCGTGCGCGAGGCGCTCGCCGCCGGCGTCGACGGGCTGATCATCGTCGACCTGCCGCCCGAGGAAGATGCCGAACTCTGCCTGCCGGCGCTCGCCGCGGGGCTCAATTTCATCCGGCTGACCACGCCCACCACCGATGACCGGCGGCTGCCGACGGTGCTCGAGAACAGTTCCGGCTTTGTCTACTACGTCTCGATGACCGGCATCACCGGCGCGGCGATCAAGAGCCACGCGGCGGTGGGGGCGGCGGTGCAGCGGATCAAGGCGCACACCGCCCTGCCGGTCGCCGTCGGCTTCGGCATCAAGACGGGCGACGACGTCGCCTCGATCGGCCGCGAGGCCGACGGCGTGGTGGTCGGCACCGCCCTCTGCAACGCCATCGGCGAGAGCCTTCACGACGGCCAGCCCACCGCTGCCACGGTCCCGGCCGCGACGGCCCTGGTCGCCGACCTCGCCGCCGGAGCAAGGCGCGCGCGGGCCTGAACGGCCCTCAGTGCAGGGCCTGCCTTGCGGCGGTGACGCGCCGCGAGCCCTCCCTCTTGCGGGGAGGGATCAAGGCTACCCGTTACCGCCGCAATTGTTTTGCAGCACCGGGCTGACCTGATAAGATTTGCCGCAATCACCCTGTACCGCGGCGCCTGCGTCAGCGGGGTTGGAGGCTTTTCGTGAACTGGATCAACAACGTCGTTCGGCCGCGCATCCGCTCGATTTTGGGCAACAAGCGCGAGACGCCGGAAAACCTCTGGGTCAAGGACCCGGAATCCGGCGAGATGGTGTTTTATCGCGATCTCGAAGCCAACCAGTGGGTCATGCCCAATTCCGGCTACCACATGAAGATCAAGGCCACCGACCGGCTGGCCAATTTCTTCGATGGCGGCCATTATGACCTGGTGCCGCTGCCTGCGGTGCCCGTCGATCCGCTGAAATTCCGCGACCAGAAGCGCTATGTCGACCGGCTGCGCGATGCCCGCAACAAGACCGGCATGGAGGACGCCGTGCTGGTCGGCGTCGGCAAGCTGTTCGGCCTCGACATCACGGCGGGCGTGCAGGATTTCGACTTCATGGGCGGCTCGCTCGGCATGGCGGCGGGCGCAGCGGTGATCACGGGGCTCGATACGGCGGCAAGGAAGCGCACCCCGTTCGTGCTGTTCGCCGCCTCGGGCGGCGCGCGCATGCAGGAAGGCATCATGTCGCTGATGCAGATGCCGCGCACCACGGTCGCCGTGCTGCGGCTGCGCGAGGCCGGCCTGCCGTTCATCGTGGTGCTGACCAACCCGACCACCGGGGGCGTTACCGCTTCCTATGCCATGCTGGGCGATATCCATCTGGCCGAGCCGGGGGCGCTGATCTGCTTTGCGGGCCCACGCGTCATCGAGCAGACGATCCGTGAAAAGCTGCCCAAGGGCTTCCAGCGCTCGGAATATCTCTACGAGCACGGCATGGTCGACATGGTGGTGCATCGGCACAATCTGCGCTCCACCATCGGCTCGCTGGTCGGCATGCTGACCAAGGCGCCGGCGCCGGCCGAATTTTCATCGACAGCCCTGGTGCCGAAACTTGCCATCCGCGACGCCGCGGTAGCCGCCGAAGGCGACGACGACCTCATCACCGCGCCCCCAGCCGCCGCCCACGCGGAGTGAGCGAATAGCGAATTACGCATAGTAAGTGGATGACTTTGGCGCGCTATTCGCTATGGCTAGTCGCTGTTCGCCCTCCCCGTCGCAGGGGCAAGAAATGACCATCCGCCGTGTCCCGCACTGACCTCATCCTCAAGCGCCTGCTCACCCTTCATCCCCGACTCATCGACCTGACGCTCGACCGCATCGAGCGGCTGCTCGAGGACATGGGCCGGCCGCAGGATCGCCTGCCGCCGGTGATCCATGTCGCCGGCACCAACGGCAAGGGCTCGACCGTCGCCTATCTGCGCGCCTTCCTCGAGGCGGCGGGCAAACGGGTGCATGTCTATACCTCTCCACAACTGGTGAATTTCCGCGAGCGCATCCGGCTCAACGGCAAACTGGTGACCGCCCCGGTGCTCAACGCGGCCCTCGAAGCGTGCGAGCAGGTGAACGCGGGCCAGGCGATCACCTATTTCGAGATCACCACGGCGGCGGCGATCAAGCTGTTTGCCGAGGTGCCGGCCGATTATCTGCTGCTCGAAGTCGGGCTCGGCGGGCGCTATGACGCGACCAATGTGGTGGCGCGGCCGCTGGGGGCGGTCATCACCCCGGTCTCCATCGATCATGTCGAATATCTCGGGCCGACGGTGAAGATCATCGCCCGGGAGAAGGCCGGCATCATCAAGCGCGGCGCGCCGCTGGTGGTCGGGCGGCAGACCGAGGACGGCCTCGCTTCCATCACGGAAGAGGCCCGGCGGCTCGGGGTGACGCCGTTCATAGCCGGGCAGGATTTCGACGGCTTCGTGCAGAACGGCGCCATGCTCTACCAGGATGAAGCGGGGCTGCTCGATTTGCCCCTGCCGGCGCTGCGCGGCGCCCACCAGATCGACAACGCGGCGCTGGCGATCGCGGCGGCGCGGCATTTCGGGCTGGGGCTGACGCGGGCGCAGCTCGCCGAGGGCCTGCGCCGGGTGGTGTGGCCGGCGCGGCTCAGCCCGGTACGCGGCAAGCTCTCCGCCCTCCTGCCCCCCACCGCCGAGCTGTGGCTCGACGGCGGCCACAACGAGGCTGGCGGGGCGGTGCTGGCCGAGGCGCTGCGCGACATGAACCGGGCGTGGCCGCGCCCCCTGGTGCTGATCATGGGCACCTTCGCCAACAAGGACGCCGGCGGCATCCTGGCGCATTTCGGGCATGACCCGAAACTGGTGCTGACGGTAAAAATCCCCGGCGAACGCGCCTCGTGGCCGGCGCGGACGCTGGCCGACCTCGCCATCGCCGGCGGGCTCAAGGCCCGCCCGATGCGCTCCATTGAAGCGGCGCTCAAGGCCGCGGCGGCGATCCCCGACGCCCGCGTGGTGATCTGCGGTTCCCTGCACCTCGCCGGCGAAGTGCTGAAGAAGAACGGCACCCCACCGACCTGAGGGGGTCGTAGTAACGCGGCCCTGGACTCAGCGCCTGTGCGGCAACCCCCACCCCCTGCCGGACCCTCCCCTATCGTCTCCCTCCCCCTTGCGGGGAGGGATGGGGTGGGGGTCCTGCCTACGGCACTGCGGTTGCCTGCGGCCAAGGCCCCTCACCCGGCTTGCTGGCGCAATCCGACCTCTCCCCCAAGGGAGAGGTGAAGGAGAGCCTACTGCCGGACCAGGATCGGCGTGCCGTCGGGCACGCGCTCGTAGAGGTCGATGACGTCCTGGAAGAGCAGGCGAACGCAGCCGCTCGACACGGCATGGCCGATCGAGGCGGCGTCCATATTGCCGTGCAGGCGGTAGAGCGTGTCCCGCCCATCCTGGAAGATATAGAGGGCGCGCGGGCCGAGCGGGTTCATCAGGCCCGGCGGCATGCCGTGCCGATAGGGCTCGAGCTCGGGCTGGCGCTTGATCATCTCGGCCGGCGGCGTCCAGGTCGGCCATTGGCGCTTGTAGGCGATCTTGGCGCGGCCCGACCAGGCAAAGCCGTCGCGGCCGATGCCGACGCCGTAGCGCATCGCCTGGCCGCCCTCGAGCACGAGATAGAGGAAACGGTTCGGGGTATCGACGACGATGGTGCCCGGCCGTTCGCCGGTCGGATCGTCGACCACCTGCCGAAAGTAACGCGGGTCGATGAGATCGAGGCGTGCCGCCGGAATCGGGAATTTCTCGTCGGGCAGCGGGCCATACATCGACAGCACTTCGGGCGCGATGGGCGCGACCGCAGGCAAACGCGGCGGGCGCGTGGTGGTGCAGCCGGCGAGGGCAAGCGTTGCAAGGCCGGCGGCGCCGAACACGAAGTGCCGGCGGTCGAGGCGGAGGGAGGCGGTCATGGCAAATACTTTCGATCGGCGGCGCTCGGGCCGCGAAGTCGGAATGGGGTGCGGGGCAAAAGCCGCGGGCTGCGTCAGGGGGCGCGGATTGCGGCTTCGCCCGGGTGATTGGGCAGCGCCGGAGCGCGATAGGTTCAAGGAGCACAGCCAACCCCCGCCGTCATGGCCGGGCTTGACCCGGCCACCCAGCAGGCGGTGCCAATCCAGCAGGCGCGGCGGCCGAGGCGTTGGCCGTCCGCATCGCTGCCTGAAGCGCAATCAGAAAAAGGCGCTAGCCTTTCTCGGTTCGATCACGCGACCAAACAGGCTTCGGAGCGTCGGGCTGGATGGCCGGGTCAAGCCCGGCCATGACGACCGAGGGTTTGGCGATGTTAGTTGAACGCTAGTCGCTCTAGCTGAGCCTTGCCGCCGCTCGCGGAGGTCGATAGTGGCCGAGCGGCCGGGTCCCCGGCTGCGGGACGGCAGTCACCGTTGCAGCCACGGCGGCCGCCTCCGGACACGGGATGGCCGTGGCGAGGGGCAGGATGCCGGGGTCGGCGTGGCACAATACCGCCATGCCGTTGAGCAGCTTGCCGCAAGGCTTGAAGATCGGAGCCGAGTGTTCGGCATCGACGTCGAGGCACACCAGCGCATCTGTTGTCGCCACAACGCTCAGCGCCGCATAGTGCACATCGCCAGCCCGGGCGCTGCCGATGGCCGGCGCCAGCACGGCGGCAAAGGCGCAACAGAGCGCGAAGATGAGGACCGGGAGCTTCATGGCGCCCGCTCCATAGCTGATTTTGCTGGCAGAATCACCCACAAGCGGCAATTCCCGCGGCGCGGCGGGCCGTCACTGGCCGAACGTGGCTTTCCGGCCACGTCGCCGGAAGCGCGGCGGCAAAATAAAAACGCCGCCGGGTTGAGCGGCGGCGTCTTGCGGCAATGCGTGGCAAGCCGGATCAGGCGTGGCTGGTCAGCCATTTGCTGAGGCCGGCCTTGGGCGTGCCGGCGCCGATCTTCATGTCGGCGGGTTCGCCGCCCTTGAACAGGATCATGGTCGGGATCGAACGGACGCCGTACT
>Ga0134126_10005341_pt1 | contig 16054 bp, 11 predicted proteins | sample KB31752_FD_96881 | JGI IMG/M metagenome (GOLD analysis project Ga0134126, IMG submission 96881) | Terrestrial soil microbial communities with excess Nitrogen fertilizer from Kellogg Biological Station, Michigan, USA - KB3-175-2 | ecosystem: Environmental > Terrestrial > Soil > Unclassified ...
GCACGGAGCGCGTCCACCCGCATCATGGTGCGGCGCCGGTCCCAGCGATCCACGAATACGCCGGCAAGTGGCCCCACCAGCACATCCGGTAGCGCCGCGGCGACCAGCACCCCGCTCATGGCCAACGGCGCCCAAGTCCTTCCATGGGCCAGAGTAGTCACGATCCAGAGCGCCAGGGTGGTATTGAAAGCCATGTTGCCCAGGCTGGAGATGGCCTGCCCGGTCCAGAGCAAGGCAAAGGATCGGTTGATCAGGAATGAGCGGCGCTCGACAGGCGCGGCGATACCTTGCACAATGTCCCTTTCTTTTCGGTTTCCGCGTGTGCCACATCGGTTAGGCTGGGCAGCACGACGTGATAGGCAGGGGAAGTAATCGCCGCCTCTCGGATCGCGGATGTCTAGCCGCTCATGCGCCCGCCCCCTTGCGTCTGAGTACCTCGCGCACGGCGCTGGGCGCGGTGAGGACGCCGATATGGCGCACGCGGGCGATGGCGCGATCGGCGAGGTCGGGGCTAATATCATCGGCGAAGCCCAGGTAGCCCACCACGTGAATGTCGAGCGCCCGTCCCTTGCCCAGGGCAGCCTCCAGTTCCTTACGAGAGAACCAGGTGCCGCCGATGGTCAGACAGAATTGCCGTCGAGGGGCCGGGGCGGGCGCGGCGAGCTCGGGGATCGGCAGGCTGAGGGGAGCGTCATCCATGCTGGGTTGAGGCGCCGCTTGCTGATCTCCTTCCCCGAGGGCGGGATAGGTCATGAGGACGAACGAGCGTGGGCGCGCCTCGGGCGGCGCCTGACGCCCCTCATACACCTTGAGGAGGGCATTGATCCGTGTAACCAGGTCGCGGCTTTCCGCGTTGGTGAGCGACAACTCGACTGTTTCCAGGGCCAGCGCCGTATCATCGCGCGGTTGGGCATGCATGGCCTGGGCGAAGGCTCGCAGGAAGTTTCGTGTAAGCGAATTGAGCATTTTGCCGGCCAGGGCAACGCTCTCATCAGGTGTGACTGCCTGGAGGAGCGATTCCGGCACCTGCAGGCTGTGGGCCACCAGGCGGAAGTACTTCTCAAGGATGCCGCTCTTCTCCCGTGTCTCCACCAGTCGCACCAGCCCGACCCGTTCAAGCTCACGCACATGGTAGTGCACCTTATTCGCGGGCAATTCGAGGATCGCGCCGAGCTGGGTCGCGGTCATGGCGCGGCGACTCAGGCAATCGATGATGCGTAGCCGCAGTGGATCGGCGAGGGTCCGCATTTGCTCGACCGTCTCAAGTTGATAGGTATCGTCCGGGCTTTCCACGCCGCTTGCCCTTTCAAACTTTTCTGAACGATCAGACTCTATCATGGGCGGGCAGCGGCGTCAAGAGGCGTGCGGATTGGGGAGCGCATTGGCACGGCAAAACAGTTGCCCAGGGGACGCGGAAAGATCTCCCTGGCCCTGTAACACGCGGACTACTTCCCTGGAGCGCCGGCCCGACGCGGGGTGGAGAAAGCCCGGGGGTGCTCGCTCATCGCGAGCGAGCACCCCCAAGACGACTGTCAACCCTAGCTTTCCAGGGTGGCCTTCACGGCGATGTCAACGTTGCCGCGCAGTGCATTGGAGACCGGGCAGCCCTGCTCTCCCTCGCGGGCCGCCGCCGCGAAGCCCGCCTGATCCAGACCCGGCACCCGCCCTCGCACCTCAAGATCCATCGCGGCGATCTTAAAGCCACCGTCGACGGGGGCGAAGTGGGCGACCGCGCGGACCTCCAGATTGGTGGCCGGCGTGCCTTTCCCCGCCAGGACATGCGAGAAGGCCATGGCGTAGCAGGCGGCATGGGCGGCCGCGATCAACTCCTCGGGGCTTGTGCTGCCCGGCGTCCGCTCGGTGCGCCCAGCCCAGGTGACGGGCAGCGGGCCCGCCGCGCCGCTGGCCAATGAAAAGCTCCCCTTGCCATGAACGAGATCACCTTCCCACGCCGCGTTCGCGGTGCTCAGGACGTCCTTTGCCATCGCGCTACCTCCCTTGGATGGGCTGCCACTGATGAGGCACTGCCCTCTTTCAGGATAGCTTTCCATAGGATAATCGGCATCCTGACCAAGCGAACGCCTTAGGGGCGCGGGTCTCCAGGCCCACTGGACGCGAATACCCACCCTTCGGTGATCACGGTGCTCCCCGGATGATGATCCGTTGCCGAAGCAAGCGGGCCTGGAGACCCGCGCCCCTGGTCGGTGGCTGCCAAACCTTATGGACCTTCTTCCATATCTCCCGTCGCGCCCTCTATCCGCTCCTCTTTCCAAGGAGAATGTCATCCTCCGCTACACTGGAGATTACCTGCGAGGACCGGGGCGGCCAGGATTTGGAAGGGGGCAGATGGATGGGAACCACGTTGTGGTAGCCGAGCCGCGCTTGTCCGTGAGTCTGGCGCAACACGGCTTGCGGATCGAATCATCCGATCAGCCTGAGCGGTGGCCGGTGCGGGTGAGAACCGGACTGGTCATGCTGGCGGTGGGCGAGGACGGGCCGCGGGCGGGGTTGGCAGTTTTGGCGGCCCTGAATCCAGATGGCGCCGATGCCGCCAGCCTGACCGAGCACGACCTCTGGGCCCGCCTGACCCTGGAGAGTGGAAACGCCACTGACGCGCTGGTCCTGACCCGAAACCGGCAGGCGCGGCGGGATTCGGCGCCCACCCGTTTGATCAGCGTCTCGGCGCTGCTGGCCGCCGGCGACCGCCCGGCCGCCGAAGCCGAATTGGCCGCGTTGCGTCCCCTGGGGAACGAGCGATCACTCGGGCCGTATCTGGCCGAAGGGCTCCTGGCGCTCCAGGATCTTGACTGGGCGTCGGCCGAGGAGCGTTTCCGCGCGGCGGAAGGGATCCTGCCGAGCGCGCAAGGGGTCCGCGGGCTGGCGCGGGCGCTCGAAGGGGCGGGAAACCGGGAGGACGCGGCGGCGGTGCTGGCTGATGGGGCGAGGGTAGCCTCTGGGGAGACCGCTCCCGAACTCCTGGCCGCGCTGGCCGCCTTGCGCGAGCGTATGGAGGAACCCGATGCCGCGACCGCTGCCCTGGCGGCGCGTGATGCCGCCCTAGCCGCGTTGGCGGAACGGCTGATCGCCGAACTGGCCTCGCTGCGCGAGGGACGCGGCGTCCGCCGAGCGCCACGCCACACCGCACCCCTCGCTGAATCGCCGCCACCAGTTCAGCGTGCCGGCAGTCCGTGGCTGATCGGCGCGGCCTCGTCGCTTGAGGACGCCGCGCCGGAATTGGAACAGGCATTGTTCGAGCACTTTGGCCATGCCCGTTTCCGCATGGGTCAGGCGGCGGTGCTCCGCGCCTTGCTGGTCGAGGAGCAGGATACGCTGGCGGTGATGCCCACCGGCGCGGGGAAATCGCTCTGCTTTCAATTGCCCGCCCTCTTACTGGATGGATTGGTGCTGGTCATTTCGCCCCTGATTGCCTTGATGACCGATCAGCTTGCCGGTCTGGACAACGTGGCGGCCCTGGCCGACCGATCGACGGCGATCAACAGCACCCTGGATGGTCAGGAACTGGATCACCGCCTCCGGGGGCTGGCCGCCGGAAACTTCCGCCTGGTCTATGTGGCGCCGGAGCGGTTGCGTCAGGTTTCCCTCTTGCGGGCGCTCCGCGCGGCCGGTGTGTCGCTCTTGGTGGTCGATGAGGCGCACTGCCTCAGTCTCTGGGGTCACCAGTTCCGTCCCGATTATCTGGCGGTGGGCGAGGCGGCGGTGCTGCTGGGCTCGCCGCGCATCCTGGCGGTGACCGCGACCGCTACCCCCGCCATACAGGAGGAGGTGGCGCGGACCCTGGGAAGGCCGCTGCGCCTCGTCCGGACGGGGGTGCTTCGCGACAACCTCTTTCTGGAGGTGCGGCGGTTGGCCGGCGAGGCGGAGAAGCGGCAAACCCTGATCGCCTTCTGCCGCGCCGCCCGTGGGAGCGGCATCGTCTATATCAACAACCGAGCGAAATGCGAACAGTTCGCGACCCTGCTCCGCCGGAATGGAGTGCAAGCATCGCATTATCATGCCGGAATGGGCGCGGACGAGCGGGCCGAAACCCAGCGGCGATTCATGACTGGGAAGATTCGCGTGCTGGTGGCCACCATCGCCTTCGGGATGGGGGTGAATAAGCGCGATATTCGCTTCATCGTCCATTATCAGCCCAGCCAATCCCTGGAAGCGTACGTACAGGAGGCTGGGCGCGCCGGACGGGATGGGGCGCCCGCGCACGCGCTCTTGCTGTCCACCCCGGCGGACAAAGGTCTTTTGAGCCGCCACGTGCACGAGGATCAGGTTACACTGGCCGGGCTGAGAGGACTGTATGGGCGGGCGCGGAGCGCCATTTGGGCCGCCGCCGGAGGACCAATCGACCTGGCAGGGCTGGAGGATCAGGGCGCATTGCCGGGCAAGAGCGAGGTGGCCAGCCGAGTCGGGCTTTCCATGCTGGAGCGGGCCGGCTACCTCAGCCGCGGCCTCGATTGCCCGCGCGTATTCACCCTCCAGGAAACCGGGGCAACCGCTGGTGCCGGCGATCCGCGGTTGGCCGACCTGGTGTCGCGCCATGACCTTGGCCTGGACCGGGCGACCACGATTTCCGCGCCCGCCCTGGCCTCTACCCTGGCGGTTCCCGTTGACGCGGTGGAGGACATCCTCCTGGATTGGCACGACGCGGGTGTGCTGCGGTGTCGCCCAGGGAAGCGGGGCGCCCTGCTGCGCCTGATCGATCCACCGCCGCCGGAAGGAGCGGCGCGCCTGGAAGCCATTCTGGCCACCCAGGAGGCGGTGAGCGAGGAGCGGATCCGCGCCTTGATGCGCTACAGCGAGGCGCCGGGTTGCCGCAACGCGGTGATCGCCCGCTATTTCGGTGATCAGGACGTGACGGACGCGGACGGGGCGGGTTGTGGCCGGTGCGATCGCTGTATCCCCGAGGGCCGGCGGACGGTCGAGCCGGTGGCGGCCGATCCGGGGCCGCGCTTGCGCTGGGATGGGCCCGATCTCACCCCCACTCAGGCGATTCTTACCCTGGTGGCGACCCTCCCGTATGCCGCCGGGCGGAGCGGGCTGGCGAATATCCTCCACGGCGCCGCCACCACGCCCATCGGCCCCGACCGCTGCGCCTTGCACGGCTATTTGCGCCGGATGCCGATCAAGGCGATCATTGCCGAGGTTGACGCACTGCTCCAGGAAGGATTGCTCGCTCAGGCGAAATTCCAGAAGTATCCCACGGTATCGCTGACCGAGCGTGGACGCGAGCGCATGGCGGCTAGCGGGCAGGACGCATCCGCGGTACCCTCCAGGTAAGGGTGCGCGGGCCACCGACGTGGGGCCGGCACGAAAGGAACATCCGGATGAGTGTAGCGGAGATTTTAGAGACCATGGCCTATGGGCCCGCGCCGGAAGCCGCCGCGCCCGCCCAGGCGTGGCTCGCTCAGCATGACGGGCGCTTTGACATGTTCATCGATAACCGCTGGGTACCGCCTCGGGATGGCGTCTATTTTGATAGCGTGAATCCTGGGAACGGAAAACAGTTGGCGTCCATCGCGCAGGCGGGCCCAACGGACGTGGACGCCGCCGTCCAGGCCGCCGCAGCCGCCCAGCCCGCCTGGGCCGCGTTGCCCGGCCACGCGCGGGCCCGCTACCTCTATGCCCTGGCGCGCCAGGTGCAAAAACAGAGTAGGTTGCTGGCGGTCCTGGAGACTCTGGACAATGGGAAGCCCATTCGCGAGACGCGCGATCTGGACATTCCCCTGGTCGCTCGCCATTTCGCCTATCACGCCGGCTGGGCGCAGTTGATGAGTCGCGAACTGCCAGGCTACGAGGCGGTTGGGGTGGTGGGCCAGATTATTCCCTGGAACTTCCCCCTCCTGATGCTGGCCTGGAAGATCGCGCCAGCCCTGGCCATGGGGAACACGGTGGTGCTGAAGCCGGCCGAGTTTACTTCATTGACCGCGCTCGCCTTCGCCGAGTTGGTACGGCAAGCGGGGCTGCCGCCGGGGGTAGTGAATATCATTACCGGTGATGGGCGGGCGGGCGAGTTGTTGGTGGCCCATCCGGGGGTCCAGAAGATTGCCTTCACCGGCTCGACCGAGGTTGGCCGCCAGATCCGGAAATCCACGGCGGGGACGGGGAAGCGGCTGTCGCTGGAACTGGGAGGGAAGTCTCCCTTTCTCGTGTTCGACGATGCCGACCTGGACAGCGCGGTCGAGGGGGTAGTGGACGCGATCTGGTTCAACCAGGGTCAGGTGTGCTGCGCCGGCTCGCGCCTGCTGGTGCAGGAGAACGTGGCGGATGAGTTTCTGGCTCGAATCAGAACCCGCATGGAGCGCTTGCGGGTAGGCGATCCGCTGGACAAGGCAATCGACATCGGGGCGATTGTGGCGCCCGTGCAATTGGCGCGAATCCGGGCCCTGGTCGCGCAAGGGGTGGAGGAGGGCGCGACACTTTGGCAGCCTTCCTGGGCCTGTCCCACCGAGGGTCTTTTCTATCCGCCCACCCTCTTCACGAACGTGGCTCCCGCCGCCACCATCGCCCAGGTGGAAATCTTCGGTCCCGTGCTGGTCAGCATGACCTTCCGATCCCCATCCGAGGCGGTGATGCTGGCCAATAACACCCCTTATGGGCTAGCGGCCAGCGTATGGAGTGAGAACATCAATCTAGCCCTGGACGTGGCGCCCAAGATCAAAGCGGGGACCGTGTGGATCAACAGTACCAATCTGTTTGACGCGGCCAGCGGCTTCGGCGGTTATCGTGAAAGCGGGTACGGGCGCGAGGGTGGGAAAGAAGGGCTGTACGAGTACGTCAAACGATCATCCCCACGAACCCGGAAGTCCAGCACGGCGAGGGCGGTTCACCTTCGCGAGCAGGCGGATGAGGCCACGGCGATCGCAACCTCCGCTCCGAACGGTTTGCCGCCGCTCGACCGCACGGCGAAGCTCTTTATCGGCGGCAAGCAAGCCAGGCCGGATTCCGGGTACAGTCTGCTGATTACTGATCCCGAGGGCCGGGCGCTGGGCGAGGTGGGCGAGGGGAACCGGAAGGACATTCGGAACGCCGTGGAGGCAGCTCACGCGGCCGGCGGTTGGGCCGGAACCACCGGCTACAATCGGGCCCAGATCCTCTATTACCTGGCGGAGAACCTCTCGGCCCGCGCTGATGAGTTCGCCCAGCGGATTGCCGCCCTGACTGGCTCCGACTTGGGCGACGAAGAGGTCTCGCTGGCAACCGAGCGGTTGTTTACCTACGGCGCCTGGGCCGATAAATACGACGGGCGAGTGGCCCGCACTCCGCTCCGCGGACTGACCATCGCCATGCCGGAACCGCTGGGAGTGATCGGGATCCTCTGTCCGGACGAGGCCCCGCTGTTGGGTTTTATCTCCCTGCTGGCCCCGGCGATCGCCATGGGAAATACGGTGGTGATCGTCCCCTCCGAGTCGCATCCGCTCGCCGCTACCGATTTCTACCAGGTGCTGGAGACCTCGGATGTGCCGGCCGGGGTGGTGAATATCGTCACCGGAAACCGTGACGGGCTGGCGGCCGTGCTGGCGGCGCATGATGATGTTGCCTCGATCTGGTACTTTGGTCCCAGCGCGGGAGCGGCGGCGGTGGAGGAGGCATCGATCGGCAATCTCAAGCGCACCTGGTCCGCGGGCGAGCGGCCCTTCAACTGGTTTGATCGCGAGGAAGGCGAGGGCGAGGAGTTCTTACGCGAGGCGACTCAGGTGAAAAACATCTGGGCCCCCTACGGGGAGTGAGCGGAACGCTGGGGCCTCCGGCTGAGGCCGAATGGCAGGGACGACGGCTGCGGCCAGGTGTGGCGGCCGCGGACGCCATGGCGGATCCGTGGGCACGCCATGGAATCGGACATGTCCATAGGCACGAAGACCCCATGAGAGGCCGCGAGGGCCGTATCATGAAGAGACGATCATTCACGAAGGAAGGGATCGGTCCATGAGCGCGCGAACGATGCCAATTTGGCTACATGATGACACCGAGGAGGATCTAGTGGGAGCGGATTGGCATCAAGAGGCCATCGGGGGCACGGTTGACGGCCTGCGGGACGAGGCCGAGACGTCGGACCTACCCTGGCACGTCGGCAATCAGCTCACCCTGGTGGCCTGGCGGCCGGACGGCAATGAGTGGCGGCCCATGCCCGATATCATGGTGCATCCAGAGGCCGGGCCCGAACGACGCAAGGAGATGCGGGCCGGCATCGACGGAGTGCCGTCACTGGTGATCGAGGTGCTGAGCGAGACGACCTGGCGCTACGACCGGGACACGACAAGCGGGAAAGCCTTTGGCTACATGCGGTTGGGCGTCCCGGAGATTCTCCTCTTCGATCCGACCAGGGAGTTTCTTGGCCAGGGGTGCCTGGGCTGGCGGCGGGAGAATAGCGGCTATCAGACATGGGAGTCGGACGCGGATGGACGGTACCACAGCTCGATCCTTGGGGTATCGTTCGCGCCCGAGGGGATACTTCTTCGCGTGTATAATCGGTCGGGACGGCCGATTCCATTCCGCTCCGAGCGGGCCCGAACCCTGGCGGATCGCGACGCCGAGATTGCCCGGCTAAGGGCCGAATTGGCGCGGTTCTCACATTAATCTTGACGTTGTCTATCGGCAATACTACGTTCCGCTAAGACGAACCACGAGTCCGCGCGGGCCGAACTGTCTGGAAGGAAATAGCCTATGCGTACGCTCTCTCGCCTGGCCGGCGGCGTGGCCTTCGCGGCCTTGCTCCTCGTTGGGAATATCCCCCACGGAAGGGTAAATACCGGTCATGCCACCCCGCTCTCGGCCCCAGTGCGCGGCGGCACGGTGATCGACGGGCTCTATGAGGAGCCTACCTCCTTGCTGCCCAATACCGGTTTCATTGCTTTTTCGATCATGGTCCAGGAGACACTTTTCTCGCCGTTGTTTTATTCCGATGCCGCCGGTGCTCTCCATCCTGGTTTGGCGGCGGAGATCCCCACGGTCGGCAATGGCGGGATCAGCCGCGACGGTCTGACCTATGTGTTTCACCTTCGGCCCGGTCTGAAATGGTCCGATGGGCGGCCGCTGGACGCCCGCGATGTCGATTACTCCTGGCGCCTCTGGACGAACAAGGACGCGGTGGTGAACAGCACCACCGGCTTCGATCACATCAAGAGCGCCCAGGTGTCGGCGGACAACTTGAGCATCACCTTCCACCTGACTTCCCCATACGCGCCGTTCGTCGGGGTGTGGACCGATCAGGTGATGCCGGTGCCCCAGCATGTGCTTGGCGCACTCACCGCCAAGCAGATCAATACCAGCAAATTCCTGTTCGCGCCCACGGTCAGCAGTGGCCCTTTCGAGATGAGCTCCCGCAAGTCGGGCCAGAGCATCGTGGAGACGCGGAACCCTCACTTCTATATGCCGGGAAAGCCGTATCTTGACCGGCTAATCTTCAGGATCATTCCCGACGAGACGGCGCTCACCGATGCCCTGGCTGCCCACGAAATCGATGCCGCCTGGTTCCTGGACATCTCGCAGTTCAGTACCCTCGATCATATTTCCGGCTACACCTTCATCACGCCCGCCGCGCCCAATTTTGAGCAGGGCCTGTTGAACCTGAAGAATCCCATTCTTCAGGATGTGCGGGTTCGTCAGGCACTGGAGTATGGACTGGACCGGCAAACCATGGTCGCGAGTGTCTGGCACAATCGGGCCGCCCTTGGGGCATCTGACGAGACGGCTGCCGCGTTTTCCTACGACCCTGCCGTCAAACCCTACCCGTTCAATCCCGCCAAGGCGGCTCAGCTGCTCGACGCGGCGGGCTGGAAACTGGGATCGGATGGTAGGCGGCGCAAGAATGGGAAGACCCTTACCCTTCGGTGGAGCACCACGGCGAGGAGCACCTTTCGGGCCCAGGATGAATTGATCGCCCTCACCGACTATCAAAATCTTGGCATCGATCTCCGCATCGTCAACTACGATGGCTCCAGCTATTTTGGCAGCGTGTTGCCGGGCGGGAACTTCGATATTGGCGAGTGGGAGAACGGGCTCGTCTACGATCCCGACACCACCGCCGCCTCCTTCTTCGACGGCAATGCCTTTCCCCCCAAGGGGAGTAATTGGGGCTCCTACAATAACCCGGAATACAACCGGCTGATCGCGGCCGAGGAGGCGACCACCAATGTCGCGTCCCGCAAGGCGATTTTCGCCAAGATGCAGGCGATCATGAATCGTGATCTGCCCGCGCTGTGGTTGTACAATCCACCCACCCCGGCCGAATACAGCAACAAGCTGCACAACTACGCCCCCGCTCCCTTCGCCTACGAGACCTGGAACACCTGGGAGTGGTGGAAGAGCTAAACTATCCTCAAGTGTAAGAGGGAGTCCGGGCCGCGGCCCGGACTCCCTCTTACACTTGAGGGCATATTTCAGGACGCGGTGCGTTCAGCCATCCCGTCCGAAGTATCCAGTTCCGGCTGATCGGGCGAACGCCGCCCGAGCTTGGACGGGTACCAGTTCCAGCGCCCGAGGAGCACTACCATGGCCGGGACAAGGAGGGTGCGGATCAGGAAAGTGTCCATAATCACCCCCGCCGCGATCCCGTAGCCGATCTGGCGGATCTGGTCGGCGCCGCTGCTATTGCCGGCCGCCACCGCCAGCACGGCGAAGGTACCGGCCAGAATGACCCCGGCCGTAGTGACCGTGGTGCCGCTCACCCCTACCGCGTGCGGCACCGCCTCGCGGAGCGGCAGCTTCCGCGCTTCCTCGCGGATCCGGGTCATCACCAAAATGTTGTAGTCCGAACCCAGGGCGGTGAGGAACACGAACATCAGGAAGGGGAGGACGAAGTTGAGCCCGGTATCCGGCCCCAGGTGGACGAACACGATGGCCGCCAGCCCAAGGGCCGCCAGGTAGGACAGCATCACGCTGGCCACCAGGTAGAACGGCGCGGTCACGCTGCGTAGGACCAGACCGAGAAGAACGCCGATCACCAGAGCCACGATGGGGATGATCAGGAAGAGGTCGGTGGTGGAAATGTTGTTCACGTCGTAGGCGAACGCAAGCAGGCCGTACACTCCACTGGCCGTGGCCCCTGCCTGGATCGCGATTTGGGTCACCGCGTGCCGGAGATTGGGGATCTGATCGACATCGTGTGACTTGCTGCTGTCGCCGTAGCGGAGCACCGCCGACCACTGCACGGTCGTCCCATCGGGACTGATGAACTGAGCGGTCGAGCGGTAGGCGTTGTACTCGGCGGGCGACACCGCGCTCCCCGCCAGTTCGACGCGGGGCAGGGTGCCTGGGTTGCCGAGCAATTGGTGCAACTGGGCCAGCCGGCTAGGGGTGAGCGAGTAGCCATTGGGGGTGAGCGGCCCGATCGCTCGGAGGAAATAGAAGTTATGGGTAATCTGGGTCTCCACCACTTGAAGCGGGGCGGGATCAGACCAGATGGGCCGCGAGAAGTGGAACAGGGCCAGGGTGGGGCTGGTGCTGGCGCCGGGGAAGTGCGCCGCTACCACGGCGTCGCCGGCCGCCGAGTCGCTACCGGCGGGGCCGCTCGTCTGATCCGAGAAGCCGGTGGTTCCACTTCCCAGTTGGCCCAGGGCGAGGCCAACGAAGAGGGCTAGCCCGGCCAGCAGGGTAATCTTCGGGCGCCGGGCGCTCGCGCGGCCAACCTTTCCCCAGAGTCCAGGCCGCTCGCCGCCGATATCCACGACCTTGGTCGGCCAGAAGACGGCCCGACCGAAGATAGCCAGAATAGCGGGAAGGAAGGTGAGTCCGGCCAACAGCATCAAGGCGATCCCGATCGCCAGGGCTGGTCCCAGTCCCTGGTAGAGGCCGAACTGAGCCAGGAGCAAGCAGAGCATGGAGGCGATGACAGTGAAGGCGGAGAAGCTGATCGTCTCACCCACCACGGTCACCGCGTGAATCACCGCCTCGGAGGGCGTGCGTCCGCGCCGCAGTTCCTCGCGGACGCGGAAGACGAGGAAGAGCCCGTAGTCGGTCCCCGCTCCCAGGACGAGGACGATCAAGATCACCTGAGTGATATCGGAAGCCTGAACCCCAAGCCGGGTGGAGGCGGCGATCACCGGGCCGGAGAGTGCCAGCACCAGGGCGGCGGGCAAGAGCGTAACGAGCGGGGCCAGGAGGGCCCGGAAGGCCACCAGGAGGAGCACCAGAATAAAGATCAGGGAGAGACCCTGGGTTTGTCCCTGGGATTTTGACTGGCTGGCCGCCGTATCCACGGCCGTGGCCAATTGCCCGGATAGGTTGAGTTGTAGGCCCGGCGGGGCGCCAATGACCGTAAACTGGTGGCGAATGTTGTCGACCAGGGTTTTCCCGGTCCCGGTGCCGCTGAACGAGACACTGGCCTGGATCTGGATTGTGCGGGCCTGCCCGTCGCGCGAGATCCCATCGTCGCGCACCACCTTGACGTTTGGCATCGCTTTGACGATCTTGGCGAGGTGATCCACGATAGCCAGGTCGGCTGGGGTGAGCGGACCACGAGCACGGGAGGCTATAAGGTCGGACGAGACATAATCACGGTTCTGAAACGCCTGCGCCAGCACGGATGCCTGCATGCTGGGGGTGCTGTTGGGGAGGAAGCCGCTGTTCTCGTTCTTGGTCACGCTGGAAAGGGGAGGAAACACGGCCACCGCGAAAATGGTGAAGGCGATCCAGGCCACGGCCACCAGATATTTATAGCGAACCGAGAACCGGCCAATCGACTCGAAGAAACGCTCCATGTGCGATCTGCTCCCTACCCCTCTTCATCTTGCGCGCGGACGCGGCCCCAAAAGGCGGCGCGGCGTGTTCATCCCCGAGGCTCCAGTGATATAGCGTGGAAGCATTTGACCTTCCGGTCAAGACGTACAGGTATGCTATTGCCAATTTTACACGCGCATCCTCGGTGGGACCGCGCCGCCAAGCTCGTGCTATGTCAGACCGAGTGGCTGGCTTGATTCCGCGCAAGCCAGGAGGGCCTACTTGCTGGAGGTGAAGAAGCAGCGGAGTGGTTCGCTGATCCTCCAGATGCTTACCGTGTCGCGGGCCGGCGACACCGCCTCACCGGGGCCAAGGCGGACGCGCACCCCATCCTCGCCCTCAATGGTCACCGAACCCTGTTCGATCAGAAACGTTTGCAGGCCATCGCATAGCATCCGCACTACGCATGGGGCCATGGCAAGCCAGCCGGCTTGATAGAATGGCTCGTCGGTCTCGTTCCGCCGGAGCCACCGCACGCGGGCATTGGGGTCGCCTGCCAGAATATTCGCGGGATCGATGGGCCAGGGCTCCCAGCCGTGGTCACGATAGGAAGGAACCTCCGTCCGCGGCCGGATGGCAGGGACGACGGCTGCGTCCGGTTGCATGGCCGGTGCCTCCTCCCCCAAGGCCGTGTCGTGCCGATTCAACCTTCCGGCGGTCGTGGGGGGATTCCCGGCCGCTTGCCGACAGCGCGCCTCCAGGTAGTCCACCAGCGCGTCGAAGTAGCCCGCCATCCCTTTGTATTCACGGGTAGGACGGGGAATACCCTTGATCACATTCGTCAGTCGGCGCAGGTGCTCGGGATCGGCGACCACGTCGGCCAGCGGGGTGATGGTGGTATGGATGGTGAAGAGAATACCACCGGTCCGCGGCAATCGCGAGAGGGTCTGCCGTTCCAGGCGGAGGAAGCAGCGTTCGCCCGCGTTGTCACTGGTGATCCCACGCCGAGTAGGCAGATTCAGGTAGGCAAAGCGCGGGGCCATGTTCCGGCGGGTGCTGGTCGCGATCGACCAGTTCAGGCGGCCAATCGGGCGAGCCTCCTTCAGCCGTTGCATGACCAAGTTGGCCGTCCGGCCAATGCGGGCCGCGAACTGCGGCACGGCATCATGAATAGCCAGGAACGACATCCCCAACTTGTCATCCAGACACCAGGAGGCACCGAAGCAGAGGTGCCCAGCCACCATGGGTGTCCCGGCCTCTGGATTGCCGTCCATCAGAATCAGATCCTCCTGCACCTGGCGGCCCAGCCAGTCCAGCGCACGGGAGGCCGGATCCGGCAGCGCCACGCCGCGGTGATCCCGAAGCGGGAGCGAGCCAATCTCATTCAGGGTCAAGTAGGCATCGGTACCCAGAAGATGATTGCGCCAGTGCCACTGATTCCCAGCCACGCGCAAGCTGAAGTGCTCGGGATAGTGCCGTGCCAGCAGCGGCAAAAGATAGATGATCGCCTCCCACTGCATGGCTTCGGTTCCCACGGTCGTCTGGCAATAGTAGCGGTGGTCGCCGGCCAGAATGGCCGATTTCTCGTCCAACTCCTGGCGATAGAGGGGCGATACCACGATCACCGGATCGGCGACGAGGGCCCGCGTGTTCATCGGCATGTCGTACTCGTCGAAAGGGAAGGGGAAATCAGCTAACACCTTGGCGCGGCCTTCCATGCTCTCTTGGGCGTCTCGGCAGCCGGGGGCTGCCTGCCTCATGGTAGCGTAGCGCGGACGGCACCGCGCATTTTTCTCCGCTCCCCTGTATCATGACCGCAAGGATTGGCGTGTCAACGAGGAGGAAGGGAGAGCCGGCGATGGGCGATTTGATGCGGGTTCCGCCACGGGACAGCCGCCTGGCACGGGCTGGTAAGCAGGCCGCGGCCGGCGGGGTGATCTTGGTACTCGTCGTATTGGCGGCCTCATTCTTGATCCATGTCATTGAGGGTCTGGTGATCACCGCCGCCGTGGTGGTGGCGATTCTAGCGATCCTGTACTGGGCATTCATCGGACGCCGCCGGTCATAGAGTCCGCATATTCGCCCTTGCTACACCGCCCCTTGGAAAAGAGAGGAAGGTCCACCGTGAGCAGCGCGACCGAGCCGCGTACCCAACCCATGGACGTGATTACCACCAGCGTGCGGGCCCTGTTCCTGCACGGTCCCCGGCCCAGCGAGCCGAGCGATCCGGCGCCCACTCCGATGATCGCGGTGGCGCGGACCATGGCCTTGACCGGGCTGGGACTGGAAGGCGATGATCGCTACCTGAGCGCGACCCGAAGGAACGGCAGCGAGAATCTCCGCCAGGTCAGCCTGATCGATGAAGGCACCTTGGCGCGGCTAGTCGAACGCTTCGGCCCCTTCCCCTTTGAGTTCGTCAAGTCGCAGATCGTGCTCGCCGGCGAGGCCCGCCTCAGCGACTATCTCGGTCATAGGATCAGGTTTGGCGAGGGCGATGGCTCGGCAATCCTGGAATTGACCATACATCGCCAACCCTGTTATGCCATGGATTTGATCCGCCCCGGCCTGAAGGCGGCCATGGAGGGTGGGGAGCAAGGTGCCTTAGCCCGTGTGAGGCGCGGCGGACTGATCGAGGTTGGGATGCCGGTGACCGTGCTCGGGATCTGAGCGCCGAGGCGCTACTTTCCTCTCGCCGCCTCCAGCAGCCGGCGCAGTTCCGCCAGCTCGGCATCCTTGCACGCGAGTTCCCGCGCGATTTCACCTTCGCGCAATTGGCGCCGTCCCTTGGCGTCGTGAACCGTGGCCATCGCGCCTTCCAGGCTGACCGAGATGCCGATTTCCTCGCTCCGCCAACGCCTACCGCCCTCGGGCTGCCACTGCTGGTAGGTGCCGTCCGCAAGACGCCAGGCACGGATGCCTTCGGGTAGGAGCGCGCCGCTGGGATCGATGGTCATGTACTCCCGCACCCCGGCTCGCGCATAGCTGTAGCCTTTCCCACGTTCCAGATCGAGATCCCAGGAGTACGTAGATTCACTCAGCACCTCGAAGATCAACGCGGGCGGACCGTCCAGGGCCAGAGCCAATGATCCTCGGTTCACGTCTATCGGACGCCGATAGACGAACACGTCGGGCAAGGTCCTGTACTCGGCCCCGTCAGGCCGGCGACAGCCCAGCAGGACAATTTGGGAATGCGCCTGCCAGGGGATCGCACCGCCAGGCGACCGCTCAAGCTCCGCGCATTCGTTGACCCCAGTCGAACATTCGTGGCCGTCTTCTGGTTTAGGTCCGTACCCACGACGCTTTCCGCCGTATCGTCGGGAGGCCAGGCTATGCCCGCGGCAAGCATCCTCGATAGGGTCAAAGTTTCACCCACCATCAATAGACCTCC
>Ga0134126_10005343_pt1 | contig 16053 bp, 13 predicted proteins | sample KB31752_FD_96881 | JGI IMG/M metagenome (GOLD analysis project Ga0134126, IMG submission 96881) | Terrestrial soil microbial communities with excess Nitrogen fertilizer from Kellogg Biological Station, Michigan, USA - KB3-175-2 | ecosystem: Environmental > Terrestrial > Soil > Unclassified ...
CCGCTGCATCGTAGAGCCGGGTCAGCTCTTCGGGCGTGAAGCGCTCGTCCTCCTCATTGAGCGGCTCCCAGTAGGCGAATTTGTAGGCGTGGTGGGAGGCGTGCCAGCGGCCAACCTCGTCCTTGAACCCGCCCTTGATGTACCAGCTCGCGAGGCGCGCCTGGTATTCGGCGAATTGGCGCGCCGTGGCCTCGTTGACCTTGCCCTCGCGGGCATAGGTCCAATCGATGGCATTAGGGTCTTCGGGATAGCGGGTGGCTCCCGGGCCGGAGAGCATCCAGGCGGGGACGGTGCCGGGCTGCAGCACTACGGGGTGTCCTTGGGTGGCCTGCATGAAATCCTCGAGCAGCTCATCGGGAAGCTTGAAGTCCCAGTATGTTTTGTCCTTCTCCGGCGGGCGTAGCTCGGCCACCGCGAGCTTGGGATAGGGAAACCAAGGTTGCAGGCGCGAATAGTCACCGTTGAAGTCACGCAGCGCCTGATAGATCTTGTCGTGCAGAGGATGGCCGCGCAGGAGAGGAGGCTCCGGGCAATCCTGAATCCCAATGGTGGTCTTGGACACCCGGACCACTTTGCTCCAGTCTGGAGCCACCTTGATGGGCGACGAATAAATAGCATCCACTGCCGGGGCAGCCTCGACGGACCGGCTCGGCAAAGTCGCCAGCGCCGGCAACGCCAGTGCGCCCATCACGAGAAGTCGCATGGCCGGGTTACGCTGCGGAGTATGAATCGAGTGATGCATGCTGAAGGCTCTCCTATGCTTGATCCCTACGCGATCTCCGCCGTGTTGGAAAGCGGCTCGCTCCGATACGCGCTCATTGGCTTACGCGCGACCGCCGCAGCACCTTGCCGGCATGTCGCTCAACGGCGGCTCCCTCGCTCCAGGCAAGTTGCCCGTTGACGAAGACGTGATGGATCCCGGCCGCCGCGCTGATGGGCTGCTCGAAGGTGGCCGTGTCGAGCACCGTGCTCGCATCAAACACCGTCAAATCTGCAAAGCTGTCGACAGCGATCTCGCCGCGCCCCCGCAGACCGAATTCACGGGCGGACAGCCCGCTCATGCGGTGCACGGCCTCCTCCAGTCCCAGCACGGCGCGCTCGCGCACATAGCGTCCGAGCACGCGGGGAAAGGTGCCCCACAGGCGCGGGTGCGGGTGCTTGTCATCGGGCAATCCGTCCGAGCCGATCATGGCGGCCGGATGGCGCATGATGCGTTGTACGTCTGTTTCATCCATCATGAAATAGGTGCCACCGGCCGGCTGCAATCGGGCGATGGCCACCGCGCGCGAACAGTTCCAGCGGGCCACGATCTCCTCGAGATCCTGGCCCCCGAATTCCGGGTAAGCATCGGACCAGCTCACCAGAGTCTTTGAGGCGATGGCCACCATCTCCTCGTTGAGCACAGTCGAGGCTGCTGTGTAGGGATAGACGTCGAAGGCGAGGCACTGCGCCCGGCGAGCCTCGTCGAACAACGCCAGCGTCTGCGTGCTGCGGCCGAAATTGCGGCTCCCCAGGCATTTGTGATGCGAGACAATGACCGGTGCCTGCACCTCGCGCCCGATCCGCATGGTCTCTCGAATGCTCTCGAGCACGTGATCGCCCTCATCGCGCATATGCGTCACGTAAAGCCCCCCATGGCATTTGAGCGGCTGTGCCAGCTCGATCACTTCCGCTGTCGGCGCTGAGCGTGCCGCCATGTAGAACAGTCCCGTCGATAGTCCGAGCGAGCCCTCCTGCAAGCATTGCTCGAGCAGCACGCGCATCGCCGCGATCTCAGCGCCGGTGGCGGGACGCTGCAAATCACTCCCCATCACCTCCATGCGCAGCGTCGTATGTCCGGTGAGAAATGCGGCGTTGATGGCGGGCCCCGCCGCCTCCACCTTGGCCAGAAATTGCGCCAGAGTCGGAGCTGCCAGCTCCGCCGTCTTGAAAATGAGATGCATGAGATCCAGCGGTCCCTCGGGGCGGGAGTACGGAGCGCCGCTCACGCCGCAATTCCCGCAGATCACGGTGGTCACTCCCTGACTCAATTTGGGAGTCATCTCGGGCCGGCTGAGGATCATCGCATCGTCGTGCGTGTGCACGTCAATGAATCCGGGTGCCACGATGAGGCCGCTGGCGTCGAATTCTCTTCTCGCGCCGGCCCCGGGCCCTAGCTCACCGACCGCCACCAGCCGCTCGCCGGCAATGGCCACATCGCCCACGAAACCCGGCCGCCCCGTGCCGTCGATCACGGTACCGTTGCGCACAATCACATCGTAGCGGGGCTCCATAGGTCCTCTGAGGCGGATTACAGGTCAGTGCGCCGCTGCGTCAGATCCGAGCGCGCCAAGAATTTCGGCTGCAGTTCTACGCCAAGTCCCGGGCCCTCCATGGGATAGATGAAACCCTTCTCGATGCGCGGCATGGCTGTCACCACTTCGGTGTACCAGCCAGTGTAGAAGGCGCGCACCGATTCCTGAATCAAGGTGTTGGGCTGACTGAAGGCGGCGTGCACGCCGGCGATGAAGCCGATCGGGCCGATGCAGTCATGCGCGGCGAACGGGCGGTGATAGGTATCGGCCAGAGCCGCAATTTTACGGCCCTCGGTGAGCCCTCCCGTCCAACACACATCTACCATAGCCACGTGTATCGCATCGCGGTCCAGCATGTCCTTGTAGGGAAAGCGTGAGCCGAGGGTCTCACTACCGCAGACCCAGACGGCGGTCGAGCGCGCATACTCGCTTACCGCCTGCGCAGAGGCCATGTTCATCGGATCCTCGTACCAGGTCGGCGCGTAGCTCTCGAGCACACGCGCGATCTGCTTGGCCGTTGGCAGATTCCAGAGGCCGTGGAACTCGACCATGATCTGCATCCGATCACCGACCGCCTTGCGGATCTTCTCGAATGGCTCGACAGCCTTGCGCATCTGCTCTGCCGTGATGTAGGTCCCCCGGGTCTCTCGTGCCGGCACATCGAACGGCCAGATTTTCATGGCCGCGATACCGCTGTCGAGCAGGCTCTCGGCAAGCCGGTCGGCGTGATTCATGAACGCATTCAGGTCCTCATAGGGACCCTCCGCCTGGTCGGTATTCCAGTTGGACACGGGCCGAATGTTGTGTGAGCGAACATATCGATAGCCCGCACACGTGTTGTAGATGCGGATTTTGTCCCAGCAGCAGCCCCCCAGCATTTGATGTACGGGACGCGCACATACCTTGCCAAAAATGTCCCACAGCGCGATATCGACCGCCGAGGCACCGCGATACTCCACGCCGGTCGAGGCCTGAGCCATCGGCAGCGCCACCATCTCGCGATTCAGAGCCTCGATCGCGAGCGGATCACGGCCTAGCAAGCGCGGTGCCAGCGTGTCATGGATATGCGCCTCGACCGCGGCTGCCCCGTAGAAGGTCTCGCCGAGACCGATCACCCCGGCATCGGTGTGCACACGTACCCAGAGAACGTTCCAGAACTCCGCGACACGTAGGGTCTCGAGCGCCGTGATCTTCATATCCGAGTAGATATTACCTTATTGTATTACTACTTCAAATCTCACAGCCTCGAGCCGTGACATACCGCCGATAGTGCGGCAGCCGCAGCAGCGTCAGCGTCCCGCCCAGCAGCAGCGCCACGGTGCACACGATGGCGAGCGAAAGATTCAGCCGCGCATCCTGGCGGAACCCGTAATCGGTCACCGCGGCCACGATGTTGGGACCCAGGCCGAATCCGATTATGTTGGCGCAGAACACGAAAAGCGCGGTCACCTGCCCGCGCACCTGTCCCGGCATGATGTACTGGATCGCCACCTGTGGCACCGTGATGACAGCAATCATCAGACCAGTGGTGACGAACATGAGAGCCACGGCAATGGCCGCAATCGGCGTCGTCAGCGCGATGATGGCTGCCGGTCCTGCCATCAGCCCCAAATGCACCACCGCGCGCAGCAGGCCGTCGGGCCGTCCCGAGCGGGTAAGCCGGGTGCCGAGCCAGGCCGCGAGCCACGGACCGAGCAGGCCCGAGAGAATTCCGAGCGGCGGAAACCACAGCGCAATATCGGCCGCCGTCCAGCCAAAGCGGCGTGACATCATGGTCGGTCCCCAGGCGAGCAGCGCATAGAAGGCAATGGACATGATCGCGGGTCCCAGGATCAACCCCAGCAGCAGGGGACGATGGTGGGCCATGAGTGCCTTGAGCGAGTCGTTGCGCTGTCCGGGGTCGTGCGCAGCGTCGGGGCGCAGCCGCGGCGGCTCGCGGATCAGCGACAGGAGCACGACCGCAAGCAGTCCCAACATCCCGAGCAGGAGAAAAATGCATTGCCACGGAAAGCGCGTCAATCCGGCGAGCGGTTGCGGCACGCCCAACTGCGCGAAGCGGGTCAACAGCGCCCCGCCCAGCAAGTAGGCCATCCCCTGCCCTAGCGGCGCACCGCAGACAAACAGCGCCACGGCCTTGGACCGCCCCCGCGGCCCGAAATAGTCCGCGATCATGGACAGCGCCGCCGGGACGAGGCAGGCCTCCCCCGCTCCCACGCAGACCCGCGCAACAAACAATCCGGGCAGGCGATTGACGAGCCCGCAGGCCGCTGTGGCGGCACTCCAGGTCAGTATGCCCGCTATGATGAGATTGCGGCGGTTGAACCGGTCGGTGATCCGGCCCAGGGGCAGGCCCGCTACCGAGTAGAAGATCGCAAAGGAGAAGCCGATCAGCAGGCCCACCTGCGAGTCGCTGAATCCCAGGTCTTGCTTGAACGGCCCGACGAGGATGGTAACGATGGTGCGATCGCAGTAGGCCAGCAGATAAGCGAGCGTCAGCGCCAGCAGACCCCACACGGCCTGCCACAAAGAGACGCCCTGCAGGGGCGTACTGCGTTCATTGTTCATGCGCTCACGGTAAAGATAAACTCCTGCTGCGAGATCTCCCCCGGCCCGATCACCTGGTGGTCCTCCCCCTCGATCTGCTCGCGGCGCAGATTGACTGCGTTGGTGGCGTGGCTGACCGGCTCGAAACAGAAGAAGTCCTCGTTGTCCGGCACCCAGACGACCGCGTGCTCGACCGCAGGCCGCGTACGCACTGACAGCGCGATGCCCTCGGCCGGCCAGCTGATGAGGGCGGTCCCATCCCAGCCGCTGTACAGGGCGCCTGCCGGCAGCATGGTCACGGGCAGGCCGTGGGCCAGTGCGGTGGCCTGCGGATTGGGTTCGGTGCCGAGCGGCATCTGCTCGCTGTCGAGCCGCCATCGCAGCGGCAGCTGTGCCAGCAGTGTCGCACCCTGACGCCGTGGGAAATAAGGATGCAGACCACCGCCGAGCGGCAGTGGCGTGGTCTCACAATTGCGGATGTTGAGCGTTACGGCCCAGCGAGTGCCCTCGACCTCGATGCTGCGGATGGCGTGATAGTGGATCGGTGCGGTGGCATCCGCCGGCAGCTCCAGCACCACACGTCCCCGGCTCGCCTCGAGCACGTTCCAGGGACGCATCCAGCCATCGCCGTGATAGGAATGCCGCTCGCCCGGTGCGTTGATGGGGAAGCGCACGCTGCGGCCTGCAAACTCGAATGTGCCTTCGCGCAAGCGGCCCGCATACGGAATCATCGGAAAGCAGGACGCGCCGTAAGGTGAGCGAGCCTGGATCTGCGACTCCACCGCGGGCCGCAGGATGTCGTATCGGTTGGACCCGATCCTGAGCTCACAGCGAGTCAGGCAGGCCCCGCAGGTGGGCGCGATCTCCAGAGTCAAAGCACTGCTGCTGATCCTGACACGGCGGTCGTCACTCGAGGGTTTACGGGCCATGCGGATTTTTGCTTTTTGCGCGGGCTCTTTCGTAATCGGGCTATCTATCATATGATAATACCAGATGCGAAGAACGAGGGGAGTGACTTATGCACGGCATTCGTTGGCTGGCCTGCCTCTTGGGCGTGAGTCTTGCGTCCGTCTTCAGCGGCGTGCGTGGCGCTGATCTGCCGCCGGAGCCCGTCTATCTCAATTCCCAGATGCCGTGGCAGCCCGTGGTGCTCGATGCGCAGGGGCGCGTGCTCGCCTGGTATCACCCGGACAAGAACCTGGGGTACGACCACTTCCTGCGTCTGGATTGGGACTTCCTCGAACACAAAGTGCCGGTGGACACCACGACCCACGAACGTGTGTTCCTCACCGCCGCAGTCTTCAGCGACACCGCGCTGCAGGGCGAATACTGGCAGCACAACCCTGCCAGCACTTTTGCCCATCAAATGGATGCGCTGCTCGGCTGGTATCCCTATTCGGGCGATCGCGAGGCCATCGAGGTGTTGCGTACCATGCTGGACTACCAGCTCGCGCATGGCACCACGCCGGCGGATTGGGAATGGTCGCAAGTGCCTTTCAGCACTGCCTGCCTGCACGATAAGGACTACGGCCACTGCCTGGCAGGCATGCCCAGGAACTACTACGGCGCCCTGGAGACCGACAAGATCGGCGAGCTCGGACTCAGCTATGTGCAGTTCTATGAGCTGACCGGCGAGCGCAAGTATCTGGATGCCGGCATCCACTGCGCCAACGCGCTTGCCAAACACGTCCGCCCGGGCGATGCCTATCACACCCCCTGGCCATTTCGCCTCAATGCCCACGACGGCGTCACGGTCAACGGCGAGGAGTACGGCGGCATGATCGTCGCGCCGGTACGTCTCTTCGAGGAGCTGGTGCGTATCGGCGCCGGCGATACGGGCAATTACCAGAAAGCGCGCGACCTGGCCTGGAGCTGGGTGCTCAACAATCAGCTCAACAAGACGAGTGCGGCCTGGGACAGATGGAGCGGCTACTACGAGGATGTGCCCAAAGATACCGCGAACGTCAATGACATGAGCTCGCTCATGACGGCCTACTACATGCTGACCAAGGACAATCCGGCGAGCGTCGATCCCGACTGGGACATCCATGTGGGCCATCTGATCGATCGCAGCCGCGTACTGCTCGGCCGCGGCCCCTTCTTCGGCGCCTGGGCAATCGATGAGCAGCTGCGACCCGACGGTGCACGCATCGACGGCGGTGAGCCGGGAGGCGCGGCCTCCGTGGATCTCGAATTCCGGCCGCGAAACTCCGTCGCCCTGCTCGGCACCGACAACCGCGGCTGCTGCTCACGCGCGGGCCTGGTCTGCCGCACCTCGCAATGGGCGGCGATCAATGCCATGTACTTCGAGCGTACCCACGATGGCCAGGCGCGCGAGGATGCCTTCCGCTCGTTGAACTACGCGACGTATTTCGCGGAATCGAACGGCAAGATCCACTGTTGCGGTCAGGCGACGGAGAACCCGCTGTGGTTCGAGGACGGCTACGGTGATGCTGGACGCAATTTCATTTGGGCCATGGGCGCCATACCGGAATTTGCTCCCATCGGAGAGAACCATCTGCTGCGCTCCACCTCCGTGGTGCAGAAGGTCAGCTACTCAACCGGCGGCGTGGACTACCAGACCTTCGATAAGAGTGGCACCGAGACACTGCGCCTCACATTCAATCCCGGCCGGCTCATGGCTGGCGGCGTAGCCTTGCGCAGCACCGATGAGCTGAAGGAAGACAGCTATAGCGTGCGCAAGCTGGCGGGCGGCGATTACGTCGTCCGCGTGCGCCACAGTCACGCCAACCAGGTCAGCATTCACAAGAGCTGAGGGGGCCTGCGCCGCGATTTACGGTGAACCGACGGGCTTGAAATTGCGCGCATCGTTCGGATCGCCCCTGCCCTTGTAGCGCGCCCGGATGGGATAGGGATAGACCGGCCGCGAAAAGGATACCGGCAGACTCTTGTCGAGCGGCAGTGTCAGACCGAAGGCCTGCGACCAGCTCAGGCCGTCCACATGCGCACCCACCATCTCATCGGGCGCCTGCCCTTGCTCCACCCAGGCCTCGAGATACGATAGATAGTCGATGGCGAAGGCGCCGGGTCCGCCACTGCAATGGTTCATGCCCGGCACGGCAAACAACCGGAGGAACTTCTGCGTCGCCGCGCGACCGCCCATGAGGCGCTCGACCGTCTCGTAGTAATCGATGGCCTCTTTCTGCAGAAGATCATGCCAGCCGAAGTAGAGGATCATCTTGTTACCGTTGGCGGCGAACTTGCGCAGATCGGGATTGTTCGCATTGGCGAGCGCGGCAAACATGCCGACCCGCCTGGGGTCGCGATTGAAGTCGAAATCGGCGATGTTCCAGCCCGGACCCGGTGCCGGCCAGAAGCCCTCGTATCGAAACATGTCCGCCACATACTGTCGCGTGCTCCAGAAAGTCAGGAAACTGTCCACCCAGTTGAGCTCTGATCCCGGCACCGCGCCCTGCGTATAAGTCCGCGATACGAGCTCTGGCGGAATACCCTTGTAGACCTTGTCGATAGCCTCGATCTGCGCCGCGCTGAAGCAGCCCGGGCCGCCGCCCGTCTTGCACAGCAGCTTGGCTGGATCGAACTTGCAGGCCAGCGGGTCGCCGATGATGCCGTCCTTCACCCCGTCATCCATGTCGCATTGCGCCACCGCGGCCTCATGCAATCTCTGTGTGTCCGCCACACTCAGGATGGAGTTGCCATCCGGACCGGTCAGCGCACGAATGGCCCACAGCAATTCCACCGGCCAGCCGCTCGAGTCCACCACGGGTGCGCCCACGGCTATGCCATCAAAATCCCAGGGGAAACGCTGCGACTCCACCATACCTTCGCGGCCGCCGGTCGAGCAGCCGAGGAAGTAGGATCGCGAGGGTGCGTGACTGTAGTAGGCCGCAGTGATGGCCTTGCCCGCCAGAGCCGTCACGTGCGCGGCCCGATAGCCCCAGTCAATCTGCGCCTGCAGATTGTTATAGGCCCAGGCCGCCTGCGTGGTGAGCGAGGTATGTCCCATGTCCGATGCAATGCAAGCGTAGCCTTTCTTCAAAGGCCCGCTGCAGAGCGCGGTGAAGAACAGCCCGCAGTGCCCGCCGCAGCCGACCTCCATGAACTTGCCATTCCAATTCTCTATGGGCAGGCGCAGCTCGATGCCGACATGCGTGGCGACGAAGCCCTTGGCAAGACAGTAAGCCGGCACTACCCCGCTCGCCGGGACCACTTTGGCCTCGGTGAGCTGGGTGGGCGCATCGAGCACGCCGCTGAAATCGGCACTCTCCAGCGCCTTGCACGCCTCGACTGCTGCCGTAGGCGCGGAGGACTGTGCCCAGCCTGGTCCGCTCACTGTGAGGCTGAGCACCGCGGACAAGGCAGGCCAGACGTTGCGGTGTCTACCCTTTCTCGATCGCATTTTTCGACCTCCCCAGAAAAGCTATCTGGGCTCCGCCGGCTCTATGGGAATTAGCGCGCCTCTTCCCGCTGTTGCAGCGCATAGATCGATGTATAACCCCCCGACCAATCCGGCGGCACCAGGCACGGCCGCGGATCGTGATGCGCATACAGAGCGCGCCGGCCGCGGACGATGGCCTGATCTTTGCTCGAAGGGATCGGATTGAAGGTATACGGAAACGCATCCGCGGAGCTCAGCGTATTGAGCAGAAGCGGTCGCCCCAAAGCCGACGTGTTTTTCGCCGAGCCATGTACCGTGCGGCAGTTGTGCAGAGTCAGCGAGCCGGCCGGCCCGCAAAGATACCGCGCCGAGCTCACATCCAGAGTGGCGAGGTCGCGCTCTGAGAGGCAGCCCACCCATTGGCCGCCATCGGAATATTGATTGAGAACACTGGAACCCAGGTGACTGCGCGGGATGACGCCCAGCGGCCCCTGATCCGGCCCGCAATCGTACAGGTACGTGCCCACCGTCAATGGCGAGTAGTTGGTATGCGGCCAGAAGGAGATGTCATAATGCCATTTGACCTCCTCGCCCCCCGCGGCCCATTTGAAATTGATCTTGGAATGATGGAACTTCACATCCGGTCCGACCAGGTCCGCGACGATGTCCGCAAGGGGTGACTCCATCACGTAAGCCCAGAACTCCGGGTGCTGATCCACGGGCGCCGACACGCGCCGCAGACGCGGCGTGGCCGGGCAGTGACCGGGCTCCAGGTCCCACACCGCATCGGCCCGGCTGATCGCGCGGCTGCGCTCGATGAGCTCGCTCGTGGCGGAGCGCAAGCGCAGGATCCAGTCCGATCCGACGACTGCCTCGAGCAGAATGTAGCCCTCGTTGAAATAGTCTTCTCGCTGTGTTTGCGTCAGTACATGCGGTCTGATCGCCAGCACCTGCTCGGGAGTCATAGGGAGGTCCTCATGCAAACGAGCGGCCCGGGCAAGGACTACGGCAGCACGCTCGGATATGATATTATTATATGCCCTACCGGTATCCAAGCACATCGAGGACCGCTCAATGGCGCTTCACCCCCAAGCCGCCCTCGCCGTCCAACGAGCAGGTGAACTCCCGGCCAACCTGCCACCCCTCGAGCTGCGCCGGATCTACCTCGAGCGGCGGCTCGAGCTGTTGCCGCCGAAGCCCGAGATCGCCCTGACTTACGACGTTTCGATACCGGGTCGCGGGGGCGCCATCCCGGGCCGCTTCTACCGCGCGCACCAGCGCATGCAGCCCTGTCCGCTGCTGGTGTACTTTCATGGCGGAGGCTTCATGCTCGGGAACATCGAGCTCTACGACACCAGCTGTCGACGACTGGCTATCAAGGGCGATTGCGCCGTGCTATCGGTGGACTACCGTCTGACACCCGAGCACCGCTTCCCCGCCGCTGTCGAGGACGCGTACGCGGCCACACTGTGGTGCTCGCGGAACGCTGCAAAGCTGAACGTGGATTTGAACGCCCTTGTCGTCGGCGGCGACAGTGCGGGCGGCAACTTGAGCGCGGTGGTGGCGCAGATGGCCCACGACTCAGGTGAATTCAAGGTCGCCGGTCAGATACTCATCTATCCATGCACCGAGCTCGTCGAGGAATGCCCATCCTTCGTACGCAATGCCACGGGTTATATGCTGACCACGGCCGCCGTGCGTTGGTTCTACGACGAGTATGTTCCTCAGCGCGCGGACCGCCTGGATCCGCGCGCATCACCCGCGCGCCGCAAGAATCTGCGCGGACTGCCTCCGGCGCTCATCATCAGCGCGGAATTCGATCCATTGGTGGATGAGAATGAGGCCTACGCCAAACGTCTCAAAGAGGCGGGTGTGCCGACGCAGTACCACTGCTTCAAAGGCATGCTGCATCCCTTCTTCACCCTGGGTGCCGTCATCGACGCGGCCGCCGATGCCGAGGACCTGGTGGCGGCCGAGCTACGCAAGTTGGGCTGACCTTACAGCGCTCGGCGGCTTGCGATTAGCGCGAGACTTGCGCGCGGCATCCCGTGAAACATCTGCCGCGATTACACCGAGGCGCAGCGCACCCCCAACCCGGCATCAACCACAGAACCGGTATTGGACATGAACAGGTCCTGTCAATGGCTCGCGGTGACCCTTTTGGCGCAGCTGACACTGGTCACGAGTCGAGGTTGGGGAGCAGCCGACAGTGCCATGCCGGCATACGCCACGGAGCAACCCTGACGTGCGCACCTTCAAGGCCGCCGGCGGCAAGCCCATCGCCTATATGGGCTGGGCGGACGAGCTTGGTCTGCCCCTGGCCACCGTGGACTACTACGAGACCCCCGAGAAGATGATGGGTGACCGCTCCGCCACGCAGGCTTTCTTCCGTCTGTTCATGGTCCCTGGGACGTCCTACTGCACAGGCGGTGAAGGAGCTTTCGCAATCGACTACCTCAGCTATCTCGAGGCGTGGGTGGAGCGAGGTCGGGCGCCCGATGTGATGATCGGCTCGCACGTGAAGGATTACGAGCTCATGGGCAAGGCGTTTACCCAATTGCGGCTTCCACTCGATGCGCGCCTGCCGGTCCGCTTCACCCGACCCGTCTGTTCCTATCCCTTACAGGCGAAGTACAAGGGCAGCGGAGATATCAACGATGCCTACCACTTTGGGCCGGTCGATGTCCGATAGCAGCGGTCAGATACGGACGGAGATATCACGCCGGAATCGATGGTTGCAATGACATGAAGTTGCTCAGATACGGGAAGCACGCTGACGAGCGTCCGGCCCTGCTCGATGCCCAGGGCCGCCTCCGCGACCTGAGAGGTCATGTTCGCGATATCGCCGGATCTGCGCTGCTGCCGGAGTCGCTCGCCAGGCTGGGCGCGCTGGATCCGGACGGGCTGCCGCTTGTGGAAGGTCCCCAGCGCATAGGCCCTTGTGTCGGCGCCGTGGGTAAGATCGTTTGCGTTGGGCTGAATTACAGCGACCACGCTGCCGAGTCGGACATGCCGATTCCGGCCGAGCCCATCCTGTTTCTGAAAGCGACGAGCTCCATCGTTGGACCGAACGATGACGTGCAAATCCCGCCCGACTCGCACAAGACCGACTGGGAGGTGGAGCTCGGTGTGGTCATAGGCAAGCCCGGGCGGTACATCTGCGAGCAGAACGCGCTCGAACACGTCGCCGGCTATTGTGTTATCAATGATATTTCCGAGCGCAGCTATCAGCTCGAGCGGGGTGGCCAATGGGACAAGGGCAAGTGTTGCGACAGCTTCGCCCCGATCGGCCCCTGGCTGGTCACCCAGGACGAGATTGCAGATCCCCAGGATCTGCATTTGTGGCTGGAAGTGGACGGCCGACGCTTTCAGGACGGCAATACGCGCACCATGATCTTCGGCGTCGCGCGTCTGGTGTCCTACATCAGCCAGTTCATGAGCTTACATCCCGGTGACCTGATTTCTACGGGGACACCACCCGGAGTTGGGCTCGGCCACAAGCCGCCGGTGTACCTGAAGGAGGGCCAGAGGATGCGGCTGGGAATCACCTCGCTTGGCGAGCAGACACAGCGCGCTAAACGCGTGCGGCTGTGACTGAATCTGAAAAGCGCGGCTCTCGTTACGGCTATCCCCGCCTGCGTGCGTGGGCGGCTTTCACTGCGTTACCCCATAAGAGCATCGCGCTTGAGATCCGTCCTCTCTAACTAGCGACGATCGAACGAACATCCCACCGGCCAGGCTCCCCACTACCACGGTTACCGGCAGGCGAGTACCCCGGATCACCGTCAATAGGCAGGCCATTGATTTTCAGTAACTCTATCCGCCCGCGCTCCTTCACACGGATCGATTGCGGCACGCTTGGAACAGCCCAAATCACGCCCCCGCTATCAATGTTGCGGCGCCGCATAATCTTCGGCGCACTTAGCTAGGCATCCCCGCGGCGCTCGCTCCTGCCAAATCAGCGCTTGGATATCCGTCCAGTCGCCTTGCACCCGCCGGGCGTAACGCGTTACGCTGTAACGCGTTACAAGCTGGGGAACATCAATGGCTTTGGCAGCGGACCGGATGAAGGCTATGCGGGAGCGGCGCCGCGAACGCGGCCTGCGTGAACTGCGCTTAATCGTGCCTGATGCGCGCTCGAAGGTAGTCCGCCGTCGCGTCGCAAAGGAGGTCGCGGGCCTTGACCATGCGCGCGAACTGGATGCAATGCGTTGGATTGAGGCTGTCTCTGAATTCGACACCCCATGAAGCGTGGCGATGTCGTCACGGTTGCCGCGACGGGCGACTACGGCAAGCCGCGGCCCGCAGTCATCGTCCAGACTGATGCCCTACCTCTCAAGCACGCCTCCGTGGTTGTCTGCCAGATGACCTCGGAGTGTAGTGACGCACCTGACATTCGCGTGACCATCGAGCCAAACGAGAAGAACGGTCTGCGTGTGCGGTCACAGGTCATGGCCGACAAGCCGGTCACCATCCGCCGAGAACGCCTCGGGCACAAGATCGGCCATCTCGAGGACGGAGACATCACTCGAGTCAACATCGCCCTGGCGTTCGTCATGGGCTTGGCGGATTGACCCGGTCGCCGTCCATAGACTCACTTTCTGCGTCGCTGGGCGCAAATGCCCTTGGTCGAAATGATTTCGGCGCCGGAAGAGATGCAGCTGCTTGCCGAGAAGCTTGCGAGCACTGGCGGCCGCCAGAACCGTCCCGCGAAGTAGCCGCACCCCACCGAGCCCGTGTCGCAATGAGCGGCGCTTCGCGGCTGCGGCGGCGTTTACGATCGATGGCGCTGATCTTCTCGGAGTGTCTCAAGAGGTGCCTGGCGGAGTTCAGTTTCAGCAGTGCGCTGCCTACCCCACGATGCGTCGGGCATCGAACAGGAAGCCGAACACCAGTGCGCCCAGGACGCTGACTGCCGCCGCGAGCGCAAATGCCGCCGAATAGGTGCCGGTCACGTCCACCAGCCAGCCGGTGACAGCCACGCCGACAATGCCCGGAATGGTCGCGAAGGTATTGCTGAACCCGTACACCACGGCGCCAGAGCGCGGGGCAACATCGATCATTGCCGGTGGAAAGCCGGACCATGTACACCCGACCGCGGCCGAGGCCGCGCACATCAGTGCCAGCGCCGCTGTGGCAGAGCCCACATCGCGGATGAGGAGCAAAATGGCAGCGGCGGCGATGAGGCCGGTGCATAGCATTATCTTGCGCACCGTCGTAACACTGATGCCGCGTCCAATCATCCGGTCCGACACCACCGCAGAGAGGTTGCTGGCTGCGAACAGGCTGAGCCACGGAGCGGCGGAAAATAGGCCTGCATTCGCAATAGTGAGCCCGTGGGCATCGCGAAAGTAGCTTGGCAGCCACGCCAGAAGGAGGTACAGGCTCCAGTTCGCTGCGAAGTGCGCGGTTGCAATCGCGGCAACGGGTGCGCATAACAACAGTCGGCGATACGGCAGCTTATCTGGTGGCTGCGACGTCTCGGCCAACAACGCTCGTTCTTCAGCACTCACGCGGGGGTCCGTGGCCGGATCGTTTTTGACCCGCCGGAACCAAACGACAACCCAGAGGAGTCCCGGGACCCCGAACGCGTAAAACGCTGCGGGCCACCCGAAGTGCGCGACCAACCAGCCGCTCCCAGTTAGCCCGATTAACGTCCCGATCGGAATGCCACTCAGCATCCGCGCAGTCGCGCGTGCGCGCTCCGTTTGAGGCACCCACCGGGCGAAGAGATCATAGGCAGCGGGGAACATGGCGGCCTCACCAACGCCCATGCCGATGCGCGCCGCGATCAGCGCGGACATTGACAGCCCCGCTGCGACCGGCGTCAGGAGTGTGAAGACGGACCAGGCGAGTACCGCCCAACCCAGCACACGCTTTCCGCCAAAGTGCGCCGCGACCAACCCACCGACAAACATGAACAATAGGTAGCCCACGAAGAACGCGGACAGTACCAAGCCCTTCTCGCTCTGCGACCAGCCGAAGTGCTCGCGCATCGCTACCGCGGCGACCGCGATGTTCACTCGGTCTGTGTAGGCGAGGGCGCAGGCGACAAAGGTGTACGCAACGACCACGTGCCGCTGCGGCCATCCGGCGGCTCTGACGGGTAAATTTAAGGAATCCGGCGACTCCGGGGCTGCCGGCACGGGGTCGGTCAAAATGCCCACCGACCGAACGGCCCCGAACCTACCCGGCTTACGGGAGTGCGATGGTCGTTTTGGACGCGGCTGCTCGCCCTCATTTCATTCAAACTCCGCACATGAGGCCCGCAGGAGCCTTTCTGCGGCAGCTCTGGCCTGTCTGAATCGTCCGATGCGGCGGTCACGGGATCCCCCTGAAATAGATCATATCGGTCGAAGCCCTAGAATGCGCGAGAGCATATTCCGGCGCAATGCGCGCATGCGCAGCCGAGCGCAGGCCCTCGCCGCTCCTGTAGGAGTCTTGGGCGCGCGCCAGTGCCGACATCGCCTTGGGGGCAGGTGCCTTGCGGCGTAGACCCGGGCGCTGCCCGGCATCCTTGGCCTTCTTCCTAAATCTATTGCGCGATGCGCAGATGCACGTAGGATCCAATTCTGGGAGAACGGGGGGATGAGATGCGTAATGAAGCGCACGCGGACTTGTCCATCGGACGATCTGCCATGCAGAAGGCGATGTGGCACATCCTGCCGCTGTCCTGTTGACGTATGTGATGGCTGCGGGCTCGCACTCTTCTTGATGGGTGTAGCGCCGACGCAAGTCTTCGTGATCAGCGGCTATGTGCTATTCGCCGCGACCAGGTACACCGTGGGGGTTCTCATCGCATCGTCCTGGCGGACGTGCAGCCTGTCCGTGAGCTTGCCGTGGGTGCTGCCGCCA
>Ga0134126_10005344_pt1 | contig 16052 bp, 12 predicted proteins | sample KB31752_FD_96881 | JGI IMG/M metagenome (GOLD analysis project Ga0134126, IMG submission 96881) | Terrestrial soil microbial communities with excess Nitrogen fertilizer from Kellogg Biological Station, Michigan, USA - KB3-175-2 | ecosystem: Environmental > Terrestrial > Soil > Unclassified ...
CCTCGACGCCAAGCGCGGCGACATCGGCAGCACGGCGCAGCACTACTCGACTGAAGCGTTCGAGCGCTATCGCGCCGACGCGGTCACCTTGAACCCCTATCTCGGCCGCGACTCGATCCAGCCCTTCCTCGACCATGCCGACAAGGGCGTGATCCTGCTGTGCCGTACGTCCAACCCCGGCGGTGCGGATTTCCAGGCGCTGGATTGCGGCGGCCAGCCGCTCTATCTGCGCGTGGCGGAAACCGTGGCACGTGACTGGAATGCGAACAACAACTGCGCCCTGGTTACGGGCGCCACCTGGCCCGAAGAATTGGGCAAGGTGCGCGCGGTGGTTGGCGACATGCCGCTGCTGGTACCGGGCATTGGCGCCCAGGGTGGCAACGTAGAAGCCGTGCTGCGGCACGGCCTCACCCACGACGGCACTGGCCTGCTGATCAACTCCTCGCGCGCAATTCTTTATGCAGGCAAAGATGAACGCTTTGCGGAGGCGGCGCGCGCGGCGGCCGACGATTTGCGGCTGACCATCAATCGCTGCCGCTGAGTGGTTGTGAATTTTTCGGCTTCTCAGTCCGGCCACGGATGGCCGGCCGCAGACGATGCAGCCGTCCGATCCGATCCTTGGTCCCGAGCACGTCAAACGGCAAATCCTGTTGGGGTTCCTCGGATGTAGATTTTGGCTAGACTGGTTCCTGCTTCTTGGGACTTCTGCTCCCAGATGCATAAGGAAGCGCCAGCGTGACCTCAGTGTTCGGTCTTTGATGCGGAACCACAGCCTGCCGCCTGCGTGCATCCGGTCTTGGACCCAGCCGCCCTAAGCTTCGCACGGACCATTTGCGGCCTTTGGTGCAAATACCGATCGAATTGCACGTGCGCAGGTGCCTTTCTGCCGTCATTCCGGTTGGTGGTCGCGGGGGCCGATGACCCTGAATCCCGCTAGGCGTTCCAGAAAATCGTCCGGTGGGTTGGTCAGGTAGAGCGCGCGGTACCAGAGCGTGGTCAGGAAGCGGGCCACGTCCTCCTCGGTCGAATGGGCCTTGTGGAGTACCGGATTCTTCTGCACGAAATACTCGAACAGGAAGCTATCCGCCGTGCCGGCCAGCGCGTAGGCCAGGGACAGATATTCGGCCTCGGTGCGGAAGGCCTTGGGAAACTGCCGCCGGATGTTGGCAGCGATGCGCTGGTTCCAGCCCAGGGTGAGCTCCTGCCACATCGGCGCGAACGGTGCTATGGCCTCGTCCACTTCGAGCAGGCAGCGCATCGCCCCGGAGTTCTCGCCGTACAGCGCCACCATGCGCTGATTGGCGTAGTGGATCGCCGCCAGGGGCCCGTCGTTCTTCGGCCGGCCCGCGACGTCACCGCGGAAAGTGTCCAGCAGGTCCGACAGCACCTCGTGGGTGACGTCGACCTTGCTCTGGAAGTAATGGTAGAAAAGGCTGACCCGGACGCCCGCCTCACGGGTGATATCCTCCAGCCGGATCTCGTGGTAGGTGCACGTCTGCAACAGTTTGGCTAGGGCGTCCTTCAGCCGTTGCCGGGTGGCCTGGCCACGTCGCGTGGTGGGCGGCGGCGGTTTCACCTGCACGGCATTGCTGCGCCGAGTGCGCGTCGGGCCGACCTTGCCGGCCTTGCTTCCCGGCCTCTTCTCACTCATGGTTCGGCATATCTGGCTTGGCGGTCCGCTGCGATGGCATGCAAATACCTTACGTATCTTTGGTAAATGGCACAACCTGAAGTAGAACCCATGTTCCATGGTGGTACATGGCGAGGCGCCGACATGTACGACGCAATCGCTCGTATGCGCGCGTCGGCAATGGAGACAATCCTTGTTCGAGCGGCCGCTCTTGTCGGCGATCCGGCGTGGCGTGCAAATTTCCCGGCCGGGCACCGCACCGCCACGGGCGCGCCGTGATCCGTCGCGAATCAGGCACACGCTGCCTGATTCGGCGTAGCCCGGCACGGACATGTGCCGGACCTGGCGCGTTGTAGAGGGCAGGACAGTTCTCTACAACAACCTTCTGCGAGGACACGCGTTCGCTTCAGCCGGTGGCGGGTTCGTACGGTATCACCTGGCGCGCAAACGTGGCCAGGTCGATGTTCGACCCGCACAGAATGACGCCGACGCGCTTGCCGTACAGGCGCTCGCGCAGTGGGCCGCACAATGCAGCGGTTGCAGCTGCCGCCGCCGGTTCCACGGCGAGCTTCATGTCGGCGAACAACAGGCCCATCGCGCGCCGCATGGCCTCGTCGCTGATCTTCACCAGCTCATCGACAAAGCGCCGGCACAACTCGAAACTGTACGGCGCCGCGTACGGCGCGCCCAAGCTGTCGGCGATGGTGCCAACCTTGTCGATCGCCTGCGGCGAGCCGGCGGCGAAGCTGCGATGCATCGTGTCGGCGCCCTCCGGTTCCACGCCGAACACCAGGCAATGCGGTTGCATCTGTTTGACGGCGGTGGCGATGCCCGCGCACAGGCCGCCGCCGCCAATCGGCACGATCACCGCGTCCAGCTGGTCGACTTGCCGGCACCATTCATAACCAACGGTGGCGGTGCCGAGAACCGTCAGCTCACCTTCGAACGGATGGATGAAAGTACGCCCTTCCTCCGCCTCGATGCGCTTGACCTCCGCGAAGGCATGATGCGTATCGTCGACCAACACGACCTCGGCACCATAGGCACGACACAGGGCGATGCGGGCCGGATTGGCGGTCTTCGGCATGACCACCTTGGCGCTGGTGCCGACCGAGTGCGCCGCGAACGCGGTCGCAATCGCGTGATTGCCGGCGCTGACCGCGGTGACGCCGCGGCGCCGCGCGTCGTCCGACAACGACAGCGCATTGAGCAGCGCGCCACGCGGCTTGAACGTGCCGCCGTACTGAAACAATTCCATTTTCAGGAACACCTGCATGGCGGCGCCAACAGCAGCCTCGATCTCGCGCCCGCGCCAGCGCCAGACCGGGGTTTCACGCACGCGCTCGCCCAAGCGTTCACGGGCGGCACGGACAGCGTCAAGGGTGGGTGCGGTCACGCTCATGTTGTTCCTCTCGGGCAGATGGGGACGTTGCTATGGGACATCCTTGTACTTTGTGGCGATGCATCGCAAGGGACAGGGACATTGCCGACGGGCGCGGAGTCTCTTTCCGGTTCCAGCCGGCCGCAGCGGATGCGCGCGACCCTGTTCACGTTACCCTCGCCGGGATATCGCGGTCGTGGCACAGCGCCGCGCGGACGCAGGCGCGCGCCAACGCTTGATTGGCGTCGAGCAGGCGTCCTGCCGGCATCAGTCCTGCCAGTGCCAGGGGAAGTTCCGTGCAGGCCAGGACCACCTGGCCGGCGCCGCGCCGGAACAGTGCGTCGGCGCCGTAGCGTGCGGATTGTCGCGCCCCATTCCAGTCGCCAGCCTTGGCACAGTCGACGGCGTGATCCACTTCACCCACTTGGCTGCCGGGCAATGGCGCCAGCACGACGTAACCGGCCGCCTCGAGGTACTGGCGATAAAATCCGGAGAGGATCGTGCCACTGGTCGCCATGATGCCGACCGGACCCCTGGCATCGCTTTCCCGCAGTTCGTACATTACCGCCTCGGCGATGTGCACGACCGGCAATCCGAACGCCTCGCGGATCGGTTGATACCAGTGGTGGGCGGTATTGCACGCGATCGCCAGCACTTCCGCGCCGGCACGCCGCAGCGCCGCAGCACCCTGTATCAAGGCATCGACTGGCGACGGTCCGCGCCCGAGCAGGGCAGCGGTGCGGTCGGGTATCTGTGGGATACAGCGGACCAGAATGGGGATATGTTCCTGGTCGCGCGCGGCAGGCGTCGCCTTGACGATCTTGTCCAGCACATCGACCGTCGCCGCGGGACCCATGCCGCCCAGCAGGCCGAGCGTATGCCAACACCCGGCACCGATCGTCATGGCGTTGCGCCCGCTTGCGCCTGCAGTGCGCGCTTGTCGACTTTGCCTACGGCCAGGCGCGGCAGCGCGTCGACGAAGATGAAGCGTTTGGGGATCTTGTAATTCGCCAGCCGCTCGCGAAGGTGTGCGCGCAACGCTTCCACGGACGGTGCTGACGCTGTGGCCACCACAAAGGCGACGGCGACACTGCCGTAGAGCGGGTCGGGAAAGCCGACGACCGCGACCTGGTCCACGCCCGGATGCGTTGCCAGCGCGGCCTCGATTTCCGGCGGGTAGATGTTGTAGCCACCAGACTTGAAGACGTCGTGCACCCGCCCGAGCAACCTGAGGTCGCCCTCAGGCGTGAGCGTGCCGATGTCGCCGGTGCGCTGCCAGCCGTCAGTCGTGGTGGCCGCGGCAGTCGCCTGCGGATCGCGCCAGTAGCCGGTCATGCCGAACGGGGTGCGCACCTGGACCTCGCCATCTTCACCGGACTGCAGCGACCGCCCTTCGGCGTCGGCGATGCGCACTTGGTAGGGATCGACCGCGCGGCCGACGGTCTGCTGCAACAGCGCGAGCCCCGCGTTCGCGGGCGTGAAGGTCACGGAGCCAACGGTCTCGGTCTGGCTGTAGGACGTGGCAATGCGCGGCGCAAAGCGGCGCAACCGGGCAACCAGTTGCGGCGGTGCATGCGCGCCGCCCCAGAAGATGCGTTGCAGCGACGCCAGCAGAGTCAGGTCGAACCCCGGCGCATCCAGGGTGAGCTGGAACATGGTCGGCACCTGTCCCCACACGGTCACCTGTTCATCGCGGATCGCCGCCAGCGAGGCATCCGGATCGAAGCACGGCGTGAACACCACCGTGCCTCCGCCGACCAGTGCGTAGCAACACAGGTCGCCGACACAGCCGATGTGGTTGATCGGCAGGTTGTCCAGTACCCGCAGCGGATGAGCTGGCCAGATACGCAACTGCACCGTGCTGGCACCGACGAGTGCGGCATGGCTGATCATGGCGCCTTTCGGAACTCCCGTGCTGCCCGAGGTGAACACGATCAGGCACGGGTCGGCCGCCCGCGTTTCCGCGTAGCGTTTTTCCCGTTGCGCACGCCCGATGGATTTGCCCGACGCGACGAAGGCCGCAAACGGCATGCCCTGGCTTGCATCTGCCGATGCGGCGGCGTCGAGGAGATCGATGACGGAAATGGACGCGGGCAACGCCGCCATCCACTGGCGGTACGAACGCACCCCGATCGCAGCGGGCGCGAACACCAGCCGCGGTTCGATGCGGGCGATCACGGCATCCAGTTCCGGCTCGGTATAGCGCGGATTCAATCCGACCCAGATGCCGCCGATGGCTGCCGTCGCCAGGAAGGTGACCAGGAAATCCAGGCCGGGGACAGCCAGCGTCGCCACCCGGTCACTGCGTTGGACTCCAGCCGCCATCATGCCGGCGGCACAGGCGTCGATGGCGTCGCGCAGCGCCGCATAGGTCAAGCGCCGCCCGGGTTCGACGGCCGCCTCCGCTCTCGGGCGCATTCTTGCCCATGCTTGGATGCGGTCGTGCAATCCGTCCGTGCCGGGGTCCGGGTGTGGGTTGTCGTGTTGCATAGGGTGCACCGGATTCACGCCGGGTCCAGCGGCCAGATGGGCCGACGGACATATCGATAGGGGATCTTGCGGAAATCCGTCTCCAGCGGGCCACCACCCGAGGCCAGAACGATCGCGCGCGCCAGGGGGGCGAAGCCGGCGGCGAAATGCTGGGCCGACTTCACCACCACCAACCGATGTACCAGCGGATCGACGCCCACGCCAAGGAACAGATCGGGGCTGTAGGCCTGGTCACGGATCGAGGCAGCGACGATGCTGACCGCCCCGCTCCGCAGCGCGCAGGCGCGGCCCAGCGACATGCGCGTTCCGGCCCATGCCTGCGATGCTTCTTGCGCCAGGCCGACCACTTCCACATCAAGGTCCAACGGTCGCCCCGAACCCGGGCCAGCCTTGCCGCCCAGCCTGACCCGGAAACGCCCGCCCAACCCGACCGCATAGCTGACCGCGACCGTCGCCGGATCCCACAACGGACCGACGCAGGCGTCCACGCCGCAGGCCAGTAATTGCTCCAGCAACACGGTGGAATCACCAGGCGCGCCGCCGCCGGGATTGTCGGACACATCGGCCAGCACCACCGGGCCTTGCGGGTACGCCAGTGCCGCCGCCAAGGCTTCCTGCAAGGGCATGGGCGGCGTGAACGTGCGTTCGCGGATCGCCTGCAATTGATGACCGAAACGGGCCGCGGTGGCCTCGGCGAGGTCGGCCGTGTCTGCCAGTACCAGGCATTTCGCACCCATGTCCGCGACATCGCCCCAGGGAAAGCCGTGGACCAGCGAAACCGAGGCAACGCCTGGTTGTGACTCGGCTTCAATCATGGCGCGCACGAAGCCTTGCATGGGCTCGCGCAGCGTATGGAATCGGCCGATCGTGCGGCAATCGAAGACCGCACGCGCAGGACGCCAGGCGTCGCGGACGCAGCGCTCCAGCAGGTCGATCAACTCCTCGCCGCGTTCCAGAAAATCGGTATGCGGATATTCCTTGAACGCGATCAGCACGTCCGCGTGTTCGACCATCGCCGTGGAAAGATGGGCGTGCGGGTCGAACTCCACGCCCACCGGCGTGCCGGGACCGACCACCTCGCGGACACGCGCCAGCAGGTCGCCTTCGCAATCGTCGTAGCCGAACGCGCACATGGCGCCGTGCAGCGAAAGCGCCACCAGGTCCACGCGACCAGCCGCGGCGAGTTGCGCCAGGATCTCGTCGCGCAGAGTTTCGTAGGTGGATCGCCCGGTGCGCCCGGCCGGCAGGGCGAAGGCATAAGTGCCCTCCACCACATCCCATCCCTGAAGTTGCGCGCGCTGGCGCAATACGTACAGCGGCGCGGAAACCTCGGTGAGCGCCCGCGGATGTTCACCGGGCCGATAGAGAAAGGTCCGCTCGAACGCTTCCAGCCCGATGTGCAGCGGGCTGAACGTGTTGGTCTCCACGCCGAGTCCGGCGGTGAAAGCGCGCAACGGGTGCGTGTTTTGGTCAGGACGAGGGGACATGTCGTGTACGCCTCTCGATGCTTCGCAGCACCGCCGCATGCCTGCGGCGGTCCAGGCGAAATCCCACGGCCGTGGCCGCACCGGCCAGCAGGATGATTCCCGGGACCAGCAGAGCCACGAGCTTGAACCCGGCCAGTACCGCCGGGGTGTTGGTGATCTTCGGGTCGAAGCCGGCCAGCCCCACAATCAGCAAGCCGGCTCCCGCGCCGATGGTGGCCGTGAACTTGGTGATCAACGAGACCATGGCGTGGAAATTCGCCGCCTGGTTCACGTTGCGCTTGAACAATTCGTAGTCGACCACGTCCCCCAGCAACGCGTTGGGCGCGACCTGGGTGACGCCGGAGCCGAAGGCGCGCAGGCAGATCAGGGCGATCAGTGGCACAAAGCCGTCTTCTCCTGCGGGCACGAAGAACATACCCAGCAGTGCGATCGTCGAGATCACCAGCCCCAGAGCCCAGGCGCGGTGTTTCTGGATTCTGCGGATCAAGGCATACCACACAGGGACGCTGAGCAGGGTCACCACCGCATCGGCGAGCAGCACCCAGACAAAGCCGGTGCCCAGCTGCAACACCGAACTGACGTAGAGGAAGACCAGCCCGTAGAAAACGCCCTGGCCCAGCCCCGTCAGCATGAAGATCGCCACGAAACGCAACAACGGAACGTTGCAGCGCATGGCCTGCAGGACGGCTTTCACATCGGTCCTGCGAGCCCTTGCTATCGCGCCATTCGACACCAGGCCGGTGGCGGCGAGGACCGTCAGCGGCAACACGATCGCCACGCTCCACCCGACCAAGGCAAGCGTCGCCGCGTCGTAGGACCGCGCATCGGTGGCCGACAAAAAGGGGGCGATGGCGAAGGCGAGGTTGCCCAGGCCGAAGGCGACCGCCAGGCAGGCCGCTATCCGCGATCGATCGATGTAATTGCGCGCAAGTTCAGTGCCCCAGGCCTTGAACGGGATCTCGATCAACGAATAGCCGAGGTAAAAGGCCAGAAACCAACCCAGGAGATAGAACGGGCCGACGTCGGGCGCCGGCATGTAGAGCGGCACGACCGAAACCGCGAGCACCAGGGCACCGACCAGCAGCCACGGCTTTCTCGATCCCCAGCGTCCGATGCAGGCATCGGAGGTGAATCCGATCAGCGGATCGACGACCGCGTCGAAGATCCGCGCGACGATGAGGATGATGCCGATCGTGGTCAGCGAAATCCCGGTGTGCAGGGCATAAAAGCCCGGCAGGATGGCATGCGACGGAAACACCACCACCGCCAACGGCAGGGCCGGTAGCGCGAAGGTTGCAAACTGGCGCAGTCCGGGTCGTGCTGTCGTCGCTGGGATGATCGCGGTCACGTCATGCGCACGAGCCGACCGAAGTAGCTCGTCTCCAACGCCGGGGAGGCCGGTCCACCTGCCACGCGCAGGCGAAACGGAGGATCGAGAGGTTGTGGCGCCAGCGCGGGTTCATCGAACGCGAAGTCGAATACCGCGCCACCCAGCGGCCGCAACGTGGCGGCAAAATCCGGGGCATCGGCGGGCACGATGCGCATGCGTGATCCGTCTGCCGAGATACGCACCTCTCCGGTCACCGGGTTGGCATAGCGACCAGTAACGGGAGACGATATCGGGGCACCGGGGTCGACCGGGAACAGCGCCTCGATCGCGTCGCGCTCAGCCGCCGCCGCCACAGCGGCCGCCTGTGCGAACGGCGTGCCCCAGTCATGCGCCGTTTCGCCCATGAGCGCTTCCAGTAGCTGCAATGCCAGAGCGTCCACGGCGGGACTTTCAGCGGCGGCCATGACCATCACTCCTGCCCGGGCGTCCGGCGCCAGCGCCGTCGCGTGCCGCCAGCCGCGGCCGCCGCCGCCGTGGCGAAGTAGTCGTTGGCCGTGCAACCGGGTAACGAACAGGCCCATGCCATAAGCACATGCGCCACCCTCCTGCAGCGCCAAGCGGATATCGGCATCGCGCACCATGGTATGCGGCGTCGCCATGGCCTGCACCGCCATGGACGGCAACGGACCGGCGTCCGAGCCGCCCAACGCCGCCAACAGGAAGCGCAGCCAGCCGGTGGCATCGCGGGCGGAAAGATAGATCCGTGCCGACCCTTCGGAATTGGGCCCGGTCAGGTCGCGGACACGGGTGGGTACTCCACTGACCGGCAGGCAGGGCAGCGCCACGTCCGCGCCGGGCTCGACCGCGAAGCCCGCCGAGTAGCTGTCCGCCAATCCCAGAGGTGTGCAAATCAGGTCCTGCACCAGGTCGGGATAGGGCTTGCCTGCCAGGCGTTCGGCGGCGAGCGAGAGCGCGATGTAGCAGAGGTTGGAATAGCTGAAACGGTCCCGGAAGGGGGCCGCAAAATCCATGTGGCGTGCACGCACAAGCCGGATTTCCCTGGACAGGTTCTGACCGATGCCCCATTCGGCGATCCCCGCACGCGTCAGACCCACGCGCAGGCTGGCAAGGTCGCGGAATGTGCAGTGCGCGCTCACCCACGGATCGCCGAACTCGAACTCGGGCACCACCGTATGGACCGGCGTATCCCATGCCACCGCACCGTCCTGCACCAGCTGGGAGAAAACGGCGGCAGTGAAGGGCTTGGAACAGGAACACACATGGAAGGGTGTCGACGGCGTCACCCGCCGGCCCGGCTGCGCTTCGCCGTGGACGAAAGTCCACACGCGATCGCCCAGCACCAGGGCGACTGCGCCACCGCACGCTCCCGCCGCGGCGAGTCCGCGTTCCACGTCATCGCCGATGCGGGCGAGGTCCGGCGGGCGGATCATGGGTCAGCGGACGGTTCAGGCGCGCGCCGTCCGTTCGGGACCGACGCACCGCCGGACCCTGCGTCATCCAGGATGAACAGTCCGAGCCACTCGGCGGTCAGCGCCGGACGCGACTCGCCTTCGATCTCGATGAAGTTGCTGGTGCGGATCAGCAGGCGACCGTCATCGCGATCCGCCAGCTCCGCCAGAGTGCAGTGCATGCGAATCCTGGCCCCCACTTTCACCGGGTGGATCCAGCGTACCCGATCCAGTCCGTAATTCAGCGCGTAGGCCACGTCGACTGGCCACATGCCGACCTCGTGCGAGAAATGAGTGAGCATGGAAAGCGTCCAGAAACCGAACGCGATCGTTCCCCCATAAGGTGTTTCCCGCGCCGCCCATGCCGGGTTCACATGCAGCCGGTCCAGGTCCTTGGTGGACTGGGCGAACTCGTCGATCATCGGCTGCTCAACCTGCAGCCAAGCGGACACGCCCAGTACGGAACCTACGCGCGCACGCATGTCCTGGACGGTGTAGGTCGCGCCCATCATGCCGCTCCCGCGCGGGCGGCGAACAAGGCGGACTGCGGCAGCACCGCCGCGGGTGGACCCCAGCCCCGCAGGTGCCTGCCGCCCAGGATCAGGATGAGTGCCGCCGCCACCCAGATGATCCAGTCCACCGGGGTGATGCCGGCGTGTGGCGTGGCATTGAACAGCATGTGTGGCACGACACCAGCCAGCAGCACGCTGCCGCGGACGTGCACGAACAGCCAGGTCATGAACACCGAGAACGAAACCACGGTGCCCACGAAAGGCAGGAATGCGAGGCTGGACTGCGACATGCTGCCGACGAAGAAGGCCGGCAAATGCCAGATGGCCCAAACGATGCCGAGCAGCAGCGATGCGCTGCGGGCGTCGATCAATTCCAGCAGGCGCGGCAGCGCGAAGCCGCGCCAGCCCAGTTCTTCGCCCAGTGCCCCCGGATCAACCAGGATGCGGCCACTGAGGATGATGAGTGGAAGGCCCACCAGCCATGGGTGGAAGTCGAAGTGGTCGAGGCGCCCGCCGGCCGCCGCCTCGACCAGGCCGACCACCAGCCAGAGCGCGGGATAGCCCAGCAGGCTGACCACGATCCAGATCCATCTCACCCTGACCCGCACCAGCGAACCAAACAGGCTGGCCAACCCGGCACGCCCATAACGCAAGCCAGTGATGACGATCGCCGACAGCGAGGGCGCGCACACTGCCAGGTAAAAGGCCGGCGCTCCCAGCTTCATGGGTCCGAAGACGCGGGTGACCGCGGCGGCGTTCCAGATGTACAGGCCCACGATCAGCCAGGTGATGGCGAAGGTGGCAGCGCAGTAGATGAGCAGGTCAACGATGAGCCTGCGACGCATACTGTGGCTGGTTCCAGCGGGCATGCTCAGAACGTCCACTGGAAATCCACTCCATAGGTCCGCGGCGGCGAGGACGAAATGGCGTAGAGGATCGGCGCGACGGCGAATCCACCCAGCGTGTAGCGCTGGTCGGTGGCGTTGCGCGTCCAGGCCGTGATTGACCAGCCAGAATAGCTCTCGTAGCCCACGCGCAGGTTTATTTCCGTGTGGCCGCGCTGCACAAACAGCGGGGTATTGGCGCTGTCGACATAGTTGGCGCCGCGATACGCGACCTCCGGTATCACGAACAGCGACCCCGACCCACCCGCGTTCCAACTGAGATCCAGGTTCAACGCGCCGGTCCATTTGGGCGCGCGCGGCAGGGCATTGCCCGACTTGTTGCCGAAGACTTCGTATTTCGCATCGACGTAGCCGAGGCTCGCGTTGACTATCGCGTTGTCTCCCAGGTGCAGCGCAGCCTGCGTCTCGGCACCGTAGCTGCGTGCCGAGGCCGCGTTGCTGATGTAAAAGCCCGCGCCGTTCTGGTTCGACTGCTGGATGTTCTTGTAGTCGAGGTAATAGATGTCACCGTCGAACTCGAGACGGTCATCGAGCAGCTTGGTCTTGTAGCCCGTCTCATAGCTGGTCAGCGTTTCCGGCTGGAACACCACCTGGTCGGGGTTGGAACTCGGTCCGGCGTTGAAACCGCCGGACTTGTGGCCCCGCGCGACGCGGGCGTAGATGTTCGCCTGGGGATTCAATGCGTAGGTGGCCGTCAGCGTAGGCGACCACTCGCCACCGCTGATGCTCTTGTGGAACGGCGCGACGGGACTGAAGCCGGGGATGGGCAGGGTCGCGGTCTGGACATAATCGACCGCCTTCGATTCGTTGGTGTAGCGCAGACCCAGGTCCAGTTTGAACTTTTCGCTCATTACCCACTCGCCCGAGGCGTAGCCCGCGTAACTCTTGTCGGTACTGTAGGCGATGGCCTGGACCAGGTTGCTGTTGCCGGGTCCGAGGAAGCCGGGGCCCAGATCCAGAATGGTGTTCTGGAAATCGTGGCGATTGAAGAAGAACGTCCCCACCACCCAATTGAACGACTGGCCGCCAGGACTGGTCAGGCGGAATTCCTGGGTGAAGTGGCGATCGTCAAGGTCCAAACCCGTAGTGAGGATAGGCAAGGCGGTGAAGTCGCGGTCCGTCAGGAAGTTCGAGGTGCGGTCGCGGTAAGCGGTGATGGATGTGAAGATCAAGTCGCCGAGTTGCTGGTCGGCCTGCAGGGAGTAACCCTTCACGTCGCTGTGGTCCCGGCAGGGGCCGTCCCATGCGGACACATCCGGATCGGTATTGCCGTCGTACAGCGCGCCGCCCACCACCTTGAACATGTTGTCGCAGGTATGGTCGCGCGACCTGTCGGCGCTGAACAATAACTGCAATGTGTCGGTGGGCTTGGCTAGGACGTGCAGTCGCGCGCTCTGGCCGTCCTCGTTGTTGCCGCTGTCGCCGGGCTTGGCAGTGTTCTTGAGGTAGCCGTCGCGCTTGCGGTCAACGACGCTGATGCGCGCCATCAGGCGGTCAGACACGATCGGGAGGTTCAGCGTAGCCCCGGCTTGGCGCAGGCCATAATTGCCAACCGTCGCATTCACGCTGCCGCCGAACACCGGTTCCGGTTTGCGCGTCACGATGTTGATGGCCCCGGCCACGGTATTGCGGCCGAACAAGGTGCCTTGCGGTCCGCGCAGCACCTGGATATTGCTCAGGTCGAAAAGCCGCTGGCTCATCGCGGCTTCGCTGCCTATGTAGACCCCATCGACATACAGGCCGATGCTTGTGTCGCTACCAGACCCGGTTGAAGTGAGCCCGCGGATACTGAATTCCCCGCCCTGGCCGTTACTGTCGTTGAACGACACACCGGGGAACGCGGTGCCGATGTCACGGAAGTTGTCATCGCCGTCCCTCTTGAGGCGTTCGCCGGTAAGCACGGAGATCGACATCGGCACGTTTTGTACCAATTCCTTGCGTTTGCGGGCGGTGACAACGACTTCTTCGAGCGCGGTGGCTTTGGCGCGATCACGGTTCCCGGTTTCGCTGGCCGGCGTGGTGCCTGCCACGGCCTGCGCATCGGGTGTCGCGGGGGTATCCACCGACGTTGCCGTGGCCGTCGTTGCGTGAGCAGTGGTGGTGCCGTCCTCCGGCGTGGCCACGTGTGCGAAGGCCAGTGCGTTGAAACCCAGCACCCCCGCCACGGTTCCGGCCAGAAGCAGATAGCTGCCGTCTTTCTTCGTTGTCGCGCCAAGCCTTCGTATCAACATGACCAGACTCCCCACTGTTGAAGTTGATTGTGTTCTGTTGACGTTAGATCCTGTTATATTGATATTGAATTCATTTTCATATTTACATGAACTCTGCAAGTTGGCAAGCGCTTTTTACGCGCATCACTAACACACCGAACAGCGCATGCCGTAGCCCGGCAACCGGCCCCTCAGCGCAGTGGCGCGTGGGATCGCGACTGACCCCACTAAAGGAACGATGCAATGAGCGGTATCTGCGCGATCTGCCACTGGGGCCCGCCGGGAACGATGCTCCGCCCGGTTTCCACATGGCCCCGCCAACCGCTGCCAACCTCCCTGCAACCGCCCTTGCGTTTCCATGCCCTTCGCGCATTTCGCCGTATCGTCCCGACCTGTTGCCTTGCTGATACCCGGGTTGCGCGTCCTTGAAGCCTGACCTGACGCCAGCACGCAATCCTCCGCTCACGGATGCCGATGGACCCCAGCGACGACGGACAGGTCCGTCGACAGCGCTGCCGGCTTGTCGTTGAACGTGGAGAGCATTTTCGTTTCCCGCTACAGGTCGTTGACCCTCGGTATGGTCATCCTGGTGGCCCTGTTCGTGTTCGACACGCTGGCGGTGGCCACGGCCATGCCGACCGTGGTGCAGGCGCTGGATGGCCTGTCGCTGTATGCGATGGCATTTGCCGGCACGATGGCATCGTCCATTGTCGGCATGGTCGTGGCCGGTACCAAGGCCGATGCATCTGGTCCAAGGAAGTCGCTGCAATGGGGCATCGCCTGGTTCGTGGCCGGCCTGGTCGTGGCCGGGATGGCGCCGACAATGTGGGTGCTGCTGCTCGGTCGCATCGTCCAGGGCTTCGGCGGCGGCCTGATGTCCGTGGCGCTGTACGTGGTGGTCGGACGGGTTTATCCGGCAGCGATGCACGCGCGTATCTTTACCGCGTTCGCCGCTGCGTACGCATTGCCGGCGTTGATCGGCCCGGCAGTCAGTGGCCTGATCGTGCAGCACGCGGGCTGGCGCTGGGTGTTTCTGTCGGTGTCGGTCATAGCGGTCGGCGCAGCGGCGATGGTATTGCCGTCCCTGCGCGGCATCGACCCAACGCCGTCGGGCGAAGTCGTTGATACCCGCAAACGCCTGCGGGTGGTCTGGGCGATCGGAGCCGCCGCTGGGGTGTTGCTGCTGCATGAGGCGGGCCATCGGCATGGTGCCGTGGCGGTATCGTTGCTGGCGGTAGCCATATCAGTACTGGTGGTTTGCGCGCGGCGGTTACTGCCAGCCGGTACCTTTTGCGTCGCTCGTGGTCTGCCCTCGGTGATCGCGCTGCGCGGCATCGCTTCGGCAGCGTTTTTCGGTACCGAGGTTTTTTTGCCGCTGATGCTGTCACGCGAACGAGGTTTGTCGCCGACTCTCGCCGGCATGGTGCTGACGCTCGGCGCGCTGGGCTGGTCGGGCGGTTCTTGGTATCGCGGGCGCATGTCACATCCGACACCGGTACGGGTGTTGCAGGTCGGCTCGGGCCTGATCGCCATGGGCGTGGTCAGCGTGGCGTCGGCAGCGTGGCCAGCAACATCGGTCGCTTTGGCCATGGGGGGCTGGATATTGGCGGGGTTGGGCATGGGGCTGGTCTTCCCGACTCTGTCGGTGCTGACCTTAGAGCTATCGCCACCGGAACTGCAGGGTGCCAATTCCTCGGCGTTGCAATTGGGTGGATCACTATTCACGGCAACCGTATTGGCACTGGTTGGTGCGCTTTTTGCCGCGTTGCTGGGAACTTCACCGACCATCGCCTACCTAGCTGGTTTTGCCTTTACTGCAGCGTTGGCGACACTGGGCGCAATGTTGGCCACACGCGTGCTACCGATATGATCTTCACCAGCATATCGCTTCAACCTGTTTGAACCATTCCTTCCTGCGTCCTTTTTTAGCGCGCATGACTTTCTGCAAAATGTCACTGACTTTGGCCTTCCAGACGAAAGGCCTGAGGCTTTTGTTGTAAGCGGTGATGTAAACAGCAATGACCTTCTCCAGGTCGTCCACACTCTGGAAAACGCCAGCGCGAAGACGATCGACGGTGATGCTGCGGAAGAATCGCTCCACCATGCTCAGCCACACCTTCACGTTCGGGTGTCTGTGCGTGGCGTAGTTGTCGCAGATCAGATGCAGTGCTTTATCCTTGGACGTGCGCCGGTCAATCACGCGCAGGAAGTCGAGCCACTCATCGTTCCGGACCTGCGACTTGCAGTATCCGAGAAGCCGTGCTGGAGGGAGAACCTGCCGATCAGTGGCCCCAGATGCTTACCGCCAACGACTAAAAGCAACTGGCTGCCGATCCCGGACCGCCCCCGACAGTGTTGTTCAACTCAATTGCAGACGGTTTCAAGAAAGCCTGTCCCGACACGGTCAGCGTCGGCGATTGGGATATCCACCCATCAACGGGTCTCCTGCCGCGCGGACTTTCGTCGGATGCGGCACGGTAAGTGATGGAGGCAAACCCCACAGCGGAACGGCTCTGCGAAGCATCCCGGCGTGCCGGTGATCCTCGACGCCAAGCGCGGCGACATCGGCAGCACGGCGCAGCACTACTCGACTGAAGCGTTCGAGCGCTATCGCGCCGACGCGGTCACCTTGAACCCC